>Ga0209347_1003736_pt1 | contig 17112 bp, 15 predicted proteins | sample AutmiccommuBRH23_FD_187382 | JGI IMG/M metagenome (GOLD analysis project Ga0209347, IMG submission 187382) | Deep subsurface microbial communities from Mt. Terri, Switzerland - Autotrophic microbial communities BRH/23 (SPAdes) (version 2) | ecosystem: Environmental > Aquatic > Deep subsurface >...
GTCACCTCGGCGCCGGCGCCTACATCTGCGGCGAGGAAACGGCGCTGCTCGAATCGCTGGAAGGCAAGAAGGGATTGCCGCGCTTCAAGCCGCCGTTTCCGGCGAACTACGGCCTCTACGGACGCCCGACCACCATCAACAACACCGAATCGCTGGCCTCGGTTCCCTATATCCTGCGAAAGGGCGGTGACTGGTTCCTGGAGCTGGGCAAGCCGAACAATGGTGGCACGAAGATCTTCTGTGTCACCGGCCACGTGAGCCGACCGGGCAATTTCGAGATTGCCCTGGGCACGCCCTTCGCCGAGCTGCTGGACATGGCCGGCGGCATGCGCGACGGGCGGCGATTGAAGGCGGTGATCCCTGGCGGGTCTTCGGTACCCGTGTTGCCGGGCGAGACCATGATGGGCCTTGATATGGACTACGACTCCATCGCCGCCGCCGGTTCCATGCTCGGCTCCGGCGCCGTCATCGTCATGGACGAGACCACCTGCATGGTCAAGGCCCTGGCCAACCTCTCCCACTTTTATATGAATGAGTCCTGCGGCCAGTGCACGCCATGCCGGGAGGGCACCGGCTGGCTGTCGCGGGTGGTGCACCGTGTCGAACACGGGCACGGCGCCCAGGAAGACCTGGATATGCTGGTGGACGTGGCCGGCAAGATCGGAGGACGCACTATCTGCGCCCTGGGGGACGCCGCGGCGATGCCGGTACAGAGCTTTATCCAGCACTTTCGCGATGAGTTTCAATACCACATCGATCACAAGAAGTGCCTGGTGAACGGCCAGGGCGCAGGATAACGAGAGCATGGCGGACGATACCGTACAGGTCGAGATCAACGGCGTATCCCTGCAGGCACGCAAGGGCGCCATGATCATCGAAGTTGCGGATGAGGTCGGGATCCGCATCCCGCGCTTCTGCTACCACCGCAAGCTGTCGATCGCCGCCAACTGCCGCATGTGCCTGGTGGAGGTGGAGAAGGCGCCCAAACCCCTGCCGGCCTGCGCCACGCCGGTGATGGAGGGCATGAAGGTCTTCACCCGCTCGGCTAATGCCCTGGAGGCTCAGCGGGGCACGATGGAGTTTCTGCTCATCAACCATCCCTTGGATTGTCCCATTTGCGATCAGGGTGGCGAGTGCGAGCTGCAGGACGTCGCCATGGGCTACGGGCGCGACCTGTCGCGCTACACCGAGAGCAAGCGCGTGGTGTCCGACAAGGACATCGGGCCGCTGATCTATACGGAGATGACCCGCTGTATCCACTGCACCCGCTGTGTGCGTTTCGGCCAGGAGATCGCCGGGGTCATGGAACTGGGTGCGCCCGGTCGCGGCGAGAACATGCGCATCACCACCTATGTCTCCCAGACCGTGGACTCGGAGCTTTCCGGAAATGTGATCGATCTCTGTCCCGTCGGGGCGTTGAACGCCAAGCCTTCGGCCAAGACCGCCCGCGCCTGGGAGCTCGCGTCCCACGCCAGCGTGGCACCCCACGACTGCATCGGCTCGAACGTCTGGATTCATACCTTGCGCAGCCGCGCGAACCGGGTGGTGCCGCGGGACAACGAGGCCCTGAATGAATGCTGGCTGTCGGACCGTGACCGCTTTAGCTACGAAGGTCTGACCAGCCCGGGGCGTCTGACCTCACCCAAGGTGCGGCGCAACGGCGTGCTGCAGGACTGCGATTGGGAAACGGCGTTGAACGCGGTGGCCGATGGTCTGCGCGGCATAATTGAGAGCCACGGACCCGAACAGCTCGGCGCCCTGATCTCGCCCACCGCCACACTGGAGGAAATGTACCTTTTGCAGCGGCTGGTGCGCGGCCTGGGAAGCGGCAACATCGACCACCGCCTGCGCCAGGCGGGTTTCGACGACGGACCGCGCGACCCGGCCTACCCGGCGCTGGGGATGGAAGTGGCCGAGTTGGAAGGGCAGCGCGCCGTGCTGCTGGTCGGCAGCCATGTGCGCAAGGACCAGCCGATCGCCGGACACCGGCTGCGGCGGGCGGCGCTTCAAGGCGCGCGCATGTTCTCCGTTAACGCCCGGGATTTCGACTTCAACTTCCCGTTGGCCGGGGCCGCCGTGGGTACGCCGGACGAACAGGTGGATGCCCTGGCCGCGATTCTCAAGGCGTCGGCCGCCGGCGGTACAGCGGTGGTGCCGCCGGAGCTGCGGGCCCTGGTGGACGGTGCGCCGGAGCACGAGACCTTCAATGCCGTGGCTGGCGCCCTGGCCGAGGAGAACTGCGCTGCGGTATTGCTCGGTCCTGCAGCCATGGCCCATCCGCGCTATCCCCTGCTGCGGGCGTTGGCCGCCGCGATCGCCGGTCACGCCGGTGCTCGCTTGGGCTATCTGACCGAAGGCGCGAACGGCGCCGGTGCCTGGCTGAGCGGCGCCGTGCCCCACCGCGAGTCCGGCGGGCGCAGTGCGGCAACCACGGGGCTCAACGCCCGCGCCATGCTGGAAGCGCCGCGCAAAGGCTATGTCCTCTACGGCATTGAGCCCGCATTCGACTGTTGGGATCCGGCGGCGGCGGAGTTGGCCCTGGCCAGCGCCGAGTTCGTGGTGGCACTGAGTGCCTTCACCGGCGAGAGGCTCGAGGCGACGGCCACGGTGCTGCTGCCCATCGCACCGTTCGCGGAGACGTCGGGTACCTACGTGAATGCCGCCGGCCGCTGGCAGAGCTTCTCCGGCGCCTGCACGCCCCTGGGTGACGTGCGCCCCGGCTGGAAGGTGCTGCGCGTGCTGGGCAACCTGCTCGGTCTCGATGGGTTCGAGTACCTGACCTCCGCCGAAGTGCGTGACGAGGTGGCCGAGCGGGCGGGCGGCGCGAGTCCTGGAAACGCCATCGCAGACTATTCCGGACTGCCCATGGACCGGAGCGATGTCGCATTGTGGCGAGTCTCCGATGTGAACATGTATGGCAGCGACAGTCTGACGCGACACGCCCGCAGCCTGCAGATGACCCGCGACGGCCAGCAGCGTGCGGCGCGGGTCTGCCGCGCCACCGCGGAGCGCCACGGTGTGGTGGGCAGCGAGCGCGTGCTGCTGCGCCAAGGCAATGCCTTCGCCACCGTGGAACTGGTGATTGACGACGCGGTCGCCGAGGGCTGCGTTTGGATCCCGGCTGGCACCGAGGTCACGGCGCGCCTCGGGCCGATGGCCGGCGCTCTCGAGATGGCGGCGGAGTAGGGCATGGTCGAGCTGCTGGAAATCCTTTTCAAGATCGGCCTGCTGGTCACGCCGCTGATGCTGGCAGTGGCCTATCTCACCTATGCCGAGCGCAAACTGATCGGCTACATGCAGGTGCGCATGGGGCCGAACCGGGTGGGGCCCAAGGGCTGGCTGCAGCCCATCGCCGACGCGGTGAAGCTGGCGTTCAAGGAAATCATCATCCCCACCAACGCCAACCGCTACCTGTTTGTGCTGGCGCCTGTCCTGTCCATTGGGCCCGCCCTGGCGGCCTGGGCGGTGATCCCCTTCAGCGACGAGATGGTGCTGGCGGACATCGACGCCAGCCTCCTTTATATACTGGCGCTGACGTCGGTGAGCGTCTACGGCGTCATCGTCGCCGGCTGGGCGTCCAACTCCAAGTATTCGTTCCTGGGGGCGATGCGCTCGGCGGCCCAGATCGTCGCCTACGAAATCGCCATGGGGTTCGCCCTGGTGGGCGTGCTGATGGCCGCACACAGCCTCAACCTGGGCGAGATCGTGCGCGCCCAGGCCGGCGGTGTATTGAACTGGTTCTGGCTGCCGTTGCTGCCGTTGTTCCTGGTGTACTTCATCTCCGGGGTGGCGGAGACCAACCGCGCGCCGTTCGATGTAGCCGAGGGCGAGTCCGAGATCGTGGCCGGCTTCCACGTAGAATACTCCGGCATGACCTTCGCGGTCTTCTTCCTGGCCGAGTACGCCAACATCCTTCTCATTTCGGTGCTGTGTGCGCTGATGTTCTGGGGCGGGTGGCTGTCCCCCTTCGAGGGTGTGCCCTGGCTGGGCGAGCCGGGACTTCACTGGCTGCTGGCCAAGAGCGCCTTCTTCGCCTTCTGCTTTATTTGGTTCCGCGCCACCTTCCCGCGCTATCGCTACGATCAGATCATGCGACTGGGCTGGAAGGTGTTCATCCCGATCACCATCGTCTGGCTCGTGCTGCTGGCTGCCGCCGTGGTCGCCAAGCTGCCGCCCTGGTTCGATTAGGGAGTGCTTCCCATGAACGTACTACGACACTGGATCAAGAGTCTGTTTCTCTACGAGCTGCTGCTCGGCATGCGGCTCACGGGGCGCAATCTGTTCGCGCGCAAGATCACGGTGCGGTATCCGGAGGAGCGGGCACCGCAGTCGGTCCGCTTCCGCGGCCTGCACGCCCTGCGCCGCTACCCGAACGGCGAGGAGCGCTGCATCGCCTGCAAGCTGTGCGAGGCCGTGTGCCCGGCCCTGGCCATCACCATCGATTCCGAAGAGCGCAGGGACGGCACCCGGCGCACCACCCGCTACGACATCGACCTGTTCAAGTGTATCTACTGCGGCTTCTGTGAAGAGGCGTGCCCGGTGGATTCCATCGTCGAGACGCGCATTTACGAGTACCACTTCGAGAACCGGGGCGAGCAAATCATGACCAAGGAAAAGCTGCTTGCCATCGGCGACAAGTACGAAGCCGAGATCGCCGCCGACCGAACCGCAGACGCCCCGTATCGCTGAGGCTTAATTCACGTGACCGCAGAGAAGTTCATCTTTTACCTCTTTGCCGCGATTCTGGTGTTCGCGGCCTTGCGGGTGATCACGTCCCGTAATCCTGTACACGCCGCACTATTCCTGGTGCTGGCGTTCTTCTCCAGTGCCGCCATCTGGCTGATGGCAGAAGCGGAGTTTCTCGCCATCGTGCTCGTATTGGTGTACGTGGGCGCGGTGATGGTGCTGTTCCTGTTCGTGGTCATGATGCTCGACATCAACCTGGCACAGCTGCGCGAAGGGTTCACCCGCTACCTGCCCCTGGGCGCCGGCGTGGCGCTGATCATCATCATCGAGATGGGCTTGGTCCTTTCGCGCAACTTCGGCCCTGACAAAGTGCAGGCCCCGGCCCGCCGAGGTCCCGAGTACAGCAACACCGAGAGTCTGGGCAGCGTGCTGTATACCGATTTTCTGTACCCATTCGAGATCGCGGCCGTGATCCTGCTGGTGGCCATCGTTGCGGCCATCTCCCTGACCATGCGCCGGCGCGAGGGCACGCGTTATCAGGACCCGGCGGCGCAGGTGCGGGTGCGCAAGGCGGACCGCCTGCGGATGGTCAAAATGGATGTGGAGAAAAAACCCGAGTAGCCGGGGCTCACTGGGATGACGTGCCGATGTCCGGCGCATTGCCACCTCTGGCTCGGATAACTGAATAAACGGCGCTGTCTGGCGTCAATAAGGGGACTGCGATGATCGCGTTGTCCGATTACCTCATCCTGGGGGCGATCCTGTTCTGCCTGAGCGTGGCGGGGATCTTCCTCAATCGCAAGAACGTGATCATTCTGCTCATGTCCATCGAGTTGATGCTGCTTGCCGTGAATCTCAACTTCATCGCGTTTTCGCACTTCCTGCAGGATATCGCGGGCCAGGTATTCGTGTTCTTCATCCTCACGGTGGCCGCGGCCGAGGCGGCGATCGGGCTGGCGATCCTGGTGGTGCTCTATCGCAACCGCCAGACCATCAACGTGGCCGATCTGACCAGCATGAAGGGCTGAGGAATCGTAATGGAGACCGTGTACCTGCTCATTCCGCTGGCGCCACTCGCCGGTGCGCTGCTGGCCGGATTGTTCGGCAAGGCGATCGGGCGCTCAGGCGCGCACTGGGCGGCCATCATCGGTGTGGGCCTGTCATTCGTGCTGTCTCTGCTGGTGTTCAAACAGCAGGTGCTGGACGACGGAGCGGTGTTCAACGGCTCTGTATACACCTGGATGGTTTCCGACGGGATTCGTTTCGAGGTCGGCTTTCTCATCGACCGGCTGACCGCCTTGATGCTGGTAGTGGTGACGTTCGTCTCCCTGATGGTGCATATCTACACCATCGGCTACATGCACGAGGATCCCGGGTATCAGCGCTTCTTCAGTTACATCGCGCTGTTCACCTTCTCCATGTTGATGCTGGTGATGTCCAACAACTTTCTGCAGCTGTTCTTCGGCTGGGAGGCGGTGGGGCTGGTGTCCTACCTGTTGATCGGCTTCTGGTATACCCGGGAGTCGGCCATTTACGCGAACCTTAAGGCGTTTTTGGTCAATCGTGTCGGCGACTTCGGCTTTCTGTTGGGCATCGCCGCCATCGTTCACTTTACCGGCACCCTGGACTACGCCGAGGTCTTCGCCGCGGCGCCGGCGCTCAGCGAGCAGACCCTGGAGATCTTTCCAGGGGCGCTCTGGTCGGCCATCACGGTGATCTGCATCCTATTGTTCGTCGGCGCCATGGGTAAATCCGCCCAGGTGCCTCTGCACGTGTGGCTGCCGGACTCCATGGAAGGCCCCACGCCGATTTCCGCCCTGATCCACGCCGCCACCATGGTGACCGCAGGTATCTTCATGGTGGCGCGCATGTCGCCACTCTACGAGCTGTCGGAGACTGCCTTGAGCGTGGTGCTGGTGATCGGCGCGATCACTGCTCTCTTCATGGGCATGTTGGGCCTGGTGCAGAACGACATCAAGCGGGTGGTGGCCTATTCGACCCTGTCCCAGCTTGGTTACATGACCGTGGCGCTGGGCGCCTCGGCGTATGCCGCGGGCATTTTCCACCTCATGACCCACGCCTTCTTCAAGGCGCTGCTGTTCCTCGGGGCGGGCTCGGTAATCATCGCCATGCACCACGAGCAGGACATGCGGCGCATGGGCGGTCTGCGCCGATACATGCCGATCACCTACTGGACCTCGCTGGTGGGCTCCCTGGCGCTGATCGGGTTCCCCGGTTTCTCGGGGTTCTTCTCCAAGGACGCCATCATCGAGAGCGTGCACCATTCGAGCCTGCCGGGTGCCGGGTTTGCCTATTGGGCCGTGCTGATCGGTGTGTTCGTGACGGCCCTGTACACATTTCGGATGTTCTTCATGGTTTTCCATGGCCGTGAGCGCATGGACGAACACACGCGCGCCCACGTCCATGAGACCCCGGCGGTGGTCACCGTGCCCCTGATCCTGCTGGCGATCCCATCACTGGTCATCGGTGCCTTGACCATCGGACCGCTGCTCTTCGGCGGCTGGTTTGGCGATGCCATCGTGGTACGCCCGGAGCACGACGTGCTCGCGACCCTGGGGGCCGATTACCACGGCGTGTGGAGCTTCATGGTGCACGGCATGCTGCAGCCGCCGTTTGTGCTGGCGATGCTCGGCGTGCTCCTGGCCTGGTGGTTCGTGCTCCAGCGCCCGGACATGGCCGACGCCCTGCGCCGTCGCTTTGGCTTCGTGTATCGCATTCTGGTGGCCAAGTACGGGTTTGACCGCTTCAACGAGATCTTCTTCGCCGGCGGCGGACGTGGCGCTGGACGGCTGCTGTGGCGGGTGGGAGACATCGGGCTGATCGACGGACTGCTGGTAAACGGCAGCGCGCGCACGGTCGGTTGGCTGGCGGGCATCGTGCGCCAGGTGCAGACCGGCTACCTGTTCCAGTATGCCTTCACCATGATCATCGGCCTGCTGCTGCTGCTGAGCTGGATCCTGTACCGAAACTGAGATGGCGATGTCGAACTGGCCCCTTCTGAGCGTTCTGATCTGGCTGCCCATCGGCGCCGGTGTGCTTGCCCTGCTGGCGGGCGACCGCTGGGCGCGGCAGATATCCCTGGGCGCCACCGTGATCACCTTCGTGCTGAGCATTCCGCTGTTCACGGCCTTCGACTCGGGCACGGCGCGCATGCAGTTCGAGGAGATCGCACCGTGGATCGAAGCCTTCAGCGCCAACTATCATCTGGGTGTGGACGGCATCTCTATGCCGTTGATCCTGCTTACGACCTTCACCACGGTGCTGGTGGTGATCGCCGGCTGGGAGGTGGTCAAGTTTCGGCTCGCCCAGTATTTTGCCGCCTTCCTGATCATGGAAGGGATCATGATCGGAGTGTTCGCAGCCCTGGACGCGGCGCTGTTCTACGTGTTTTGGGAGGCCATGCTGATCCCGATGTTCCTGATCATCGGTATCTGGGGCGGGGAGCGGCGGGTGTACGCCACCATCAAGTTTTTCCTCTACACGTTCCTCGGCTCCGTGTTCATGCTGGTGGCACTGATCTACATGTACTTCCACAGCGCCCAAGCACTGGGCGAGAGCACCTTCTCGATCCTCGATTTTCACCGTCTGCCCTTGGGCATGACCGCCCAGATCCTGATCTTCCTCGCGTTTCTGCTGGCCTTCGCGGTCAAGGTGCCGATGTGGCCGGTACACACCTGGTTGCCTGACGCCCACGTGGAGGCGCCTACCGGCGGCTCGGTGGTCCTTGCGGCCATCATGCTGAAGATCGGCGGCTACGGGTTTCTGCGCTTCAGCCTGCCGATCACCCCCGACGCCAGCGCGGAGCTCGCCTGGCTGGTGGTGCTCATGTCCCTGGTCGCGGTCGTGTACATCGGCCTGGTCGCGCTGGTGCAGGAGGATATGAAGAAGCTCATTGCCTATTCCTCCATCGCCCATATGGGGTTCGTGACCCTCGGCTTCTTCGCCGCCTTCTACATCATCGGTCAGACGGGCAGCTGGGACGGTGCGGTGCTCGGGGTCGAGGGCGGCATGGTGCAAATGGTGTCACACGGGTTCATCTCCGGGGCGCTGTTCCTGTGCGTGGGCGTGATGTACGACCGCCTACACAGCAGGCGCATTTCCGACTACGGCGGCGTGGTCAACACGATGCCAAAGTTCGCCGCCTTCATGGTTCTGTTCGCCATGGCCAATGCGGGCCTTCCGGGGACTTCGGGGTTCGTGGGCGAGTTCATGGTGATTCTCGGCAGCTTCAAGGCCAACTTCTGGTTCGCCTTCCTGGCGGCGACCACCCTGATCCTCGGTGCCGCGTACACCCTGTGGCTCGTCAAGCGGGTGGTGTTCGGTGAGATTGCGAACGACGGCGTTGCCTCGCTGCAGGATCTGAACCGGCGCGAGTTCCTGGTGCTTTCGGTTTTGGCAGTGGCGGTGTTGGCGCTGGGCTTGTGGCCCGCGCCGCTCACCGATGTCATGCACGTCACCGTCGAGAGCCTTCTGCAGCATGTCGCCGTATCGAAACTCTGAGGCGAAGGGATGACCATGGAAATGCTCGCGCCACAAATGACCAGCGCATCGCCGGAGATCTTCCTGCTGGCGGCGACCTGCGCCGTGCTGGTCATCGATCTGTTCCTGAGCGAACGCAACCGTGTGGTCACCTACCTGCTGGCGCAGCTCAGCCTTCTCGGGACGCTGCTGTTCACCCTGGCGACCACCGCGGGCGAACCCGAGGTGCATTTCTCCGGCACCTTCGTGCGCGATGCCATGGGTGACGTGCTCAAGGTGTTCGTCTACGTGATCACGGTGGGCGTGCTGGCGTATTCACGGGACTACCTTCAGCAGCGGGGGCTGCTGAAGGGCGAGTATCTGGTGCTGGCGCTGTTCGGCAGCTTGGGGATGATGGTGCTGATCTCGGCCGGCAGCTTCGTGACGGTGTATCTCGGCCTCGAGCTCATGTCCCTGGCGATCTACGCCATGGTGGCTTTCGACCGCGACTCGCCGGTCGCTTCCGAAGCGGCGATGAAGTACTTCGTGCTCGGAGCCATCGCCTCCGGGATGCTGCTCTACGGCATGTCCATGCTCTACGGGGTCACCGGGAGCCTGTCGCTGGTCGAGATTCGCGCCCATATCGCCGAGCACGGCGCGGACAACCTGGTACTGGCCTTCGGGCTGGTGTTCGTGGTCGTGGGTGTGGCCTTCAAGCTCGGGGCCGTGCCGTTCCACATGTGGATTCCCGACGTTTATCACGGCGCGCCGGTGGCGGTCACCATGTACGTCGGCGCAGCGCCGAAGATCGCGGCCTTCGCCATGGCCATGCGCATGCTCGCCGATGGCCTCCAGGGACTGCAGCCGGATTGGCAGCAGATGTTGATCATCCTCTCGGTGCTGTCCTTGGCCATCGGCAACGTGGTCGCCATCGCCCAGACCAACATCAAGCGCCTGTTGGCGTACTCCACCATTTCCCACGTCGGATTCCTGCTGCTTGGCATCCTGGCGGGTACCTCGCGGGGCTACGCCTCGGCCATGTTCTACACCCTGACCTACACGGTCATGGCTGTGGGCGCGTTCGGTGTCGTGGTGCTGTTGAGCCGCGCCGGATTCGAAGCAGAGCGGCTGGACGACTACAAGGGACTCAACGAGCGCAGCCCGTGGTTTGCATTCATAATGCTGATCCTGATGTTCTCCCTGGCCGGCGTCCCGCCGACCGTCGGTTTCTATGCCAAGCTCTGGGTGTTGGAGTCCGTGGTGGGCATTGGCGCCACCTGGTTGGCTGTGGTCGCCGTGGCCTTCTCGATCATCGGTGCGTTCTATTACCTGCGCATCGTTAAACTCATGTACTTCGATCGCCCGGAGGAGACGGCCCCCCTGGGCGCGAGCCTCGATACCCGGGTCCTGCTCAGTACCAACGGCCTGGCGGTCCTGGCGTTGGGCCTGTTCCCGGGCGGCCTGATGACGGTGTGTACGGTCGCGTTGGGATGACGCCGTCCGTCTGGCTGCTGCTGCTGGTCGCCATTCTGGCCGCCAATCTGCCCTGGGTCAGCGAGCGTTTCGGCTTCGTGTACGGCCCGCCAGGCGGCAAGCGGGAATGGATGCGGCTGCTGGAGTGGTTGGTTCTCTACGGCATCGTGGCATTGATCGCCATCGGATTGGAGCGCAAGATCCAGGGGCAGGTGCACGGCCAGGATTGGGAGTTCTTCGTCGCCACTCTGTGTCTGTTCATCATCTTCGCACTGCCGGGATTCCTGTACCGCCACGTCCTGAGCCGGCTGCTGGCGCGGCGCTGACGGTCGTGGTCGGCGTTGCGTGATGCAATGCATCGCGGTGCGATCTTCGAATATTCTAATGTTCCGTCATGGCGGGCCGGTGCGTGCCCGCGGCGAAAGCTGCAAATTGCATCCCCTATGGTATGCTCCCAATATGAAGCTGCGGCAAAAGCTCTTCTTGGTCCTGAGCCTCATGGCCATGGTGCCGTTGCTGTTCCTGCTGTTCGAGGTTGTGGAAAGTATCGAGCGCGATCTGGAACAGCGCACTGAGCGCGAACTGCACGCGACCCTCGGCAAGATGTCCAAGGAGATCGACACGCTGCTGTCGACTCAGCGCTCCATCGTCGAGGGCCTGGCGCGGGTCCCGGGGGTGCAGGAGTTCGCCGAACTGCTCGATCAGCCCGATTCCGACCAGTACCAGCTCAAGGCCAGGCAGTTGGCGAGCTTCTTTCTCAACTACCAGGCCACGGTGCCCAGCATTCAGGCGTTGCGCTTCAGCAGTATCGAAGGCAAGACCCTGGTCAAGGTCAAGGAGGGGCATCTCATACCGGCGGAGCTGAAGGACAGCCGGGGCAAGCAGTTCGTCGAGGACATCGCCTACAAGCCATTCTTTCAGTGGGCACTGACCACCCGCGAGGCAGTCGCGGTATCCGATTTCGAGCGCGGCAAGGTGAGCGGGGAGGAGGATTTCTGCCCGGCCATGGTGCGCTACTCGCTGCCGATCCGCGACCAGGCCGCCCGGCCGCAGGGCATGTTGACCGTGAACATGTGGGGCCAGCGCATCGACGATACCGTGGAGGCATCCCTCGGCGGGTACCCCGGCAAGGCCTTCATCGTCGAGCTGAGTGACGACTCCGCCCGGGATGGAATCTATCTCTATCACGAGAATCCGGACTGGCGCTTCGCCAATCAGCTGGGTACGCAACATCGCCTGTCCAGTGAGATCGGCGAAGAGCATTGGCGCACGATCCGCTCCGGTGCCGAACGCGGGACGCTGGACGCGGATGGGCGTCGCCTGCTGTTCTGGCGCAAGATGGCCCCGTTCAACGATCGCGATACCAAGTGGTTGCTGGTGGTCGAGACCAACCGCGAAACGGTCAACGCGCCGATCGCCGGTTTGCGCAACTGGCTCACTGCGCTCATCGTGGCCATGCTCCTCGCAAGCCTGATCATTGCCCGCTGGGCAGCCGCGCGTCTGTCGCGGCCGGTGCAGGACCTGGCTGCCATGATCACGCGCTACGCCGATGGCGATCAGGCGGTGCGCTACCGGGGCGTGCGCCGGGACGAGGTCGGCAGTGCGGGCAAGGCGTTCAATTACCTGGCTGACAATCTCGAGCGAGCCGAGATCGAGCGCGACAAGGCGGAACGTGCGGTGCAGCAATCGGAGCGTCTGGCGGCTATCGGCCAGATGGCGGCGGGCATCGGTCACGAGATCAACAATCCGCTGATGAACATCACCTCGCTGGCGGGACTGATCCAGGATTCGCTTCCATCAGACGATCCACAGGCTCGCGAGGATCTCAACGCGCTGCAGAGCGAGGTACGCCGGTGCGCGTATATCGTTCAGGGGCTGCTCAATTTCGCCCGTGCCACATCGCCCAGCTATCGACGCTTCGATCTTGCCGAGTTGATCGACGCTACAGTGGACCTGTTCCGCCATCGCATGCAGACACTGGCGATGCACCTGGCAGTTGACGTCACGCGTCCGTTGCTCATCGAGGGAGATTCCAACCAACTGCAGCAGGTGCTGGTAAACGTCATCTTGAATTCGATCCAAGCGACGCAGGCGCCGGGTGCGACCGTCAGTATTCGCGCCCGTCGGACCGGGAACCAGGTCCGCATCGAGGTGCTGGACGAAGGCTCGGGCATCAGCCAGGAGGCGCTCGGCAAGGTGTTCAACCCATTCTTCACCACCAAGGCGGAGGGAAGCGGCACAGGGCTTGGCCTGTCCGTGAGCTATGGGATCGTGCGCCGACACCACGGCACCATCACGCTCGACAACCGGCCCAATGGTGGGGTGCGTGTCTTGATCGCGCTACCGGCGGAAAGCAGTGCAAAGCCCGGCGATCGGGACGGTGCGCCGGAAGAGTACACAAGCGAAATGGAGGTGAGCCGTGCAGGATGAAGGCGTGCGCTTGCTGTTCGTGGATGACGATCCCATCACCTGTTCGGTGATGCAGCGCAACTGTGAGCGCGTGGGCTACGTTTGCCAGACGTTTCAGGCCGGCCAGGATTGCCTCGACACGTTCCGCACTCAGGGCGCGGATCTGGTGGTGAGCGACCTGCGCATGCCCGGGATGAACGGCTTCGAGCTGCTGCGCGAGCTGCGCGCCATCGACGCCCAGCTCCCGGTGCTGGTGATGACCGGCTATTCATCCGTCGAGAACGCCGTGCAGGCAATGAAGCACGGCGCCACGGACTTCATCAAGAAGCCGTTCGATTTTCAGGAGCTGAAGCTGGTGATCGACCGCACCATGGATTCCGTGCGGCTGCAGAACGAGAACTCCCTGCTGAAAAAGCGCCTGCGCAGCGGAGGAAACCGCTTCGGCATAATCGGCGACACACCGGTCATGCGCTCGCTATTCAATACTATCGAGAAAGTCGCCGACGTCAGCTGCAATGTGATCATCACCGGCCCGTCCGGGACGGGCAAGGAACTCGTCGCACGTGCGCTGCACGAGTACAGCCCGCGACGGGACGCGGCGTTCGTGGTGATCGATTGCGGCGCCCTCACCGAGACGCTCCTCGAGAGCGAGTTGTTCGGGCACGAGAAGGGCGCCTTCACAGGCGCTACCCACCGCAAGCGTGGCCTTATGGAGCAGGCGAGCGGCGGGACGCTGTTCCTCGACGAGATCAGCAACATTTCCGACGCCATGCAGATGAAGCTGATGCGAGCCATCGAGGATCAGCGTATCACCCGAGTCGGCAGCACGGTCTCCGTACCGACGGACCTGCGCATCATTGCGGCGAGCAACCGGGACCTCGGCGAGATGGTCCAGCGGGGGGAATTCCGGCACGATTTCTATCATCGCCTCAACGTGGTCAACATCCGCGTCCCGTCGCTTGCCGATCGCCGCGACGATATCCCCGCCCTGGTGGAGCGATTCGTGGCCGAGTTCACTCAGCGCTATGAACGGCGCGTCCAGGGCTTCGACCCGTTGTCCATGCGTCGGCTGTACGAGGCCGACTGGCCGGGCAATGTGCGTGAACTGCGCAACGCCGTCGAGCGCTGCGTGATCCTCGCCGACGGGCCCTTGCTTACCTGGCCCGATGCGGCGGCGGCGTCCGGTCGGGACGCCGAGGATGGCCTGGTTCAATTTCCCGGCGACGAGTTGCTGTCATTGGAGGCCCTGGAACAGGAATACATCAACCACGTCCTGCGTCAGGCCGGTGGCAAAAAGACCAGGGCGGCACAGATTCTGGGAATCGACAAGACCACGTTGTGGCGCAAGCTGCGCCGCTACGAGCAGGCGGGTCAGGAAGGGTGAAAAATACAGCGCTCCTGGGGTATCCTGGGCTGCAAAGTGCAACTAATCGGCGCCATCCAGCCCCCGGGACCGATGCGTCGAGTGGAAGCAATTCAAGGACTTGGGCGATCCTCGCAGTGCCTGGAACGGTCCTTGCCTACGTTAAAACGTTGAGCTCACAAGAATATAGAGAGGAGGAGTTTCCTATGATGAAGCAGTTCATGACGATCGCAGCGGCAACCGTTCTCAGCGCATCCCTGATCGGCTGCTCGGCGCCGGCTCAGAATGCGAAGGACGCCAAGAACGGCTATAAACAGCAACGGGTGGTCTATCACGTCAACAACCTCAATACCGCCTTCGGCGCGTTGCGCAACGTCAAGAACCACGTCAACGCCGTCGGCGCAGAGAACGCCGAGATCATCGTGGTGACCCACTCCAGCGGTGGGCTGGCGCTGGTGGATGGCACGGCCGATGCCAAAGGTAATCGGTTCGAAGAGAGTATCCAGGCGCTTGCCAACCAGGGCGTTAAGTTCCAACTCTGCTCCAACACCATTCGCGGCCTCAAGATCGACAAGGACAAGATCAATCTGAATGCTGAAGTGGTTCCGTCTGGAGTGGCCCACGTGGCGCATCTCCAGCAGCAGGGCTATCTGTACGTGAAGCCGTAAAGCTCAGGCCAAAGCGTGCACGTGCAACGGGCGCTTCGGCGCCCGTTGTCGTTGCGGCGCCCGGGCCAGAGCGCCCCTTGAATTGCGACCAATGTCCCGGTAACATGCTCAGCCTCAGTTGCGGGGTGGAGCAGTCTGGCAGCTCGTCGGGCTCATAACCCGAAGGTCGCAGGTTCAAATCCTGCCCCCGCTACCAAATCGACAACGCCGCCCCGAGGGCGGCGTTGCTGTTTTCGGCACGGGGATCAGATCCCCCGGAGCCAGTCGTCGGCTTCCTTTTCCGCGTGCTCCCGCTCCATTCCGTAGCGTTGCTGCAGTTTTCCCACGAGCTGATCCCGGCGCCCCGCGATCGACTGCCAGTCGTCGTCAGTGAGATCGCCCCACTTGGCTTTCGCCTGTCCCATGTACTGTTTCCATTGTCCGGCGAACTGATTCCATTCCATGCCGCGTTACTCCATGACCCAAAGTGGCCTTCAGCGTAGCGATGAACCCCCGGCGCGCAAGCGCGCCGGGCGGCGTGGCGGCTTTCTATACTGCCGGGTGACTGCACCACAAAAGTTTCGGTCACAGAACTGGAGTTTTATGTGGTTTTGCCCCGTTAGCTGCGAGGTTTGTCGTCAAGCAGCATGCTACGCCGAAGGATGCCACCTCAGCGGCGATGTCGTACTGAGCGTGTGCGAGCTGTGTGGCGATCTGCATATCGCTTTCGCGGAGCCGCCGGTGTGTATCGTCTGCTGGAGGCGAGTTGAGGGGGTCCAAGAGCGTTAGACAGGATCTGAACGAGAACGTCCAGCGGAGGTGGTGCCATGGCGGCGCGCGTGATTTGGAAAGGGAGTGTCAGTTTTGGACTGGTGCATGTACCGGTGGCGCTGTATTCGGCTGAGCAGCGCAGCGAAACACACCTGTCGATGCTCGACCGTCGCGACCTGTCACCCGTAGGGTACAAGCGTGTCAACAAGACCACCGGCGCGGAGGTCCCATGGGAGGACGTGGTCAAAGGCTACGAGTACGACAAAGGCCAGTACGTGGTGCTGGAAGACGAAGACCTCGAGCGCGCCAACGTGAAGGCAACGCAGACGGTGGAGATCGCGGGCTTCACGGATCTGGCCGACATTCCCTTCATGTACTTCGACAAGCCGTATTACCTCGAACCCATCAACAAGGGGGAGAAGGTCTACGCATTGCTGCGTGAGAGCCTCAAACGCCGGAAGAAGGCGGGGATTGCGAAGGTAGTGCTGCGCAGCAGGCAGTACCTGGCGGCACTCGTGGCTCAGGGCGACATGCTGGTACTGGAACTGCTGCGATACGAGCACGAGCTGCGCGACCCGGTTCAGTTCTCCGTGCCCGGTCATGATCTCGAGGCGTTGGGTATCCGGCCTAAGGAACTGGAGATGGCCGAGCGGCTCGTCGACGACATGAGTACGGCGTGGGATCCCTCGCAGTATCGCGACGAGTACCGCGATGACCTGTTGGCGTTGATCGAAGAGAAGGCCGGTGCCGGCGAGGTGCGCGCGCGATCGGGCGTGGAGGAAGTACCGCGGGGAGCCGAGGTCATCGATCTCATGTCGCTTCTGAAACGCTCCGTTCAGGAGAAGGGGAAGAAGGGCGCCGGCGGCAAATCGGGCAAGGCTTCGGCGAAGAAGAAGGCCAAGAAAAAGACGAGTTCCCGCAGTGGCGGTAAGCGGGCCTCGCGCTGATGCCGCAGGATTGCGCGGCGGGACGGCGATGCTAGGCTGGCCAACTGACGCTCAAGGAGGATCCGAGATGGCAAAGAACCACGGCAGCAGCATCAAGGACGACGAGCAGTACGAAGCCCTGCGGCGCGGCGGCGCCAGCAAGGAGAAGGCGGCGCGGATCGCCAATACGGATCGCGGCACCGCGGGCCACCGCGGTGGTGAGTCGGCGCGCTATGAAGACTGGTCGCGGGACGATCTCTATCGCAAGGCGAAGGAAGTCGGAATCGACGGCCGCTCGAAGATGACAAAGTCCGATCTGATCGACGCCTTGCGGAACCACTGACGCGGGGGCACCGCC
>Ga0209347_1003737_pt1 | contig 17104 bp, 12 predicted proteins | sample AutmiccommuBRH23_FD_187382 | JGI IMG/M metagenome (GOLD analysis project Ga0209347, IMG submission 187382) | Deep subsurface microbial communities from Mt. Terri, Switzerland - Autotrophic microbial communities BRH/23 (SPAdes) (version 2) | ecosystem: Environmental > Aquatic > Deep subsurface >...
CTCAGGGGCTCTGCCCCCGAACCCCCGGCATTTGCCGCTTTGGGCCAGCAGCATGAAACAGAGGGCAAGCTTCAACCCCGGTGATTACACCGCCAACATGTGAAGAGCGCGCGTCATAGCGATCCAATGCTGGCATCGCCAGTCTTCATTTTCACCATGCTATTGGCCCAAAGCGGTAAATCTCGGGGGTCTGGGGGCTGGCCCCCAGAGGGAGCGTCAGGACCTGCGAGGCGGGTGACGTCCCCGAGCGCCAATCGTACGATCGAATCTACACACTCCTAAGTTCTTCCAGCCATAGGGTTCTCAGCTCATTCCGTGCCGCGTGCAGGCGCGACTTGACGGTGCCCTGCGGCACATGCAGAATTCCCGCGATATCGGCCAGCCCAAAACCCTCCAGGTAATGGAGCGTCAGGACCGTCCGGCTCGGATCCGAGAGCCGGGGCAGGACGCTCTGGAGGTCCGCCGCCTCAATGGCCGTCTGCTGGGGCTGCCCGGCCGGGTCGTAGTCCGACGGCAACGGCTTCGTCCTGGCCTTTCGCCCGATCCAGTCGTTGGCCTTGTTCGTCACGATCCGGTAGGCCCAGGAGGCGAATCGGGCCGGGTCGTGCAGGCGAGAGATGCCCCGGACGATGGCCAGCCAGCTTTCCTGGGTCACATCCCAGGCGGCCTCCGGGTTTCCTGTCAGCCGCAGGGCGTAGCGCCACAGGCGTTTCTGCCAGCGGGAGACGAGTTGCTCCATGGCCTTGCGACTGCCGTCCTGGCAATCCATCACCAGCAATTCATCAACGAGTTGTTCCCGGGAATCATTCATCTCTATTATTGAGTCTCTCTTACCGCCCCGGCGGTTCATTCTCACGCGGAAAAATCGCGGAAATGCGCGAAGTGGCGGTCCGGCCTGAGACCGGTCGCTCGCCGAAGGTCGAGCCTGGGTCCGATAGGTCCTATAGCCACTCTCTGCACAGGGAGGTGCGATCTCTGCCATGTTTTTGCCATTTGGTCTTGTTTTTTGTGCGATTCGGCGTAGAATCTAAAGAACCACACGGTTTTTGTGTGCCGTTGGAGAGGTGTCCGAGTGGCCTAAGGAGCGGTCTTGGAAAGGCCGTGTAGGGTTTATCTCTACCGCGGGTTCGAATCCCGCCCTCTCCGCTATGGGAGACTTCTGAAAAAATGGCCATTAGGCCTGCTTTAAGAGAGAAGAATCTGCCGTGTGATTCTTCTCTCTTAAACCGGAAGTCCTCAAACGACAGGCGAAAGTCCATTCTTCCAGGAAATCGAAAGGCGGATTTCCTGGAAGAATATAGGCCCAATGGCCCTTTTTTCAGAAGTCTGGTTCCATGATAAATTTCCAGGCAGAACGGTTGAGACGCCTTCCCCAGAAACCTGGGGAAATCTGGCAAGGCGGAATCACGAGACTGCCCCTCTGGGTCCGAGCGGATGAGGACGGACTGCCCGATCCGGTTCGCTCCTGGGCGGCAGGCTGGGTGAGCCTGCAAACACGGGCGGTCTATCTCTCCGAGGGCTATACCGAGCCCGACGGCCAGACCGACGCCATGCTCGACGCCCTGGTCGATCTGGCCTACGACAGGAAGCAGGCGGGCTACCGGCCGGGGAAGGTCCAGGTCTGTGACCCCGCCATTGCCGAGACCCTTCGCGAGAAGCTCCAGGGCTCCGAGGTCGCGGTCGAATTGATCGAGAAATCGTTTATCCTGGACCGGACCCTCATGGACGCCGCGGAGGCGAGCCGGCCCTACTACCCCATGCCCTGCGGCCCGATGGATACCGAGGGCGTCACGGTCGAAATGATGCGGGCCTATGCCGCCGCGGCGGTCGAATTCTACCGGGCCCGGCCCTGGGAACTGCTGGCCAACGACGACCTGATCGTGCTCGAATCGCCCAAAGTCGAGCCGGGCCTGCGACACGCCTGCGTCCTCGGCGCCAGCGGCGAAATGATCGGTCTGGGCTTCCACCAGTCGCGGAAAGACTTCGAGCGGTGCGCCTACGACACGACGTCGGATTGGACGATGTACGGCCGGCACTGGTATCTGCGTTTCGAGCCGATCACGGGCATCTCCTATGGCGACGTGGACCTCTGGGAGCGGTACGACCTGCCCGTTGCCGGGCCGAACGCCTATCCGTTCGCCGTCTGCAACGAAACCCGGGGCACGTCGAACCACCGCCCCGGTCCGGCGGAACTGGCCTTTCTCGAGGGCTTCATGCGGGCCCTGGCCCAGTCCACCGAGCAGGAGTTCGACTCCGGCCGCTGGCGCAAGAAGGTGGACACGTTCGACGAGCCGATGGAGTTCGTCTTCACGCTGCCCGACGTGCTGGCGAAGGAGAAGCCACGGGACCCCAAGAAGCCCCTGGCCAGCCCCTTGGTCATGGACCGGATCGCGGCGCACATGGAACGCATGATGGAGGGCAAGGACTTCAAGACACAGGAGGAGTACGAAGCCTTCGTCCGGGCCAACTTCATCGGCAAGAAGATCGAGGACTTCGCGCCCGCGACGTCCCTGGAGAAGGCCCAGGACATTGTGTTCCGGGCCTACAGCGTCATGGGCCGCAGGCAAATCCACATGGCCCGCAAGGCCCTTGGGGTCGATCCCAACTGCGCCGACGCCTACATCCTGCTGGCCGAGCGAACGCCCCTGCAGGACAGGCAGCTCGAATTCTACACGCAGGCCCTGCGCGCGGCCGAACGAACGCTGGCCCCGGAAACCTTCGAGGAGCACGCCGGCGATTTCTGGAAGGTCGTCGAGACCCGCCCGTATGTCCGCGCCCGGTTCCGGCTGGCGGTGTGTCTCAATGGAATGGCCAGACTCCAGGAGGCAAGCGAGCACTTTCGCGAACTGCTGCGCCTCAATCGAGGGGACGAGATGGGAGCACGGTTCTGGCTATGGCCCTGTCTGCTTCGGCTCGGCAAAGACGCAGAGGTGGAAAAACTCCTCAAGCAGAACAAGAATGACAAGGGAAGCTGCACCTGGGACTACACCCGCGCCCTGCTGACCTTCCGCCAGAAAGGCGATACCCCGCTGGCCAAGCGGCACCTGAATCAGGCGATCAAGAACAATGAGATGTGCGCAAAGTATGTAATGAACCGCAAGGCGTTTCCGACGCCCACGCCGGACGGCTGCTCGCTGTTCTACGATCACGAGGCCGCCTACGCCGTCGAGGTGCTGGCCAAGGCCTGGCACGAGACCGCCGGCGCCGCCGAGTGGCTGGACGAAAGGATCGGCTGGTCCGCAGAGCCGGATTACGAGGACGAGGACGAACAAGAGCCGTAGTGCCGCGTCCACTCGGATCGCGTGTTGGACGCGCGTTGGGTACGGGCAGTTTGGAGTTCCGCCTTATGAGTTTTGAGGAACAAGACCGGTAGTCCTGCCGAGCCAGGTGCGGTTGTAGGGTGGGGCTTGCCCCACCGCTGTGTCTGGCGTCAGCATTATGGTGGGGCAAGCTACTGCGACTATTCTAATTTGGTGATTGGGTGCCATGGCTACGCCTCGTAGCCATGTCCTGGAAGGCATGCTTACGAGGCGTAAGCATGGCACCCAGACCGAAGTTCTTGCCGCGGCGATTCGCCGTTTTGGCATGGTCGCAGTACTACATGGTACCGAACTCGCTCGTCAAAACTCATTAGGCGGGTTTTGAGAGTCTTCCGGCGTAGCCGGAGCCGCTCTCCGAACCTGGAATTCTGAAGGCCGTTCGGACTGTTTTGACCCGCGTGGACGCGGAACTCCAAACGGCTGAGCCGATCGTCTGTTGAAAAACAGGACGGAGAATAGTAGCGCATCCCCCGATCCGGGGCCGCGAACATCTGTTGACTACGGAGAGCCACATTGTCTGAAGCACCGATTCCCAAACACCGCGTGGTCCGCCATGGGCCATACCCGGAACTGACCTGGACGGCCATCCTGCTCGGCTACGGCATCGGCATCCTCATCACCGTCAGCCTCGGCTACGCCGCGTTGATCCTCGGCTTCTCGCACGAAGGCTCGGAACTGGCGGCGATCCTCGGCTTCGGCATCCTTCGCGGCGTCCTGGGCCGCACCAGCATCATCGAGAACAACATCAACCAGACCATCGCCAGCGGCGTCAATTCGGCCTCCGCGGGCATGATGTTCACGATCCCGGCCCTGTTCATCCTCGGCCGGACCGACTTCAACCCGTATCTCATGGTCGCCGGCTGCATCGCCGGCAGCTTCCTGGGCGTCGCGCTGATCATCCCGCTCCGCAAACAGATGATCGATTTCGAGCGGCTGACCTACCCGGGCGGCGTGGCCGTCGCGACGGTCCTCAAGAGCCCGGGCGCGGGCGTACACAAGGCCACGCTGCTGCTGATCGGGATCGGGGCCAGTGCCGCCATGAGCCTGATCAGCCACTTCACGGGATTCCAGTACTGGCGATTGGGCGAGCAGCTTGGCCTGCCGGCGTATCTGAACGCCACATGGTTCGTCTCCCTGCTGACCGTCGGCGTGGCCTTCATTGCCGGCCGGGGCGGGTTCGCCTTCATCATTGGCGGCTTCGTTTCTTACTGGATCCTCGGTCCCATCCTGGCGGCAAGAGGTCTGCTGCCGCCGGGACCATTCGAGAACCCGCACGTCGATCTCCCCGAGATCATGCGAGTGAGCCTTTTTCGACCGGTCGGGATCGGCATGCTCGTGGGCGGCGCGATCGCGGGGATCGTGCTGGCGTTTCCGCTGATTATCAACGCGATCCGCAGTATGCAGAGCGCCGCCCGGGACAAGACGGGCCGGTCGGCGGACGAAATGCCCATTCGGTTCCTGTACTTCGGCATCGCGGCCTCGGTGATCATGCTCTCGATCGTGGCGGTGTACTCCGTCCAGGGGATGGGGCTGGTCCGGGGCATCGCCATGGCCGTGGTCGGGACGCTGTGGATCTGGATGGCCGGCGTGATCCTCTCGGAGTGCATCGGCCGGACCAACTGGTCGCCCATGAGCGGCATGACCCTCATCGGCGTGACCATCCTGGTGCTGATCGCCAGGGACCTCGGCAGCAATGCCGCGATCGTCGCCTGCGTCATGGTCGGAGCGGCCATGAGCAGCGCCATGGCCCAGGCCACCGACCTGATGATGGACTTGAAAACCGGCTATCTGGTGGGCGCCCAGCCTCGCAAGCAGCAGATCGCGCAGTTCATGGCGACCTGGCTGGGCCCGGTCGTCATCATGGCCCTGATCTACGTGCTGCACCGCCACTACGTCCTGGGCAGCGACAAGCTGCCCGCCCCCCAGGCCAGCGCGCTGGCGGGCGTCATGGAGGGCATCCTCGGCGGCGACGTGCCCGTCCCCAAGTACGCAGCCGGCGCGGTCCTGGGCCTGCTGCTCAGCGCCACCGGCGTTGGCGGGCTCGGCATCCAGGTCGGCCTGGGCTTCTACCTGCCGTTCAATATCGTCCTGACCTATACGGTCGGCATGCTGCTGCGGCTTTTCGTCGATCAGGTGCGGGGCCCCCGCTACAGCCATGAGGTGGGGATTCCCGTCGCGGCCGGATTCATCGTGGGCGAGGGCCTGATGGGCGTGGGCTTTGCCGTATACTCCGTTGTGCAACCGTGGCTGGCGGGTTGATCGTCGTGCGTCTTGCGTCGCGCGTTATGCGTAGCCCATCGCACAACGCATCCCGCACAACGCATAACGAGTTTTGCGTGAGGTGATTGCATGAGACGATTCGGATTCCTTCTGGTGGCTATCGGCTTTCTGGGCGGGGCCCTGACGTCGGTCCTGAACGAGGATACCGTGCGATGGGAGTGGTTTGCGGCCGCGGTTGCGGTCGGGTTTGTCGGCGTGGCTCTCGTGCGGATCAGCCAAAGACGCCAAACACAGGACGTCGGCCGGCGGGCCTCCAACATGCAGGCCATCGTGGAGAGCCTCGGCCGGATCGCGGAGAACGCCACTCGCCTGAACGCGGACAAACACACCATCGATCCCTACGACGTGCGGCACCGGATCGAGGAGCTGTTCGCGGACGACCTGAACACCTTCATCGAAGCCCGCGAGAGCATCGCCCATTCCTATGGCCTGGCCGCCTACGCCGACGTGATGAACTGCTTCGCCGCCGGGGAGCGATACCTCAACCGCGTCTGGTCGGCCTCCGCCGATGGCTATGTCGATGAAATCAATGACTACCTGGAGAGGGCCAAAGAGCAATTCGCCGCCGGTCTCGACAGAGTCCTCCGCCTTCAGGTCACATCCGGCACGGCGTGACGTCGATGGTTGGGGCGCATCGGGCTGCGCTCGTGACCGAATTGACCCGATTGACAGTATTGACAATACGGTCAGTCCGGTCCCAAAGAGGGACGCCGGTGCCATCGGCTCGGACTCTGCCCATCACAGGCACAATGCGTCAACGATTGCTCAACAAGGTGCGATTCGTGCCTGTAAACGGAAATCACCCGCCGGATTGTTGTGTTTCCGGGAACAAAAACGGAGGCATTCGGCGGATGACACCGTCAGCGGTCACGCAGGCAAGAACGCTGGAGCCCTCGGCCAGGAGCAGGCCGGTGGCTTTGCGGGTGAGCCTGTACATATGTTCAACCTTGGCTGCCGTGACGTTCGAGCATGTGGTCTCCAGGAGCAAGTCCTCATCATAGAAGACCGGCCGGCGGTACTTGATCCGCAGTTCCGCCACCACGAAGAACACCCCCTCGGCTTCCAAGTCCTTGTAGGCAACCCCATTAACGCGGAGCAGCTCCGTCCGGCCCATCTCGAACCAGATCGGATAGACGCTGTGATGGATCACGCCACCTTTGTCCGTCTCGGCGTACCGCGGGACGATCGGTATCGTGTGACTCTGAATTGTCGTGCGTTCGGGAAAACTCATATCAGCCGCGAGCATACCATATCTTTCGGTCGCCGCAAGAGTTGTCGCTTTCCCTGAAAAACTTCAAGGATTATGAGAAAAATTATGGCAGAATTCTCTTTACCCGGAGACACGGGCCCGGTATAGTAAGGGTGTAGGTTTTATGCAGGTTTTGCCCTCAAGCCCCTGCGTGTTATCTCGCTTTTCCTCTCCCTCCGCCGCGCAGGGGCTTCTTTATCTTTCAGGGGTATTCGGAACCGGATCCCTGAATATCGTAAGGGCTTGAGGGGATTTCCATCGGGCAAGCCTTCATCCTATCGGCGTGTATCCGTCGCGTCGGGTTCGCTTCCGCCTCGAAGTGCGTTCCGCCTGCCATCGCACCCAATGCCGCTCGATCTGTTCGAGGCTCTTGCCCTTGGTCTCCGGGACGTACGCCCGCACGAAGATCAGCAGCACGACACAGAACGCTCCGTAGACCCAGAACGGAAAACCCCGATGGAACGTCGCGACCAGCCAGGGGTTCTCGTCCATCATGGGGAACGTCTGCGACACGACGTAGTTGGCGATCCACAGGCACACGGTCGCCACCGCCATCGCCCGGCCGCGAATCCGCGTCGGGAAGATCTCCGAGAGGATCACCCACGTCACCGGTCCGACCGACAGTGCAAAGCACGCGATATACCCGAGGATGAACAGCAGCATCCACAGGCCGGTCCATTGCATATACGCCGCCAGGCCCATCGCCGCCAGCGAGACGCCCATGCCGGCCGAGCCGATCGTCATCAGCGGTTTTCGCCCGATCCGGTCCACCGTCCAGATCGCGATGATCGTGAACGTCAGGTTCACCACCCCGACCACGATGGTCTGCAAGAGAGCGGCGCTGGTCCCCGAGCCCATCTTCTTGAAGATTTCCGTGCCGAAATACAGGAACACGTTGATTCCGGTCACCTGCTGCAAGACCGCCAGCACGACTCCGATGACCAGGACGATTCGCATGCCGGGAACGAAAAGCTGCCGCAGCGAGCCGCTCTCGTGGGTCAGGTTCTCCCGGATCTCCGCCAGTTCCGCTTTGGCGTAGGCCGCCCCATCCACGCGACCGAGGATGTGCAGGGCCTCCTCGGAACGTCCCTGCTTCGTCAACCATCGCGGGCTCTCGGGGACCACGAACGCCAGGATCATCAGCCCCAAAGCCGGCAGCGACTCCGACCCGAACATCCACCGCCAGCCGACCTGCTGATTCCAGGCGGCATCGCCCTGCAGTGCGATGAAGTAATTGACGAAGTACACGACGAGGAAGCCCGTCACGATGGCGAACTGGTTGATGGACACCATCCGGCCGCGGATGCGGGCCGGGCTGATCTCGGCGATGTACATGGGCGAGATCATCGAGGCCGCCCCGACGCCGAGACCGCCAAGGATGCGGTAGAGGATGAATGCCGTAAGCGTGCGGGGAATCGCGGTTCCGACTGCCGAGATGAAGAACAGGACCGCCGCGACAATCAGGGCCTTCTTGCGGCCGAAGCGGTCGCTCAGCGGTCCGGCGCCGACCGCTCCGAGAGCACAACCGAGCAGCGCACAGCCCATCGCCCAGCCTTCCTGCCGGGGGCTGAGCGAAAAGTACGCCTTCAACGGCCCGATGGCCCCGTTGATGACCCCGGTGTCGTACCCGAACAGCAGGCCGCCCAGTGCAGCCACGAGCGTGACCACGAAAACATAGGTCGTGCTGCCGATCCGCCGATCCGCGAGTTCCGGAATCCTCCCGGCCGCCACATCAGGACTCTGATCCATGGTCATTTTGCCCTCATGAATGAAGATGGTGCGTGATACGCACCCTAATGAGTTTTGACGAACAAAACCGGTAATGCAAGCCCATCGGTCGCCGGGTGCCGGGTGCCATGTCTACGCCTCGTAGACATGCTCGACGCAAGGAGCAGAACATGCTTACGAGGCGTAAGCATGGCACCCGGCATCGAATCCTGATCGTTTCGGACTACTGCCCGCAACTCTCCATCGCGTGCTTCAATGCCCAATCGATGAACATGGCGTAGTTGTCGTTCCTGTACTCGCCGTCGAGCCGCTTGCACCTCTCGCGCGTCTGCTTCATCTCCTCGACGAGCGGACCGGCTTTGCCGCCGAGCCGTTGCAGAGTCCTGGCGGCGTGCAGCACGACAGACTCCCGCGGGTCCAGCAGACCCCGGGCCAGGACGGGCAGAACCTCGTCGCTCAATCCGAGCCCGCCCAGCACGTCGGCCGCTGCGAATCGCACGTCGGGACACGGATCGCCCAAGGCCTTCTGGAGGGCCTCGGTCGCTGGCTTGGCCGCGGCGCCAAGCGAGGCGAAGTAGATCACCGCCCAGTATCGTACCGCGCTGTCGGCGTCCGCGAGCGACTCGACCATGGCCGGCAGGACCTGCGAACGCGAACCCACCAGTTCCGCCATATTAGAGACGCTCGACGGCGAGAACCGGGCAGGGTCGCGAGCCATCTCGTACGGCGTCGAGCCGGCGGCACGGATGTGCATCTCGGCCTCCGGAAGCAGTCCCGTATCCTTCGTCTCGATCATCCAATCCCGCAGACGCTTCCGCATCTGGAGAAGCATCTCCTCGTGGTCCGGCGAATCCGCCAGGTTGCTGACTTCGTTCGGATCGACCAGCGTGTCGTACAATTCCTCCGCCGGCCTGGTCGGCTGCCAGAGGAGTTTTTCCATCCCCGCCATGCCGCCCGCCGCGGCCACGCTCCGCAGTTCCTGCATGATCTCGGCCTGATCGCAGTAGTCGCTCGGCTGCACGTACGGCAGGTGCGGCAGGAAATTGCGGATGTACTTGTACCGCCTGTCGCGCACGCAGCGGGCCATCTCATAAGCCTCATCCACCCGGCTCGCGGCGGCGACGATGTATTCGCGCTCGTTTGTAGTGACGCCGCAAGGCGTTTCCGTAGCATGGGCGTCCCGCCCATGAGTAGCACGGGCATCCTGCCCGTGTGTGTCAGTAAGATCCATGGGCGGGACGCCCATGCTACTCACGGGCAGGATGCCCGTGCTACTGGATGCCCTTACGGGCACACTACGAGCGAGGAACGGCCGGCCCTGCATGTAGGGCGGAATCGATACGCCGGCCAGGGACAGCACGGTCGGCGTGAAATCCACGAAACTGACGAGCTGATCCGTCCGCCCGCCTGCCGCCAGGCTCCCCACGCCCTGATGCCGCGCGGGCACCCGGACCATCAGCGGGACGCGAAGGCCGGAATCGTATAGCGTTCTCTTGAATCGCGGCAGGCCCATCCCATGATCGGAGAAGAAGAACACGATCGTGTTCTCCGCCAAGCCGTCGGTCTCGAGCTGGGCGAGGATCTCGCCCACCTGCTTGTCCATATACGTGATCAGGTCGTAGTAGCGGGCCCAGATCTTGCGGACCATGGGCGTGTCGGGGTAGTACGGCGGCAGGATCATTTTCCTGGGGTCGTGCCGCTCCTCGGGTGTGAGCTTGGCCCCGTACTTCGCCTCAAATTCCTCGTCGGACCCGTTGATCTGGCTCTGATGCGTGGACGTGAAATTGAAGACACTGAAGAAAGGCTGCGCCGCGCCCCGGCCGCGCCAGTGGGCGGTCGAACTCGAATCGTCCCAGATCGTCGGGTCCTTGAAGTTGTAGTCCTCCTTGACGTTGTTCGAGCAGTAGTAGCCGGCGGCCCGCAACCGCTTCGGGAACGGCTCGATCTGCGCAGGCACCTTGATGTCCGAGCGGAGGTGCTGCGTCCCGAGCGAGGTGGCGTAAACGCCCGTGATCAGGCACGACCGCGAGGGCGAGCAGACCGGGGCCGTCGCGTAGGCGTTCGTGTAAAGAATCGACCGGCCGGCGAACCGGTCGAGGTTGGGCGTGATCGCCAGCGGATCGCCATAGCAGCCCAGGTACGGGCTGATGTCCTCACAGGTGATCCACAGGATGTTGGGCCTCTGCGGATAGTACGCCTGCGCCTGCGTCACAGGCTGTGCGGGCCGGGGATCGGGCATATCACACCCGGCAAGAGCCACGCCGGCGGCACAAGCCCCGGCCGTTTTCAGAAAATTGCGACGTGTGCGAACGTGAGAATCCATTGTGCTGCTCCATTCTATCTGGGTGGCATCGTCAGGCCCGTTCGTAGTAACGCCGTCAGGCGTTTCCGTAGCACGGGCATCCTGCCCGTGTGTAAGAGTAAGATTCATGGGCGGGACGCCCATGCTACTCACGGGCAAGATGCCCGTGCTACGGATGCCCTTACGGGCACACTGCGAACCAGGCATTCGAGGCTGTCCACCACTACTTCGGTGCGATGACCTTGGCATCGCGGGTGCTGCTGTTTGACCTCTTTGCCTTATCGGTAAACTCAGCCACAAGTGTATAATCGCCCGGCTCCGACGGTACAGACAGGGTGCAAGACACAGTCTCTTGGCCCAGCGAGCCAACGGCGCAAGGCATATCGCGTCTGGCGACAACCTTCCGGCCCTTCATCAGGCGAAATTGCAGGGCGCCGCTGAGGTCCTCATACAGGTCGTTGATGACGATCGCCTTGAATTCCACTTGCTCGCCGGCAGGCAGGTCCTGGCCCCAGTAGTCGAGCATGATCCCGATGGGCGAGAAGGCGCTGCGAACGTACTTCTCGAACTGCGGCTCGAACTTGAGCTTTTCCATGTTCACGAAGTGGTCGCTCGTGGCGCCGCCTTCCGGGCGGGGCTTGTCGCCGGAGCGGGAGTAGCCCAAGCCGCAGAAGTGCAGTACGCCGGCGCAGGCCCGGTGGACCCGCCAGAACTCGGTCTTGGCCGCCAGATATTTCGCGAACAGTTCGCGACGCTGCTCGGTGGTTGAGTCCGGGCCGAGCAGCTTCTCATAGACCGGGCCGGTCAGGCAGGTGGTCGTGCCGTCGCGATTGAGCCAGAGCCAGGCGTACTCGTTGATGATGATCGGCACCTTGCGCTTCTGCTGGGCCTTCTGCAACGGGGGCACGCCCGAGACATGCACCATGTCCTGGAGGCTCTTGACCTTCGCGCTGCCCCAGGCGGGGTTGAAGAGACTGATCATCAGGTAGGGATGCGCCTCGACGCAATCCTGATCGCTCTGCGGCTCGGCCCAGCCGTTCTCCCATGGCCGGTTCGAGAGGTCCATGTGCCGGACCGCCATGAGCGCCTTGCCCGTCTCGGCCGTGTTGCTCTCGTTCTGCGCGTCCCAGATCACGACGCACGGATGATTCCACCGCTCCCGCATCCACTCGGTGTACTCGGGCACGATCTTCTCGGCCCGCACCTTCTCCGGGTCCTCGCTCAGCGTCCAGATCGGGAACTCGTCCTGGATCAGGAAGCCTTCCTCGTCGGCGACCTCGTACCAGATCTCCGGCGGGAATCCGATGCAGTAGCGGATCGAGTTCCAGTGCATGCCCTTGAACTTCTGGTGCAGTCGGCGGACCCATTCCTTGCGCCAGGGCCGGTCGCCTCGCTGGTCGTCCTCGAAGAACCGATACGCACAGACGTTCGTGCCCCGCATGAAGTACGGCTTGCCATTGAGGATCGCCCGGCCGCTCTCGGAGTCGAATCGGAACGACCGCATGCCGAAGCGGGTCTCGGCCGTGTCGGCGCCCGTGCTGAGCTTGAGCTTGTAGAGGAACGGATCCTCGGGACTCCACAGCCGGCAGGATTTCAGCGGAACCACGATGTCCACCGTCGTAACGCCACCGACGCGGACATTCGACTGCTGGACCTTTCCGACCGCCGAACCGCCCTTGGCCTCCCGGACTTCGCACGCCACCGAGCAGGAGCCGGCCGCGGATGACTGCAACTCGGCGATGACCCGCACGCTCCGCGAGTCAATCTGCGGAACGGTCTGGATGTTCACAATCCGCGGCTCGCCCGAGAGGATCAGTTCGACGGAGTCGTAAATCCCAGGGATATACAGGTATTTCTCGAAATCCCAACCGGTCGGCTGCCCGGCGGGCAGGCACTCGCGGTCGGCCCCGACGCGGATGACCAGTTCGTTCTTCTGTCCTTCCCCCTTCATGTGCTGCTTGACATCCAGCAAAGCGGGCGTAAAGCACGGCAGATGCTCGCCGACGAGTTGCCCGTTGAGCCACACCTTCGCGCCGTATCGGGCTTTGTGAATCTTCAGGATGGCCACAGCGGGAATCGACCCCTTGACGGCAAACGTCCGCCGATACCAGAAGGCCTGTCGCTTCTCGCTCTTTTTGCCGACCTCGGCAAACGCCGGCCTGGCCATATCGATCAGGCCCGGCACAGCGATCTTGTGCTCGAACTTCTCCGGCACCGCCTCCATCGTCCCCTCGGCCACCTGCCAGGTCCCGTCCAGATCGATCATCCGCCTGTTCGCAGTGACGGCGCGAGGCGTCTCCGTAGCATGGGCGTCCCGCCCATGAGTAGCACGGGCATCCTGCCCGTGAATGTTCGCGATAACCATGGGCGGGACGCCCATGCTACTCACGGGCAGGATGCCCGTGCCACGAACCATCGCCCCACAGACTCCAACGACGAAGAGCAGAACCGTAGTCCTCATGACCTTCTCCTGAATCCATCCAACCCAATCTGCGACACTCGGGATATGATAATGCAATCCCGCATCCCATTCCATCGGTTTCGCAGACATCCCTGCCCGACCATTCTTTGAAGTTGCCGCCGTGACCTGCCGATATCTACCACGCTGGGGGGTTCCCTGCGAAGCGATTCAGTCGCGGGCTCCCTGTGGATAAAGAAAGTAGTAAGGAGACGGGCATGCTGCACTACGATTGGCGCTTCGCCGAACGTATCCAGGTCAACCTCGAGGACAAGAGGGAGTGTTTCGAACTGATTCTCAAGCTCAGGAAGTACGCGCTGATCATACGAGAAGAGGGGTTCCTGGCCTTGGAGGAGGAACTCAAGCGCATTGATGACGACTTCCTGGCGATCAGCATTCAGATGGGGATCGACGGCCTGGACTCGCATCTCTTCCGGGACATCCAGGAACGCCGCATCCTCGCGGACAACTGCATCGGCAAGGAACTGCTCCGGCGGGTCATCATCACCGAGGCCATGGCCTCCATCCTCAGCGAAGACAGCTTCATGGTCTTCCACTACAAGCTCCTGTCCTACCTGGGGCAACACGGATACCAGTGGGCCCGGGAGCAGCGGTTGGACCTGATCGGCAAAGGCCGCTGAAAGCCCTGGCCGCAGTCCCCTTTCTTCGCGATGTGGACGCCGGCCCTGAAACCCTCCCGCGTTCCCTATCCTCCGGACGCCGCCGCGGCGTTGTTCTGCCGTCGCCACATGAGGATCACGAGCCAGAACAGGAACACCTGCACCGGCACGCTCAAGTCCTCCGGGAACTCGGCCGTGCAGGACCGCGTGAAAAAGTGGTCCGGCGTCACCCCGCCGACCGCCCGGTCTCCCTCGATCAACTCAAATCGTTTCGAGAGCCATGACGCCGCACGAAGCGCGAACTCCCGGTGGTCAAGACGCACCACGAACGACCGGCCGATAATGCTTGCCTTGGTGGCACGAGCCAGCACCTGCCCCTCGGCCGTCAGCAGGAAGTCGCCCGACCAGGGCCCTTCGCGCGCCATCTCGTACTCCGCCCCGGCCCACGTGAACCGCCCGCCCTCCCGCAGCCACGCCATGTCGAAGGAGACGGTTGATCCATCGTCCAGCAGCAGATCAAAACCCCACGAGAACAGATGCTTCGGTCTTGCTTGAATCATGGTCCTGCCCAACCGTCCTCCGTTGCCTTCCTGTCTCCAAGCCCATCCAATCCGGCGTATCGCACTCGAAGCATAATACCGCGCTGCCGCATCCCATTCCATCGGATTTGCATGGGTCCTCGCACCATGGAGAAAGGACGGCGGAGAAATGAAGTGCGTATTGTAGAGGCAGGCCCTCGTGCCAGCCCGGATCGCCAGATGCGTTTGTCCGTTCGGGGGAGTCAGACCTGCTGCCGGTCATAAGCCTTTTCCTCAAGCCGAATGAGTGCGAGGCTCCGCTTGACTTTGCAGGGCGCTTCCAGTCCATTGAGGAGAGGTTCGTGGGGGGTAACGGATCATGGTCAAGCGGAAAGCGACTTGTGCGGTGATCGTCGGGCTGCTGGCCTTGGCGACGACGCTACAGGCTGAGATGATGCCGGTCCCTCCCTCTGAGATCGGCACTTGGATGTTGCCGGGCGGCTCCGGCTCGACCGAGCCGCCGCCCACGCGTTCCCGCAACCCGTTTGTTTTCCCGGGCATCATGGACGGGGATCTGCCGCCCATGAAGTCCTTGCTCCCTATCGACAGCGAAATCAGGCGAGTTTCCCAGGCACAACGCGGGCGCACCCTGTCGGACGATCGGAGCAGCTTCGACTTGTGCCTGTGCGCCCTGATTAGCTTGGGCGTGTGCCGATCGGCTCCTTTCGTGAGGAAGATGTCGTTCGGCCCGATCCCGAACGGCTACCACAACGGGGGTCCTTTTCAGATCGGACACAGCCACGCCCTCGGACCCGACCTCCGTTTTGCACCCCTTTGCGGCGTTGTTCAGCCCGACGGCATGATACCGGATCGTCTACCCCGATCCGACCGCCGGACCACTGCACCCTGGGGGCGAGAATCACAACGCACGCCTGCCTTGCCTGCACCGCGCGGGCCTCCGCTCTCGTCCTGAGTGAATCCTTCCCCCCGCGGGCCTGTGCTGCTGCCGGCCCACGCGGGTGCAGGGCAAACCGCTTGACAAGAGTTCGGAACGCGCAGGCGAACTTGTCGCCTGCCGGAGGATACGCTCATGAAACGATTGGTTCTCGCCGCGGCATTATCCGCGTTGATCGCAGCGCCCGCTCTGGGCGATCTGATCTTGAACGGGAGTTTCGAAGACGCCACCTTCAACCCCGGACCTCATGCCACGTTGTCCCCCGGTTCAACCGCCATCGACCACTGGACGGTCAGCACGGGAGGCAACATCGACTACACGGGCACCACCTGGGAGGCCGCCGACGGAGGGCGCAGCATAGATTTGAATGGAACCCAGCCGGAGGGCGGCATAGAGCAGGAGATCGCCACGACCCCGGGAACCACCTATCTGGTAACCTTCGCCATGGCGGGCAATCCAGCGGGGCTTCCCGTGGTCAAGACCATGGAGGTTCTCGCGATAGGAAGCAGCGTGCAGACGAGCCCGTCGTTCTCCTACGACACGACGGGTCGCAGCATCCCGGATGATATGGGGTGGGTGTCCAAATCCTGGACGTTCATCGCGGACGCTCCCAGCACCATCCTTCAATTCCGGTCGACGACAGCAGACAGCATCTACTATGGGCCGGCCCTGGACGATGTGAGCGTGACCGTCGTTCCGGTCCCCGGGGCGGTCCTGCTGGGCCTGCTTGGCTTCGGCGCTGCCGGTCTGAAACTGCGAAAGCACGTATGAGTGGAGGGTCCCGCAACGGACCCTCACACAGCGAAGGGCAAAGTAAAGGAGAGGGACGGTCAGGCTTTGGACGCCGGGACGGACGCAGTAGGATACAGCCGGCGACGCCCGCATCCAAGGCCTGCCGCCCCCTGCCGAACAACCGAGTGCGTCTCGTGGGGGACGAGCACGGACAACAGCAAAGACAGGAGAACGCCAGGTGCAAACGCCGGCACAAAGCCTGCAATCATCCTCTTGTCCATTATCCACATCTCCAGTTTCTGGCAACAGCCGGGTACCCATCTCCGTTAGCGACATCCATAACAAGTAGCTATCCCGGCGATGATCGCCAAAGGCAATCACGGCGGTTGCCCCCACCAGACACGATGTCACCATGCCTCCGAAATGCGCTTGCGAGCCGAGGGGCCGCGGCAATACAATGACGCCGGCATCGCGATGGAATGCCGGGACGATGCAGGAGACTCCCGATCGAGCCGACGTGTGCCGGCCCGGGGAAGGCAGCCGCGTGTGCCCGGCACGCTCCTCCAAATGATGAAGGATTGAATCATGTGCAACCGTCAGACACCCGACAGGCAAATCGTCAGCGCCATCAGGACACGAGGGTTCTGCGCCGTCAAGTGCGTCACCCTGCTCGTGGCCGCCGGCCTTTTGTGCTCGGGCCAATCGACCCGCGCCTCTGAAGCCGCCTCGGGCAACTACGAAAAGATGTGGAAACAGACGTTCTCCGCGGAGCAATGGCTCCAGATGCTCCGCCAGCGGGTCCACCAGCCGATGGCCGTCTGGTACAGTGTGGAAGGGGGCATCATCGAGGCGGATGGCATGAGCTTTTCCTCCTCCGGCCTCAACTTCGAAAATAGCCGGTCCCAGGTGTTCGAGAAGCAACTGCAGGAAAACGGCCTGATG
>Ga0209347_1003738_pt1 | contig 17102 bp, 19 predicted proteins | sample AutmiccommuBRH23_FD_187382 | JGI IMG/M metagenome (GOLD analysis project Ga0209347, IMG submission 187382) | Deep subsurface microbial communities from Mt. Terri, Switzerland - Autotrophic microbial communities BRH/23 (SPAdes) (version 2) | ecosystem: Environmental > Aquatic > Deep subsurface >...
TGAAAGGCAAGATCTGCCGCAACTGGACGCTCAACCCGCACCCGACGCTGATCCCGGCGATTGAGACCGGCTGGGTCGAGAGCGTGCATTGCTTCGGCACCGAGCTGGGCATGGAGAACTACATCGCTCAGCGCCCGGACGTGTTCTTCACCGGCCGCGACGGCTCGATGCGTTCGAACCGCATGATGTGCCAGCTGGCCGGGCAATACGCGGTGGACCTGTTTATCGGCGCCACCCTGCAAGTCGATGGCGACGGGCATTCCTCCACCGTCACCCGCGGTCGTCTGGCGGGCTTCGGCGGTGCGCCAAACATGGGCCACGACCCGCGCGGTCGCCGCCATCCGACCCCGGCCTGGCTGGATATGGCCATGCCCGGCGGCGAGGCCCCGGTGACCATGCTCGAGCGCGGCAAGAAGCTCGTGGTGCAGATGGTCGAGACCTTCCAGGAAGGCGGCAAACCCACCTTCGTCGAGCAGCTCGATGCGGTCGAAGTGGCGAAGAAGAGCGGCATGCCGCTGGCGCCGATCATGATCTACGGCGACGACGTCACGCACCTGCTCACCGAGGAAGGCATCGCCTACCTGTACAAGGCGCGCTCGCTGGAAGAGCGCCAGGCGATGATCGCCGCGGTGGCCGGCGTTACCAGCATCGGCCTGCGGCACAACCCGAAGGACACCGAGCGCATGCGCCGCGAAGGGCTGATCGCGCTGCCGGAAGACCTTGGCATCCGCCGCAATGACGCGTCTCGTGAATTGCTTGCTGCCAAGAGCATCGCCGAACTGGTCGACTGGTCCGGCGGCCTCTACAACCCGCCTGCCAAGTTCAGGAGCTGGTGATGAGCGCACTCATTGCAAGACAGGCGCAGCCGACACTGGCCGAGCGCCTGGCGGATCTGGCGGTGCAGGCGCTGATCGACGAAGCCGATCTGTCGCCCAAGCCGGGGCTGGTCGACCGGCGTGGCAACGGCGCGCATCAGGATCTGCACCTAGGGCTGATGCACGCTTCGGCGCATGCACTGTGGCCGGCGTTCAACGCGATGGCCGAAGCGGCGCAGGCGATTGGCGAAGTCGGTCAGCCCTTGCGCGAAACCCTCGGCGAGCTGGGCCGCGACGGAGAAGCCGAGATGCTCCGCGTTACCGGCGGCGTGAACACCCATCGCGGCGCGATCTGGGCGCTGGGGCTGCTCAGCGCGGCGGCGATGCTGGAAAGCGGCGCTTCGGCTGGCGGGATCGCCTCCAGTGCGGCCGCCCTGGCGCGGCTGAACGATCCGGCTGCGCCGCACAATCCGGACAGCCACGGCGCGCGGGTCTGCCGTCGCTACGGCGTACTCGGCGCCCGCGAACAGGCCCAATACGGCTTTCCCGCGGTCATCGAGCACGGCTTGCCGCAGCTCCTGGCCAGTCGCTGTGCCGGCGCCGGGGAGCAGAACGCCAGGCTCGATGCGCTGCTGGCGATCATGAGCAGCCTGAGCGACACCTGCGTGCTGCACCGCGCCGGTCTCGAAGGGCTGACCCGCATGCAGGTCGGTGCCCGCGCCGTACTCGAAGCCGGTGGTGCCGCCAGCCTCGCCGGTCGCCGCCAGCTGCGCCTGCTCGATCGCGACATGCTCGCCCTCAACGCCTCGCCGGGCGGTGCCGCCGACCTGCTTGCCGCCACCCTTTTCCTCGACCGTCTGGCGCCGCATGCGCCGGCGCCGACTGGGAGCAACTGAACATGGAAACCCTGTCTTTCGAATTCGCCGCCGGGCAACCCGCCCGCGGCAAGGCCCTGGTCGGCGTGGTCGGCTCGGGCGATCTGGAAGTGCTGCTGGAACCCGGCCAGGCCGGCAAGCTGGCGATCCAGGTGGTCACCTCGGTCAATGGCGCCGAGCAGCGCTGGAAGAATCTGTTCGAGCGGATGTTCCGCGAGCAGAACCTGCCGGCACTGAACATCGATATTCACGATTTTGGGGCCACACCGGGCGTCGTGCGTCTGCGCCTGGAGCAGGGACTGGAGGAGGTCGGCCATGACTGATGTGTCCGCTAACACCGTGGCCCGTTTACTCGAGTCGCGCAGCTTCGTCGAACTCGGCGCCCGCCAGCGCGCTCGCGCGCTGCTGGATGAAGGCAGCTTCCGCGAACTGCTCGATCCGTTCGACCGCGTCACCTCGCCCTGGCTGCCGAAGCAGGGCATCGTCACCCAGGCCGACGACGGCGTGGTGGTGGCCAAGGGCAGCATTGACGGCCAGCCGGCGGTGATCGCCGCCATCGAAGGCGCCTTCCAGGGCGGCAGCATGGGCGAGGTCGGCGGCGCGAAGATCGCCGGCGCGCTGGAACTGGCTGCCGAAGACAACCGCAACGGCATCCCGACCCGTGCCGTACTGTTGTTGGAAACCGGCGGCGTGCGTCTGCAGGAAGCCAACCTCGGCCTGGCGGCCATCGCCGAGATCCAGGCCGCCATTGTCGAGCTGCGCGAGTACCAGCCGGTGATCGGCGTGGTCGCCGGTTCGGTCGGCTGCTTTGGCGGCATGTCGATTGCCGCCGGGCTGTGCAGCTACCTGGTCGTTACCCGTGAGGCCCGCGTCGGTCTCAACGGCCCGCAGGTGATCGAGCAGGAAGCCGGCCTCGACGAGTACGACTCCCGCGACCGCCCGTTCATCTGGAGCCTGACCGGTGGCGAGCAGCGCTACGCCTCGGGTCTGGTGGACGCCTATGTCGCCGACGACACCGACGCCATCCGTGCGCAGCTGCACGAACTGTTCGCCCTCGGCAAGCCGGTGCAACCGCGCAGCCGCCGCCACGCCTGGTTCCTCCAGCGCCTGGCCGATGTCGATACCCGCACGCAGCTCGATGCCGCCGCCGTGCGTGCCCTCTATGAAGGAGATGCCCAATGAACCGTGGACTGAACTGGTTGCAAGCCTTGGCCGGCGGTCAGGCGCAGGCCGGCTATCCGGCCTCGGTGAAGGTGGTCGACGGCACGCTCGGTGAGCGCACCGCCCGCTATATCGCCGTGGTGCCGGATGCCGAGAATCCCTTCCCGCGTGCCCGCAACGGCGAAGTCGGTCTGCTCGAAGGCTGGGCGTTGGGCCAGGCGCTGGACGAGGTGATCGCCGCCGATCGCGACAGGGCCGACAGGCGTGTGCTGGTCGCGGTGGTCGATGTGCCGAGCCAGGCCTACGGCCGTCGTGAAGAAGCGCTGGGCATTCATCAGGCGCTGGCCGGTGCGGTGGACGGCTATGCCCGTGCGCGGCTGGCCGGGCATCCGGTGATCGCACTGTTGGTGGGCAAGGCCATGTCCGGCGCCTTTCTCGCCCACGGCTATCAGGCCCAGCGGATCATCGCCCTGCGCGATCCGGGCGTGATGGTGCACGCCATGGGCAAGGCCGCAGCGGCGCGCATCACCCTGCGCAGCGTCGAGGAGCTGGAAGCCCTGGCCGAATCGGTGCCGCCCATGGCCTACGACATCGACAACTACGCGACCCTCGGCCTGCTCTGGGAAACCCTCGCCGTGGACAGCATCGAGCAGCCCGCGGCGGCCGACCTGCAGCGTGTGCGTGACTGCCTGAACAAGGCCGTCGCGGACATCGGCAGCAGCAGCGACCTGCGCGGCCGCCTCGGCGCGCCGAATCGCGAAGCGTCGTCGCGGGTGCGCGAGCTGTTGCGCGCGCAGTGGTAGCGGACACCTGAAGCGGGCGTATCCGCCGAACCCGTCAGCGACTCGACAACAACAATCACAAGGAGGCTGTAGATGCACGACACTCCACGCCCCCACGACCTGCTCTGGGGCATGCGTCCCGAGCAGCTGCCGGCCGATGCGCCCGCCTGGGCGGTCGCTGTGCTCGCCGCTGGCCAGCCAGTGGTGGTGCGGCGTGCCGTCGTCGCGCCAGGGCAGGTGGCGGTCGGCCTGCGCGGGGCCACGCGAGACCAGCGCCTGGCCGCGCTGATGCCGGTCGAGGCGATCAGCCATCGGCTGACACCGGAGCAGCTGCTCGATCGTCGCGCCAGCGAAGACCTGCCGGTGTTCCGCGGGCTCGCCGAACTGCGCCCCTTGCTCGATGCCCTCGGCCATGCCTGGGGTGTCACCGGCTCGGCCGGCTTCCAGCTCGCCACCGGCTTGTCGGCGGCGCACCCGGACAGCGATCTGGATCTGCTGCTCAGAGCCGAGCGCCCGCTGCCACGCAGCGAGGCGCGCCCGCTGTTGCAGCTGCTCGAACGCCGCGCCTGCCGCGTCGACCTGCAGCTGGAAACCCCGCTCGGTGGTGTGGCGCTCAGGGAATGGGCCGGTGACGCCATGCGGGTGCTGGTCAAGACCGCCGGCGGGCCGCGCCTGGTAACCGATCCTTGGGCCGCGGAGCGTGCGGCATGAGCAGCCTGTTCGCCTTTCCCGGCCAGGGCGCGCAGAAGCCCGGGATGTTGCAGCGTCTGCCCGAGTCGCCGGAAGTCGCCGCGACCCTGGCCGAGGCCAGTGCGGTGCTCGGCGAGGATGCGCTGCTGCTCGACTCGGCCGAGGCGTTGCAATCGACCCGTGCCGTGCAGCTCTGCCTGCTGATCGCCGGGGTCGCCGGGGCGCGCCTGCTGATGCGCGATGGCCAGCGGCCGGACTACGTGGCCGGGCTGTCCATCGGTGCCTACGCCGCGGCGGTGGTCGCCGAGTCGCTGGATTACGCCGATGCCCTGCGGCTGGTCGCCCTGCGTGGCGAGCTGATGCAGCAGGCCTATCCCGAAGGCTTCGGCATGACGGCGATCCTCGGCCTGTCGCTGGGCGCGGTGGAGGCGCTGCTGGCCGAAGCCGAGGGGCCGGCCTACCTGGCCAATATCAATGCCGAAAACCAGCTCGTCATTGCCGGCAGCGATGCCGCCATGGCCGCGGTCGCTGCTCAGGCCAAAGCGCTCGGCGCATCCTGCGCGCGGCGCCTGGCGATGAGCGTGCCGTCGCATTGCGCGCTGCTGCAGGCGCCGGCAACGCAGCTCGCCGAGGCTTTCGCCAAGATCAACCTGCGTGCGCCGCGCATTCGCTATCTCAGTGGCTCGTCCGCGCGGCCGGTGTTCGACGCCGAACGCCTGCGCGACGACCTGACCTTCAACATGTGCCGCGTCGTCGACTGGCACGGCACCCTGCGCACCGCCTACGAGCGCGGCGTGCGTTTGCATATCGAACTGCCCCCCGGCTCGGTGCTGACCGGGCTGGCGCGGCGGGTTTTTGAACAGGGTACGCTGGTCGCCTTCGACGGCGCCCGGCTCGACACACTGGACGCCTTGCTGCGTCAGGAGGGCAGCCAGAGCCGATAGACCGCGTGCACATTCAGCGCGAGCCAGCCTTAACTCGCCGACTGATCGATGGATAAAAACAACTAACTCGACAACACGCGCCCAGCCCTCTGCAGGCTGCAGCGCAACCAAAAGGACAATAACAATGATCATCTTTGGTGTGGCCTTTCTGGCCCTGTGTACCCTCACCGGCATCTTCGTCGGCGAGTTGCTCGGCAAGGCGATCGGCGTGCCGGCCAACGTCGGCGGCGTGGGTATCGCCATGGTGCTGCTGATCCTCATCGGCAGCTATCTGAAGAAGCGCGGCCTGTTCAATCCGGAGTCGGAGCAGGGCATCAAGTTCTGGAGCGCCGTGTACATCCCGATCGTGGTCGCCATGGCCGCGCAACAGAACGTCTACGGCGCTCTTGCCGGCGGGCCAATGGCGATTCTTGCCGGCGTCGCGGCCGTCGCGCTGGCCTTCATGCTGGTCCCGGTACTGGACCGGATTGGCCGAAAAAAGCTTGAGGCCGACCCGACACTGCCGGCTGATCCAGCCAAGCCGCTCACCAGCAGCACACGGGGGTAACGGCCATGTACGAATCGCTCATGAAAGTGATCAGCGGCTACGGCCTGATCAGCGGCTTCGCCATCATCGGCGCAACCATGTGGATCTCCTACTGGCTGTCGGACAAGCTCACCAAGGGTCGCCTGCATGGATCGGCGGTGGCCATCCTCATCGGTCTGTTGCTGTCGTACATCGGTGGCGTGGTAACCGGCGGGCAGAAGGGCCTGGTGGATATCGCGCTGTTCTCCGGCATTGGCCTGCTTGGCGGAGCCATGCTGCGTGACTTCGCCATCGTCGCCACCGGCTTCGGTGTCAGTGTCGACGAGCTCAAACGGGCCGGCATGGTCGGCGTGCTGGCGCTGTTCATCGGTGTGCTCGCCTCGTTCGTAGCGGGCGTGGCGGTGGCCATGGCGTTCGGCTACACCGATGCGGTAAGCCTGACCACCATCGGCACGGGCGCGGTGACCTACATCGTCGGCCCGGTCACCGGCGCGGCGATCGGCGCCAGCTCGGAAGTGATGGCGCTGTCCATCGCTGCCGGCCTGGTCAAGGCGATCGTGGTGATGGTCGCCACGCCCTTCGTCGCGCCCTACATCGGGCTGAACAACCCGCGTTCGGCGGTGATCTTCGGCGGCTTGATCGGCACCTCCAGTGGTGTTGCCGGCGGTCTGGCGGCCACCGATCCGAAGCTGGTGCCCTACGGCTGTCTGACGGCCGCGTTCTATACCGCACTGGGCTGCCTGCTTGGCCCGTCGCTGCTGTTCTTCGTGATGCGCGGGTTGTTGGGCTAACCGTTGCGCCGGTGAGCGGCCGGGCCCGGCCCTGCCGCTCCAGGCGAGCGCTGTTCCGCAGCGCGTTCGATGGATGCCACGAGCCTCCCGTCCGCGTCATCCAAACGTGGGGGTTACAGCGCTGGCATTTTCTGGCAGGGTAGGCTTCGAATCGCGACAGAATGCCGCAACTGGCGCTGACGCGAATCGATGTGATTGCGGGAGAGACTGCCGCTAGGCAGCGCCGAAGGAGCAACCGCCCCGGAAACTCTCAGGCAAAAGGACCGCTATCACTGCTGAAACTCTGAAGAGCCGCCCGGTTTTCGTCGCCGGGCGCACCGAAGGAGCAAGCGAGCCGTCACGCGCTCGTGAATCTCTCAGGTCCAGAACAGAGGGGGCGCCCGCCGCGCGTTGGGCGCACGGGCTATGACCCCCTGACGTTCTGGAGCGACAACAATGAAAACAATCGCAGTCATCGGTGGCGGTATCACCGGCGTCACCACCGCCTATGCCCTGGCCAAGCGCGGCTTCTCGGTCACCCTGCTGGAAAAGCACCGCTACGCGGCGATGGAAACCTCCTTCGCCAACGGCGGCCAGCTGTCGGCCTCCAATGCCGAGGTCTGGAACCACTGGTCGACCATCGTCAAGGGTCTCAAGTGGATGCTCAAGAGCGATGCGCCGCTGCTGGTCAATCCCAAGCCCAGCTGGCACAAGCTCTCCTGGTTCGCCGAGTTCATCGGCTCGATTCCCAATTATCGGCAGAACACCGTTGAGACCGCACGCCTGGCCATCGCCGCGCGCGAGCACCTGTTTGCCTGGGCCGAGGCCGAAGGCATCGACTTCGACCTGAAGAAGAAGGGCATCCTGCACATCTACCGCGACAAGGCCGGCTTCGAGCATGCGGGGCTGGTCTCACGCCTGCTCGCCGAAGGCGGCCTACCTCGGCGCAGCGTGACGCCGGAGGAAATGCGTGCCATCGAGCCGACCCTGGCCGGCACCTATTACGGTGGCTACTTTACCGAGTGCGACTCCACCGGCGACATCCACAAGTTCACCCATGGCTTGGCTATGGCGATCGAGCGACTCGGCGTGCGTTGTCTGTATGGCGAGGACGTGCAGGCGGTGGCCACTGACGGCAAGCGCGCGACCGTGACGCTGGGTGGCGCTGCCGGTGGCGAGCGCCTGGAGTTCGACGGCCTGGTGATCTGCGCCGGCACTGCCAGCCGTGCACTGGCCGCGCAGCTCGGCGACCGGGTGAACATCTATCCGGTCAAGGGTTACTCAATCACCGTCAACCTGACCGACGAAGTCAGTCGCGCCTCTGCACCTATCGTCAGCCTGCTCGACGACGAAACCAAGCTGGTCAGCAGCCGCCTCGGTGATGATCGTTTCCGTGTCGCCGGCACCGCGGAGTTCAATGGCTACAACCGCGACATCCGTGCCGATCGCATCCGTCCGCTGGTGGACTGGGTCAACCAGTGCTTCCCCGGCGTTAACACCCGCAGCGTGGTGCCCTGGGCCGGCCTGCGGCCGATGATGCCGAACATGATGCCCAAGGTCGGCCGCGGCAGCGCGCCATGTGTGTTCTACAACACCGGTCACGGCCACCTGGGCTGGACGCTGAGTGCGATCACCGCGGACATGATCGGTAACGTTGTGGCGCAAGGTCTGGGCCGCCCGGCACCGGTAACGTCCGGGCAGACAGCCGTCGCATAACGCAGTCGGCCGTAGGGTGGAAGACGGCGAAGCCTCTTCCACCGCTGCGTGCCAGATCGGCGCAGTGCCATGGGCAGCTTCACGCGAGGCGCAGGCATCTGCGTTCCGGCGTGCCGTTAGTGTCCGCGTGAGGCTTGGGCGCATGCAATCCGGCGGCGTAAAAGACTGCGTGGATAAGCTTCGCGTTATCCACCCTACGTTGCGCCAAACACAGAGGTCGTAGGGTGGAAGACGGCGAAGCCTCTTCCACCACTGCTGCGACGATCATCCCGGCCCGTCTGGCCATATGCCGATGCGTGGAAAGCCGCTGCGCGGATTTCCCTACACCGCTTCAGCTCGGGTGTTTCAGGCTGTACATCCGGCATTCGGCGAGCAGCGCCAGCAGGTTGGGGTCGCGCTCCTTGGCCTTGAGGAACACCACGCCGATATGCTGTTGCAAGTGATAACGCGCCTGCAGCGGGATCAGCCGCACCCGCGATTCGTAGACCATGCCCACGCGCCCCGGCAGCAGCGCGTAGCCGACCCCGGAATTGACCATGCTGAGCAGGGTGAAGATGTCGTTTACCTGCATCGCCACCTGCGGCTCGAAGCCCGCCAGCTGGAACACCCGGTTGCCGTCCTGGTGGGTGGCGAAGCCCTGCGACAGGGTGATGAAGGTGGCGTCGCGCAGGTCGCTGAGGTCCACCTCGCTCTGATTGGCGAAGGGCGAGTCGGCCGGCGCGGCGAGGAAGATGTCGTCGGAAAACAGCTGCACCTGGGCGCAGTCCGGGTCGGCCACGCTTTCGTTGAGCGACACCAGAATGGCGTCCAGCTCCATGTTCTTCAGCTTGTAGAGCAGGTCGACGTTGGAGCCGAGGATCAGGTCGATGTTGAGTTCGCTGCGGCGCAGTTTCAGACCCATGATCAGCTGCGGCACGGTCTTCACCGTCAGCGAATACAGCGCGCCGAGCTTGAAGCGCTCGGCCGAGAAACCGGCCGCCTCTCGGGTCTGGCGCACCGTCTCGAGCACGTCCTTGACCAGCTGCTGGGCGCGCTCTTCCAGCACATAGGCGCTTTCCAGCGGAATCAGGTTGCGCCCCTCATGCTTGAACAGTGGGCAGCGCAGCGCGCTTTCCAAGGAATGGATGGCGCGGTGCACACTGACGTTGCTGGTGTTCAGCTCCACCGCGGCCTTGCCCAGATTGCCGCTGCGCATGAAGGCCAGAAACACTTCCAGCTTCTTCAGGGTCAGTTCTTCGTCGATCTGCATGGCCGTTGCTCCGCGGGCGGGTCGACGATTATGCCGGACGGGCGCGCACTGCGGCGCCTCACCAGCGCAGCAGGCGCGGCCCGAGCAGGGCGCCGAGCACGCCGGGCAGCAACATGCCGAGCAGGTACCAGAGCGCCCAGAACGGCACCGCCATCTCCGGGCAGTGCAGGCTGTAGGCGAGCGCAGCGACGCTGCCAGCGAGCAGACCGGCAGCGCCGCCGGCCAGATGCGGGCGTGTCGGTGCCAGCCCGCGCAACGCCCAGAACGCGGCGATGAACGCGGGGATCGACAGCAGCGCGATGTTCGCCAGGCACTCGCGCCAGGTGTTGCCGAGCAGCAGCGGCATGCGTGCGTCGGCCGGGGCGGTAATCAGAATCGTCAGTGCGGCGACCCAGACGATCACCACCGGTGCCGCCAGCAGCGCCCAGCTGTGACCCACCCGCGTGCCGGGGCGCGCCAGTCGTGTGGTCAGCAACAGCGCACCGAAGAACAGGGTCGCCGGCAGTGCCAGCTTGGCCCAGAACAGCGGCGTGGTGGCGATCACCGCCAGGTCGGCGCGAATGCCATAAGCGGTCACGATCAGCAACAGCGCGACGGCCAGGCCGCACAGCAGCGCCGTGGCGAAGCGCTTGGCGACGACGTGCCGGTCTACCGGCGCAACCTCGCTGGCGAGCAGGGCAATCAGGTCATCGGTTTTCATGCGCCACCTCGAATCTTCGCCGCCAGGGCCTTGAGCCCGCGATGGATGCCGACCTTGATCGCCGAGCTGGAAAGCCCAGTCAGACGCGCAGTTTCTTCCACCGAGCGGCCCTCCAGTTTGACGTGAACGATGGGTAACCGCTGGCGTGGCGGCAGCTGCTCTAGCAGCTTGCCCAAGTCACGGCGGGCCTCGGCCTGCGCGTTGTCCTGTACGGCGAGCAACTCGTCGGCCTCATCCAGCCAGTCCGTCTGCGCGGCCTGACGGCCACGGGTGCGGTAGTGGTCGGCCAGCTTGTAGCGACAGATCGCCTGCACCCAGACCGTCAGCGGCTGCTCAGCGCGATAGGTCTGCCGCGCATTGTGCACCGCCAGCAGTACCTCCTGCAGAACGTCTTCCAGCTCGCTCGACTGCGACAGGCGGCGACGCAGAAAACCGCGCAGATGGCCGCCGAGCTGATCAAGGAATGCCCGATAGGCCCTCGCATCGCCATCGAGCCCGCGCAGCAGCAGCGCGCGCAGCTCGTTCTCGCGGGCCTGGAGTGTCTCCTGAGAGGTAGTTCGTTCCATCGGCTGCTCTGGTTACAGGTGGAACCGCGAAATGTCCGCCGCCCGTCGGCCAGGGTCACGGTAGGGACGTCGCGAGAAAATCTCAAAATAATTTTTCGCTGGCTGTAACCACCACGACTGACGCAGCGAATTACCTCACGAGCCATCTGCAGATTCGCCGATGGCCACTCAACGATTGCGGAGAATCCAACATGAAGGCTCTCAACCTTGCGGCTGCCGCTATTGCCCTGGCTTCGATCGCCGTGGGCGCTCAGGCAGGCGAAAGCGACAAAGGCGACATGGAAAAATGTTACGGCGTCGCGCTGGCCGGACAGAACGATTGCAAGGCTGGTGCCGGCACCAGCTGCGCCGGCAGTTCCAAGCGCGATTACCAGGGCAACGCCTGGAAACTGGTGCCCGCTGGTACCTGCACCTCGATCGAGACGCCCAAGGGAATGGGCTCGCTGACGCCGGTCGAGCGCTGAGCCTAGCGTGCCGGCCATGCAGATCCTCGGAGCAGGACTAGGGCTGAAACCCGAGCATTACGCGGACGCCTGTGCCAGCGTGGCGGAGGGGCTGTGGTTCGAGGTCCATCCGGAAAACTACATGGTCGGCGGTGGCCCGCGGCTCGACTGGCTGGAGGCGGTGGGGGCACGGCACCCGCTGTCGCTGCATGGTGTGTCGCTGTCGCTGGCTGCCGACTGTGCACCGGACGAGACGCACCTGCAGCGACTCAAGGCGCTGGCCGAGCGTGTGCGGCCGGCGCTGATCTCCGAACACCTGGCCTGGTCGAGCTGGCGCGGCAACTACCATCCCGACCTGCTGCCATTTCCACGGACGACGGCGGCTTTGAGACGAATCGCGGCGAACATCGAGTGGACCCAGGAGGTGCTTGGGCAGCGCATCGCCATCGAGAATCCCAGCCACTATTTGCGCTTCGAGCAACATGAGTGGGACGAGATCGACTTTCTCGCCGAACTCAGCCAGCGCACCGGCTGCGGCCTGCTGCTGGACGTCAACAACGTGCAGGTCAGCGCACACAACCTGGGTTTCGATGCGGCTGCCTACCTGCGGCGTTTTCCGGCCGCGCCGATCATGGAGATCCACCTGGCCGGGCACAGCCGGGATGACGCGTCTTCGCTGCTGATCGACTCCCACGATGCGCCGGTGGACGCGGCGGTCTGGGCGCTCTATCGGCAACTGATCGAGCGTATCGGCCCGCGCCCGACGTTGATCGAGCGCGACGACCAGCTGCCGGCTTTCGAGACGCTAATGGACGAGCGCGCTCGTGCCCAGCAGACGCTCGATGACGTGGGGGGCTGGCAATGAGCGGCTCGCTGGCGGCATTTCAGGATGCCTTCGTCGCGGCGCTGACCGGCGCGCCCGGCAGTGCGGCGGGCGAGGTCGCTGCGCTGGCCGCGCAGCCTGGATTTGCGGTGTACCGCAATACGCTGCTCAAGGGCTGCGTTGATGCGCTGCGCGCCAATTTCCCTTCTGTCGAACGACTGGTGGGGGATGAGTGGTTCGCCGCCGCTGCGGCGCTGTACGCGCGCGCGGAGCCGCCGCGCGGAGGCCCGTTGCTTGAATACGGGGAGGATTTTTCTGCGTTTCTGCAGGGTTTCGAGCCGGCGCGAGCGCTGCCCTATCTCGGCGGCGTTGCGCAGCTGGACCGGCTCTGGCTCGAGGTATTCAGCGCCGTGGAGCAACCGGTCCTTGCGCTCGCTGCCCTGGCGACACAAACCCCGCAGCAGCTGGCCCGGCAGGCCCTGGTGCCGCGCGCGGCGCTGCGCTGGCGGTGGTTCGCCGAGCTGCCGGTGTACAGCATCTGGAGTTGCACCCGCGAGCAGCGCGAGGTGCCGACGACGCTGGTCTGGCAGGGCGAAGGAGCACTGCTGAGCCGAAGCGCCAGCTGCATCGGCTGGCAGCCACTCGAACGCGGCGGCTGTGCCTTTCTCGACGCCTGTGCCGCTGGCCGCTCGCTGCAGCAGGCCTCGGAACACGCGCTGGCGGTCCAGCCGGAGCTCGACTTCAACGACCTGCTAGGCCGGCTGCTGGCGGCAGGCGCGTTCGCCGCTTTGGCGCCGACGACGCCATCCACATGAGGAAGCTGACATGAACGTCATGCACAACCTGCCGCTGCGTTTGCGTCAACAATGGAACGGGGTCGCGCAGCGGATGCAGCAATTGCTCGGCGATTCGCTGCTGCATCTGCTGGCACGCTTGGCCATCGCGGCGATCTTCCTGCTCTCCGGGCGCACCAAGGTGAGCGGCGTGTTGGACATCACCCCGGGCACGTTCGAGCTGTTTCGCAGCGAATACGCATTGCCTTTGCTACCGCCGCCTATCGCGGCGCACCTGGCGACCTACGCAGAGCACCTGTTCCCGCTGTTGCTCGTGCTTGGCCTATTCACGCGGCTGTCGGCGCTGGCGCTGTTGCTGATGACACTGGTGATCCAGCTGTTCGTCTACCCCGACGCCTGGTCGACCCATTTGAGCTGGGCGGCGCTGCTGCTACTGCTGATAGGGCGTGGCGCCGGCCGGCTCTCGCTCGATCACCTGTGGGGAATTCGCTAGCGCCGGCCTTGAATCGCCACGTCAGGCAGGCACGACGTCCTCATCTTCGGGAATCTCATCGGTGACGAACACGCGAGCGTGATCGCTCTGCGCATCTTCGATGTGCAGGCCGAAGTAAAGGGCATCATTGGCGTCCCAGAACGCCTCGACCTGCTCAAGCGAGGCCTGCTCGAGCAGGACCTGGCCGGTGTGTTCGAGGATGATGGAATAGCGGCGATTGGCGGACATGAAAGTGACTCTGATCATCGGAAGAGCTGCACCCCGCAGCTGTGATGTCATTTTGTCACTTTGAAAGGCTTAATCCCTGCCCGTTCATCGCCCGAGCGCTTTTCTCTGCCGAACGGTTAGTGAGCGGTGGTGACAACACCACTACATCCCGCTCATTGCCAGTTGGCTTATTTGTAGGCCAAAAAGGATTGCAATCGAATGCAGTTTGCAATCAGGAGATAATATTTATATCGAATTGATGACGAAGGAAGCCGATAAACATACTGATCCAGTACACGGTAAGTGTTATGCAGGTGAAGTAAAGCCAAGCAGTTATAGGGCGGCTTACCTTTGGTCGAGTCACACCGAATGCGTAAAGAAAACTATATCGGTGCATTCGGCAGAAGGTATCAAACGGACTATAGGATTCCCACTTGACATTGGGCAGCCGAGAGAAGTACGGGTCGAGCCGACGAATTCCGTGGAAGCAGATATAAATGCCATTAATGCCTCCGGCTACGAATAGTAGCAGCCATCCGAGATATAAGATTCGCTCAAGCACCAAGGCTGCGTTCATATCAGTAAATTCCCCGATAAATAATAGTGCCCACCTCTTCGCCAAAACTGCCGCCTTCAGACCCTCCGTAATAGGCGCCGGCAGCGGCGCCAGCGATTGCGATCACTGCGAGGACAGGAGCTCCAATCGTGACACCGAACGCAAGTGCAATTCCTCCCACCACGGCAGTCGCTACTTTGGCACCTGCGAAACCTCCTACGGCACCCCCTCCCGCACTGCCAAAGAATCCGGTTACCTGCTTGAAGCTAGTTTGAGTACAGACTTGGTCATTGCCCACCGTGCAGGCTTCTTGAATCGCATTCAATCGAACGCCTCCGTCGATGGCGATGCCCAAATAACCTAAGCGGCTAGCACCCTTCGCCCAATTCGAAACCGTATTGATGCGTTGCCCAAGCTGCGGAACTTCGCCTCTTTCAGTAATCGCAGAAGCGTTATGCAGGATCGATTTTGTAGATAGTCCGAGTGTGGTCTTGATGCTGTCGTAATTACGGATATTGATAGTTGAAAGGGTCAGGCGGCCAAGGGAATGATTCAGCTGGCCGAATAGCTGCTGGCGCTTCGCATAGAACTCCGGCGAAAATCGGTTGGGGTTTCCGGTGCGGCTGAGCTCGTCGACATACGCGACGTTGATCTTTTCCAGCGTGCTCCTGACGTTCCCTAGCTGGCGTCCGGCTGCGGCACTCAGTACACCCAGCGCGGTGCTCTGGTGGGATGCGACGGTTTCCAACGAGACGTAGTCCAGAACTTCCAGATGTCGCTTGACCGTCATGGCTTCGGCGGGTGTCAGCTGTTGGATGCCTTCACTTGCAAGCCGCGCCTGTTCCCTGAGGGCTTCCAGGCGATGTCGGTCGGCGTCGGTGCGCGGCATGTTGGAGATGATGACGATCTCTCCAGGCAGTACCGTCTCGTTGAGATGCTCGTTGTTTCGCTGGAACAACGAGCGGTGGAGGAAGTGCATTTCACGTCCGTAGATCGCCTCATAGATCGATTGGCGGCTCTGCACCTCTTCGTTCCAGTAGAAGGCGACGTCGAATGCAGCCCCGCTGCACTGGCTGTCCTGCATGATCTGTCCCGCGGTGCAGCCGGGGCGCGCCGGGCTGCTCGTTGCAGGCATGCGTAACATCTGGCCAGCCTGGATCTGGTTGGGGTCTTCAATCTGCGGGTTCAGGCGTAGCAGGCTGCTGACGGTGGTGCCGTGATCGCTGGCGATCCGGGTCAGGGTGTCGCCCCTCTGTATCGTGTATTCCATTCGCTTTATCCATGCAGTCCAAGCAAGCTGGCTTCGATTCGAGCCAGCCGGTGCTCGGCAGGTTCTTCCATGTTGGCCAGTCCGGTGCGTATCTCAGGACTGTCGATGGCCTCAGGAAATTGCAGCGCCAACTCAACGTAGGCGAACAGCTGCTGTTCGGAGCTGATGCTGAGCGTCTCAGCTTCCGCTACGCGCTGATCAACGATCACATCCAGCTCGGAGGCCGACTTTCCATGAAAGTCGTCTGCAGAGAAGTGGTTTACCAGGCGCTGGTTGAAGCGCTGTCGCTCCTGTTGTTGCCAATGAGCGAAGTGCTCGGGATGGATCGAAAACCAGCCCTCGTCGTCAGCAGGTCTGCCGGGAGAAATCTGGTTTGTGGTGAAACCTCGCCATTCGCTCTGCTCGGTGGTCAGCAAGATGCCGCTGACAGGGCCGAGCCAAGCGCTCAGCTCCTCTTGCGTGAGGCTGTCGAAGAAGCGTTCGCTCAAGGCCGGGTCGTAGAATCGGCAGAACGCCAGTTCACCGGAGGGCAGACTGACGCTCAGCAGGCTGCGCAAATGGTTCGCCAGGTCATTGATGCTTGCGGCGCTTTCCAACAGCAGCCCTGCCGATTGCCAGCGCTCCCGGTTCTGCCACATCAGATGCTGCCCCGCGAGGCTGTACAGGACGGGGCTGCATTCCAGCATGGACTCATGGCGCGTGCCTCGGTACAGCGGCTCCAGACGGGGTGCGTCGTCGTGCTGGTAGATGATCTGCAGAGCCGGTAATGCAGCACCATCGAGCAGCAGGTAAAGGTCGTCCCGCTCGATGTCCGGTTCTTCTACAGCCTGCATCAGGCCGTGCTCGCGTTCTTGCCGCATGGGCAAACCTCCAACTGGCATGAGCCATCGGCTTGCATTCCGCATTGCTTGACCAACAGCAGCTTGGCGGCCGCGGCCTGCTTGAGTTGCCGCGACATGTTGATCAAGGCCGGCAAGGTGAGGCTGCCGGCAACGGCGCTGGCAGCCAGCCATGGCATTACCGGTGCCAGAATCTTCAGACCCGCCCCCTTACCCGGTGCGCCACCCGAATTCATCCGGATCGTTGCGCCGCTCAGCGTCACGCCGCTGGGGTCGAGCTTGAGGAAACTGCCACCCCCTGAGGCGGTGAGTTCCATGCCGGCGTCGATGACGACCTTGCTGCCGGCGTAGTAGTGGATTTCATTGCCCGCCTCGATGAACTGCCCGGTGCCGATCTTCAGGTGCTGGCTGCTGCCGACTGTGAGGTGGTCGTTGGCGCGGATTTCGGTCTTGCGGTCGGCGTGGGTGGTGCGGTGTTCTTCGGCGCGGAATTCGCTATAGCTGTTGGCTTCCACCGTATCGTGGCGTTCGTGGCCGACGCGGATCTTCTGGTCGTGCTCGATGTTCTCGTCCCAGTCGCGCCGGGCGTGGAGGTAGATCTGCTCGACGCCCTTGCGGTCTTCGATGCGCAGTTCGTTGTAGCCGCCACCGCCTGGGGAACTCAGGGTCTTGAACACCGTGCGGGTCTTGTTCGCCGGCAGGTCGTAAGGAACCTGATGCTCCTTGTGATACAGGCAGCCGGTCACCAGTGGTTGGTCGGGGTCGCCTTCGAGGAAGGTCACCAGCACTTCCATGCCAACGCGCGGGATGGCGATGCCGCCGTAGCGGTCGCCGGCCCAGCTGGAGCTGACGCGCAGCCAGCAGCTGGTCTTGTCGTCGGCCT
>Ga0209347_1003739_pt1 | contig 17100 bp, 12 predicted proteins | sample AutmiccommuBRH23_FD_187382 | JGI IMG/M metagenome (GOLD analysis project Ga0209347, IMG submission 187382) | Deep subsurface microbial communities from Mt. Terri, Switzerland - Autotrophic microbial communities BRH/23 (SPAdes) (version 2) | ecosystem: Environmental > Aquatic > Deep subsurface >...
AAAGAAAGCATTTTCTCTTTTAGCCCATTCATGTGCTAATCTTTCAACTTTTTCCGCTTGTTCCAGAACTGTCTCTACATGGCCTGGCAGTTCCCTCAAGGCCTTGGTTATTTCAGATGTCTGCTCCGGTGTCAATACCCCTCTTTCTTGGGCTAGGAACAGTCCAAATAAATACATTGCCGCCAATTGGGTCAGGTAAGCTTTGGTAGAAGCAACTGCTATTTCCGGGCCGGCCCAGGTGTAAATTACTAGGTCTGCTTCCCGCGATACGGAGCTACCCACAACGTTGGTAACCGCAAGGACCTGCGCGCCCTTACTTTGCGCCTCACGCATGGCTGCCAGGGTATCTGCAGTCTCTCCCGATTGGCTGATTACTACTACTAGAGTTTTATCATCTATTAAGGGATCTCGATAACGAAATTCAGATGCGATGTCTGCCTCAGCCGGAATTCGGGCCAAATTCTCTACTACGTCTTTACCAACTAACCCGGCATGGTAGGCCGTTCCGCATGCTACAAAGTATACCTTATTAATCTTATCCAGTCCTCTGATATCTCTCATTTCATCCAGAGTGACAGCGCCATTATTGAGCCTTCCTTTAAATGTTGCCCTTAAGGCCCGGGGTTGTTCAAAAATCTCTTTGAGCATAAAGTGAGAGTAACCGCCCTTTTCAGCCGCTTCGGCGTCCCAGGTCACTTTGAATAATTCTTTATCAACCTTTTCTCCCTTTTGATACACCTCAACTTGGTCCTTTGTAACTGTCGCCACTTCTCCGTCTTCCAAGAGAAAAACCTTACGCGTATGCTTTAAAATGGCCGGTATATCAGAGGCTAAGAAATTCTCTCCTTCACCTAAGCCAACTACTAAGGGGCTATCTTTTCTTACGCAGATAATTCTTTCCGGTTCGTTTTTAGCAATTACCGCCATGGCATATGCCCCGTCTATCAACCCAACAATATGATGCACCGTTTGCAGTAAATCTCCGTTATAGTGCTTTTCTACTAGATGCGCTAATACTTCAGTATCTGTCTCAGAGGTAAATTTATGGCCTTCCGCTATAAGTTCTTTCTTTAATGCCTGATAGTTTTCGATGATACCGTTATGGACAACGGCAAAGCTTTTGGAACAATCATAATGGGGATGAGCATTATCGTGAGAAGGCTTACCATGGGTAGCCCACCTTGTATGCCCAATGCCGACTTTACCTGTTAAATCTGTTGCCCCTAATGCGGAAACTAATTCTGCTAGTCTACCTTTTCTTTTAATGATTTCTATCTGGTGGTCCTCTAGTATTGCAATACCTGCAGAATCATAACCTCTATACTCCAATTTAGAAAGGCCCTCCACCATAAGCGGTGCCGCCGGTTTGGGGCCAATATATCCTACAATGCCACACATGTTAGTCATCGCTCCTTCAAAAAAACGTTACCAATCAAAACACCCTTTGTCCCCGAAGTTACTTCCGGGTTTTGTGGTGTCTGTAACGACTAGGTTTAGCCGGGAGGCATCCGCCGAATACTTCGATAAACCTCCACCTCGTCAACCGCAAATGCGGTTCAGGCGCTTTTTTCACCAAAGACAACAAGCCATATTCATTTGTCATTATCAATTGTCAACCAGCTCACCCCCTTAACTTTATCCAACTACCTACTGCGCCACGTGCGCCACGGGGACGGTTCCATCGGCTTCCCTACGGTGGTCAAGGAATGGGGACACACCTGCTGAAGCTCTTGCAATTCTCTGGAGGCAGGAATGTCCCTGATATCGCTCGAACCGTCCCCATGACTCCGCTCATACCTCACCCCCTCAACTATCTAACTACACTAACCAACTATATATTATACCTGCTCCCTTACCACTTGAGCAATACTTTCCACAATTTGCTTAAGCTGTTCGGCATCGGGGCCTTCACCCATGATGCGCAGTAAGGGTTCGGTTCCGGAAGGCCTTACTAATATTCGACCCTTTTCACCGAGGATTTGTTCCGCTTTTTCAATAGCTTCCTTCATTTTTTGGTTATTCATGGCAGTTTCATTATTCTTAACTCTAACATTAATTAATATTTGCGGCAGGCGTGTCATTTGGGAGGCTAATTTAGAAAGCGGTTGACCGCTCTCCTTTATGACCGACAGCAGTTGTAGTCCGGTAATAATCCCGTCCCCTGTGGAATTATGGTCAGCGAAAATTATGTGCCCCGATTGTTCACCACCAAGACTGGCCTGGATCTTTCGCATTCTTTCTAAGACATACCTGTCGCCAACTTTTGTTTGTTCTGTTTTTATGTTATGTTCCTTAAGTGCTAAATGTAACCCTAAATTACTCATGACAGTTACTACTAGGGTATCATTCTTTAACTGTCCCTGCTTTTTTAGATGTAGGGCACAGGCCACCATAATCTGATCGCCGTCTACCAAATTACCGTGTTCGTCTACTGCCAAAACTCTATCAGCATCACCATCATGGGCAAGACCAAGATGTGCGCCATACTTAACAACCGCTTCCTGTAGTCTCTTTGTATAAGTTGAGCCGCAATCCTTATTAATATTTACCCCATCAGGATCATTGGAAATTGGAATAACCTCTGCTCCCAATATGTTTAAAGCTTGGGGAGCTACGCTGCTGGCAGCACCGTTGGCACAATCGACTATTACTTTAAGGCCTGATAAATCAGAGCTTACTGTCTGGGTAACGAAACTTACATATCTGTCTTCTGCATCCAGCACCTGTACGGCGCGGCCTACAAGACTGCCAGTGGGCCTGGGGCCCTCATCTTTTATTAAAACTAATCTTTCGATTTCGGCTTCTATTTCGTCTTCTAATTTATATCCCTTGTCATTAAAAAATTTTATGCCGTTATCTTCAACAGGATTATGGGAAGCGGATATAACAACACCTGCTGTGGCTCCCAGATCTCTGGTAAGAAATGCAATAGCCGGCGTAGGCATAACACCTACTAACAGTGCATCTGCCCCTACAGAACAAATACCGGCAGTGAGAGCCGCTTCCAGCATATCCCCGGAAATGCGAGTATCCTTGCCGATAACTATTTTTGGGTTTTTATGTGATTTAGCCAGAACCTTTGCCCCTGCTCTGCCTAATTTAAAAGCTAGTTCCGGGGTTAATCCTTCATTAGCTACCCCTCTTACACCATCAGTACCAAACATTCTACCCATATCTATAAAATCCCCCTCGTCATTGCTTTGGTAAACTATATTTATTAATGATATTTTCTGCTACCCTTACTCCATCCACCGCAGCACTCATTATGCCGCCTGCATAGCCCGCTCCTTCACCGGCAGGATATAAACCGGTAATATTAACCGCTTGTGTTTCCTTGTCTCTTAGTAGACGAACAGGGGAGGAAGTCCTAGTTTCCACCCCTGTTAGGGGAGCTTCCTTAGCTGCAAATCCAGGTATTTTTCTATCGAAATCAAGCAGTGCCCGCTTTATGACCGCAGCAATTTCCCCAGGTAAACACTTGTTTAAGTCAGCAGATGTAACCCCGGGATTATATGTAGACTTTACCGTTTGAGACAAATGTCCAACCCTACCTGTGAGAAAGTCTTCGACAGACTGACAGGGAGCATGATAGTTTGCCCCGCCTAATTGAAAAGCCTGCTGTTCCCAATATCTCTGAAATTCCAGTCCCGCCAAAATATGATCAGACGAAAAATCCCTAGTATCTACGGTTACCACCAATGCACTATTAGCGATGCCGGAATCCCGTGCTGCTTCACTCATGCCATTAGTAACCACGGTATTCGGTTCCGATGCACCGGCTACGACATAACCGCCGGGACACATACAGAAGGTATAGGCCGAACGCCCAGTTTCTTTATCCCGATAAGTGAGGTGATAATCTGCCGGACCCAAGCGTGGGTGATGAGCGTATGCACCGTACTGCACCTTGTCTATCAGCTGTTGTGGATGTTCTATGCGAACGCCTATGGCAAATGGCTTATGTTCCATACTAATCTTTTCACTTAACATAGAATAGGTATCTCTTGCACTATGCCCTATTGCTAAAACAACCGTATCAGCAGGGATCTCAACCTCGTCATTAACGACTATTCCTACTACTTGGTCTTGTTGGAGAGTTAGATCTGTCACTTGGGATAAAAACCTCACCTGGCCGCCAAGGGAAATGATCTTACTTCTTATTTCCTTAACTATATCTTTTAGGTGATCGGTACCGACATGGGGCTTTTGTTGGTATGCTATCTCCTCCGGCGCCCCGGCAGATATTAATTCCCGCAGCACTACCTCCACCCGCGGGTCTTTAATTCTGGTGGTAAGTTTGCCGTCTGAGAAAGTACCGGCCCCGCCTTCGCCAAACTGTACATTAGATTGGGTATCGATAATCCCTTCCTGCCAGAATTTTTTCACATCCTCAGTCCGTTTGTCAACGTTGTTACCTCTTTCTAAAAGCAGGGGTTTGTAACCTTCTTGCGCCAGCAGCAATGCTGCAAATAAACCCGCCGGCCCAGCACCTACGACCACCGGCGGGTAATTTAATGTTTCATTCCCGTGTTGAATATTTTTCGGTTTATTGTCTTGTACCAAGGATAGCTTGGCATCCTGAGGCAGGTGATCGAGGGTGCCCTCCGCTATTTCTATTTCTACTGTGTAGACAAATGTTATTTCGCGCCTTCGGGCATCTACCGACTCTTTTTTTATTATCAGCTGCAATATTCTTTCAGGGGCTATCCCCAGTTTCTTTGCAGCCAACTCCTGTAATTTTTCTTTGGGTTCATCTATCTTTAGACGAAGATCACTGATTTTTATCTTCATAGTTATTATCTAATTTAACTCCTATTCTATTTTTATATTAGCATTTACCAGGATAAGTTATCATATCCAAACGCTTATTCATCTTATTAAGTTTTAAGCAAAAACGTTACTCAGTAATTTTTTCCTGCTCTTGCCCTTGCTCCTGCACCTGATTCTCATCTTGTTCTTCTTGAGGGCCGATTTCTATAAATACGTGAATAGGCGTAAATACACTTGGCGTAATGCCGGGTGGAAGCTCCAACTGCACTTGCTGCTGAATATTTCCTTCGGCATCACTTATATCCACAGGGGTGGTTCCAAGGTATTGTTGAGGCAGCAATACGCTTAAATTGCCATATACCTTTACCATTTCAGGCTCGGTCACGATGCGCTTAATAGCAAAACCTTCTGCCAATTCCCCTTCTAAGGTAGGCTTAACCAGCATGGTTTGGTTGGGCTTATCCTCTACCACTGGCACAAAAACTTCTACCGTTTCGGGAATGACCCTCACCCACTCCATCAATGTGTTCCCGGAGCTGTCTTCTACCTTAATAGGCAGGTTTTCCGTAATATTTGTCCCAACCCGCTCAAGATCAATTGTCACATATGTACGTTCAATATGCTCCAGCACATTTCTCGGCCCTGTCACTAATACCTGGGATGGAGTTAAGACCGGCTCCAGTGTGACATATTCAGAGGACGGTCTGCCGGTAAAACTGACTGTTACAGGCATTTGTCTATCAGAAATTTCATCAATAGTAACTTCCGCCTGCTTCGGCTCAACGGAAACTAAATCAACGTTTTGGGGTGTTAAGACCTCAACGCTTAATAAATTCCCCCCTAAGTTAGCGCCTCTTAAATCAACAAGAGCCCTAATATCCCTTGAGGAAACAGTCTCAATGACCTGCTTCTTTCCTTCCAGCCGCACGGTTACAGTTGCCGGTTTATCTTCTATAACCATATCACTAGCCAATGAACGGGTTTCCAATGGGACATTGATTACGGTTTCCGCCGTAGGATTTGCTTGTCCGGTCACGTAAAGCCACATGACAATGGCTACCAGTATGGACAGAGTTTTTAAGATTGTATTGCGCTGCCAAAATTTTTCTCCCATTTAGGTCAGGACCTCCACTGCCAGAAATGTTGACTATCTGTTTTGGTAATCAGAAGTTCCTCCAAGGTCTCCCTAAGAGTATTTTCGTCTAAGTATCTAGTTAACTTTCCTTCTTCTGCCACGGATATGGTACCGGTTTCCTCTGAAACCATAACAGCAACTGCATCGGAGATCTCGGTAATTCCTAAGGCTGCACGATGGCGTGTTCCCAGCTGACTGCTGAGGTAAGGACTATCCGTCAAGGGTAAAAAACAGCCTGCTGCTGCGACCCTGTCGCCCCGGACTATCATAGCACCGTCATGAAGAGGAGTAGACGGTACAAACACATTAACCAACAGCTCTACTGAGACAACACCGTCCAGTTTGACGCCGGTTTCGATGTAATCGTTTAAGCCCGTCTCTTTCTCAATTACTATTAGCGCACCGTGTTTATTCTTTACCAGAACATTAACAGAACGAATAATCTCTCCAATAAGGCGGGACATATCTTCTGCACCAAGAGAAGAGAGGGGGCGAGCAAAAAATTTACCTCTGCCTAACTGCTCCAGGGCTCTTCGAAGTTCAGGCTGGAAAACGATAGGCAAACCGACAAGGATGGCAATACGGGTCTGATCCAACATCCAGTTAATTGTTGTAAAACCTAGTATTTCACTAATAAACGATGCAACAAAGAGGACTGCCAAACCTTTTAGCAGTTGCACGGCTCGGGTGCCCTTAATCAGCATTATCCCTTTGTAAAGGACAAATGCTACTATGGAAATGTCTATAATAATCAAAATAAAATCAAGGGGACCATAAAACCTAAGGAATTTAAGTTGTGATAGCATGCATTAACACCCCGGATATCGCTTAGTTAGCAAAATAACCTGTATTAATTGATTTTTTCTACATCTCTTTTAGAATTCCTTTTATTAGAAACTTAATTCTTTATCTAATAGTTTCCATTTATCTATGGTAGGGTATTCTTGTCTCAGATTAAGAAAGTTTTGCCACTCCTTATAGCTATGATAATGAAGAACAGGCTATGCTTAGTTGTATAAATTTAGCGCAACAAGACAAAATAAGAAAAAGTGAAAGTGGGGAAAAGCATATGAAAAAATTACGAATGGGTATTATCGGTATGGGAATGGCATTTGAAAGGCTGCACTACCCGGCATACCAAAAATTACAAGACGAATTTGAAATTGCGGCTATCTGTGACCTAAAAATAGAGAAAGCAGCAAACTGGCAACAAACTTTAGGGCTATCTCCAAAGGATATTTATGATGACTACCGAAAAATGCTAAATAGAAACGATATAGATGCTTTTGATATTATGGTTCCTATTGAGCTTAATTTTAAGGTAACGGAAGATATAGCCAAAGCAGGCAAGCCAATTATTTGCGAAAAACCTTTAGCCCCGACTAAAGAACAAGCGGAAGCCGCCAGGCAGCTGCCTACGAAATTTGACATTCCAATTCTTATTGCAGAAAACTATCGGTATAATGAAGAGATAAACATTATTAGAGATTTAGTAAGGAATAAGGACATCGGAGAGGTATATCATTTCATCCAAAACCGGGTGGTAGACTTTCCTAAAGATATGTTAAAGAATAAGTTTCCTGCCACGGAATGGCGGCAGCACCCGGATTTCCCCGGTGGGGCCTTTTTAGACACGGGAGTACATGACATTGGTGCCCTACGCCATATATTTGGTGCCATCGACAGTGTTCATGCCTTTGGGAAAGAGCAAAAAGAGAATTTCTCACCTTATTCGGTAATCCAAGCCAATATGCGTTTCGCTTCAGGGGTTATTGGCCAATTCACATTTTTCTCTGCCGGCAAAGAAATGCAGCGACCTTTAGTTGGCTTGAGAATTTTTGGAACCAAGGGAGAAATTTTCTTGGAAGAAAGGGACTGCGGCACCGTCAATGTGGCTTATAATGATGGAAGCGGCAAACAAATCCCATATAAAGCGCAGCAGGGATTCTATTATGAGCTGCTTAATTTCCATAAAGCCGCGTCAGGTGAAGAAGCATTGTCCGTCACTCCTGAATTAGAGTTTGGTGATGCCATAACTATCTTTGCCATCCTGGAATCTGCGCGGAAACAAAATATTGTACAGGTGGATGAGACAGAAGAGTTCGATTTCAAACCCTATCAGCAAGCAAAAACGCTGCATCAGACTGAGCAACCCACAATTCACTAGTATTGAAAAAGTCCAGGCTTTCTAGCCTGGACTTAAACAATTGCTAATAGAACTGATGTTAAGAGTATGGCCGCCAATGGCGGGACTAGAAATGGATACATTCCTCCGAAACGGGCTTGGCAGACCTCCCTTGTTAGTGCCAAGCACATGTGTACTGGTGATGCCATATAGCCAATCATGTTGCTGATAAAGATGAGCGATAGAAAAGCCACTTTATCCATTCCTGCCGGAACTAATGGCAAAAGCAAAGGAAATAAGATTCCTACCCCTATCAAAGAGGCGCCGGTTGCAATACCCGTGAGCAATGGCACAATCACAGCCAATACCAGGACAGGTATTCCCACACTTTCCAATTGATTAGCTAAGGTAGCCATAGCACCTGAGGCCTCCACATAGCCTCTAAAAACCATGATTCCTAATACGGCGGCAGACAGGTTCCAATCTACGCTGGGTAATACATAAGACTTAACTCTAGCCACGAATTGTTCGCCGGACTTTATTCCGGACAATAATGCGGTCAGTATCCCTACAATCGCAGCGATAGAAAAATTAATCTGCAGTACTAATGCTAAAAACAGTAAAATTATGATGGGTAGAGCATAGTATATTAGGTGAATAAAGGCATCCAGCCATCTATCTTCGGTAACTTCTCTTTCTTCCCTCTGATCGCTTAACCGAAATAATACTATAATGCTAACTGCCAACCCTACTGCCATTGGCCAGAATTGGTGTTTTACAAAGGCCATGATGGGTATTCCGCTTACATCCCCCGCCAAAATAAGAGTAGGGTAAAGCGGAAAAACAAAATAAACTAAATGCCTGAACAGCACATTAGCCGCGGCTTGCCGTTCAGGAGATAACCCGGCTTTCTTCCCGGTTTCTACCACTAGAGGTGCGGACATAATAGCGCCTCCCGGAACCGGTAGTAAACCGATTATTGCCGGAATGGTAATTACCAGTAACCTGACATCTTTCAGGACAATTAACATTTTCTGCACAATTTTTTCCAATGTACCGGCCTTTTTAAGAATAAAACCTAACATATTAATTAAAGCAACTACCAAAAGCAGTTCGAGAGTGACCCGCATAGTGGCACTCTGCCAAAATATCGATAAAGCCTGATTAACACTAAATCCACCGGTCAAAGCCACTAGAGCAGAACTAACTAACATTGCTAAGCCGAAATTATGCCAGCGATTTAAGACAAAAATTGCTGCCAAAAACGCTGACAATACCCCAATTACTGCTACCATAAAAAGTTCCCCTTTTATTACTTTACTTGTTCCAATTTTTCCAATCCCTGTTCTTTTTCGTGAGTCAATAGTGCATAGTCCATACTGTCTAACAACGCCTGCCAACTTGCTTCGATAATATTTTGGGAAACTCCTACCGTATTCCATGAATTTTCTTTATTTTGAGATTCAATAAGTACCCGTACCTTGGCTCCGGTGCCGTCCTTTTCATCCAGAACACGCACCTTATAGTCACTTAAGTGCATGTCTTTTATCACCGGGTAAATTTCTTCTAAGGCCTTTCTAATGGCATTATCCAGCGCATTAACAGGCCCGTTGCCTTCTGCAGCAGTATGCACTACCTGATCTTCCACCCTTATCTTGATGATTGCCTCGGACAATGATTCTTGATTCTTTCTTTTTTCTACAAGTATTTTAAATGATTCCAATTGGAAATGTTCCCGATACTCTTTTAAGGCCTTTTTAATCTGAAGCTCTAAAGATGCTTCGGCCCCTTCGAATTGGTATCCTTTATGTTCTAAATGCTTTATTGTACTTATTAATTCCTTTGACTGATCCTTATCTGCCAGCATTTCAGTTAAATTAAGCTCTTCCGCCTTATATTTAAGATTACTGGCTCCGCTTAACTCTGAAACCAATACCCGCCTTTTATTGCCAACCTTTTCCGGATCAATATGTTCATATGTACTAGAGTCCTTTAAAACCGCACTAACGTGAATTCCGCCCTTATGGGCAAAGGAACTTTTCCCAACGAAAGCTTGGTTATTGGGCACCCTATTGTTTGCTACTTCGCTAATATAAAGAGAAATCTCGGTTAATCTTTCCAAATGTCCTTTGGGTAAACAATCATATCCCAATTTTAATTCTAAATTAGGTATGATAGAGCAAAGATTGGCATTGCCGCAGCGTTCACCCAGACCATTAATTGTCCCATGAACCATGGCAACTCCGGCACTTACCGCAGCTAAACTATTGGCAACCGCCAGTTCACCGTCATTATGGGCATGAATTCCAAGGGGGACCGAGAGTTCTATCTGAACCTGATTAATTATCGAAACGATTTCCTCAGGCAGGCATCCTCCGTTAGTGTCACACAGGGTAATCCAGTCTGCCCCACCCTTTACTGCAGCTTCTAGCGTATCCATGGCATATTTTTTATCTTGCTTATATCCGTCAAAAAAATGTTCTGCGTCATAAACAACTTCCAACCCGCTGCTTTTAAAATATTCAACTGTCTCTCTGATCATAGCTAAGTTTTCTTCCAAAGTTGTCTCTAATGCCCTGTAAACGTGCAAATCCCAACTCTTTCCGAAAACAGCAACCACATCAACCTTAGCATCCATCACAGCCTTTAGATTAGCATCTTCCTGTACTGATACATGTGGACGGCGCGTACTTGTAAAGGCAGTCAGTTTGGCATGGCATAAGGGATACTTTTTGGCCTGCCTAAAAAACTCCAAATCCTTTGGGTTGGATCCGGGCCAGCCGCCTTCCACATAATCAACGCCTAAAAAATCTAATTTTTGGGCAATTTTCAACTTATCCTGGACACTTAAGCTGATGCCTTCTCCTTGAGTTCCATCCCTAAGAGTAGTGTCAAAGATAGATACTTTGCGCATACTGAGCTCACCTCACAAGGGTTTAACGCTTCGTCTCTCCTTTTATAATCTTTCTCTTATTAATGCACCCATCTGGGCAGTACCTACCTGCCGACAGCCGGGCGACATAATATCTCCTGTGCGGTAGCCTGCCTCCAGCACTTCGCCTACTGCCTTACGAATGGACTGGGCTGCATCAGGTAAATCAAAAGTTATTTCCAGCATCATTGCTGCTGAAAGAATAGTTGCTATGGGGTTTGCCAAATCTTTACCGGCAATATCCGGAGCGGACCCGTGGGACGGCTCATACAGTGCTACTTCCCCGCCAATACTGGCTGAAGGGAGCATGCCTATGGAACCGCTAAGCATGGATGCCTGGTCGCTAAGAATATCACCAAAAGTATTTTCTGTCACAATAACATCAAATTGTTTTGGGTCACGGACCAACTGCATAGCACAATTATCTACGTAGATATGTTCCAGATTAATTTCCGGGTATTCTTCTATCATTTTTTCCGCAGTCTCCCGCCATAAACGAGAGCTTTCCAGCACGTTAGCCTTGTCAACCGATGTCACTTTCCCAGAACGTTTTTTAGCCAAATCAAAGGCCAATGCCAAAATTCGCTTTATCTCCGGTGTAGTGTATACTAATGTATCTATGGCCTTTTCCGCTGTTTCGGTTTTATCACCGGATGTAATGGTATAGGTTTCCCGTGATTTTTTACCAAAGTAAAGGCCGCCTGTTAACTCTCGAATAACTATTAAATCCGTTCCTTCAATTACTTCTTTTTTCAAAGTGGATGAGTCTGCTAAAGCAGAGTATAAAAGGCACGGTCTAATATTGGCGTAGAGTCCCAAACCTTTTCTTAAAGGTAATAAAGCCGCTACTTCCGGGCGCTCGCCGGCAGGTAGGGTATCCCATTTAGGCCCGCCCACAGCGCCTAAAAGCACCGCATCGCTGGCGCGAGAAGCCTCTAATGTTTCGTCGGGCAGTGATTTACCCAATCTATCGATAGCGGCGCCGCCTATCAAGCCTTCTTGAAACTCTAACTCTAAACCAAATTTAGGGGCTACTTTTTCCAATACTTTCACTGCCTCCGGTACAATTTCCGGACCTATGCCATCCCCGGGCAGTACTAAAATTTTAGGCACGCTGCTTCGCCTCCCCAGCAACATATTTCATCAGTCCGCCTGCATCAATAAGTTTCTGCATAAATTCCGGAAAAGGAACCGCTTGGTATTCCTTGCCCGTAGTTAAATTTACTATTTTTCCTGAGTCCGCATCTACTTTTACCTCATTACCCTCTGTGATGTCTTTAGCCGCTTCTTCGCATTCGAAAATGGGTAATCCTATGTTGATGGCATTGCGATAAAAAATGCGGGCAAATGAAACCGCAATGACGCATGACAAGCCGGCTGCCTTAATGGCAATCGGCGCATGTTCCCGAGAGCTGCCGCAGCCGAAGTTCTTTCCGGCCACTATGATATCACCGGCTTTAACCTTGCCATAGAAAGTCTCATCCGCATCTTCCATACAGTGCTTTGCCAGTTCTGCCGGTTCGGATGTGTTTAAATATCGCGCCGGAATAATAGCATCAGTATCCACGTCACTGCCAAATTTCCATGTTTTCCCTCTGAATTCCATTTACAGCACCTCCTCAGGACTAGCTAGTTTTCCGAGTACCGCGCTTGCAGCAGCTACCGCCGGCCCGCTTAAATATACTTCACTTTCAGGGTGACCCATGCGTCCGACAAAGTTTCTATTGGTTGTGCTGACACACCGCTCACCTTTAGCTAAAATACCCATGTATCCGCCTAAACAAGGTCCGCAAGTTGGTGTGCTTACGACCGCTTCGGCTTCAATGAAAATATCCACAAGGCCTTCCGCCATAGCTTGGCGATAAATTTCTTGAGTACCAGGAATAACTATGGCACGGATTTCGTTATGAACTTTATGGCCTTTCAGTAGTTTTGCAGCTACTCTTAAATCCTCTATCCGGCCATTAGTGCATGAACCAATCACTACTTGGTCAATAGTTACATTGCCTACTTCACTAATGGGACGAGTATTTTCAGGTAAATGGGGGAATGAAACAACCGGTTCCAGTTTACTAACGTCATATTCAATAACCTTAGCATACCTAGCATCGGAATCACTTGCAAGAACTTGGTAATCTCTCTTAGCACGCCGTTTAACATAATCTAAGGTTTTATCATCAGGCGCAATTATGCCATTTTTCCCACCGGCTTCGATGGCCATGTTAGACATGGTTAGTCTGCCTTCTACTGATAAATTGTCGATGGCTTCACCTGTAAATTCCATAGCCATATAACGGGCGCCGTCCACCCCTATGTCTCCAATGGTGTGGAGAATTAAATCTTTACCACCCACCCATGGCTGTAATTTGCCGTGATAAATGAACTTAATAGTCTCAGGAACCTTAAACCAAGCCTCACCGGTAGCCATAGCAGCAGCCATATCCGTACTGCCAACTCCCGTTGCAAAGGCACCTAATGCACCGTAGGTGCAGGTATGGGAGTCAGCGCCGATAATAAGATCGCCGGGTAGTACCAGACCTGCTTCTGGTAATAAGCAGTGTTCAATTCCCATTCTGCCTACTTCAAAGTAGTTAACTATACCGTGTTTCTTAGCAAACGTTCGCATAGCCAATGCCTGTTCCGCTGATTGAATGTCCTTATTAGGAATAAAATGGTCAGGTACTAAAACTACCCGTTGTTTATCAAATACTTGGTCCATTCCCAGTTTTTCAAATTCCCTAATTGCCACCGGTGCCGTAATATCGTTACCCAGCACCACGTCTAACTTAGCGTTTATCAACTGTCCCGGCTCTACACTATCCAATCCAGCATGTCGGGCAAGGATTTTTTCGGTTATGGTCATCCCCATAAGATTCTCTCCCCCTCTACTTTACTTTCTTAAATCTCGCTGTCTTCTTCGTATACCAGCTTATTTAAGGCGTTAATATAGGCCTTTGCACTGGCTTCTATAATATCGGTGCTAATGCCGCGCCCGATAAAGACCCGATCCCCATGCTTAACTTTTGCCGTTACTTCACCGATGGCATCGGTGCCGCCGGTAATGGCGTTGAGGTTATAATACAGTAAATTAACGGGCAGGTTTGTCACTTTATCAATTGCTTTAAAAGCTGCATCTACTGAACCTTCACCCAGCGCGGCTTCCTCCCGCAGTTCGCCGTCGATAACTATACCTACCGTTGCCGTAGGTACAGTACGGTTGCCTGAGAAGACATGCAGATGCTCCAAATGAAATTTTTCGGGAATTCTGCGGATTTCCGCTTCAACTATTGCTTCAATATCTCGGTCAGTTATTTCTTTTTTACTATCGGCCATATCTTTGAAACGTCTAAAAGCCTTATCCGCTTCTTCTTGTTCAAGTTCAAAGCCTAACTCCAACAACCGTTGACGAAAGGCATGCCGTCCCGAATGTTTGCCCAATACTAAGTTGTTTTGAATCAGACCAATCATTTCAGGATTCATGATTTCATAGGTGGTGCGTTCCTTTAATACACCGTCTTGGTGAATGCCTGACTCATGGGCAAAGGCATTTTTACCTACTATTGCCTTATTCGGCTGAATGTTCATCCCCGTTAAGCGGCTGACCAGTTTACTGGTTCGATATATTTCCGTGGTGTTGACGTCGGTATAGTAATCAAAATAGTCCTTACGGGTATGAAGCGCCATGACAACTTCTTCAATGGCTGTATTCCCCGCTCTTTCACCGATGCCGTTTACTGCACCCTCAACTTGCTGTGCGCCATTTGCCACTGCTGCCAAAGAATTAGCTACTGCCAAACCCAGATCATTATGGCAATGCACGCTCAAAATAGCCTTGTTAATGTTTGGTACTCTGCTGCGAATATCTGCAATGAATTTTCCAAATTCCCCCGGCGTGGCATAACCCACTGTATCCGGAATATTGATGGTGGTAGCTCCTGCGTCTATAGCTGCCTCCACTATCTGACAAATGAAGTCCAGGTCGCTCCTAAAACCATCTTCCGGTGAAAACTCCACGTCTTCAGTATATTGTTTTGCATGCTTTACGCCTTTAATGGTTTGTTCCAATACTTCTTCCCGGGATAATCTTAACTTATATTTCATATGAATATCCGAGGTAGCAATAAAAGTGTGAATCCGTGGCTTTTCGGCGTATTTTACGGCTTCCCATGCTCTATCAATATCCACCGGTGAAATCCTTGCCAGTCCGGCAATAGTCGGCCCTTTGACATTTTGTGCAATTAATTTGACGGCCTGAAAATCTCCCTCAGATGCAATGGGAAAGCCGGCTTCAATAATATCTACGCCCATCCGCGCCAGTTGGTGAGCTATCTCCAATTTTTCCTTAGCGTTAAGACTTACTCCGGGGGATTGCTCTCCATCCCTCAGCGTAGTGTCAAAAATATAAACACGTTTACCCATAGTTTCACTCCTCCCCATAAGGGAATTGAACCATTTCATCTAACCCTCGCGCATTAGGAACCATAGGAAGTACCAATTCTTCCTCACTAATCTGAACCTCGATAATGGTTAGCTTGCCATTATCGAGTGCCTCTTTCAGCACCGGTTCCACCTGCTCAGGTGTTTCTATTTTTAGGCCTACCGCATTATAGCATTCAGCGAATTTTGCAAAATCCGGGTTTCCGCTAAAGCTGACAGCAGTATAGCGTTTATTACAATAAAAATGCTGTAGTTGGCGAACCAAGGCCAAGCAGTTGTTGTTAAAAAGTACTATTTTAATTGGTAAGTCTTGTTCCACCGCCGTACCCATTTCCTGCATAGCCATTTGGAAACTGCCATCTCCCGTCACAACCACTACTAATGCATCACGATCAGCCATCTGGGCACCAATAGCTGCGGGAAAACCATAGCCCATTGTTCCCAAACCGCCGGAAGTCAAAAAGCTCCGGGGCCGTTCGAAGGCATAATATTGGGCTGCCCACATCTGATGCTGGCCTACGTCGGAGGTAACTAAGGCATTATGATTAGTAAGCTCGCCTAATTTTTCCATAACATATTGAGGGCGCAATTTTTCCCCTTCTCCGTACTGCATTGGGTGTTCTGCTTTCCACCGCCTGATTTGTTCAAGCCACTCAGAGTGTTCCTGGGGCTTGAGTTTGCTTATTAGGTCAGTTAATACTAACCGCAGGTCACCTACTATAGGTACGTCTACCCCCACATTCTTGCCAATTTCCGCCGGGTCGATGTCAATATGAATTATCTTGGCCTGAGGCGCAAACTTTTCTATTGCACCGGTTACCCGATCATCAAAGCGAACCCCCAGGCCTATTAACAGGTCTGCTTGAGTAACCGCATAGTTAGCAAAAGGAGCCCCGTGCAGGCCCAGCATTCTCAATGATAATTTATGGTTTTCAGGAAAACTGCCTAAACCCATTAATGTGGTAGTAACAGGAATTTGTGCCTTCTCTGCAAATTCCAATAATTCTTTCGTCGCCCTTGAATTAATGACACCACCGCCCACATAAATCACAGGCTTTTGGGATTGATTAATCATTTTCAGAGCCCGGCTAATCTGCTGGGGATGCCCTTTATAATTGGGCTTATAACCCCTCAACTCTACCTTGTCTGAGGGCTCGGCAACGCAAATATCTGATGCGACATCCTTTGGGATATCAATCAAAACCGGACCCGGCCTGCCGGAACGGGCAATGTGAAATGCCTCTTTCATTATTCTGGGGATATCCTTTGTTTTTTTAACCAAATAGTTATGCTTGGTAATGGGTATGGTAATACCCGTAATATCAACTTCCTGAAAAGCATCAGTACCCACCATACTGGTAGCCACCTGGCCGGTAATAATTACTACAGGTACGGAATCCATGTAGGCTGTCGCAATACCCGTTACCAAGTTGGTAGCACCAGGCCCGGAAGTAGCCATACATACGCCTGGTTGCCCGGAAGTTCGAGCGTAGCCGTTTGCCATGTGCACAGCGCCCTGTTCGTGTCTGACTAAAATATGCTCTATCTCTGAATCCACCAGTGCATCATAAATAGGTAATACCGCACCACCTGGATAGCCAAATACCTGTTTCACGCCTTCTGCTTCTAATACTTTAACTAAAGCTTGCGCTCCTGTTATTGATGCCAATCAACTCACCTCCGTCAACGAAGTTTCTAACT
>Ga0209347_1003741_pt1 | contig 17087 bp, 16 predicted proteins | sample AutmiccommuBRH23_FD_187382 | JGI IMG/M metagenome (GOLD analysis project Ga0209347, IMG submission 187382) | Deep subsurface microbial communities from Mt. Terri, Switzerland - Autotrophic microbial communities BRH/23 (SPAdes) (version 2) | ecosystem: Environmental > Aquatic > Deep subsurface >...
GGTCATGTCGCCCCGTATGGTCAAAGTGTAGCCAATCGCTTCCGAGGGGTCCACAAAAAGCGAAGCCTTCCCGGCAGTTGCGCGGCGGTTTTGTGGTATTTCAGCCCAAGGCCGCCTCTGCCGCGTGGCCAAGACGCAACAACCGCTCCTCCTGCCCCGCCGCGCCCATCAGCGAGATGCCGGTTCCGGGCACGCCGGTCGGCAGCGTCAGCACGCAAAGGCCGAACAGGTTGCCGATCCGGGTGTTGCGCAGCGCCAGCAGGTTCTCCGTGGCGAAATAGGCCGGGTCCGACAGCAGCCGCGCCGCATCGGGCGGCAGGATCGGCGAGGTGGGCACCAGAACCGCGTCATATCCCGCGACCCCGGCCGCCCATTCGCGGCGCAGCGCCGCCAACCGCTGCCAGCCCGCCACATATTCGGGAGCCGACACCGCCTGCCCGCTGCGGAAGCGTTCCAGGATCAGCGGATACATCTTCTCGGGCGCCGCCTCGATCACGTCGGCCCAGAGGCCATAGGCCTCGGGCGCGAACAGCGTCGGCGACAGGGCCATCGCCAGATCGGTGATGCGCAGCTCGCGTCGGTCGATCTGCGCGCCAGCATCTGCCAGCCGCGCCACCGCGGCCTCGAACGCCGCCACCGGCACCTCGCGCGCGCCCTCAAAGGGCAGCCCCTCCAGCACCAGCAGCCGGGCACCCCTGATCTGCGCGCCAGTCAGATCGGCCGCCCGCCCGCCCTCCAGCGCCGCCAGCAGCAGCGCGCAATCCTCGACCGTGCGGGCCAGCGGCCCGACGGTATCGAAGCGCAGCGCCAGCGGCACCACGCCTTGCAGGGACAGCCGGCCATGCGTGGTCTTCAGCCCGACCAGCCCGTTCCAGGCCGAGGGGATGCGCACCGACCCGCCGGTATCAGAGCCGACAGAAGCCGCCGCCAGCCCCAACCCCACCGACACCGCCGCGCCGGAAGATGACCCGCCCGGCGCCGACGCAGGGTCGAACACATTGGGCGGCGTCGCGGTCATCGGGTTGATCCCGAGGCCCGAAAACGCCAGCTCTGTCATATGCGTCTTGCCAAGGCACACGAGCCCGCCCGCCGTCGCGGTCGCCAGCACCTCGGCATCCGCGGTCGGCACCCGGCCCTCCAGCAGGCGCGAGCCGGCCTCGGTCGCCACCCCCGCCGTGTCGAACAGGTCCTTCCAGCTGATCGGCACCCCGTCCAGCACCCCGCGGCGCAGCCCGGCCTTGGCCCGCCGCGACGCCGCCGATGCCTCGGCCAGCGCCCGCTCCTCGGTCAGGCGGGCATAGATGCGCCCCGAGTCCGGATGCGCCTCGGCGGCGGCCAGATAGCCTTGCGTCAGCGCCAGCGGGTCCAGATCGCCGCGGCCGATGGCGCGGCCCTGCTCTGCCGCGGGTTTGGTCAGCCAGTCCTGCATATCGCGCCCCTCATCTGCTTTGCAGCAGGCTAGCGGCCGAACGGCGCATGGACAATCCCGCGCGCCGCGCCATATTTGCGGCATGAAACCGGATACAGACGTGCTCATCGCCGGCGGCGGCCTGAACGGCCCCGCACTTGCCCTCGCCCTCGCCGGGGCGGGGCTGACCGTGACCGTGGTCGATGCGCAGCCCGCGCGCGCCCGCGCCGATGCCGCCTTCGACGGCCGCGCCTATGCGCTGGCCGTCGCGTCCAAGCGCCTGCTGGAGGCGGTCGGCCTCTGGTCCGGGCTTGCGGACAAGGTGCAGCCGATGACGGCGGTCAAGGCCAGCGACGGGCGCGCCGGCGAGGCGCCCTCGCCCTTCTTCCTCGATTTCCAGTCGGCAGAGCTGGAGGAAGGCCCCGTGGGCTACATGCTGGAGGACCGCCACCTTTATGCCGCCTTCCTTGCCGCGATGCAGGCGAACCCGCACATCACCCATATCCCCGCCACCAGTGTTGTAGCGCAGGAGCCGCTTGCCGCCGGCATCGCCGTGACGCTGTCGGACGGGCAGACCGTTGTCGCCCGCCTGCTGGTCGGCGCCGATGGCCGCCGCTCCGGCGTGGCCGAACGCGCCGGGATCACCCGCAGCGGCTGGGGTTATGGCCAGACCGCGCTGGTCGCGGCGATTGCCCATGAACGCCCGCATGGCGGCGTGGCGCAGCAGCTTTTCATGCCCTCCGGCCCGTTGGCGATCCTGCCGCTGACCGGCAATCGCAGTTCGATTGTGTGGAGCGAGAGCGACGAGGCCGCGAAAACCATCGCCGCGCTCGACGATGCGGCGTTCCTTGAGGTGCTGCGTCCTCGGTTCGGGGATTTCCTCGGCGCCATAAGCCTTTGCGGGCCGCGCTTCATGTATCCTCTCAACCTGACGCTCGCCAACGCCTACACCGCCCCCCGCATCGCCCTGATCGGCGACGCCGCCCACGGCGTTCACCCTATCGCGGGGCAAGGCCTGAACCTTGGCCTGCGCGACGTGGCGGCGCTGGCGGAGGTGCTGGCCGAGGCGAAGCGGCGCGGCGAGGATATCGGCGCGGCGGATGTGCTGGAGCGGTATCAGCAATGGCGGCGCTTCGACTCCACCACGCTTGCGCTTGGGATGGACAGCGTCAACCGGCTGTTTTCCAACGACAACCCGCTGCTGCGCGCCGGGCGCGACCTTGGCATGGGCGTGGTGCAGGCGATCCCGGCGCTGCGGCGGGGATTCATGCGGCAGGCGGCGGGAGTGTCGGCGGGGCCGTTCGGCAAGCTTCCCCGCCTCCTGGCTGGGCGCCCGCTCTAGTCGATCTGCCGGGCCTCGTCGATCAGCAGGATCGGGATACCGTTGCGGATCGGGAAGGCCAGATGCGCCGCGCGCGAGATCAGCTCCATCGCCTCGGGGTCATAGGCCAAGGGCGCGTGGGTCTGCGGGCAGACCAGCGCCTCGAGCATCCGGCGGTCGGAACGGGTGTCATCGGTCATTGCAAGATCTCCTCATCGCCGCCGCTGCGCAGGGCAAACTCGATCAGCGTCACCAGCGTCTCGCGCCGGTTCGACAGGGTCGGCGCCTCCAGCAGCGCCTGCTTCTCCTCGGGCTCGAAGGGCAGCAGCATCGACAGCGAATTCAGCAGCAGCTCATCCTCGGCATCCTTCAGCGTGCCCCAGTCGGTGGCAAGCTGTTCGCTGGCGAAATACCGGCCCAGAAGGTCCAGAAACTGCTCTCGCCGGAAGCCCTCGTCCTGTTCGGCGCGGCCGAGGTCCCGCTCGAACCCATCCCAGGCCACTTCGGCGCGGATATAGGGCGAAAAGCCCGGGACCTCACGGCGCAGGCGAAAGCGCGAGATGCCGGTCAGGGTGACCATGTAGCGGCCATCCTCGGTTTCCGAAAACGCCGTCAGCCGGCCCGCACAGCCAATGGCGCTGAGGCGCTTTTCGCCCCCGCCCCCCGCAGGCATCCCGCGCGGCTGGATCATGCCGATCATCCGCTGCCGGGTTTTCAGCGCGTCTTCCAGCATCTGCAGGTAGCGCGGTTCGAAGATGTGCAGCGGCAGCCGCGCCCGGGGCAGCAGCAGCGCCCCGGGCAGCGGGAACAGCGGGATCGTGTCGGGCAGCTCTGCGAATGTCATCATGCCGTGCCATCTAGTCCGGTCGCTGCGCCCGGCAAACCCCGGGGCTAAAGGAAGATCATAGAGCTGAGCTTGCGGCGGCCCTTGAGCACGATGGGATCGGTCGGCTTCAGCGCGTCGAAGATCGTCAGCAGCTGCGCCTTGGCCGCGCCCTCGTTCCATTCCCGGTCACGGCGGAACAGGTCCAGCAGTTGCTCCACCGCTTCTTCAACCCGGCCAGCAGCGTGCAGCGCCAGCGCCAGATCGTAGCGGGCCTGATGGTCGTTGGGGTCCGCCTCGGTCCGGGCCAGAAGCTCTGTCACCGGGCCGGCATTCTCGGCCTGCCGCGCCAGTGCAAGTTGCGCGCGGGCCGCCTCCACCGGGGCAGCAGTGGCGATCTTGGCGGGGGCGGCGGTCAGGAAGGCCTCGGCCTGATCGAGATTGCCAAGCGCGATGTGGGAGCGGACGAGGCCGCCGAAGGCATCGGCATTCTCGGGCTCTTCGCCCAGAATCGCGGCGAAGGTTTCGGCGGCATCCACCGCCGCACCCTCGGCCAGCATCGTTTCGGCCGCCTCGATGGCATCGGCCAGCCCGCCGTCGCCGGCGAGGGCCGACAGCTTGTCGACGAAGGCCTTGATCTCGGAGTTCGGCAGCGCGCCCTGGAAGGCATCGACCGGCTGGCCCTGCCAGAAGGCATAGACCGTGGGAATCGACTGCACCCGCAGCTGCGAGGCGATCATCTGGTTTTCATCGACATTGACCTTGGCCATGACGACCTTGCCCTTGGCCGCGGCCACCGCAGCCTCCAGCGCCGGGCCGAGCGTCTTGCAGGGGCCGCACCACGGCGCCCAGAAGTCGACGATCACCGGCACCTCGCGGCTGCGCTCCACGACCTCGGCCATGAAGTCGCGTTCGGATACGTCGCGGACCCATTCGTTCTTTGCCGGTGCGGTCCCGGCAGACCCGTTCAAGCCAAGCATTGAAGCCCCCTTCGGATGGTTTGCCCTTATATGCGCGCTGCGTTTGGCCGCGCCAAGGGGTCAGTCACAGGTCGAATGTCGCAAATACCGGCGCATGGTCAGAGGGCTGCGTCCAGCCCCGTGCATCGCGCAGCACGCGGCTGGAATGCGCGGCGCTGGCAATGTCGGGCGTGGCCCAGACATGATCGAGCCGGCGGCCCTTGTCGGCGGCGTCCCAGTCGGCGGCGCGGTAGCTCCACCAGCTGTAGAGGAGGCCCGAGGGGATGTCCTGGCGGGTGATGTCCACGAAGCGCCCCGCCTCTTGTGTGCGGGCCAGCTGCTCCACCTCCACCGGAGTGTGGCTGACGATCTTCAGCAGCTGCTTGTGGCTCCAGACGTCATCTTCGCGCGGGGCGATGTTCAGGTCGCCGACCAGAATGGCCTTGTGCGGGCGGTCGGCGGCGAACCAGTGCTGCATGTCGGTCAGGAAATCCAGCTTCTGCCCGAATTTCAGGTTCTGCTCGCGGTCGGGGATATCGCCTCCCGCCGGGACGTAGAAGTTGTGGATGGTGACGCCGTTTTCCAGCCTTGCGGCCACATGGCGGGCATGGCCGAGCGTGGCGAAATCGCGGTCCCCGGCATCCTCCATCGGGATCTTCGACAGGATCGCAACGCCGTTATAGCCCTTCTGGCCCCGCGCCACGCAATGCCGGTAGCCAAGCGCCGCGAAAGCCTCCAGCGGCATCTTCTCGACCGGCGCCTTGCATTCCTGCAGGCACAGCACGTCCGGCGCCTCCTCGGCCAGCAGGCGCGAGACCAGCCCTTCGCGCAGGCGGACGGAGTTGATGTTCCAGGTGGCGATGGTGAAGGGCATGGCGGTCTCCTGCGGGCTGCGCGCGACCATAGCCACGCCGGGCGGGGGCGGCAACCGGCAGCCTCCCGCCCTGCTTACCCCAATGTGACTTGGCCTGTCCCGCCTGACATGCGACACCTTCCGCAACAGAAGAAGGAACTGACCCATGCGCAAACTTGCCCCGCTCGCCCTCGGCCTGATGCTCTCGCTGTCCGTCGCCGCCCCGAGCTTCGCCCGCCCGATGGAAGGGTCCGAGGCCCGCAAGATGCAGACCTCGGTCGATGTCTACCTGCGTTCCATCGGCCGGGGCGAGGCTGATCGCGTGGTGGCCGCGCTGCCGCCGCGGATCAAGAACATCTTTGCCGGCTCTGCCGGGATCGAGGCCGGCAAGCTGGACGGCGTGCTGATCGAGCAGACCAAGGCGCTGCTGGAAGCCGCGAAGTTCGACGACTTCGCCGCGGATTATTCCAACATCGATGCCACGGATTCGGTACTGGCCGATGGGAGCCGCGTGACCTGGACGGTGGTGCCGACGCAGTTCACGGTTGAGACGGCGAACGGCAAGGTGCTGAACCGTCAGCCGCTGCTGGTGCTGAACGAGGCCGGGCAGTGGTACATGATGCGGATCGAGGGCGCACAGCAGCAGGAACTGGTATCGATCGCCTATCCGTTCCTGAAAGGCGTCAGCTTCCCCTCGGCGAGTTCGGCCCCCGTCCAGTAAGTGGGAAAAAAATGCCCGGGCACAAGGCCCGGGCAAGTCCGACAGGGAGGGAAGCCGCGCCATAACCCCGGCGCGGGAGGGCTTCGAATTTCGCGTGCCGTGCCATTGCGGCGCGGTCCGTGTCCAACTGCGAAAGTCTTTGCAGGTTCCCGCGGCCGGACAAGTTTCCGGGCGGCGGTCAGGCCACCAGCCGATATCCGCCAGCTTCCGTCACCAGCAGCCGCGCGTTTGACGGATCGGGCTCGATCTTCTGGCGCAGGCGGTAGATGTGGGTTTCAAGCGTGTGGGTGGTCACCCCGGCATTGTATCCCCAGACCTCATGCAGCAGCACATCGCGCGGCACCACGCCATCGGGCGCGCGGTAGAGAAACTTGAGGATGTTGGTTTCCTTCTCGGTCAGCCGGATCTTGCGCTCCTTGGGGTCGATCAGCATCTTCATCGATGGCTTGAAGGTGTAGGGCCCCAGCTGGAACACCGCGTCCTCGGACTGTTCATGCTGGCGCAGCTGCGCGCGGATGCGGGCCAGCAGCACCGGGAACTTGAAAGGCTTGGTGATGTAGTCATTCGCGCCGGCATCGAGGCCAAGGATGGTATCGGCATCGGTATCGTGGCCTGTCAGCATGATGATCGGGCATTTCACCCCCTGCTTGCGCAGCCGCTTGCACAGCTCGCGCCCGTCAGTGTCAGGCAGGCCGACATCGAGGATCACCAGGTCGTAGATCGCGGATTTCACCTTTTCGACGGCGTCATGGCCGGTGCCGGCCTCGAACACGTCGAAATCTTCGGTGGCGACCAGTTGTTCGGCCAGCGCCTCGCGCAGGTCTTCCTCATCGTCCACCAGCAGGATCTTTTTCAGGTTGGCCATGCTCTCGCCTCCTTGTGTGTCTGTGATCAGACGGGTTCGTTTCGCTGGATCAGACATGCGCGCCGTGCAGGGCTGCGGCAAGCCATGCGTCAAAACCCTCACGCGGACGTGTCGGTGGGGCGGGATATGTTTCAATTCATGTCGGCCGGGTCTATCTAGAACCGGCACATGCCCCGGAGTTTCCATGCCGCTTGGCCCCACGATCCTCGAACGCCTGAACCGCGCCCGCGCCGATCTGCGCATGGGCGTGCCGGTGGTGCTGACGGGTGCGGAAGGCGCGGCGCTGGTCGTGGCGGCGGAAGCGGTGGACGCACCCCGGCTGGCGGCGATGCGCGCGATGGGAGGCGCGCTGGCGCTGGCGATCACCGACAGACGGGCCACCACGCTGAAGGCGCGCGCCTATGATGGCGATCTTGTGCGCATCGCGGTGCCGGCCGATGCGCCGATGACATGGTTGCGGGCGGTGGCAGACCCGGCGCGCGATCTCGATGCGCCGATGAAGGGGCCGTTCCACAGCCTGCGCGATGGGGGCGCGAGCCTGCACCGTGCCGCGATCCGGCTGGCGAAATCGGCGCATCTGCTGCCCGCGGCGCTGGTGCTTCCGGTGGCGGATGGTGAGGCGCTTGCTTCTGCCGAGGGGCTGACGCTGATCGACATGGCACTGGCCGGCCCGGCGCTGGAGCTGGCGGCACCGCTGGCCCCCGTTGTGAGCGCCCGCCTGCCGATGGCGGCGGCGGAAAAGGGCCGCCTGCACATCTTCCGCCCCGGCGATGGCAGCGAGGAGCATTATGCCATCGAGATCGGCCAGCCGCCCCGCGATGCCCCGGTGCTGGCCCGCCTGCATTCGGCCTGCTTCACTGGCGATGTGCTGGGCAGCCTGAAATGCGATTGCGGCCCGCAATTGCATGCCGCCTTGGATCAGATGGGGGCGGAGGGCGCGGGCGTGCTTCTGTACCTCAACCAGGAGGGGCGCGGGATCGGCCTAGCCAACAAGATGCGCGCCTACCGCCTGCAGGATCAGGGCTTCGACACGGTCGAGGCCAACCATCGGCTGGGGTTCGAGGATGACGAGCGCGATTTCCGCATCGGCGCCGGCATCCTGCGGCAGATGGGGTTCGGCGCGGTGCGACTGCTGACCAACAACCCCGCCAAATGCAGGATGCTGGAGGCGAACGGCATTGCGGTGGTCGAGCGCGTGCCGTTGCGCGTCGGCCAGAGCCGCCACAATGCCGCCTATCTGGCCACCAAGGCCGCCAAATCGGGACATCTGCTGTGAAACCCACCGATCTTGTCGTCACGCCGATGGGCGTGCGCTTCCTGAACCGGACCTTCCCCGCCACCGTCGGTCGTGGCGGCATCACCGCTGACAAGCGCGAGGGCGACGGGGCAACGCCGGCGGGCATCCACCGCATCGTCGGGATGCTCTACCGCCCCGACCGGATCGCCCGCATCGAGCTGCCGAAATGGGCGGTGCCGATCCGGCCCTTCGATCTGTGGTGCGATGACAGTGACCATGAAGATTACAACCAGATGGTCGCCGCCCCCTTCACCGCCAGCCACGAGATGCTGCGGCGCGCCGACCCGATGTATGACCTGGTGCTCATCACCGACTGGAACTGGCCCGAGGCGCAGCCGGGCCGCGGCTCTGCGATCTTCCTGCACAGCTGGCGCCGCCCCGGCGCGCCGACGGCAGGCTGCGTTGCCTTCCGCCGCCATCATCTGATCTGGATCGCGAACCGCGTCCGGCATGAGACACGGTTGGTGGTGCCTGGCTGAACGTCGCAAAGGGGGGCGCTGCCCCCCACGGCCTGCGGCCTCCCCCCGGGATATTTGGAAAAGGCAAAGCGGAAGGGCCGGCTTTGTCTTTGCCTTTTTCAAATATCCCACGGGGGTGCGGGGGTGTGAAACCCCCGCTACGCCGCCGGCCGGGGCGCGCGGTCTCCGAAGATGGCGCTTCCGACGCGGATATGAGTGGCCCCCTGCGCGATGGCCGTCTCGAAATCGCTGCTCATCCCCATCGACAGGCCGGCAAGCCCGTTCCGCGCGCCGATCTCGCGCAGCAGCGTGAAATGCGGGGCGGGGTCCTCATCATCGGGCGGGATGCACATCACGCCCGCCAGCGGCAGGTCCATCATCTTGCAGGCGGCAATGAAGTCATCGGCCATGTCCGGCACGATGCCAGCCTTCTGCGGCTCTGCCCCGGTGTTCACTTGCACGAACATCGTGGGGCTGACGCCGCGCGCCTGCGCCATCCGGGCCAGCCGTTCGGCGAGGCTGGGGCGGTCAAGCGTGTGGATGCATTCGAACAACTCCACGGCCTGCCTGGCCTTGTTGGTCTGCAGGGGGCCGATCATGTGGACCTCGGTCCCCGGATGGGCCTCGCGCCAGGCGGGCCATTTATGCGCGGCCTCCTGCACGTAGTTCTCGCCGAACAGGCGCTGGCCCTCCTCCAGCACGCCGCGCACCCGATCTGCCGGCTGCAGCTTGGACACGGCGATCAGCTGCACCGATCCGGGGGCGCGGCCCGCCGCAACCTCTGCCGCGGCGACGCGGGCGCGGATGTCAGACAGCGGCATGGTTCTCCTCCGGCAGCAGGTCGCCCAGGGCCTCGAACATCTCGCCCAGATGCGACTCATACCGCTGCCAGGCGTTCAGCGAGGATTTGCTGATCGGTTGGCGTACCTGAAAGACCGACAGCGTATCGACCTTGCGGGTGTTCTGATGCGAGCTCAGGCAGGCATCCTCCCAGCCCAGCCCGCAGGCGGCGATCAGCTTGCGGGTCTCGGCCTCGGGGTTCGCCACCAGCGCTTCGTACTGCACCTCGTAGAACCAGTCCGGCACCCGCGCGCGCCAGAACTCGATGACCTCGTGGAAGCTGCGGTAATAGGCGCCCAGATCGCGCAGGTTGTTGGAATAGAGGTGGGTGCCGTCGGTGAACTTGTTCTTGTAGATCGACAGCAGGTTGTCGCGCGGGTCGCGGCGGACCACCACGAAGCGGGCGTTCGGCAGGGCCAGTTTCAGCAGGCCGATATAAAGGTAGCTCTGGATCGACTTGTCGGTGATGCGGGCGGCCTCGGGGTGGCGCTGACGCACGGAGGCCATGTAATCCTCGCCGAGGCCGGCGATCGCCGCGGGCGGGAGCCCCGCCAAGGGCAGCGCGTCGCTGCCCGGGAACAGAAGCTTCGCGCTGAGCTTGCCGGCGATGTTCAGCTCTCCCGCGCCGGTGACGGCAGAATGGCTGGCGATGATCTGCTCCACCAGCGTGGTGCCGGAGCGCGGCAGCCCGGTCACGAAGATCGGGGCGGCGTCGCTGGTGCCGGGGATCCTGTCGCCCGGCCAGTCGCGGCTGTCCATGCTGCGCAGAAGTTGGGCCACATATTCGAGGCGCACCTTCTCATCGTGGGGGTACAGCTTTCGGGCCGCGTCGTTTGCAGTGCGCAGGTAGGGGAACACCCGGTCATACTCTTTCAGATCCTCCAGCGCCTTGGCGATAGCGAAGCCAAAACCGATGCGGCTTGCCTCCGTGGTCGCCGGGTCGTCAAAGCGGGCGATCATCTGGTCCACAATCGGGTCACCGGGCGTGACCTTGTGCGAGACGAGGAAGGACCTGTAAGTCTCGCCATTCCCGGGATCGAGCACAAAGGCGCGCCGGAACCACGGCTCGGCCTCATCGAACCTGCCGAGGGTCTGCAGCAGGCTGGCCTTGCCGCTGATCGCCAGTGGCAGGTCCGGATGAATCGCCAGCGCGCGGTCATAGTGCTGCATCGCCTCTGCGTCACGTCCAAATCGAGTCAGCGCTTGTGCCAGCAGCGCCTGCGCATCTGCCCGGTCTGGGCTCAGTGCCAGTACCCTGCGCAGCACCGGCTCGGCTGCCTCGAAGTTGCGTTGACGTGTATAAAGGTTCCCAAGCAGGATGAGTGGCTTGGGATCTTTGGCGTCCAATGCGGCGGCGCGCTGTGCGAAGGGCAGCGCTTCGGCAATTTTGTCGGCGCGGTGAAGCGCAATCGCCAGATGCACCAGCGCTGGCACCATGCAGGGGGCGGCGATTACAGCACCACGGAAGGCCTCCAGCGCCTCGGGAAAACGGCCCGCCACTTCGAGGATCTGACCGAGGTTGTTCAGTGGCTCGGCATCCTCAGGGTCCAGCGCAGCGGCTTTTCGGTAACTGGCCACCGCTGCCTCAGTCTTGCCTTGCTTCGCCTGCGCTGTGGCCAGCAGGTTCGCGGCGGCGGCGCAACGCGGGTGGCGCGACAGCATCGAGCTTGCCAGCAGTTCCGCCTCGGCAAAGTGACCGGCCCGCATGAGCGGCATGACCTTGCGCACCTCGGCGCGCAGTTCGGCAGGAACAGCTGACACATATTTGTGGCCGGGGGTGAAGCGGTCTTGCAGGCGCAGCTTCACGGCCGGCGGCAGGCTGGAGCGTTTGAGGGCGGCAAGGAAGGTTGCCTCCAACTCAGGCTCGGCACTCAGGGCCACCACGGCGGCCCAAAGCCGCCAGATCGCCGGCTCGGCAGGGCGCAGCGCGGCAGCGGCCTGAAGATGCGGCAGCGCACGGACACCTTTGCCAGCCTCGGTGAAGATCCTCGCGACCTGAAAATGCACCTCCGCGATGCGGGGATTGGCGGCAAGCATCTGTTCGTAGCAGTGCAGCGCCTCTTCATGCCGCTTGCCGGCCTGAAGCTTCATCGCCTGCTCGTAGAGTTGCTTCAGTTGCGCTTCGCTGAGGTTAGCCATGTCTGCCGCAATCCATCTGCCCGTGGTTCGGGCCGGACCATAACGGCGAGGGCCGAGACTGTCGAGGGAGCGGCCAGTTGTCGGAATGCCCAGATAAAACCCGCGGCTCAAAAAGAAAGAGCGGGCACAAGGCCCGCTCTTCCAAACACCGTCGTGATCCGTGGGATCAGAACGAGAGCGACAGACCCAGAGAGAACTGGTCCTGGTCGCCGTCTTCTGCCGACACGTCCGAGGCGTAGCCAGCGGCCAGGATGGCGCCGCCACCCAGGTCGTAGTTGGCGATCAGGCCGAACGAGTCGTAGTCTTCTTCGACGTCCACGCCCGGAACGGACGGCAGATCCCACTCGTACTTGCCGTAGTTGGCATGCAGGAGCAGAGCGCCCATTTCGTAGCCGAGGCCGATACCGTAGTGCTCAACCGAGATGTCTTCGTTGATCGCGGTAGCGAACGAGGTGGTCCCGAACTCGATAAGCGCCGAGCTCGCGTCCATTTCCAGTTTCGAGTAGTTCAGGATCAGGCTGAAGCCGTTGTCCATGGTGGCAGCAGCGCTGACGCCGAACTTGTCGAATTCGCCGAAGGCGGCAGCATCAACAACACCGACAGCATCGGTATCGAACGAGCTGCTGATGATACCTTCGCCGCCCTGGTAACCCAGACCGAAGGCCAGGCCAATGCCGCTGAACTCGGTCTTGTACTTACCGCCGATGGCGATGACCGGGTCGCTTTCAGTGTAGACGTTCTCGTCGTTCTGCTCGACCGACAGGGCCACGCCGAAGTCGCCGAAGGCGTATTCGTAGCGCAGGACCTGGTCGTCGTAGAAGCCGTCGCCGTTGCCGTTGTAGCCAACGTGGGTGGTGCCCTCGTCGGTGATGGCGGTGCCCATCGCGGTTTCGGTCATCGCCCAGTCGAGCGCGCCATCGGTGTCACCGAGGGTCAGCTTGCCGAACGCGCCCGAGATGAACACGGTGCCGTTGTCGCCAGCCGGGTTCTGGTTCTCTTCCGACGAACCGTCGGCGTCGAGGCGGTAGGTGGCGCCGAACGACAGGCCGGTGTCGGTTTCGCCGGACATCTTGAAGTTGATGTTGTAGCTGTTGTGGAACTGGGTTTCTTTCAGGTCACCACCGGTGACGCCCATTTCCGCCGAGCCTTCGATCACGACTTCAGCGGCGGCAACGCCAGCGAAGCCGATCAGAGCGGTCGAAGCAAGAAGAAGATTTTTCATCGTTTTTCCCTCGTTGTCTCAAAAGGTGTGCCCATCTCAGGGGAATCCGAGTTGGGTATGCCCCTCTTTCGCCCTTCACCTGCCACATTGCAACGGAAACGGGCGGGTGCATCCGAAAGGCGAAAGGCGTGGTGCAGTCTTGCCACAGTGACCGCGGGGCGGCCCTGCGGCGGGCGCATGGCTGGCCGTTGTGCGGGCCTTTAAAGCGGTCGCGCCGCAGACAGGGGAAAAACCTTGTCGGCTTCGGGGGCATCGGCTAGACAGCAGAAAAGATGAACGGGGGCTTTCCTGAATATGCTCGTCCAACGCAGCCTGCGCGCCGGCCTGATCACCGCCCTTCTTGTCACCCTGTCCGCCTGCGGAGCTGGCGGGCTTCTTGGTACGCGCGAGTCGAACGAACAGCAGCGCGCCGACCAGCAGGGCCTTGTCGACTACGACACCGAGGACGAGATCCGCTCTACCCGGTCGTCGCTGTTCGACCTGTTCAACAACCAGGACGACCCGAACGTCACTGTCGGCGTGAACAAGTATCTGTGGCAGGCCAGCCTTGAAGTGCTGAACTTCCTGCCGATCCAGTCGGTCGATCCGTTCTCGGGCGTGATCGTCACCGGCTATGGCACGCCCCCGGGCGGCGGGCGCGCGTATCGCGCCACGGTCTATGTGCAGGACCCGGCGCTGGACGCGCGCAGCCTGAAGCTGGCGATGGAAACCTCGGGCGGGCCGGTGGCCTCCGAGACTGTCCGCGCGGTCGAGGATGCGATCCTGACCCGCGCCCGGCAGTTGCGGATCCGCGACAGCAACCTCTGATCCTTAGCATCTGGATTCCTCTGCGCCGCAGAGTATAAACGCCGGGCCGCTTCGCCCGGCGTTCGCATGGGCCCGGCGTTCGCATGGAAGGACTACCCCTTATGTCGCGCTACGATCCCGCCGTCACCGAACCGAAATGGCAGGGCGCCTGGGACGAGGCCGGGGTGTTCACCGCGCGGCGCGATCCGGCCAAGCCGAAGTATTACGTGCTCGAGATGTTCCCCTACCCTTCCGGGCGCATCCACATGGGCCATGTGCGCAACTACACGATGGGCGACGTGATCGCGCGCTACAAGGCCAGCTGCGGGTTCTCGGTGCTGCACCCGATGGGCTGGGATGCCTTCGGGATGCCGGCGGAGAACGCTGCGATCGAGCGGGGCGGCCATCCCAAGGACTGGACCTACGGCAACATCGCCGACATGCGCGCGCAGATGAAGCCGCTGGGGCTGTCCATCGACTGGAGCCGCGAGTTCGCCACCTGCGACCCGGAATATTACGGCCAGCAGCAGGCGATGTTCATCGACATGCTGGACAAGGGGCTGGTCTATCGCAAGTCGGCGCAGGTGAACTGGGACCCGGTCGACATGACCGTTCTGGCGAACGAGCAGGTGATCGACGGGCGTGGCTGGCGGTCTGGTGCGCTTGTGGAGCGCAAGGAGCTGACGCAGTGGTTCTTCCGCATTTCCGATTTCGCGGGGGAATTGCTGGAGGCGCTGGACGGGCTGGAGAACTGGCCCGAGAAGGTGCGGCTGATGCAGGCCAACTGGATCGGCAAGTCGCGCGGGCTGCAATTCGCGTTCTCCACGGCGGAGGCGCCCGAGGGCTTTGACCGGCTGGAGGTCTACACCACCCGGCCCGACACGCTGATGGGCGCGAGCTTTGCCGCGATCAGCCCCGAACATCCGCTGGCCAAGCATCTGGAGCGGCATGACCCGGCGGTGGCGGAGTTCGTGGCGGAATGCCGGCGGATCGGCACCAGCGAAGAGGCGCTGGAGAAGGCCGAGAAGCGCGGGCTCGATACCGGCATCCGCGTGCGGCACCCGTTCGATACGGCGTGGGAGCTGCCGGTCTACATCGCCAACTTCGTGCTGATGGACTATGGCACCGGCGCGATCTTCGGCTGCCCGGCACATGACGCGCGCGATTTCGAATTTGCGACGAAGTATGGCCTGCCGATCCCGCCGGTGTTCGTGCCCGAGGGCGCCGGGGAGGCGCCGCTGGCCGAGGCCTTCGTGCCGCTGAAATCCGAAAAGGTGGAGTATGTCCGCGGTTTCGCCGGCGAGGCGGTGCAGACAGGCGAGGCGGCGGTGGCCGCGGCCATCGACTTCTGCGAGGCGAACGGCGTTGGCCGCGGCGTGACCAACTACCGCCTGCGCGACTGGGGCCTGTCGCGGCAGCGCTATTGGGGCTGCCCGATCCCGGTGGTGCATTGCGCCAAATGCGGCGTGGTGCCCGAGAAGAAGGAAAACCTGCCGATCAAGCTGCCCGAGGATGTCAGCTTCGACAAGCCCGGCAACCCGCTGGACCGGCACCCGACCTGGACGAAGGCGACCTGCCCCACCTGCGGCGGCGAGGCCCGGCGCGAGACCGACACGATGGACACCTTCGTGGATTCCAGCTGGTACTACGCCCGCTTCACCGCGCCCCGCGCCAATACGCCGACGGTCGCCGAAGATGCCGATTACTGGATGAACGTCGACCAGTATATCGGCGGCATCGAGCACGCGATCCTGCACCTGCTCTATTCGCGCTTCTTCGCGCGGGCGATGCACGCGACGGGGCACCTGCCCGCGAAGGCCATCGAGCCGTTCAATGCGCTGTTCACGCAGGGCATGGTGACGCATGAGATCTACATGACCCGCGACGCAGCGGGGCGGCCGGTCTATCACCTGCCCGAGGATGTCGAGGGTGGCACCGTCAAGGCGACGGGCGAGGCGGTGGAGATCATCCCCTCGGCCAAGATGTCGAAGTCCAAGAAGAACGTCGTCGACCCGGTGAACATCATCACCGCCTTCGGCGCCGATACCGCGCGCTGGTTCGTCATGTCTGACAGCCCGCCGGAACGGGATGTGGAATGGACGGCTTCTGGCGCCGATGCGGCCTTCCGTTTCCTCGGCCGCGTCTGGCGGCTGGCGGATGATATCGCCGCCTCGACCGCTCCAGAAAACCCTGCCGAGGATGCCGCGCTGATCCGCGCCACCCATCGCGCGATTGCGGACGTGACCGCGGGGATCGAGGGCTTTGCCTTCAACACCTCTGTCGCCAAGCTCTATGCCTTTGCCAACACCCTGTCGAAATCGCAGGCGGGCTCTGCCGCCAAGCGCGAGGCGATGGGGGTGATGGCGCAGCTGCTCTCGCCGATGGTGCCGCACCTGGCCGAGGAGGTCTGGTCGATGCTGGGCGGCGAGGGGCTGGTGGCGCAGGCGCGCTGGCCAAAGGCCGACCCGGCGATGCTGGTGGAAGACTCGGTGACGCTGCCGATCCAGATCAACGGCAAGCGGCGCGCGGAAATCACCGTGCCGCGCGACATGCCCGCGTCAGAGGTTGAAAAGCTGGTGCTGGCAGAGGATGATGTGGTCAGGTTTCTGGCCGGACAGCCGGTGAAGAAGCTGATCGTCGTTCCGGGGCGCATCGTCAATGTCGTCATCTGACCAGCCATCCAGCCGCCGCGCCTTTCTGGCGCTGCTGGCCCCGGCCGCTCTGGCGGCCTGCGGCTTCGCGCCGGTCTATGGCAAAGGGGGCCCCGCCCGCGCGCTGCTGAACCGGGTGCGGATCGAAGACCCGACCAACAAGCTCGCCTTCGATCTGGTTGAGCGGCTGGAAGAACGGCTGGGCCGCCCGCAGAACGTGGCCTTCCGCCTGTCCTACGGCATCACCACCCGCAGCCGGGGCTTGGGGATCGCGTCGGACAACAGCACCACCCGCTACAATATCGATGGCGTGGCGACCTATACCCTCAGCGATGCCATCTCGGACACGCCGCTGGCGCAGGGCGAGGTGACAACCTTCGTGTCCTATTCCGCCTCCGGATCGACCGTAGCGACGGTGACTGCCGAGGAGGACGCCAATGAGCGGCTGATGCGGCTGCTGGCCGACCAGATCGTGAATGAGCTGATCACCTCCTCGGCAGGATGGGGCGAGCGGTGAAGCTGACCGGCACGGCGGCGGTGCGGTATTTCGCGCGGCCGGATCCGGCGCGGGCGGGGCTGCTGATCTTTGGCGCCGACGGGATGCGGGTGGCGTTGCGCCGGCAGGAGGTGATCGCCGCGCTGATCGGGCCCGAGGGCGAGGCCGAGATGCGGCTGGCCCGGATCCCGGCGGGCGATCTGCGCCGCGATCCGGCCGCGCTGCAAGATGCGGTGAAGGCGCAGGGC
>Ga0209347_1003742_pt1 | contig 17077 bp, 18 predicted proteins | sample AutmiccommuBRH23_FD_187382 | JGI IMG/M metagenome (GOLD analysis project Ga0209347, IMG submission 187382) | Deep subsurface microbial communities from Mt. Terri, Switzerland - Autotrophic microbial communities BRH/23 (SPAdes) (version 2) | ecosystem: Environmental > Aquatic > Deep subsurface >...
GACGACTGGATCGCGGCCGCTGAATCCGAAAGCCTCAACGAGGATCAGGCTGCGGCATTGCGCGAATTTCGACGCCATCACGCCAACCTGACCTGCCTGCCCGCCGAATTCGTCGAGCGCCAGACCACCGCGCGCATGCGCTGCGAACAGCTGTGGCGCGACCTGCGCGCCAAGAACGACTGGGCGAGCTTCCTGCCGGCGCTGGAAGGTGTCATCGCGCTGGTACGCGAGGAGGCCCAGCTGCGCGCCGCGGTGAGCGGACTTGATCCCTATGACGCGCTGATGGAACAATATGACCCCGGCAACCGGGTGGCCGAGATCACGCCGGTCTTCGCCGAACTGAAGTCATTCCTGCGCGATTTCGTGCCGGAGGCGCTGGCGGCCCAGCAGGAGCGGCTGGCAAGGGTTCCGCTGAAGCCGCTGTCGGGCGACTATCCGGTCGACCGGCAACGCGAGCTTGGCCTCGCCATGATGGCTGCGGTCGGCTTCGACCTCACCCATGGCAGCCTTTCGGTGTCGCATCACCCGTTCTGTGGCGGCGTGCCGAGCGATGTTCGCATCACCACGCGCTACCGCAGCACGGAATTTCTGTCCGCCCTGATGGGCGTCCTGCATGAGACCGGCCACGCCCTCTATGAACAGAACCTGCCCGGGGAGTGGTCGCACTGGCCGCTCGGCAAGGCGCGCGGCATGGCCATGCACGAAAGCCAGAGCCTGTTCGTCGAAAAGCAGCTCGGGCGCAACCCGGCCTTCTGGCAATGGGCCCTGCCGGAGGTCGAGAAGCATCTGGGCGAGGCCTGGAGCATCGACGACATTCTGCCGCATGTGCATCTGGTCGAGCCGGGCCTGATCCGCGTCGATGCCGACGAGGTGACCTATCCGCTGCACGTCATCCTGCGCTACGAGCTTGAACAGGACCTGGTTGCCGGAGGGCTGGAGGCCGCCGACATTCCGGAAGCCTGGGACGCCAAGATGCGCGACTATCTCGGTCTGTCCACCGCCAGCAATTTCGCCGACGGCCCGATGCAGGATGTTCACTGGCCAAGTGGCGCCTTCGGCTATTTCCCGTCCTATACGCTGGGCGCCATGATGGCCGCGCAGCAATGGGCGGCCCTGAGGGTCGAGCACCCCGCCATGGAAGACGAGATCGCCGCTGGCCGGTTCGAGACGGCCAATGACTGGCGCCGCGAAAAGATCTGGTCGCAAGGTTCGCGCTATTCAACGCCAGACCTGCTCGAGCGTGCGACAGGCGAGCGTCTGAACGCCGTGCATTTCATCGATCATCTCAAGGCGCGCTACGGACGGGACTGACAGAAGTCGCCCGTCAGCGGGATCGACACCGTGCAGCACCGCTGAACAGGAAAAACTCGGCATGTCTCTCAGCAATCACGATCTTGTCGAGCTCGTCGCCTTCAGGCGCCATCTTCACGAGAACCCCGAAATCTCCAATGAGGAAGAGCATACGGCGCGCGCGGTGGTGTCCTTTCTGGAAGCGACCCGTCCCGACGCCGTCTTGACCGGGCTTGGCGGGCATGGGGTTGCGGCGATCTACGACAGCGGCACGCCGGGCCCCACGGTCTTGCTGCGTTCGGAGCTCGACGCGCTGCCGATTGAGGAACTCTCCGAGATCGCGCATCGGTCGAAGGTGCCGGGCAAGGGGCACATGTGCGGTCATGACGGCCACAGCGCCATCCTTGCGGCAGTCGGGCGGCAGCTCGGCGGCCAGCGCACGACGCGCGGACGCGTCGTGCTGATGTTTCAGCCGGCCGAGGAAACCGGCGACGGAGCCGCTGGAGTAACAACCGATCCGCGTTATGCCATGATCGCGCCCGACTTCGCCTTTTCGCTGCACAATCTGCCCGGCACCGCGTTCGGCCATGTCCGCCTGAAAGAAGGCGTCGTCAACTGCGCCTCGCGCGGCATGCGCATCGTGCTGACGGGCAAGACCGCGCATTCGTCGATGCCCGAAACCGGCACCTCCCCCATGCAGGCGATCAGCGCGCTGATGCCAAAGCTGCCTGAGCTTGGCAGCGGCAGCTTTGGCGACGACGATTTTTCCATGCTGACTGTAACCCACGCGTCGATGGGCGAGGCGGTGTTCGGCATCGCTCCCGGCCGCGCCGAGGTCTGGGCTACCTTGCGAACCCGGCTTGACGGCCGCATGGCCGATCTGTGCGCCGCGGCAGAGGACCTCGCCCGGGGCACCGCAGCAGGACATGGTCTGTCCTGCGACATCGACTATCACGAGATTTTCGTTGCCAGCCTCAATGAGCCTGAAGCCGTCGCCCATTTGCGCGCCGCGCTCGATGATGAGGAAATCCCCCACGACGAGGCCGAATTGCCGATGCGCGCCTCGGAGGATTTCGGCCGATTCGGCCATGGCGCGAAGTCGGCGATGTTCTTCCTCGGGGCAGGCGAACGGCATCCGGCGCTGCACAATCCAGACTACGACTTCCCCGACGATCTGATCCCCATCGGCGCGGGCGTCTTCATGCGCGCGGTCCGCAACCTGCTCGGTTGAGCCGTTCCTACTCCGCCGCGCCGCGAAAGGCGCTGGCGCCCGTCTCGAACTGCAGCTTGGCGAGCCTGGCATAGATGCCGCCCTTCTTGACGAGGCTCGCATGCGTGCCCTCCTCGACAATGCGACCGCCATCCATGACAAGGATGCGGTCGGCCTTGAGCACCGTTGCCAGCCGATGCGCAATGACGATGGTGGTGCGGCCTTTCATCAGCCGCTCCAGCGCCGTCTGCACCAGCGTCTCGCTCGACGCATCGAGCGCCGATGTTGCTTCGTCGAGCAGCAGGATCGGCGCGTCGCGCAGTATGGCGCGCGCGATCGCAACCCGTTGCCTCTGGCCACCCGAAAGCATCACGCCGCGTTCGCCGACTTCGGTGTCGAAACCGTCTTCGAGCCGCACGATGAACTCGTCGGCCTGCGCGTCGCGGGCAGCCCGCGCAATATCTTCGGGCGATGCGCCTGGCCTGCCGAAGGCGATGTTTTCGCTGACAGTCGCGGCAAAGATCGTGACGTCCTGCGGCACGATGGCGATCCGCGAGCGGACCTCCTTCGGATCTGCCGCGCTGATGTCGACCCCGTCGACGGTGACGGTACCGCCGAGCGGATCGTAGTAGCGCAGGATCAGCGAGAAGACCGTGCTCTTGCCGGCTCCCGACGGACCGACGATTGCTACCGTCTCGCCGGGTTTTACCGAAAACGACAGCTCGTGCAGGGCGGGCATGTCTGGTCGTGCCGGATAGGCAAACGAGACCCTGTCGAACGCCACCGCACCCTTGGTCACGGCCGGTAGGGCGACAGGATTGGCCGGCGCGGTAATCGCCGGTTTCTCGGCAAGGATCTCGGTCAGCCTCTCGGCCGCGCCCGCCGCCTGGGAAAGCTCTCCCCACACTTCGGACAGGGCACCGAGTGCGCCTGCCGCAAAGACCGAATAGATCAGGAATTGCCCGAGCGTGCCGGGCGAGATCGTACCGCTCAGCACGTCGCGCGAACCGAACCACAACACCATGACGACCGAGGCGAAGATGGTGAAGATGGCGACGAATGTCAGCACGGAACGCGCCTTGACCGACGAGCGCGCCGCCTGGAACGCGGCCTCAACCGAGCGCGAGAACTTGCCGGTCACCAGCTTTTCATTGGTGAAAGCCTGCAGCGTGCGCATCGAGGAAATCTGCTCACTGGCATAGGCCGTCGCCTGTGCCAGCGTATCCTGCGCCAGGCGGGACTTGCGACGCACAGAGCGGCCGAAGGCGACCAGCGGCAGCACCACAAGCGGGATCGCGGCGATCACCAGGCTCGACAGCTTCGGGCTGGTCACCACCATCATGCCCACGGCGCCGAGACCGAGGATCGTGTTGCGAAGCGCGACGGAAGCGGTGGCTCCGACGGCGGATTTGACCTGCGTGGTGTCGGCGGATAGCCGCGATACGATTTCGCCGGACTGCACGGTGTCGAAAAAGGCTGGCGACAGCTCGGTGACATGCGCGAAGACGTCGTTGCGGAGATCGGCGACGACCCGTTCACCCAGCGTGATGACAAAATAGTAGCGAGAGGCCGATGCAAGCGCGAGAACCGCTGCGATCACGACCAGCATGGAGAAATAATTCGCGACGAAGGTCGTATCGGCGTTGGAGAACCCATGGTCGATCATCCGGCGCACCGCCAGCGGCAGCGTCAGCGTGGTGCCCGCTGCCGCTGCCAGCGAAATCAAGGCGCCAACGACCAGGACCGGATAGCGCAGGGCATAGGGCATGATGCGCCTGAGCGGTTGCAGGGAGCGCCGCTTGCTGTCGTCGGCCCCTGCCATCGTTACAGCCATATCTCGTTTCCCCGTTCGCCCGGACCGCCAATGCTGCGGGCGTGGCCTTGTGATTCAATTTCGGCTGATGTATAGGCTCGCCGACCGTTTTTGAAGCCGTGGCTCATGATTAGCTGCGGCTCGACGTTTTTCACAACAGGCGCATCGACGCAGGCCTCTGGCCTGATATGCCAGTGCCGGAGCCAGGAACAGAGCGATGAAAGACAAGATCCACCCCGACTACCACACCATCAAGGTCGTGATGACCGATGGCACACAGTACGAGACGCGTTCCACCTACGGCAAGGAAGGCGACACGCTGAACCTCGACATCGACCCCAACACCCATCCGGCCTGGACCGGCGGCAACCAGAACCTGCTCGATCGCGGCGGTCGCCTGTCGAAGTTCAAGAAGCGCTACGAAGGTCTTACAATGTAGGCTGCGGCACCTGCCGCAACCCTCCAAGAGCCCGCCTCCATGGCGGGCTTTTTTGTATTCGGCGAGGCGACTGGCTCGGAGGGATATCGAGATCCCCTGGCGCTAGCGGAATCAAAGTGACCGCTCCCGCCGCCGGGCCGGGCCGACAGTCAGCGCTCCGTGAGCTTCAACTCGATACGGCGGTTGCGCGTACGCGCCTCGGCGGTGTCTGCCTCGTCGAGCGGCTGGAACTCGCCGAATCCCGCTGCCACCAGCCGCTTTGCAGGAACCCCGCTTTCAATCAGGAACTTGACCACCGACGTGGCGCGGGCCGAAGAAAGCTCCCAGTTGTCCCGGTAGCGCCGGTTTCCGGAAACCGGAATGTTGTCCGTGTGGCCATCAACGCGCAGCACCCAGTTGATCTCGGGTGGAATCTCCCGCTGGAGTTCAATGATGGCATCGGCAAGTTTTTTCATCTCGACCTTGCCGGCGCTGTTGATGTCTTCCGAACCGGACGGAAAAAGTACCTCCGACTGGAAGACAAAGCGGTCGCCGACGATGCGGATGTTTTCGCGGTCGGACAGGATTTCGCGCAGCCGTCCGAAAAAGTCGGACCGGTATCGATTCAGTTCCTGCACGCGCTGCGCCAGGGCAACGTTCAGGCGACGGCCAAGATCGGCGATCTTGGTGTTGGACTGTCGGTCCCTTGTTTCCGATACCTCCAATGCGTCCTCCAGTGCGGCGATCTGCTTGCGCAATGCCGCAATCTGCTGGTTGAGCAGTTCGACCTGAGAAAGCGCGCGCTGGCTGAGCTGGCGCTCTGCATCAAGTTCTCCGGCCATGCTGCTGATGCGGGCCGTGGCTTCTGCGTCGGCCCCAGCGCCCTGCGAAAGTATCTGCTGCAGGCGAGACCGCTCGCTTTCGGCCGCCGACAGCGATGCCTGCAGGCCCGCCAGTGAATCCTGGGCATCCTGAGCGCCGCTCTTTTCCAGAGCCAGCAACTGGGTCAGTTCGTTGATCTGCGAATTGAGCCGCGCCAGCACCTCATCCTTGCCGCTGATTTCCCGACTGAGCAGGAATTGCGCCAGCACGAACACCGACAACAGGAACATGATCGCCAGCAGCATCGTCGACAGGGCGTCGACGAAACCCGGCCAGTAGTCGACATGGCGGTCGGCACGCCTGTTCCGCGCCAGAGCCATCTAGTTCGGCTCGCGCTTTTGAAGAGTATCTGCCAGTCGCTCAAGTGTCTGCCGCATGGCTCGCTGCTCTTCAGACTGGGCCTCGACCCAGTCACGCATTATCTGCTGTTCCGAGCGCATGTTCTTGACCAGCCCCGAGATGCCATCGGCGAGATTGGCCATTGCGGTTGCCACACGCGGATTGGAACCCCCGGTCTCCTGCAGATTTCGCAACCGCTCGGACAGCGCCCTTATTTCATCGGAAGATTCTCCCTTTGAAGCATCGACAACGGCGATGTCCGATGAGAGGTCGGTAACCGATGAAAGCCAGTTTTCCAGTTCGGTGTAGAAGCGTGTCTGCGCACGTCCGGCCTGCAGGTCGAGAAAGCCAAGCACCAGTGAGCCGGCAAGGCCGAACAGGGATGACGAGAACGCCGTCCCCATGCCGGCGAGCGGCGCGGCCAGGCCGGCCTTGAGTGCATCCAGCACGGCGCCCGTATCGCCCGTGCCGGGGTCGAGCGACTGGATCGTGTCGCCGATCGAACCGATGGTTCGCAGCAGGCCCCAGAAAGTGCCGAGCAGGCCCAGGAAAATCAAAAGTCCGGTAAGATAGCGCGAGATGTCGCGGCTTTCATCGAGGCGCGTGGCGATCGAATCGAGCATCGAACGCATCGAACTGGTCGAGAAGGCCATGCTCGACGAACGCGACAGCAGCGCCTTCATCGGCGCCAGCAGTACAGGTTCGTTGACCTCCGATCCCGCGCGGAAGGAATTTATCCAGCGCACTTCGCGAAACAGCCGCAGCGTCTGCAGGAACGTCAGGATGATGCCGACGACGAGGATGCCCACGATCAGGCCGTTGAGGCCAGGATTGCTGGAGAAGGCTGCTGAAATCTGGCGCGCCAGGATGGCCGCGATGAATGCGACGATGGCCAGGAAGACCATCATCGAAAGCAGAAATACCTGCGGGCTCGACAGCCTGTGTGGATCGTATTCGATCACGTCGGACGAACCGACCAGTCCGATAGATCTCAATATGCCCATTCTCGCCCCGATTCCGTTCCCCGCCGTCGACCTTATAACGACTCTAAGCGGAATTATGTCGAAAATGGAAGATGCCAGGCGGCAGTGCGCTGGCCAACCCGTCCGAGCTCACAGCCGGGCGATGACCAGACAGTCGATGATGGCCGCGAAATGCAGGCCGGCGCCGGTAACCACGAAGCCGTGCCAGATCGCATTCTGAAAGCGCAGGCCGCGCCAGGCGAAGAAGACCACACCGCTGGAATAGACAACGCCGCCAGCCAGGATGAGGCCGAGCGTGACTGGCGGCAGCGTGTCGAGCAAGGGCCGTGCGATGACAATCCCGCTCCAGCCGATTGCAAGATAGAAAATGACCGCCAGCCGATCGAACCGGCCGGGCAGCAGGACCTTGATGGCGATGCCCGCGGCGGCAAAACCCCAGACCAAGGCGATCATGCGCCCTGCGATGGTCGGATCGGCAAGCTGCGCAAGGAACGGCGTATAGGTGGCAGCGATCAGCAGATAGATCGCCGCGTGGTCGAAGCGGCGCAGTATCCATTTCGCCGGGGTATGCGGCCAGAGATTGTAGGCGAGAGATATGGACAGGACCGTCAGCAAGGATGCGACGTAGAAGACAGCCGCAACATACTCGCCGGGAGCTGCATGGAATGCCGAGAGCGAAAGCAATGCCGACCCCGCCGCTATAGCCAGCACGATACCGACGGCGTGGACGATGCCATCGGCGATCAATTCGGCGCGCGAATAGTGAAACCGGCCCCAGAAGGGCAGTGCCGCACGCGTATCGGGATTCTCGATCATGGCTCGGTTCTGGCGTTTCCGGGATTTGACCCCGGTTGCCGCCGATGATCAACCCTCTTTCCGCATGATCTATTGCCGCAGAGGCAGAGATTCAACGTGCCGAGACCGGCCGCTTGATCGCCTTGAGCAGGGCCTTGTGTATGGCCTCGTTGCCGGCGACGACCTGGCCGCTGTCGAACATATCCTGGCCACCGCTCTTGTCGGAGACGAAGCCGCCCGCCTCCCGCACCATGAGAATTCCTGCGGCCACGTCCCAGGGATCAAGCGGGCCTTCCCAGAAGCCGTCCATCCGGCCTGCTGCGACATAGGCGAGGTCCAGGGCGGCCGAGCCAAGCCGGCGGACGCCTGCCACCTCGGCCATGACGTTGCGCAGTTCGACCAGGAACTCGCCATGGTGGCCGCGGCCGAGATGCGGCACGCCGCTGCCGATGACCGCGTCCGACAGCTTGCTGCGGCCAGCGACGCGCAGACGCCGGTCGTTCATGAAAGCGCCGCCGCCGCGTTCGGCCGTATAGAGTTCATCCATGGCAGGGTTGTAGATCACGCCGGCCACCAGCTGGCCCTGACGCTCCAGCGCGATCGAGATCGAGAAGATCGGCAGCCCGTGCAGAAAGTTGGTAGTGCCATCGAGCGGATCGACGATCCAGCGATGCTGGTCGTCATCGCCGGGGACCGCGCCGCGCTCTTCCATCAGGAAGGCATAGCCGGGGCGGGCGCGCGACAGTTCGGCGTGAATGATCTCTTCCGCCTTGCGGTCGGCCTGGCTGACATAGTCGCCCGGTCCTTTCAGCGAGACCTGGAGATTCTGGACTTCGCCGAAGTCGCGCGACAAGGAGCGCCCGGCCTTCATTGCGGCCTGAACCATGACATTGAGGATCGCTGAACGCGCCATCTTGCTGCTCTTCCGTCTAGCGCGTGTTAATCCGCACGGCGGACATAGGTGATTTCATTGGTATCGACGATGATCCGCTCGCCCGAGCTGATGAACGGCGGCACCAGCACCCGGATACCGTTTTCGAGCATCGCCGGCTTGTAGGACGAGGCCGCTGTCTGACCCTTCACAACGGGGTCGGCCTCGGTGATCGTCAGCGTCACCTGGTCGGGCAGCGAAATGCCGATCGGGCGCTCGTCGTAAAGCTCCACGGTCACCATCATGCCATCCTGCAGGAAGGCGGCGCGATCGCCGACGAAGTCCTTCTGCAATTCCAGCTGCTCGTAGCTTTCGGTATCCATGAAGATCAGCGCATCGCCCTGCTCGTAGAGAAAGGAAAAATCCTTCTGCTCCAGCCGTATCTTCTCAACCGTTTCGGCTGACCGGAACCGCTCGTTCAGCTTGGTGCCGTTGATAAGGTTCTTCAGTTCAACCTGATTGTAGGCGCCGCCCTTGCCGGGCTTAACGTGATTGGTCCTGACCGCTACCCAAAGCCCGCCATCATGCTCGATGACATTGCCGGTACGGATTTCATTGCCGTTGATCTTGGCCATTTTCGAATGTTCCGGAAGAGGTTTGTGCCGCCGGAGCGGCGGTTTCGGCTGCTCCATGACCACAAAACGCTCTTTGAGGCAAGAGACGACTGGCTGCGGAGCCGCCGTCGACCGGCAATCAGCGTAGCCGGTTGGCCCGCTCCAGCGCCTGCTTTTGCTCCTCGTCGGTGAGCCCATTGAGGAAATCGTTCATCTCGGGATCGATCAGCCCTGCCCGCCGGGCCAGAAAGTACCAGGCTGCGGCATCGATGGCATTCGGCTCTGTGCCGATACCGCCCCTGTATAGCTTCGCCAGACGGTTCTGTGCTGCGACATTGCCGCCATCGGCAGCGCGCTTGATCCAGCCGAAACCCTCCTTCAGGTTGCGCGGCCCACCGCGACCTTCGATCAGCCAGGTTCCCAGATCGACCTGTGCCGTGTCGAACTTCTGAAGTGCGGCAAGAACCAGCCATCGACGCGCCTCGACCTCGTCGAGCTTCTTGCCGCCGGCCCCGTTGGCGTAGATCTGCGCCATGGCGTATTGCGCATCGGCAAGTCCAGCCTGGGCGGCACGCTCGTAGTAGGAAACGGCCTTGGCCATGCCCGTTGGCCCGGGCTCCCGGTCGATCAGGATCTGAGCAAAATTGAACTGGGCCAGGCGATTCCCTGCCTCGGCCGCCGATTCCATCAAGGCATAAGCGCCTTGCGCATCCTTCGTGACGAAGCGCCCGTCGAGCAGCAGCAATGCATACTGGAACTGGGCTTCAGGCACGCCCTGTTCGGCTGCGCGCTGATACCATTTGGCGGCTTCCGCCTCGTTTTTCCTTGTGCCGAGACCGCGCGACAGGATTTCGGCGGCCAGCGTCTGCGCCGCCGGGTCGCCGGCTTCCGCGCGCGGCAGCGCTAGGTTTAGAGCCGTCATGTAAAGGCCGCGCTGGAAGGCGCCATAAGCGGCGTCGGTCGGCGGCGCGCCAAAGCGCTCCGGGTCGACATTCTGCGCCAGCGGCTTGCCTTGTCCTCCATCACTGGCGTCTTCCGCCGCAACAGCAGCACTCGCCAGAAGAACCAGGCTCGCCACGGCCATGCGGAGGATCGACATGGCTACGCCTCGAAGCGTGGCGCTGTTTCGTCGAGGATGGCATTGGCGCGCGCGACAGCTTCGCCGGGATCAATCCCCTCGCCGAACACGGCGCTCGACAGCGCCACGAAGTCGGCGCCGGTCGCGGCCACCGCCTCCACCGACCCGATATCGGATCCAGCCAGCACCACAACCGGAATCTGGATCATTTCGGCCCACCAGCGCCCCAGCGACAGGTTGCGGGAATGAGGCTCCGGCTTGTTGTCATAGCCAAAACGCCCGAAGAAAATGTAATCCGGCCGCTCCTCTCCGAGTTCCAGGGCATCGTCGCGGGTCTTGGCGCCGCCAACGCCAACCGCCAGCTTCGGCTGAAAGTGTTCGATTGCCTCGGCCACCGCCGCCTTGCTGCCCTCGATATGCACCCCGTCTGCCTTGACCCGACCGGCAATGCGCGTGTCCTCGGCGATGATCGCCGCGATGCCGGCCTCTTGTGCCAGCGGCACGACGGCCTCGGCGAAACCCTGGAAGCTCGCTTCGTCCATGCCGTTGGCGGGCAGGATGATCGAGGCAATGTCGCCGCCGGCGATTGCTGCCGAAAATTTTGCGGCAAAGCCGGCAGCAGTCTCGCCGGCGGGCGCGACAAGCACGATGCGGCAGCGGTTGGGTGGTGTTTCTTCGTTCATTCTTCTCGCTTCCGGACGGGTTCGGCTATGCCGTGCGATGATGGTTGGAATGCGGCATAGACGAACGCGGCAGCGTTGAACAGAAGGGGGCCGGGGACCTAGCGTGAGATTGCTGTCGCGCCGGGGTACTTTTCAGTCTATTCCAGCCTTGACAATTCACCACGGAATCCTCCCTCCCGATGACAGGTCTTCTTGTCGATCCCTGGTTCTATGCGGCTGCAATTCCCGCCGTCATTCTGGTCGGCCTGTCCAAGGGCGGTTTTGGCGGCGCCGTCGGCTTCGTTGGGGTGCCGCTCATGGCGCTTGTCATGCCGCCTGTCCAGGCAGCAGCCATTCTGCTGCCGATTCTCGTTCTGTCGGACATGGTGTCATTGTGGACCTGGCGTGGCGTGTTCGACATCCGGGTACTGCGCGGCATGCTGCCGGGGGCCATGATCGGCATCGCCATCGGCTGGCTGACAGCGGCAGTCGTCACCGCCGGCATGGTGCGTCTGATCGTCGGAACGGTCGCCCTGGTCTTTGTGGCGCGCTGGGCCTACCAGCAGTTTCGCCACGGGTCGGGTCACATTGCAACGCCTAACCGGGCAGCAGCACTGGGCTGGGGCACGGTCTCCGGCTTTACCAGCTTCGTCGCCCATGTCGGTGGGCCGCCATTCCAGGTCTACACTCTGCCATTGCGGCTCGACCCCAAGGTTCTCAGCGGTACCTCCGCCATTTTCTTCGCCATCACCAACGCCGTGAAGCTCATCCCCTACTTCGCGCTCGGCCAGTTCGATACGACCAACCTCACGGCTTCGGCCGTGCTGATGCCGGTCGCACCACTTGCAACGCTGGCGGGCGCCTGGCTGGTCAGGCGGATGAAACCCGAAGTTTTTTACCCATTCACCTACGCCACGGTTGGACTGATCGCAGTCAAGCTGATCTATGACGCAATGGGCGATTTTCTCGCGTAATGACGCGAGCGCCAGTCCATGATTAAACGATAGGACTTCGGGGAGGATCCCATGGTCAATCCATACGAATTGCACCTCGGCCGCCAGCCGGCGAATTTCCAGCCGCTGACGCCCGTCACCTTTCTGGAACGCGCCGCCAGGACCTATCCCGAACATGTCGCCATCATTCATGGCGACCGGCGCATCAGCTACCGCGACTTCTGGCGCCGCTCGCTTCAGCTGGCGTCGGCGCTGGCCCGTCATGGCATAGGCAAGGGCGACACGGTGACCGTCATGCTGTCCAACACACCGCCAATGCTGGAAGCACACAACGGCGTGCCGCTGGTCAAGGCGGTGCTGCACCCCCTCAATACGCGGCTTGATGCGGCAGTGATCGCCTTCCAGCTCGATCACGCCGAATCGAAGGTCGTGATCGTCGACCGGGAGTTCTCCGGGGTGATGAAGGAAGCGCTGGCTCTGGCCGCCGTGCGACCGCTGGTTATCGACTATGACGATCCGAACTACCCCGCCGACGCCCCCTATCCAAAGGGCGAACGGATCGGCGCGCTCGACTACGAGACCTTCGTCGACGGCGGCGATACGGATTTCGCGTGGTCCATGCCTGACGATGAATGGGATGCGATCTCGCTCAACTATACCTCCGGCACGACCGGCAATCCGAAAGGCGTTGTCTACCACCATCGCGGCGCCACGCTGATGGCCTATACCAACACGATTCATGCCGGCATGAGCAAGCATGCGGTCTACCTCTGGACACTGCCGATGTTTCATTGCAATGGCTGGTGCTTCCCCTGGACGCTCGCCGTTCAGGCCGGCACCCATGTCTGTCTGCGCTGGGTTCGTCCAAAGGCAATCTACGACGCCATCGCCGATCATGGCGTCACGCATCTTTGCGGCGCGCCGATCGTCATGTCGCTGCTGATCAATGCGCCGGCCAGCGACAAGCGCGAATTCTCCCAGACGGTGACCTTCAACACGGCCGCGGCACCGCCACCCGAGACGGTGCTTGCCGGCATGGCCGACGCCGGCTTTGCGGTCACCCATCTCTATGGCCTGACCGAGACCTACGGCCCCGCCGTCGTCAACGAATGGCACAGTGACTGGGACGGTCTAGACAAAGGTCAGCAAGCCGCCCGCAAGGCCCGTCAGGGTGTGCGCTATGCATCGCTGGAGGGCCTGACGGTCAGGAACCCGGAGACCATGCAGTTGACACCGATGGACGGCGAGACGATCGGCGAGGTGATGTTTCGCGGCAACATCGTGATGAAGGGCTATCTGAAGAACAGCAAAGCCACCGACGAGGCCTTCGCCGGCGGCTGGTTCCATTCGGGTGATCTCGGCGTCATGCATCCCGACGGCTATATCCAGCTCAAGGATCGCTCCAAGGACATCATCATTTCGGGCGGCGAGAATATCTCCTCGATCGAGGTCGAGGATGCGCTTTACAAGCATCCTGCCGTCGCCGCCTGCGGTGTCGTCGCCCTGCCCGACGAGAAATGGGGTGAGGTTCCCGTCGCCTATGTCGAGCTCAAACCGGGTTTGTCAGCCTCCGAGGAGGAGATCATAGGGCATTGCCGGGCCCTGCTTGCCCGCTTCAAGTGTCCGAAGGCTGTGATTTTCGCCGAGATTCCGAGGACCTCGACGGGCAAGATCCAGAAGTTCCGTCTGCGTGAGCAGGCAAAGTCAGACTGAAGGCGCCAGCCGGACTTTGCCTGTGTTTGCAACTCCTAAGCGCCAACCGGGTCGGGTTGGCGCGAGGGGCCGAATGCCGCGAAGGTGCCGGCAACGAGCATCACGGCCATCACCGCGAGGATGCCGAAGTCGCCGCTTGTCGGCTTCAACACCATGTCTGCGACGACGATCAGCATGACGGTGTAGTCGAAACGCGCAACCTTGAGGATGCGCCGCCCCTCGACAAGCACGGCAGGCGTCACGCCATCCCTGGCGATGATTTCGCCCATCCGGTCGGCGGTGGGCTTGAAGATCAGCGAACCGACGAGGAACGTCGCCATATAGCCAGCCAGTCCGATGATCACCCACAATTCGGAAAAGCCGACCCAAAACCAGCACATGACAAGGCCGAACAGGAGTGTCACCAAGGAAGCCGGCATGAACAGCCGGTTGCCCAGCACCCCGACGGCCTTCATCGCCCCCAGAGTGCCGTCGACGTCTCCGGCCATGTCGGAGCGCACCGCCAGCACGGTCAGTGCGAATCCGCCTCCCACCCAGAGCAAGGCGGCGGTAACATGCAGAAGTTTTACCAGCGAGTACCAGTCCATCATTTTTCCCTCCGACAGGTCGAGGACGGCGTCGCGCCGCCAGACCGGCGGTGCCCTAGCACCGACCGCGTAACGGGCTGGTGTTGCGGCACAGCTGCCCGCGTTTCTGGCTGGTATCGGCCGCGTCGCCGTTTTTGTGTAACGACCCCGGCCGCTACGCGACATTATCGTGAAACGGTATACGATAATGGATGCTCGACGACACCGAGGGGGTCGGCGGTCGCGGCATTTCAAGGAGGTTGTTCCATGCACGGCGTTGCTCGAAATTTCTTCACGCTGGCAATCGTTTATGCGATCTGCGGAATGGTTCTGGGTCTTTCAATGGCGATGAGCGATGACCACACCCAGATGCCAACCCATGCCCATGTCATGGTTCTGGGCTGGGTCATGTCGGCCGTCTTTGCCTTTTTCTATCACCTCGTCCCGGCGGCAGCGGCCTCGCGGCTTGCCTCGCTGCATTTCTGGCTGGCCGCCATCAGCGGCATCGGGCTCACCGGTGGACTGTTCGTGATGTTCGGCGGCAACGCCTCTATCGAGCCCGTCGTCGCAGTCTCCTCGATGGCGTTCTTTGCCGGCATGCTTCTGTTTGCGTGGATCGCGCTGTCAGTTCTTTGGGGTTCCGACAATGTCGCCGCGCGAGTCGATACTGCCAGATCTTGAAACAAGTTTCCGCATTTGCGTTAACCGTCCATTAAGCTTTACGGGCGTTTACTGTGTTCATCCAGTGATCTGGATTCTTACCAAGTGGCTGGAGCCACTTCGTTTGACGCCTCCCTGTTAACTCCTGAGAGCCGCTTTTGCGGCTCTTTTTTTGCCCGTTTTGCGCTCCGGCACCGCTGTCGGCCCTGCTGCGCCATTCCCCCATTAACCTTTTATTAAACATACGCTTGCCTTGAACGGCGGCGGGGCGCATTTTCAACCTCCTTGCTGTAGCCCTCGCGGGCGGCTAGCAGGCGGTCGCCGGTGGCAGCTGAATTGCAGGACGGAAAGCGTAGGGGCGTACGAAATGAGCGAGCCGTCGAGGGAAGGCAGCAACACGATCAAGCTCGCGGAGCGCCGCGTCTTCACGCACTCCTTCAAGCCGCTCTACGACGAGGGAATGGGGCTGGTCGAACAGGCCGCCGAGTATCTCGACGGCCAGGGTCGCGCGGAAGCCAAGAAACTCTCGCGCCTCGCCGCAACGCTCTACGCAGCGGAATCGATGCGCCTGACAACCCGCCTGATGCAGGTCGCCTCCTGGCTGCTTCTGCAGCGGGCTGCCAACTCCGGCGAGATGAGTCGCGATCAGGTTGCGTCCGAGAAGTCCAAGGTCCGCCTCGACACGGCCTCCGCCAATGCCGAGGCCAGCGGATGGAGCGAACTTCCTGACGCGTTCATCGATCTGGTCAAGCGGTCGCTGAATCTGCAATCGCTGGTGCGCCGCATGGATGACGAGATCTATGGCAAGAATGCCATTGCTTCGTCGGCTGCCCAGGAACATTCGTCAAATCCCGTCTCTGACCAGATAAGCCTCCTGAATACGGCTTTTGCACGCGGCTGACGGATCGGTCCGCAGCGGCACAGTACTCCGGAACTTGCTGCTTCTCCGCCCTTGTGTGCCGGCGGCCCGGACCTGCTGACAGCAGCGGGGAAGCTTCTGTTGCCTGTTTGTTCACATTTATCTGGCATCGCTGCTGCGGAAAGGTAGAGTCCCGCAATGAACCAGGCGATTCGCATACTCGGCATCGACCCGGGCCTTCGGCGCACAGGCTGGGGCGTTGTCGAAACGCTCGGCAATTCGCTGCGCTTCGTGGCTGCCGGAACGATCAAGTCGGATGACAAGGCAGCCCTGGCGGTCCGCCTTTGCCAGATTCATGATGGCTTGTGCAACGTTGTCAGCCTGCAGATGCCCGAGGAGGCCGCGGTCGAAACAACATTCGTCAACAAGGATGCGGTGGCGACATTGAAGCTCGGCCAGGCGCGCGGCATTGCTTTGCTCGTGCCGGCACTTGCCGGCCTTGCGGTGGCCGAGTACGCGCCGAACGCCGTCAAGAAAACAGTCATCGGCGTCGGCCATGGCGACAAGCGGCAGATCCATATGATGGTCAAGGTCCTGATGCCTCGGGCGGTCTTCGATTCCGAGCACGCAGCCGACGCGCTTGCCATCGCCATCTGCCACGCCCACCACCGGCAGAGTCCTGCCGCACGGTTGGCCGCAACCGGGTGAGGGAGAGGCGCGATGATCGGCAAGCTGCGCGGTACGCTCGACGAGATCGGCGAAGACTTTTGCACGGTCGATGTCGGTGGCGTCTTTTATGTCGCCTTTTGCTCGATGCGAACGCTTGCCTCGCTGCCCGGATCCGGGGAAATGATAACCCTGTTCATCGAAACCTATGTCCGCGAGGACATGATCCGGCTCTACGGCTTCAAGACCTCGCTTGAGCGCGACTGGTTCAGGCTGCTGCAGAACAATGTGCCGGGCGTTGGCGCCAAGGTGGCGCTTGCCATCCTGTCGACTCTGGCGCCTGCCGACCTCGCCAATGCGATCGCACTGCGCGATATCGCATCGGTCAGCCGCGCGCCCGGTGTCGGCAAGAAGGTCGCGGAGCGCATCGTCACAGAGCTGAAGAACAAGGCGCCTGCCTACGCCGGATCGGCGACGGCGACCATCGGCCTGAAGCAGGAGCTCGGGGAAGGGGTCGCACCGGCGCCGATTTCGGATGCGGTATCGGCACTGGTCAATCTCGGCTATTCCCGCGACGTGGCCGCCAACGCCATCGCTGGCGCCTTGAAGGTCGCCGGCGAGGATGCCGATTCGCCGAAACTGATTCGCCTCGGGCTGAAGGAACTGGCGCGCTGAGCTTTGCCTTGTCACCATATTCGCCGCATG
>Ga0209347_1003743_pt1 | contig 17074 bp, 13 predicted proteins | sample AutmiccommuBRH23_FD_187382 | JGI IMG/M metagenome (GOLD analysis project Ga0209347, IMG submission 187382) | Deep subsurface microbial communities from Mt. Terri, Switzerland - Autotrophic microbial communities BRH/23 (SPAdes) (version 2) | ecosystem: Environmental > Aquatic > Deep subsurface >...
TCAAAAACGACAGAGACAGTGGTGGAGGTGGGGAGCCCATAGGTGTTGAACAGGTCCAGAAGGAGAATATCGGTCAGCATCACCCCCATGAAGATCATCATGAGTTCGGGCATGGTGAAAAACTGCGGGTGAAAGATCCCCTTGCGGGCGACCTCCATCATGCCGCTGGAAAAAGTGACCCCGGCGATAATGCCGAGACTGGCCACCAGCATGATAATATAATAGGGTGCCGCCCGGGAACCGATGGCGGAATTCAGGAAATTAACGGCATCGTTGGCCACTCCCACTACCAGGTCCGAAATGGCCGCCAGCATCAGAACGATCACCGCGATAAAAAAGATTTCAGTGCCCATAAAAACCTCAAAAGATGCATTATTTGGATACCCGAAGGATAAAGAGAGATGTAGAGCCTATATATTGAAAAGGCTGGCGGAAACAAGTAAATTCCATGGCTTTTATACGGAGCATATGATCCGAATCTCTTTTCAGATGTGGTTTGGCATGGAGCGCCAGTCGCAGGGTTTTTTCAAATGAATTTTTGCCACGGTTAAATCACTCAATATGGGCTGGGCAATAATGAAATAGTCATGGACAGGAGTTCCAAAAGTTTGTAATCGCATAAAAAATGTTAAAAATCATATCCAGAATCCTTTATGGATCATAATGGTTTTTCAAAATTTTTGAGTCCGCGACATGCAAAGAAAATCCTTGAACATGAGTGATGATCGATTCGCGGCCGGGTTGGCGGTATTACGGCGAATAATGATCCGGTTTGCCGCGGTCATTGGGATCGCCGCGCTCGGCGGGTATTTTGCCGCCATCCCTGTTTTGCGATACCTGCGGGGACTTACAGGCGTTACTCTCGTCGCCTTCGGGATTCCTGAATCGTTTTTCGCCGTGCTGAAAATCGCCCTTGTCATCGGCTTGATGGTAAGCGCTCCTTATGGGCTTTACCTGGCCATGCACGAAGTCAAGCGTGCTTTTCCGGATTTTTCGCGCCGGGCGCTTATCGGTTTCTGGATCAGTTCGGTTTTGCTGTTTTTCATTGGGGTGGTTTTTTGTTTAAACGTCTTACTCCCCTATGGTGTGCGATTTCTGCTCAGCTTCGAAGGACCGACGATCTCGGCGTTCATTTCAGTTAATAAATTCGTATCTTTCTGTTCTTTATTCGTTATCGGCTTTGGTGTGGTTTTTGAACTGCCGCTGATCATGGTTCTTCTTGGCCGCATCGGGGTAACAACTCCCGATGCCCTGGCGGGGTATCGCCGGTATGCATTTCTGATCATCGTCATCGTTTCGGCAATTCTTACCCCCAGCCCGGACATCTTAAACCTGATATTGATGGCCGTTCCGCTTTACCTTCTTTACGAGATTGGCCTTCTGGGGATGCGATTCAGCACACCTAAACGCGCATCCGAATAAAGAGCAGTACAGGAGAAACTACTTTTTGGATATTGCTTTATTAGTCGCTTTGATTTTGCTCAATGGGGTATTCGCCATGTCGGAGATCGCCCTGGTGATGGCGCGTAAGAGCCGTCTACAGCGGCTGGCCGAGGATGGCGACAAACCCGCTGTTACCGCCATACGCCTTGGGGAGGATCCCACGCAATTCCTTTCCACCATCCAGATCGGCATCACCGCCATCGGCATTCTCAATGGTATCGTGGGTGAAGCGGCGCTGGCGCGGCCCCTTGCGGGTCTGTTGCAAGGCGTTGGGCTTAATGAAAAAATCAGCTCAATTGGCGCAACAACCATCGTGGTGGTGAGCATCACTTATTTTACCATTGTGGTTGGGGAACTGGTGCCCAAACGGATCGCCCAGTTCAACGCCGAAGGTATAGCACGGCTCATGGCCCGTCCGATTTCACTGCTGGCGCAACTGTCACGTCCGTTCGTATTTCTGCTTTCGATCTCGACCGACGGTCTTTTACGGTTGATGGGCAAAAAGGAGCTGAGCAGCGCCAATCTCACGGAAGAAGATATTCATGCCATGCTGATCGAGGGTTCGCAGGCCGGCGTTATCGAAAAACATGAGCACGAAATGGTGCGCAACGTGTTTCGCCTTGATGACCGGCAAATTGCCTCCCTGATGACGCCGCGAAGCGAGATTGTCTATCTGGATATCGAACAGCCCCTTGAAAGCAGTCTAAAAAGTCTGATCGCTTCCGACCATTCCCGCTACCCGGTGTGCAGGGGCGGGATGCACGAGGTGCTGGGGGTTATCTCCGCCAAACGGTTACTGAAACAGCATCTTATAGGTGAATCCATCGATATCACCGAATATCTCCTCCCCGCTGTCTATGTGCCTGAATCGCTGACCGGCATGAAACTGCTGGAGCAGTTCCGGGAATCCGGGGTGCAAATGGTCTTTGTCATAGACGAATATGGCGAAATACTCGGACTCGTCACCCTGCAGGACCTTCTGGTGGCGCTGGCCGGAGAGTTCAAGCCGCGGGACCCGGAGGATGTCTGGGCCGTTCAGCGCGATGACGGCTCCTGGCTGCTCGATGGTCTGATCCCCGTCCCGGAACTCAAGGACCGACTCGATTTGAAAAGTGTGCCCGAGGAGGAAAAGGGGAGGTATAACACTCTTGGCGGCATGATGATGTGGCTGGTCGGCAAACTTCCCCGCACTGGCGATGTCACCGAATGGCAGGGCTGGCGGCTTGAAGTCGTGGATCTCGACGGCAACCGGATCGACAAGGTGCTGGCAAGCCGTCTGCCTGAATCCGGGGATGCATCCGCTACCATGAATGGCCAGGCACATCAGGTAATCAATAAAGAATGAACATTGATGGCTTTGTAAAAAGCTGACAACTCGGCTGGACCGCGTTTTTACAGGAAGGAACTTTCAAAAACCGAGCATCAGGTTCATTGGCTGACGGATCGGAAAAAAGTCGGCTTCCTCGCTCAATGAGCATTTTGCCGGGCCCATCTGATCCGTTAAATTTCTCAAACTCGGGCTATCGCCCTCAGACAATGAGAAATTTAACGCGGATCAGATGCCCCGGCCTTAATCGGCAAAATGCTCAAATTCGCTCGTGAAGCGACTTTTTCCCCGATCCGTCATGAAACATCGTGCCGTATCAGACAATAAAAAAAAACGATTTTTGAACTCCGAAGCCCAACGTGCGCTGGCCGGCAATTGGGATCGGTTCTTTCAAGGCGAACATTGAGGGACGTTTCCAAATGTTTCAAGGTGAAGCGAAGCGGAAGCGGCCCGGACTGTTTTGAGCGAAGCGAGTTTCCGGGCCGCCGCTTCGCAAACCTTGGAAACATGGAAACGGCCCTCAGTGAGCCGAAAGAACCAGTCCCAATTGCCGCCTCGAAAACACACCGGTTTTCAGTTTTTAAAGGTGGGGGGGCGTTAAGTTCCTTGGAAGTTCAACTTCTGCGTTGCGCTTCACCCCTCGTCACTGCGGCGTACGACAAGTACGGCCCATTCCCATTTGGTGCTTTTTACGTTGCCATCAAAACCGACTTTTTACGGGTCATCAACACTGATGGTCTCGGAGCGGCATAAACAAGCCGCCAAATTTTACATCCTGTAAAAAAAACCGTCGCCTTTGATTCTCCGTTCTTTCTGTTCCGCCCGGATTCTCCCCCAAGTTCCGCCCCGTTCCTGAATCAGCAATAAGATAAATCCTAACAATTCAATACGTTATTTTAAATTATAATTGCTGGCACACCCGTTGCTTTATGCTCTCGCAGGGTACTTACCGATGGAGACCTTGTGATGAGCAAGTCGATTATACTGATCGTGGATGCAAACAGCCGGATCCGCCGTTTCCTTGAACGGGAACTCTGTGCCGAGGGATTTCTGGTCGAACACGCCGGGACCTATGACGAGGTGATCTCCCGGTTGGGCGGGTTTCCCACCCCGGACCTGGTCGTTCTCGACCCAGACCTCCCCTTCATCGGGGGCAAACCGGCAATGGAACGGATTATGAATCGGCAGCCCAGGATACCGGTCATCATTTATTCTCCCTATGTGGAGTATGCGGAAGATCCGGTTTTCGGAAGGGCCGATGCCTTCGTGGAAAAGATCGCCTATCCGGCCCTGTTGATCCAGACCGTCCGAATGCTCGTCAATCGCAAACGTCTCGCATGATGATGCTATTTTTGGATTCGTATAAAAGGAGGGGACATGGCAGGTGAAAACGATAATTTCAGGGCCTATTTCAAGCGGCTTCGCCTCAGGCTTTTCCTCGCCATCAGCCTTGCGTTCCTGGTGCCGATCGCGGTGCTTTCCTTCTATTTCCATTTCCAGTTCAACGTTACCCTCAAGAAAAGCGGTCAGCTGCACCTCCAGTCGCTGGCCGAAAGTCAGCGGAACACCATCGACCTGTTTCTTCAGGAACGGGTGGTCAATATCTTCAGCCTGTTTCACCGCAATCCGCTGAGCCCCGTCCCCACCCAGGCGGAAATGGATGCCAAACTCCGGGATCTCCGGGAGTTCAGCGATGCGTTCGTGGATACCGGATATCTCGATCCGGGCGGCCGGCAAATCGGCTATTCCGGCCCCTTCATGTACCTGCTGGGAAACGATTACAGCCAGGAAAGCTGGTACAAAAACCTGATGGCCGCCGAGCGGGACTACTATATCAGCGACATTTACCTCGGGTTCCGCAACAAGCCCCATTTTACCATCGCCGTAAAGCAGCCGGTCGAAGGCGAAGGCGCCCGGGTCATGCGCGCCACGCTAGATCCGGACAAGTTCTACATATTCCTGCGCAATATCGCCCAGGGGAAATCGGTCGACTCGGCGATCATCAACATGGCGGGGGAGTACCAGGTTGTCGATCCCGGTCAGGGAACCCTACTGGCGGCGAGCGATATCCAGCCGAGAAAAATTACCGATGAGGATGTCCTCGAACTCGACGGCGCCGGGGTAACAAAGCTGGTGGCGGCCGCCCGGCTGACCGAGGTGCCCTGGTACCTGACCGTCCATCAGCCCCTGGAGGTCGCCTATGCCCGGATGTACCAGGCCTGCCGGATCATGATCGGGGTAACCCTGCTCATCATCGTGGTGGGGCTTTCCGCCATCTGGCTGACGACCAGCCGGCTGCTTCGGCGGGCGGAGGAGAACGAGGCCTCCCGGCGTGAACTCAAATCCCAGCTCTTCCATGCCTCAAAACTGATGGCCATCGGTGAACTGGCCGCCGGTGTGGCCCATGAGATCAACAACCCCCTTGCCATCATCCTGTCCCAGTGCGGCGTCATCAAGGACATGTTCGACCCGGAATACGGCGGAATTCAGGAAATGCCGCCGGAAACCCACGACCGGCTCCGCGGGGAGATTGAAATCGTCGAGGAATCGGTCTACCGGGCGCGGGATATTACCCAGAAACTGCTGAAATCATCACGCCGGAGTGAACCGAAATTCGCCGAAACCAACATGAATACCCTGATCGATGACGTGATGGACGGGTTCATGGAAAGGGAATTCCATATATCGAACATCGAGCTGATCAAAGATTACGACCACCAGCTCCCGGACGTCATGACCGATCCGGACCAGATGCGCCAGGTGATCCAGAACCTGATCAACAACGCCTATGACGCCATCGAAGGACCCGGCCGGATTACCCTGACGACCCGGCGCAAAGGCGAGGAGATCAAGGTCACCGTCACCGACACCGGAAAAGGGATGTCCGCGGAAGTGCTGGAAAAAATTTTCATGCCATTTTTCACCACCAAGGAGGTGGGGAAGGGGACCGGCCTGGGGCTGGGGATCAGCCTCACGATCGTCGAGTCGATGGGGGGCAAAATCGACGTGCAAAGCATGCCGGGGGCCGGCAGTTCGTTCACCATCACCTTGCCAATTAATTTCATGAAGTCGGGAGGCGTAAAGGAAGCCGCATGATCGATCGAGCCATTGCAGGTTTGGACAGGGAGCAATTCACCGATATTCGTAAAACGGGCCGGAAGCACGATTCCGGCGGAAAGGAGTGTCTATGTCCGCACAACAGGTAAGGAAGAAAGTTACGGGGTATGACAAGTACGTGGATTGGAAATTGTTCATCATCCCGGTTGTACTGCTGTTCGGCATCCTGATGATGCCCACGCCCTACGGAATGAAGGACGTGGGGACGGAAATCAAGGTCGGGCCCCAGGTGATCCTCGATTTCCTGACCGAGACCATGTTCCAGCGGGATGCCAACGATGCCGAGCAATGGCAGCTGATGACCGCACGCATTATGGAACAGAACATGAAAATGGGGGCGTTGACCAAGCAGCGGTTCCTGGATCGGGACATGAAATGGGCCGCCAAGTACGGCATCAATCCCGATGCGGAGAATTTTAAAAAGGCGCAGACGTTCATCGGCACTCAGATGGCCGATGAGCAGTTCGCGGCCTTGATGAAGCAGGCGCACGAACTGTGGCGGGTCGACCTGAAATACGAGGACCTGACGGAAAAGCAGAAAACAGATGCGGACAAGGGGGCCTGGAACATCAAGGTGGCCATGGCCATCACCGCGTTCGTGGTTTTCTGCTTTGCCACGGAATGCATCCCCCTTCCCGGGGTGGCGTTCTGCATCGGTCTGATCCTGGTCTTTTCCGGGGTGGTCTCCCGGCAGGACGTGACCGGGCTCTACTGGGACGACGCGGTCTGGTTTATCATGGGCAGTCTCATGTTCGCCGCCGCGTTCGTCAAGACCGGGGTCGACAAACGGGTCTGCCTGGCCATGTTCAGCAAGCTGGCGGTTCCGAATGTCAAATGGATTACCTTGATTTTCTTCATTATCATCAGCCCGCTGGCGGCGTTCATTTCCGATCACGCCCTGGCGGCCATGTTTCTCCCCATCGGAATCCTGCTCTATCAGAACAGTCTGACCGATGAAATCCCCGAGGACCCCGAGCTGGCGAAGATGCTCATGATCGGCATCGCCATGGCCTGCAACATCGGCGGGCCGGGAGCCCCCTCCGGCGGCGCCCGGAACGTCATCATGATGACCTACCTCAACGATATGTTCGGGCTCGATATCGGCTATTTCCAATGGATGATCTACTGCATGCCGTTTGTCCTCATCATGATCCCGATCACCTGGTTCATGCTCAACTGGCGGTTCAAGCCGCGTGTCCATTCCCTGGCCCCGGCCATGGCGCACCTCCGGTCCGAAATCGAGCGGATGGGAAAATGGAACCGGAAGCAGATCTGGGCGATCATCATCTTCGTGATCATGGTCTTCGGCTGGTTCACGGAAAAGAGTTTCTACGAGATGGGGATCTATCCCATCCGGCTCGGCATCGGCGTGATCGCCATGGCGGGCGCCGTGGCTTACCTGCTCACCGGGGTCGTCAACTGGCGCGATTACCAGGAAAAAGTCGACTGGGGGGTCGTCTGGCTCTATGCAGGAGCGATCATCTTCGGCCGGGTCCTTGACAGTACCGGGGCCGCCTACTGGATGGCACGGAGTGTGCTCGACGCCATCGCACCGCTCGGCATCAATTCCGGCCTGCCGCTCCTGGCGGTTTCAAACGGGCTTACCGGCATCATTACGAACCTGATGGCCGACGGTCCGGCCGCCGCCGCGGTCGGTCCCATTACCCTGAATGCGGCGGGGCTGGTCCACCCGGGAAGCATTTTCCTTCCGTTCATGGCCATGTCGACGGCGATTGCCTCTTCGTTTGCCTATTGTCTGATCATCGGCACGCCGCCCAATGCCATCGTCTATGCCGGCGGGTACCTGGAACCGAAGGACTTCCTCCGGATCGGCGTGCCCATGTGGATTGTCGCCAATCTTCTGCTCCTGTTCCTGACCGTGGGGTACTGGATGGTCATGGGTTTCGGCGACCTGCCGGGGTTCTAAAGTTAAACGAAAGGAGTCGTAAATGAGAACAGATCACCCAATTGAGCAAACTCCAGCCGTACACCATTCCGAAGGCCGGACGTATTTTAATAAGATGACCGAACGCCGGTTCTACTTCATCATGACACTGGTCATGATGGCCGCCGGTATTCTCTACGAACTGGGGGTATTCTGATGGCAAGGGGGATGACGATCGCGCAGACGGTTCCCGTGCGGGCATACGTCGGCACCATGCTCGATGTCATGAGCCGGCCGGGCGAATTTTTCCGGAACGCGCCCGAGGGGACCATCGTCCGTCCGGCCGCCATTCTGGCGATTTCCGCCCTGATCCATACGGGGGCATGCTGGGCAATGTACCCGGCGGCCCGGCTCTGGACTTCCGCCGGCATCCTGTTCATCAACGCGGCGTTCACTCCCTTGATTGCCGCGTTGATCGGCTATGCGGTCATGCGGGCGACCCTGGGCGAAAAAACGGAATTCATCCGTTTTTTCGGGATATACGCCTACGCATCCGCCGCCATCCTCCTGGCCGCCTGGATGCCGTATTCCTTCTGGATCACCGAGCCCTGGCGCTGGTGGCTTATCGGCACGGGTCTGGTCCGGCGGTGCGGTCTGTCCAGAGGCGCCGCCGCCGGGATTGTCTTTACGACGATTGTTCTTCTGGTTCTGACGTTTAAACTATTGATGCACCTGTCGGCATAAGCCGGCTTTCGGAGTCAAACGGTTGCATGGAAAAGGAGACGCTGTATGGAAAAAATAAAAGTATTGATGGTAGACGACGAGGAACGGTTCAGGGAGACCACTAATAAGATACTGACCCGGCGCGGATTTGATACCATCCTGGCCGACAGCGGCGAGGCCGCGCTGGAAAAACTCGCGGAACGGCCGGACGTCATCATTCTGGATATCAGGATGAAGGGAATGGACGGCCACCAGACCCTCCGGGAAATCCGCAAACGGATGGCCGACGTTCCCGTGATCATGCTCACCGGCCACGGCGATTTTGATTCGGCCCGGCAGGCCCGGGAGGAAGGGGCGTTCGATTACCTGGCAAAACCGTGCGACATCGATGTGCTGACGGGCAAGATACGGGATGCCGCCCGGCTGGGGACCCCCACCCGGGCGGCCCAGCGGGAGAGCAGTATTAATGAAGTCATGATACCCATCGGGGATTATACGACCCTGACCGGCAATGCCACCATCCGGGAGGCGATCATCAAACTCAAGCAATCCTTCTCATCAACGTTTTCCACCACGCGGATCATGGAAACCGGACATCGTTCCGTCCTGGTGGTCGACAATCGCGAGCGCGTCGTCGGGATACTGGCCATCAGCGACCTGCTCCAGATGATCATGCCCCAGTACCTGACCGCGCCCAAGCCGTCGACCGCCGACAGTATCCAGTATTCCCCCATGTTCTGGACGGGGATGTTCCTCCAGGGACTGAAACAAAAGGCGGATGTGAAGATCGAGGATGTCATGTCGCCGGCGCCATATACGATCAGCAACAAGGCATCTCTGATGGAGGCCACCTACCTGATGCTCACCTACAAGGTGCGCCGGCTGGTGGTGGAAGACCGGGGGAAGGCCATCGGGGTTATACGGGAACAGGATCTTTTCTTCGAGATGGAACGGATTCTGGCGGGCTGAAATGCGGAAGTTATCTGCTTCCCTCCAGTAGAACGGGTTTTGGTTTTACCCCCCTTTGCAAAGGGGGGCAAGGGGGGATTTGATTTGCAGTCTCGCAAAATCCCCCTAAATCCCCCTTTAAAAAAGGGGGACTTTGGACCGGGGCTCACGAGGCAATGCTTTTGGGATTTCACGTTATTGGAACTGAACGGAACGAGGAGACTGAAGCGCATGCGATACTTGAAATTGATTCTGCTGGTGATGTGCATGGTGGTTTTTGCCGGGGGGGCCGGTTGGGCCGGTTCACCGGACGCGGATACGGATACGGAAGGGGCTCTTATTGAAATGCTCAGGGATAATGGTACCTTGACACCGGAACAGTACAAGGCCTTGAAGCAGACGTTCGACGAAGGCCGGGTGCCCGATGAGCCGGTCGCCACCAAGCCGGTCCCCCTGGATGCGGTCTGGGACAAGGGGCTCCATTTCGTCAGCCCGGAGGGGGCCTTCGATATCCAGGTCGGCGGGCGGATACTCCAGGACTGGGCGGCCATTGATGCTGATTCGGAAGCCGGGGACGCCCTCGACGGCCTGGAAGGGACCGGCACGAACATGCGCCAGGCGCGCCTGTTCGCCGGCGGGACCCTGTACGGCCGGTTCCCGTTTTCCGCGGAATTCGAATTCCTGGACAGCGAAGCGGATATTGTGGAGGTCTGGATGGGGATATCCGATGTGCCTGCCCTGGGTGAAATCCGGGTGGGGCATCAGAAGGAGGCCTTTTCCCTTGAACGGATGAACAGCGCGAAATATACGGTTTTCATCGAACGGGGGTTGCCGGTGGCGTTGGTTCCCAGCCGCAATTCGGGCATCAAGTTCCACAATGACCTGGGGGTGCGCTTCGCCTGGGGGGTCGGTTTTTATAAGGATACCGGAGGGAGCGACGATTTCGGCAACGAATCGGATTACAACGTTTCGGCCCGGGTGACCGCCCTCCCCTTTGCCAGCGAGGACTTGTCCCGGCTGGTGCACGTGGGGCTTTCCTACAGTCACCAGTTCCGGAGCGGGAACACCCTCCGGTACCGGTCCGGCCCCGAGACAGCTGTTACCGACGCCTACACGGTGAATACGGCCGACATCCCCGGCGTGGACGGGGTCGACCTGGTCGGCCCGGAACTGGCAATGGTATGGGGACCGCTTTCCCTCCAGGGCGAATATGTCCATTCGTTTGCCGACGCAGCGGGTGCGGATGACCCGGATTTTTACGGCTATTACCTGTTCGCCAGCTGGTTTTTTACCGGCGAGCACCGGGCCTACAAACTCGGCGAGGCCGGCGGGGAATTCGCCCGGGTAAAGCCTCGGCGGTATTTCAACCCGGGCGCCGGCGGCTGGGGGGCATGGGAAGGGGCAATCCGCTATTCGTACCTGGACTTGAACGACGAGGGGATCGAAGGGGGCGAGCAGGCGGACTGGACCGCCGGCCTCAACTGCTACCTCAATGCGAACCTGAGATGGGCGCTCAATTATATCCGGGCCGACATCGAAGACCGGAACAGCGATGGAATCATCATCGACGATTCAGGCGCGAATATCTGGCTGACCCGGTTCCAGGTCGATTTTTGAGAAAAAAGATAAGTGAAATGTCTTTCGGCGGGGAGCGCGGATTTTCCCCGAACAAAAATCCGGCCGCCGAACCCGGCGGTCAAAACCACAAAGGAGAACAACATGAAATCAAGACACATGATCGCAATGCTTATCGCATTTTTCGGGATCGCCTTCGCGGCAGTCCCGGCGGGCGCTGCCACCCCGGCAGAAACCCTCGATTTCAGCTGTTCGGCCCAGGTCTACGATGCGTTCGGCCCGGAAGTGATGAAAGCGTTTACCGATGAAACCGGTATTCCCGTCGATCTTTACGTCGCATCCTCCACCACGGCGTTAAATCGCCTGATGAACGATTATGCCGAACTGGCCACGTCGACGACCCGGCTTTACCGGCGCCACCAGGAGTATGGGTACACTGAAATCGTATTTGCCAGTGACCCGCTGGTGGTTTTTACCAACAAGGAAATTCCGGTGAAGTCCCTTAGCAAATCCCAGATCCTGGATATTTTTTCCGGCACCGTCAACAACTGGAAAGAGGTAGGAGGACCGGATCACTTCATCGTATCGATCGTTCCGGAAAAACAGACCGGGGCTTACCAGAATTTCCGGTCACTGGTCATGGGCGGGATGGATATCGAATACGATTTCATGTCCTACAGGTCAACCATGGTGGTCGAGGCGGCTCGGCGGTTCCCGTACGTCATCTCCTTTATCACCCGGGCCGCGGTGGCCAACGACCCGGAGATCAAGGTGCTCAGCGTGGACAAGATTTCACCGGACAGCGAGGATTATCCGTATTTTCAAACCTTTTCCTTCGTGACCAAGGGCGATCCGGAAGGGCCGGCCAGGCAATTCATCGATTTCGTCGTCAAGGGGAAAGGGCGGGATATGCTGAAGAAAAAAGGCCTGACCATGATGGTCAAGTAACGACCGCTGAATGTGGGCTCCTCTTCCCGGAGTACAGGGAAGGGGAGCGGAAGAGGGCGGGGAATATCATCCCCGGTAGAGCAAATACCCGATATACGCCGCGTAGCACCCCAGCAGGATCAATCCGCCGGACCGTCTCACCGTGTAATCCTTTTGCATCATCAGCCAGGGGAGAAGACTGACCCCCATCATCACCCCATAGTCAATCACCAGTCCGCTTTCCACGAATCCGCCGGGTATGGGGATCGGCCGGACCAGGGCGGCCGCGCCGACCACGCTCAGGATATTGAAGACATTGCTTCCCACCAGGTTACCGATGCTGATGTCCATCTCTTTTCGCATGGCGGCCACGATTGACGTGGCCAGCTCCGGGAGGGAGGTTCCCAGGGCGACGATGGTCAGGCCGATGAATTTCTCGCTAACCCCGAAATCCTTCATGATCGCCACGGCGGCATCGATGAGCACCTGGGCGCCGCCGACCACCCCGGCAATCCCGAGAACAATCAGCAGGATCTGGCGGGGGCGGGATTCGACCACGCCGATCTCCGCCAGTTCCGTCTCCACATCCCTTGCGGCATCCGGTTTCAATCCTCCCGGTCCGCCCGGCGTTTTCGGCTGATAATAGTTGAAGAGGGTGTAAAGGATGATCCCGGCGAACAGGATACCCCCTTCCATCCGGGTGATCATCGAATCGAGGGAAAGGACCAGCAGGAGGACCGAGATGGCGAGCATCAGGGGAATGTCCCGCCGGACCACCGACCGGTCGGCCCGGATCGGCAGGAGAACCGCCGCCATGCCGAGCACCAGGGCGATATTGCAGATATTGCTCCCCACCACATTGCCAATGGCGATCATGCTTCTTCCTTTAATGGAAGAGACAATGCTGACCACCAGTTCCGGCGAGGATGTCCCGAACGCGACGACGGTCAAACCGATTACCACCGCGCTGATGCCGAGGCTACGGGCCAGGCTTGCCGACCCTTTCACCAGCCATTCCGCGCCATAGTAGAGCAGCAGGAACCCGGCTGCCAGAAAGATGAATTGTAATCCCATCGCGTCTCCTTTCTTTATGAAACAATCCAATACCATGAGAGCAATTATAAGAAAAGATTGATGGCTTCGTAAAATGTCCAATATCTGCGTTGCGCTGCATCCCTCCTCATTTGCGGCTTACGCCTTTTAACCATTCGCGTACGAACAAGTACGCTGCATGACTCGGGATTTGCGACGCCTTGATCTTGAACTTTTTACTTTGCCATCCCAAACCGACTTTGCAGGAGAGGGGCGATGTAAAGGAAAAATTTCCATCCTGTAAAGAATGCGAACAGTGGATGGCGATCGACGATTCCGCCGATCGCCGGAAAGAGCCACCAGAAACGGTCCCGGAACCGTGGCGGCACGCGTAATTGCGGGGGCGCCATCCGGCCGGGAAACCCGATTCAGGGGCGTGTCGGTCATGGCATGCATATTGCTTTTATGGGATTGGATCGGGAAAAAACTGCTGCCATTATTGGAATATCTGGTGGTCTGAGCGTTTAGAAAGGACAGATGCCGATGAGCGTATTGAACCTGGAACGGATGTTTCACCCCCGGTCGGTGGCCGTAATCGGCGCCAGCGAAAAAAAGGGGAGCGTCGGGACAGCGGTGATGAACAACCTCCTGGACGGAGGTTTCAAGGGCCGGATCTACCCGGTTAATCCCCATTACACCCGCATCCGGGGGATGAAGGTCTTTTCATCGGTCCGGAAACTGCAGAATCCTCCCGACCTGGTCCTTATCGCCACGCCGATCCAGACGGTTCCGGAAATCATCCGGCTCTGTGTCGAGCAGGGGGCCGGTGGCGCGGTGGTCATTTCCGCCGGGGGAAAGGAAATCGGCAAGGACGGGGCCGCCATCGAGGCCGAAATCCGAAAAGAGATCGCCGGAAACGATTTTCGGGTCATCGGGCCCAATTGTCTGGGGGTGATGTCGAGCAAAGCCCTGCTGAACGCCAGTTTCGCCAGCCGAACGCCCGAAGCGGGAAAAATGGCCTTTATTTCCCAGAGCGGGGCGATCTGCACCGCCATTCTCGATTTTGCCGCCACGGTTCACCTTGGGTTCAGTTATTTCATCAGCCTGGGATCGATGCTCGATGTCGATTTCGGTGACTTGATCGATTACCTGGGCGGCGATCCGGAAGTGAGCAGCATCGTCATGTACATCGAGAACCTGACCCGGATTCGGGGGTTCATGAGCGCGGCCCGGGCTGTTTCCCGGGTAAAACCGATCATCGCCCTAAAAGCCGGCCGGACCCGGGCGGGGGCGGCGGCGGCCGCCTCGCACACCGGGGCCATGGCCGGCGAAGACGCCATTTACGACGCCGCCTTCAATCGCGCGGGGATCGTCCGGGTCCGGACGTTTGCCGAACTGTTCGATTGCGCCGCGTTTCTGGGCAAACAGCCCCATCCGCAAGGCGCCGGGCTCGCCATCGTCACCAATGCGGGCGGTCCCGGGGTTATGGCCGCCGATGCCCTGTCCGATTATGGAGTTGAGCCGGTCCGCCTGAGCGAAGCGACCCGGGGGAAGCTCGATGCCATTCTTCCGCCGTGCTGGAGCCGCGGCAATCCGGCCGACATCCTCGGCGATGCTTCGGCCGAACGTTATCGGATGGTGGTCGACATCCTGATCGACGCCCCCGAGGTCAACGGCCTCCTGGTCATGCTCGCCCCCCAGGCCATGACCGAACCGGAAACAGTGGCCCAGGTCCTGGCCGGGCGGCTGAAGGGGAAGGCGTTTCCCATGTTCACCAGCTGGCTGGGCGGAATCGACGTGGCCCCGGGGCGGGAAATCTTCAACCGGGCAGGCATCCCCACTTTTGATTCCCCGGAACGGGCGGTGCGGGCTTTCATGGACCTCTACCGGTATGCCCGCAACAATGAACTGCTCCAGGAAATCCCGGAGAAACTCCCCCGGAAACCGATGTTCAACCGGGATCTGGCCCGGGCGATTATACGGGAAGGGCTTGCCCGTCCCACGGGGATTCTGAGCGAGGCGGAATCCAAGACCCTCCTGTCGACCTACGGCATCCCCGTGAACTCGACCGTGGTCGCGGCCGACCCCGATGATGCGGTGGAGATTGCCGGCAGAACCGGCTACCCGGTGGTGCTGAAGATCCATTCCACGGTCATCACCCACAAATCCGACGCCGGGTGCGTGGCCCTCGACCTGAAGGATGCCGATGCGGTGCGCCGGGCCTTTTATGATATTCGGGCCAATGCCGCGGCCGGTCCCGGCGGGGTCTTCGAGGGGGTTACGGTCCAGAAGATGCTTGACCGGCCGGATTACGAACTGATCGCCGGAGCCCGGAGGGACCCGGACTTCGGCCCGGTGATCCTGTTCGGCATGGGGGGAGTGCTCACCGAGATTCTGGGCGATCGCGCCATCGCCCTTCCCCCTCTGAACCGCGTTCTGGCCCGGCGACTTATGGAAGAGACCCGGATCTACAAGGTGCTTCGGGGATACCGGAACCACAAGCCCCTCGATTTAGCACTGTTCGAGGAAATTCTGATCCGCCTGTCGCAACTGGTGACCGATTGCGCTGAAATCGAAGAGATCGACATCAACCCGCTGATCGTCTCCGGGCACCGGATCGTTGCCGTCGATGCCCGAGTGATCGTCAAGCCATCATCGGTGAACGGACCGCTCCATCTGGTGATCAGTCCCTATCCGAACGAGTACGAGGAGGAGATTGTGATCGACTGGGTGGGCAAGCTGCTGATCCGCCCCATCCGCCCGGAAGATGCCCCGCTCCTGGTCGAACTGTTCCATTCACTATCCGAAACGAGCATTTACAACCGCTTTTTCAGTCCCTTAAAAGAGCTCCCCCCCGACATGGTGGCGCGGTTTACCCAGATCGACTACGATCGGGAGATTGCCATTGTGGCGGTTCAGCAGGCCGGCGACAAGGAACGGCTGATCGGGGTGGGCCGCGTCATCATGGCCCATGACCAGAAATCGGCGGAATTTGCCGTGGTGGTGGCCGACGAGTTTCACGGGATGGGAATCGGCGCGGCATTGATGCAACGGTGCCTGGCCGTGGCGGAGACCCGCAATATTGAAAAGGTATGGGGCATGGTCCTTCCCCGAAACACCAAAATGCTCGCCCTGGGGCGAAAACTCGGCTTTACGGTGGCCCTTTGCCCGGGCACGCAGGAATACGAACTGACCCTGAACCTGAGGAAAACGGAACCGGCGGAGATCAGGGTTAACCAGACAATCCATTCATAAAAGGAGGTTTCAGACGATGACGATAAGCCAATATATACCCGGAACCTATGCCAAGCGGGTGCCAAGCGGCAGGGAAATGGCGGAATATGCCGTAAAGGAGTGGGAGATGAAACGGATGAAGATGGCCAGGGAAAAAGGGATTCAGCCGACGCTGCACCGCTGCGTTTCCTTTTCCCGCAAGATCGGCGTCGGCGCGGTGGAAATCGCCGATCGGGTTGCTGAAAAGCTTGGGATGAAAGTGGCGGACCGGGAGATCATGGAACATATCGCCCGGGATCAGGCGCTTCGGCAAAAGACCGTCGACAGCTTTGATGAGCGGTACCCCGGGGCCATGAGTGAATTTGCGTCCCTCCTGTTCGGGGAAAAGTCGTTTACATTAGGGGATTACCACCGGTACCTGGTGAGCGCCGTCTACTCGCTGGCGGAAGCGGATCCGACTGTTTTTGTCGGCCGGGTCAGCCACCTGATCCTCCCCCGGGACAAGGTGCTGGCGGTCCGGTTCATCGCGTCGCGGCCGTATCGGGTCAAACGGATTGCGGAAATCCTCGGCACGACGGAAAACGAGGCGGAAAGTGAAATTACCACCGCCGACAAGATGCAGCGCGATTTCTTCAAAAAGGTCTTCAGCAAAACCGAGGCATCCCCATATGAATTCGATATGGTGATCAACCGGGACTACCTTGAAGATACCGAGCTTGCCGCCGACCTGGTGGTTGCCGCGTACCGGGGGAAATTCGGCGACCCGGCCTAACCGCCATGCCAATTGTGAGTTCCCTGGAAATCGCTTCTCTTAACCACAGAGCCACGGAGAACACAGAGAAAGATCTTTTTTAAATAGATTA
>Ga0209347_1003744_pt1 | contig 17072 bp, 18 predicted proteins | sample AutmiccommuBRH23_FD_187382 | JGI IMG/M metagenome (GOLD analysis project Ga0209347, IMG submission 187382) | Deep subsurface microbial communities from Mt. Terri, Switzerland - Autotrophic microbial communities BRH/23 (SPAdes) (version 2) | ecosystem: Environmental > Aquatic > Deep subsurface >...
AAAGTATCGACGTGGACCGCTACATGATTAACGGCAAGTACCGTCAGCTGATGATTTCGCCCCGGGAGATGAACCAGCAGCAACTGCCCGACAACGCCAAAACCTGGGTCAACCAGAAACTTAAATACACCCATGGGTATGGGGTGGTGGCCAGCCCGGTCAACGAGGTTACCCCCGAGGGTATGCCCCAGCTGATGATCAAAGACATCCCGCCGGTATCAAACATTGACCTGAAGGTGGAGCGGCCCGAGATCTATTTCGGTGAGCTCACCGACAATTACGTCATTGTCAATACCAAGGCCGACGAGTTTGACTACCCGCAAGGGGAAGAAAACGCCTACACCAAGTGGGAAGGCAACGGCGGGGTAAAGGTGGGGTCGTTTTTAAAAAAGGCGGTCTTCGCCCTGGCCTTTGGTGACTACAAGATGCTTTTATCCAGCGATATCACCCCGGAAAGTCAATTATTGTATTACCGCGACATTACCAGCAGAGTGCCCAAAATAGCCCCGTTCCTCAAATACGACAGTGACCCCTACATGATCATCGAGGGCGGCAAGCTTTACTGGATGTGGGACGCTTACACCGTCACCGATATGTTCCCCTACTCCGAGCCCTTCGAGAGGGGACTGAACTATATCAGGAATTCGGTTAAAGTGGTGGTGGACGCCTATACCGGCACCGTAGACTTTTACCTGGCCGATAACAGCGACCCGCTGATCCAGACCTACGGCAAGATTTTCCCGGGCATGTTCAAGCCCCTGGACCAGATGCCGGCCGGTCTGCGCAGCCACATCAGGTATCCGGAAGACCTGTTCATGGTGCAGTCCAACAAGTACCTGGTCTATCACATGGAGGACGCCGAGGTCTTCTATAACAAAGAGGACAAGTACAGCCTTCCCACCGAGCAATTCGGCCAGAAGGAACAGTTAATGGAGCCTTATTATACCATTGTCAAGCTGCCGGGCGAAAAACAGCCGGAGTTTATCCAGATTATGCCCTTCACTCCGCACAAGAAAATAAACATGATCTCCTGGCTGGCCGGCAGGTCGGACGGTGAAAGCTACGGCAAACTGTTGCTCTACGAATTTCCCAAGCAGGAGCTGATATTCGGCCCGGCCCAGGTGGAGGCCAGGATCAACCAGGACGGCTATATTTCACAGCAGATAACACTGTGGAGTCAGAGTGGGAGCCAGGTTATCCGGGGCAACCTGCTGGTCATCCCGGTAAAAGACGCCCTGCTCTACGTTGAGCCTCTCTACCTGCAGTCCGAGCAGAGCAAGATGCCGGAGCTGAGGCGGGTGATTGTGGCCCACGGCGAGAAGATTGTCATGGAGCCCACACTGGACGAAGCGCTGCAAAAGATGTTCGGCAAGGGGGCGGCCCGGGATACCGAGAGACCCCAGGTGCAAATACCCGAAGTCACCACCCAGAAGTCAATCAGGGATCTGGCCACCGAGGCCGGCAAAGTATATGATGAAGGACTCTCCAGACTTAAGTCCGGCGACTGGGCGGGCTACGGGGAATCGGTGAAGCGTCTCAAGAACCTGCTGGACGAAATATCCCGCAGCGCGGGGCAATAAAGACTAAATCTCACCTTTTGTCCCGCGCCAGGGGGACGGGGGTTTCAAGGAGGAGATCAGATGTTTTTTGAAACATGGTGGCAAGGACTGATTTTTGGGATTGTGACCACCACGGGCATGCTGGCGGTGGCCTACGCACTGATGTCGATGTGGAAAAAATATGAGGATCTGCCGGCCGGCAAGGCCGGCCACGGCTGCGACGCCAACTCGCATCATTAATTAAGGCTGAAAGAAAAAACCCGGACCTGGCGCCGGTGTTTTTTCATCTTTAGAAGGGGAGTGATGATTTGCCTTTCCTCAATATTGACGGCATAAACTATCACTATTCGGCCGTCCAGCCCGAAAACGGCGAACCAAAGCAGGCCGTTGTATTTGTGCACGGGGCCGGCGGCAGCCATGCCCGCTGGGGGATGCAGGTGCGGCACCTGGGCCGCGATTACCTGGCCATGGCCGTGGATTTGCCCGGTCACGGGCTTTCGGGTGGCTCAGCCAGTGACAGCATTGCCGGGTACAGGGAGTTTATCCTCTCCTTTGCCGACCGGCTGCTGGGCTTTCCCTTTTTCCTGGCCGGCCACTCCATGGGCGGAGCGGTGGCCCTGGATTTTGCCCTGAACTACCCGGACAGGCTGGCCGGGCTGATCCTGCTGGGCACCGGGGCCAGGCTGCGGGTGCAGCCGGCCACACTGGAAGCCTTCAGGAACGGTAAACCCCCCGGCAACATGTCCTCCTTTTTATACAAGCCCGGGACCCCGGAGAACGTTTTGAAGGCTGCCGAGGATGAGGTGGAAAAAACCGACCCTGCGGTTTATTACGCCGATTTTCAGGCCTGCGACAAGTTTGACGTAATCCAAAGGCTTGGTGAAATCAGCGTCCCCACCCTGGTCCTGACCGGTGACAAGGATCTGATGACACCGGTCAAGTACGGCCGGTTCCTGGCCGACAACATAACAGGGGCAAACTTTGAAATAATCGAAAACTCCGGCCACATGCTGATGCTGGAGCAGCCCGGGGCCGTCAACACGCAGCTGGACACATTTATTAACCAGAACTGTGGGTAGATTAGTGAAAGGCACGATGGTCATGAATCTGAATAAAAAAATAGCCAGGATCGGTGTGCTCACCGGCGGGGGAGACGCCCCCGGGCTTAACGCCGTAATCAGGGCCGTGGTTAAATCGGCGGCCGGGGAAGGGCTCTCGGTGGTGGGTTTTCTGAACGGCTTTGGCGGGCTGATTAAAAACCAGGCCCGGGAGCTGGCCGAAGGCGATGTGGCCGGGATACTGCCCAGGGGCGGCACCATACTGGGCACCACCAACCGGGACAATCCCTTTCACTACCCCATCGACCGGGGAGGGGAAAGAATTTTTGCCGATGTTTCGGACAGAATATTTGAAAACACCAGCATTCACGGAGTCGAGGCCCTGGTGGTGATCGGCGGGGACGGCAGCCTGGCCATCGCCAAGGAGTTGCATGACCGGGGGCTGAGGTTGATCGGCGTGCCGAAAACCATCGACAACGACCTTTTTGCCACCGACCAGACCTTTGGCTTTGACACCGCCCTGACCACCGCCACCGAGGCCCTGGATAAGCTCCACACCACGGCGGAGTCACACCACCGGGTGATGGTGCTGGAGGTAATGGGGCGCAACGCCGGCTGGATTGCCCTGGCGGCGGGGGTGGCCGGCGGGGCCGACGTGATCCTGATTCCTGAAATACCCTATGACATCGATTCCGTGACCCGGAAAATTTCCCAGCGCAGCAGCCAAAACAAGAAATTCAGCATTATTGTGGTGGCTGAGGGCGCTAGAGCCGCCGGCGGGGACGTGGTGGTAAGGCAGCGGGTGGAGGAGAGCTTCGACCCGGTGCGACTGGGGGGCATCGGCCAGGTGGTGGCCGGCCAGATTGAGGCCATTACCGGCAAAGAAACCAGGGTCACGGTGCTGGGCCACCTGCAAAGGGGAGGTTCCCCCACGGCCTATGACCGCATCCTGGCCACCAGGTACGGCACGGCGGCGGTCAATTACCTGCTGGAGGGAAGATTCGGGCAGATGGTCTGCCTTAAGGGCATCGAGATTGACACCGTCCCCCTGGAAAAGGCGGTGGGCGGGCAGAGGAAGGTGCCCGGGGATTTGGACCTTCTCAAATCAGCAAGGCAGTTGGGGATTTCATTCGGTGATAGCTAAAGGGCATCCGGACTTGAATTTATTTTTATGGAGGTTGGCATTGATGTGTGTTGAAAAGACGCCCTGGGAAAGGGTTTGTGAGTTTCACGGCCACGTCTGCCCGGGGCTGGCCATAGGCTATAAGGCCACCAGCCTGGCCCTGGAGAAATTGGGGTTTTCACGGGCGGTGGACGAAGAGCTGATTGCCATGGTGGAGAACAACGCCTGTGGCGTGGACGCGGTCCAGGTGCTGGCGGGCTGCACCTTCGGCAAGGGGAACCTCTTTTTCCTGGATCACGGCAAACAGGTCTACACCTTTGCCCGGCGGTCCGGAGGCGCTAAGGCGGTCAGGGTGTCCGTCAGGTACGGCGCCTTTCACAACCCGGAACTGGGCGCCCTGCGCCAAAAGATAAATTCAGGGCAGGCCTCCGCAGAGGAAAAGAAGGAATTTGACGGTTTACGGCAGAGGCATCTCCAGAATATACTGGAATCAGGGGAGGAAAATTTTGAGCTCAGACTGGTTGACCCTGTGCTGCCTCCCCCGGCCCAGATTCACCAGTCCCTGCGCTGTGAAAAGTGCGGTGAGGCGGTAATGGAAACCAGGACGGTGACTGAACAGGGAAAAGTTTACTGCCTTCCCTGCTCCAGGGAAATCAGTTAAGGGGTGGTCAGATGATTAAGAACTACGCCGAGATTGCCGTGGATGAAATGCTTGACGGGTTAATCAAGGAGCATCTCAAAAAGAACCCCGGGATCTGCGTCTGTGCCCGCTGCCAGGAGGACATGAAGGCCCTGGCCCTGAATAACATACCCCCTCACTACGTGGTTACCGACAAGGGAACAATATTGAAACAGGTCGGCTTTGACCTGATCGGGGGCAAGGCCCAGGTGACCTCGGCCATACTGTCGGCCATCAGGACGGTGGGGGAAAACCCCAGGCACGGCTAAACGGGTGGTGGACGGATGAATTACGACCAGCCTTTGTTCAGGCCTCCCAGTGAGGCCTATAGTTTAATCCTCCAGGTGACCACGGGCTGCTCCCACAATGCCTGCACCTTTTGCGGCATGTACAAGATGAAAAAGTTCAGGGTGAGGGAGTGGGCCGGGATAGAGGCAGACATCCGGGAGGCGTCGGCCTATGCCCGGGAGGCGCAAAGAATTTTCCTGGCCGACGGCAACGCCCTGGCCATGGACACCGGAATGCTGGTCACACTGTTGAAAAGGCTCTACGGGACCTTCCCGGCCCTGGAAAGGGTGACTTCCTATGCCGGGCCCAAAGACCTGCTGACCAAAAGCACAGAGGACCTGAAACTGATCAGGGACAACGGGCTGACCATGCTTTACCTGGGGGTGGAGTCCGGCAGCGGAGATATTCTCAGGGAGGTGCACAAGGGTGCCGGTGTGGAGGAAATGGCGGCGGCCGGACGCAGGGCCAAGGAGGCCGGCTTTGAACTTTCGGTGACCGTTCTGACGGGCCTGGGCGGTAAATCCAAATCAAGGGAAAACGCCGTTGAAACCGCGGCCATCCTGAACCGGATTCAGCCCGACTATATAGGCGCACTGACCCTTACTCCGACACCCAACACCGTTCTTTATAACCAGGTCAAAAAAGGGCAATTTCAGCTGCTTGACCCCCTTGAAAACCTGCAGGAACTGAAATGGCTGCTGGAAAACCTCTCCCTGGAAAACCGCTGCCTATTCAGGTGCAACCATGCCTCCAATTACCTGCCCCTGAAGGGCGCCCTGCCCGGGGACAGGGAGAGGCTGGTGGCCCTGCTGGCCGATGTGACTGAAAATCCAGGCCGTTACAGGCTCAAGCCCGAACACCTCAGAGGACTATAATCTTTTCGGTTTTTATGACGATTTTACACGTAAAAATTTACCATAAAATACCATATAATGGAAAGGACAAACACCCCCGCAGATTGAAATTAGAAAGCGGGGGTGTTTTATTTGGTCCGGATCAAGATCTTGATCATCACAGCGTTATTTATTGCCTTGATGAACATTGGGCTGTCCGTTCAGGGCACTGAGGAAAAAGGCGGCGATCAAAGCCATCACAGCACCGCCGGTCCGGTTTGCGATCTTGAACTGGTGGTGCGCGGGGCGGTGGAAGACCAGTCCTGGATGGGCTGCAGAACCCCGGAGGAGGTTGGTTCGGTGCTGGGCAGGTATTATACCGGGGATTTGCTTGCACAGCTGGCCGGAAATTGCTGGAAGTTTATAGAGAGGCCCACGGACTGGTACAGCGTGTCCAGGGTGATCGAGCTGCGGGTGCTTCACGACGACGGCCAAAGGGCGGTGGTGGAGGCCCTGATCGGTATAGAAGACCTGGATACGGGCTATAATGAAACCGGAAAGGGTTTATTTGCCATGCTTAACACCCCGGAGGGCTGGAGGATAAACTACACCGCCTTTAGCTGGGGCAGGTGAGGCTGGTAGGGGCTGTTGGCTTTAAGCGGTAAGCTGTAAGCCGTAAGCGGTCACCGGTCCTGGGCTTTCATTGTCTGAGGGGAAGTCTTGCGCATCCTGTCTCCTGACTCCTAGACCCACAAGACTTTCAGCATAAGCTATGTTATAATATTGTTGCACTGACAGTTTGTGGAGGGCATCATGAGAATAGGCATTTTCACCGACAGCTACAGACCATACACCAGCGGCGTGGTTCAGTCCATCGAACTGTTTACCAGGGATTTGACCGGCCTCGGCCACGAGGTCAATATTTTTGCGCCCAGTTATCCCAAGTACGAAAAGGATAACCGGGTCTTCAGGTTTGCCTCGGTGCCGGCACCCACCAATCCTGATTTCACACTGGCTATTCCCTTTTCCTTCCGCCTCAGGCCCACCATGAAGAAGCTGAAGCCGGATATAATCCACGTCCACTCACCGTTCCTGCTGGGGCGCCTGGGGGCGAGGTACGCCAGGACCCTGGGCATTCCCCTTGTTTTTACCTTTCACACCCTGTATGACCTCTATATCCATTACGTGCCCTTCGGTCAAAATATCGCCAGGGAGATTACCAGGCGGTATTACAGGGAATTTTGCAACGGCTGCGACCTGGTCATTGTGCCCACCGGCGTCATTGCCGACCACCTGAGAAAAGGCGGTGTGGCGGCGGAAATTAAGGTCATTCCCACCGGCATCGACCTTGAGAGCTTCAAGCCCGGGAACGATAAATATATTCACCGGAAACACGGTTTGCCCGAAGACGCCAGGGTACTGATCTGCGTCGGCCGCCTGGGGCAGGAAAAAAATCTTAACTTTCTTATCGAGGCATACTCCGGCTTGGCCGCCAGGCACCCCGACACCAGACTGGTGCTGGTGGGAGGCGGCCCCGAGGAGTCAAACCTTAAAAGCATGGCCAGGGACCTGGGCATAGCCGGTCAGGTTATCTTCACCGGCACCCTGGACAGGCAGGAGGTTATTAAATACTACTGCAGTTCCTACCTGTTTGTTTTCGCCTCGCTGACCGAAACCCAGGGACTGGTGCTGGCCGAGGCCAAGGCCGCCGGGGTGCCTGCGGTGGCCGTCAGCGCCTACGGCGTCAGCGAGATGGTCTGGGACGGCGAGGACGGCTACCTGACGGATTACTCCAGGGAAGAATTCGAGTCCAAGCTTGACCTGCTGCTGCGGGACGGGGAATTAAGGCGGCGGATGAGCGAGGCCGCCCTGAAAAATGTGGTCCAGCTGTCCTCCAAGGTCAGCGCCGCAAAATTGGTCAGGTGTTATCAGGATCTTCTCAGCGAGAGGAGTGTCATCATGGCTGCGGAGTCAACCCCGCCGTCGGCTGGGAGATGAGCCGGCATGCGTGTGGCAAAGTGGTGAGGATACCGGCAGGATAAAAGACATAAATATGGAATAATAGATCAGGAAACATTAAGTTTCCTTTTTTTGTTGGGAGGGATTGCCGTGGAGAACATCTGGCCTTTGATTGCAGGTTATCTGTTTATCTTTGCGGCCAGGGTGGCGGATATGTCTCTGGATGTAATCAGGATTCTTATGTTAACCAGGGACAAAAAGATGGCTGCCTCCGCCATAGGATTTGTGGAGGTTACCATTTTCCTTGTGGCCATCAGCCAGGTACTGGCCGGGGGCCTGGATGATCCCCTGAAGGTGGTGGCCTATGCCGGGGGGTTTGCCACCGGCAATTACGTAGGTGGCCTGATTGACAACAGGCTGGCCATCGGCTACCTGACACTGCAGCTGTTCATCAACGTCAAAAACCACGAGCAGGTGGCCGATACACTAAGGGATGAGGGGTTTGGCGTAACCTCGGTCTGTGGCTGCGGCCGGGATGGCGAAAAAATGATCCTTTTTGTGACCCTAAAGAGGAAGGACCTTAAAAAGGCCCAGAAGACCCTCGACGGAATCTGTCCCGAGGCCTTTTACAACATCTATGACGCCAGGTACATCCGGGGCGGGGTTTTCCCGGGCAAGAAGAAAGGAAAATAGCACATTACGGGTAAGGAGTTGGCATGATGGAAGTTTGGAATGAGTTCAGGGGAAAAATATTTTGGGACTTTAAGGTTGGGGACGAGTTTAAGAAAGCCATCGAGGGTTATGCCTTTATTGTGGATGTTATTGAGGGTGTCCCCAGGCTTTCGCTCTACAAAATCAAGAAATACAGCTGTGAAAGCAGTCCCACTAAGGTGCAGCCCCCCGAAGAGATGCTTGCTGCCGCTGTAATCAGGCAGGGAGGGGACCCGGAAAGGGAGGGGCTTTATAATATCGATACAGACCTTAGAATCTGGATTGAAGAAAATCTTTTTAGCACTTTTTGACCTGGTACCCGTGGTTAAGCCCTAGAAGATTATCATAAGATTTACTTATGATAATCTTCCGGTCGGCAGGCCCGGCTGTAAGGGGCTTTATGGGTTGAGGCAGGGTATTTACCCTTACCAATGGTAAAAATGGCCTACAGGCGGTCTCTGCTCCTTTGGCAGGAACTGCCTTTTTATTTGCCTTTAAAAATACCGGCAGGGTGTCTCCATAGTCACCGGCCGCCCATATAATTATGATAAAGGTACTATGCTCCGGAGCCTGAAATGGGGTCCTCTTCCAGGTAGTTTAAAAAGGGGTAAAAGAGGAGGGTTTGCCTATGAACGCCAAGAGTGGTGTATTGGAAAGGATCAAGGCAGGTGACGTGGTGGCCAGGAATTCTTACGGCTGCGACATTTATTTTAAGGTGACAGGCATCTACACCGGCCCGGACGGAAAGGATTATGCCCGGCTCAAGGGTTTGGACCTGAGGCTGGAGGCCACGGCGCCCCTGGACGACCTGGTGGTGGTGAGCCCCGAAGCTGTTGCCGCTCATTTGCAGCAGTGCGCTTTGGATAACTTTAATAAGGCGGCCAATATCATCCGGCGCAGGGATCAGGAACGCCGGGCCAACCTTGATAGAGCACTGGGCGCCGTAGCGGTGGAAAGCCGGCAGCAGTAAAGGCCGCCTTGTGGCGGCCGGAGCACGGAATAATCCGGAATGCAGAATTCCGAGCCCTTTCTTGCACCCCCTATTCCATGTTAACATAATATATCTTATCGGTAGTTACCGTTTAAATAAAAAAACTACTTTTTGATGGTTTCCTGGCCGGAAGTCCCTGCGACTGCTTTCTCCCTCTTCCTTCCGGCGGAACGGCCCTTTGCACCCTTGCCGTTTTTAGCGTAATCAAAAATCTTATCATCATAAAGTATGCCGCTAATCTCTATGGCTTTAAAATCCGCCAGTTCCAGACACTTGGCGCAGTTATCGCAGATTTTATTTGGATCAAGATCGCAGACAAAGCAGCTGCAGCAGTTATCGCATATTTTTTCCTCATCCAATATGCATTTTTTGGGGAACTCCCCATTACCGCAGGGGTTATTTTTTCTCATTTTAACCATCCCCAAATACTGAAAAATAGTAAAATAAGTTATTATTATACCTTTTAAGCTTATACATATTTTATTTTATTTCTTTGGGAAAATCATTACTTCTTCCTTTAATTGACGGAACAAAGCGTTAAAAGGGTGTTTTATATCCTTAATGGTACTATGCCGTTTATAAGACTAAAAAGTTAAATTTTCAAAAGATTGCGAAATGTAGCTAACCCTCATTTCTACTGCTTTTGCGGGGTTAAAGCGGTTTTGTAAAAGTAATCATATAGAGTTGCAGTGGATTTTTGAGCCAATAACAACATTTCTTTACCGGAGTTCGCATACTTATTGCTATAATATGCCACATTATCATAATGCATTTGAGCTATTATGGCGTTACCCGAGATTAGTTCGCCAATATCATTAATATGTTTGTATTCCGCACCATATTTCTGTTTGTATTGATCTTTATTGCTTAAAGCCCATAACTCAAATTTTCTGTGCCCGTTAAAGGCTATGCCCATGGCATGGTGCGGGACGCACATATCCTGGATGATGTGGGCTGTGGCGCCGAGATAAAACATGGCCTCCCTTGGCTTGCCGGCTTTCCAGCTGGTCAGGGCCAGTTGGAAATAACCGCACCCTTCGTTAATCGCCGAAATCCAGGGTATAAAGCCTTTTCCGGTCTGGGGTTTATAGTAATGGGCAAAGCATTTCCAGCCCTGGTCGGCCCAGAGGTTTCCCAGGTCGAGAACAGATTTGTATTTTTCCGCCAGATTGTGCGCCCCGGTACGGTTATCATTTTTTAAGATTAGAAGCCCCTGCCGGTTTAAAAAAAGGTGGGTCTCCCCTCCCCCGCCGATCAGTTTTTGGATTGGCGTCCCGGCTGAAAGCAATAACTTAAAGGCCGGCCAGATATGCTTTTCACATATGCTCAAAGAAGCACCTCCACTTTGGAAAACATATATATTATTTGCCATAATTGAGAGATATATGCAATAAAGCCGCCCCTGCGGGCGGCTGCAATCAAGAGTTTTGATCAGGCCGAGTTTTTGGAGGACATTTTGTTCATGAAGATATTGGCGGTTATGTTGATCGCCAGGATCAGGGCAATCAAAACGGTGGCTGTGCCATAGGCATTCTCGAATGAAATACCCTCCGAGGCCAGTACGAAAAGGTGGATGGAAAGCGACCTGGCCGGGTCCATGATGGAGACGGGCAGGTTCAGCGAACTGCCGGCGGTGAGCAAAACCGCTGCGGTCTCCCCCACCGCCCTGCCGACGCCCAGCATTAACCCGGTGACTATGCCGGGCAGCGCCGCCGGCAGGACTATTTTATAGATAGTCTGCCACTTGCCGGCCCCCAGGGCCAAACTGCCCTCCCGGTAAATCTGGGGAACGCTTTTGATGGCTTCCTCGGTGGTCCTGATGATGGTGGGCAGGATCATGATGGCCAGGGTCAGCCCCCCTGAAAGTATGGACCAGCGGAAGCCCAAAAAGATGACCAGGAAGGCGAAGCCGAAGAGCCCAAAAATAATTGAGGGGATGCCGGCCAGGGTCTCGGTGGCATACCGGATCAGCCCCACCAGCTTACCCCTGCCGGTGTATTCGGTCAGGTGAATGGCGGCCAGTATCCCCACCGGGGCGGCAAAGGCCAGAGAGACCACGATCAAATAAATGGTGCCGACGATAAAGGGAAAGATGCCTCCCTTTTGGCCCATATCCTCAGGGTAGCCGGTCAGAAATTCCCAGCTGATGACACCCAGGCCCTGGGACAAAATGTGAAACAGGATGGAAAAAAGCCAGCCGATGGTGATCAGAACCGATAGCCAGAGGAACACCTTGGCAACGACTTCTTCTATTTGCACAGCCCTTGATCTCATCATTCACCAACTCTCTTGGGCACCAGGGCCACCAGGCTGTTTAAGACGATGATAAAGACAAACAGAACGATGCCGGTGGCGAACAGGGCCATGGCGTGGTCGCCGGCGGCATAGCCCATTTCTATGGCTATGTTGGCCGTCAGGGTGCGCACCGGATCCAGTATTGATTTTGGGGCCACGGCCACATTGCCGGTGACCATGATGATGGCCATGGTCTCCCCGATTGCCCGGCCCATGCCCAGCACCACCGCCGTGATGATCCCCGACCGGGCGGAAGGCAGAATGACCTTTTTAATGGTCTGCCAGTGAGTGGCCCCCAGGGCGAAGGAACCTTCCTTGTACTCCCGGGGCACCGCCCTGATGGAGTCCTCGGAAATATTGACGATGGTGGGCAGGATCATGATGGCCAAAACAATGGAGCCGGCCAGAACACTGAAGCCCCTTCCCCCGAACAGCTCCCGGATCAGGGGGACCAGCACCACCAGACCGTAAAAGCCGTAAACCACCGAGGGTATGCCGGCCAGGAGCTCAATCACCGGCCTGACCAGGACCGTCATCTTCCTCGGGGCCATCTCGGCCAGGAAGATGGCGCAGCCTATACCCAGAGGGACGCCCATGACCAGGGCGCCCAGGGTGACGTAAATTGAACCTATGATCATGGGCAAGAGCCCGAATTCCGAGTCGCCGGGGTGCCACAGCCGGCCGCTGACAAAGTGGGCCAGGCCGTACTTGCTGATCACCGGCAGTCCTTCCATAAAGATAAAGACAAAGATCAGCAGGACAATAAAAATTGCCGCCACGGCACTCAGTAAAAGCAGGTATTGGATAGGTTTTTCCGAGAGTCGTTTCATCAGCTGACCAACCCCGTTGCAGACAACAGTTTAGCTTTAATTTTTATCCCCGGGGGCCAAAATCCTTCCAGCGGCAGTTAACGCTGCGTTAACCGTCTGTTAAATATCCATTAAGAAAGAGAAGGCCGGCCTGGGGCCGGCCTTCCGATATAGGAACGGGGGGATTGCTAGTTGACCTTGATGTAATTTTTGCCCACTATCTCCTGGCCTTCGGGGCTCAGCACAAAGTCGGTGAAATCTTTTACCCCGCCGGAAGGATCTCCCTTGGTCAGGTAAAGGAAGGGGCGGCTGACCTTGTAGGTTCCGTTTTTGACGTTGTCCACGCTGGGTTCAATGTTTTCAACCTTGACCGGCCTGACATCAGCGCTGATGAAGCCCAGTGAGAGGTAGCCGATGGACTTTTCATCACCGGCCACGGTGCTCCTGACGGCCCCGTTGGAGGCCTGGGTGATGGCCTTGTCGGTTATTTTGGCGTCGTGCATGACTATTTCTTCAAAGGCTCCCCTGGTGCCGGAACCGGCCTCCCGGGTGACCACGCTGATTTCAGCGTCCTTGCCGCCCACATCTTTCCAGTTGGTAATCTTGCCGCTGAAGATATCCTTTACCTGGGCCACGGTCAGATTGGTCACGCCGGTGTTCTTGGGGTTGAGCACCACGGCGATACCGTCCAGGGCAATCTGGATCTCCTTCAAACCTGCTTTTTCAGAGTCTTTGAGCTTGCGGGAGCTGGCCCCGACCTGAGCGATGCCGTTTGCCGCCGCCTTGATGCCCTGGGAGGACCCGCCTCCCTGCACATTGATGGTGACGTTGGGGTTTTTCTTGTTGTAGGCCTTGACCAGTTCTTCGGACAGGGGCTGCACCGAGGTGGATCCGGCCACGGTTATGGTGGTCTTACCGCCCTCCTTTTTATCCCCGCCGCCGCAGCCGGTAACCGCCAGCATGAAAACAGCCATCATGGTAATCATTGCCGCCCATCTGGATTTGTTCAATTTCCCTCTCTCCTTCTCTGTACTATGTACTGCCCGTCCGGCCTGTCTGTAAATAGAATAGATCCGGACTGTTAACAGAGCACAAAGAAAAAGTTAATAATAAGGTTGTTTATTTAAAGTTTTGGTTAAAAAGGCAGCCCACCGTCTGGCGGGCTGCCTTAGCTCTTTTACTTGGTTTGGCTTGACTTTCGCTGGCTTCCGGCCTACTTCCTGTTTTTCAAAAACTCCGGGGCCACTTGGGGGAAGAGGGCCAGCGAGACCACATCCTCGGGCTTTTTGATGTACTCTCCGCCCAACTCCCTGGCCTTGGGCAACTCGTCTTCAATGAGGTCGGCCGGACGCACGGTGATGGGCCGCTCATCGCCGATGATCTTCTTGCGCACCTCTTCGTCCACCGGGGCCGGCGGCCGGCCGTAGAAGCCCCGCATGTAGTTTTTGACCTCGTCGGTGGCGAACATATAGCGGGCGCCGACAATTATGTTGATGGCCGCCTGGGTGCCCACAATCTGGCTGGAGGGGGTGACCAGGGGAGGGTAACCGAAGTCCTCCCTGACCCTGGGCACCTCGGCCAGCACCTGGGGCAGTTTGTCCAGGGCGTTTTGCTCCTTGAGCTGGTTGACAAAGTTTGAAATCATGCCTCCCGGCACCTGATACAAAAGCACATTGGTGTCCACGCTGCAGGAGGAGCTGTCAAACTGGCCGTAGTTTTTGCGGGCTTCTTTGAAATATTCGGCAATGCCGCTCAGTTTGGTCAGGTCCAGATCGGTTTCGTACTCACTGCCTTCCAGGGAGGCCACCATGGTTTCGATGGCCGGCTGGGAGGTCTGCAGGGCCATGGTGGAGATGGCGCAGTCCACCACGTCCGCCCCGGCCTCAATGGCCTTGAGGTAGGCCATTGAGGCCATGCCGCTGGTGTAGTGGGCGTGCAGCTGCACCGGGATGTCCAGCCTTTCCTTCCAGCCTTTGATGATCTGATAGGCCACGTAGGGTGAAAGTATGCCGGCCATGTCCTTCAGGCAGATGGACTGGGCGCCCAGTTCCTGCAGCTCTTTGGCGGTCCTCATGTAAAACTCGAAATCGTGTACCGGGCTGATGGTGTAGACCACGGTGGCCTGGACGTGGCCTCCCTCCCGCTGGACAAATTTGATGGCCGCCTCCATGTTGCGGACGTCGTTGAGGGCGTCGAAGATCCTGAATATGTCCATGCCGTTTTGAACGCTGTATTTTACAAATTCCTCCAGCACATCGTCGGCGTAGTGCTTATAGCCCACCACGTTCTGGCCCCGGAGAAGCATCTGGAGCTTGGTCTTTTTGAAGTGTTTCTTCAGCGTCCTGAGCCTCTCCCAGGGGTCCTCGCCAAGAAAGCGCATGCAGGAGTCAAAGGTGGCCCCGCCCCAGACCTCCACCGAGTGAAAACCCATGTTGTCGATTTGCTCCACTATGGGCAGCATGTCGGCAATTTTCATCCTGGTGGCCAGGAGTGACTGGTGCCCGTCCCGCAAGGTGGTGTCTGTGATGCCTATCTTTCTTTTAGCCAATGGATACCCTTCCTTCCACAGTGATTTACATTTTAAGGGACTTCATGACATTTTTAACCGAATCCGCCGATTTGGCGATCTGTTCCTTCTCATCCCCGGTGAGGTCGACCTCCAGTATCTTCTCCACCCCGCCGCCGCCGATAATGGCCGGCACTCCGAAGTACATCTCCCGCTGGCCGTACTCGCCCTGGAGATAAGCGGCCACCGGCAATATTCTTTTCTTGTCCTTCAGGATGGCCTCGGCCATCTGCACCACCGAGGCCCCGGGGGCGTAGTAGGCGCTGCCGGTTTTGAGGTAGTTGACGATCTCGGCTCCGCCCTTGCGGGTCCTTTCAACGATGGCCGCGATCCGGTCGGCGGGGATCAGCTTTTCAATGGGTATCCCGCCGGCGTAGCTGTATCTGACCAGGGGCACCATGTCGTCGCCGTGGCCGCCCAGGACGAAGGCGCTGACGTCCTCAAAAGAAACGCCCAGCTCCAGGGCGATGAAGGTGCGGAACCTGGCCGAATCCAGCACCCCGGCCATGCCCAGGACCCGGTTGGGGGGAAAGCCGCTGGCCTTCAAGGCTACCTGGGCCATCACGTCCAAGGGGTTGGTCACCACTATTATGTAGGCATCCGGTGAGTATTTGGCCGCCTGCTCGGCGCAGGTGGCCACGATCCTGGCGTTGGTGGACAAAAGGTCATCCCTGCTCATGCCCGGCTTGCGGGCGATGCCGGCGGTGATCACCACCAGGTCGGACCCTTTGGTGTCCTCGTAGTTATTGGTTCCCAGGACGCTGCAGTCGTAGCCCTCAATGGGAGCCGCCTCCATCAGATCCAGGGCCTTCCCCTGGGGCACCCCCTCCACCACGTCAATCAGCACAATGTCTCCCAGCTCTTTGGCCGCCGCCCAGTGGGCGCAGGTGGCCCCGACATTTCCAGACCCGACAATGGTGATTTTCTTTCTTTTCATCTGAAACCTCCTAAATACGTTTATAATCCTGAATCAGAATAAGCAGTGCTACAGAGGAATATTCCCGTGCTTCTTGGCCGGTGCGTCGTCCTTTTTGGAGGCCAGCATAGCCAGGGTGTCGATAATCTTCCGCCTGGTGTCCCTGGGGTCGATGACGTCGTCCACGTAACCCCGGGCACTGGCAATATAGGGGCTGGCAAATTTTTCCCGGTATTCCGAGGTCAGCCTGGCCCTCATTTGATCCGGGTTCTCAGCGCCGGCAATTTCATTTTTATGAATTATGTTCACCGCCCCCTCGGGGCCCATCACTGCAATTTCGGCCGTGGGCCAGGCAAAAACATTATCGGCCCTGAGGCTGCTGCTGCACATGGCCAGGTAAGCGCCCCCGTAAGCCTTGCGCAGGATGATGGTGACCTTGGGCACCGAGGCCTCGGAGTAGGCATAGAGCATTTTGGCGCCATGCCTGATTATACCACCATATTCCTGGTGTGTACCGGGTAAAAATCCCGGCACGTCCATAAAAGTGATCAGGGGCAGGTTGAAGCAGTCGCAAAACCTGACGAACCTGGCTATTTTATCCGAGGCGTTGATGTCCAGGCAGCCGGCCAGGTAATCCGGCTGATTGGCCACTATGCCCACCGAACGGCCCTCCAGCCTGGCGAAACCAACCACCGCGTTCATGGCGTAGTTGGGCAGTATCTCCAGGAAATCTCCACCGTCCACCACCAGCGAGATTATCCTTTTAACATTGTACGGTACCTGTGGGTTGTCCGGAATGACGGCCAGTATCTCATCCCGGCCTCCCTCCGGCGCCCTTGGCGGGAGGACCGGGGATACGCCGGCGTAACTGGATGGCAGAAAACTAATCAGTTTCCTGATCAGGGCCATGCATTCCTCCTCGCTCTCAACGGCTAAATGAGCCACGCCGCTGATTTCGCTGTGGGTGACGGCTCCTCCCAGCCCCTCCATGGTCACCTCTTCGCCGGTGATGGCCTTGACTACCTGAGGGCCGGTGATAAACATCTGACTGGAGTTCTTAACCATTATTACAAAGTCGGTCAGGGCGGGAGAATAAACCGCCCCGCCAGCGCAGGGGCCCATAATTACTGAAATCTGGGGGATTACCCCGGAAGCCCTAGTATTCCTATAGAATATTTCGCCGTATCCGTTCAGGGCGTCAACCCCTTCCTGGATTCTGGCCCCGCCGGAGTCGTTGAGTCCGATTACCGGAGCTCCCGCCTTCATGGCGGTATCCAATACCCGG
>Ga0209347_1003745_pt1 | contig 17071 bp, 20 predicted proteins | sample AutmiccommuBRH23_FD_187382 | JGI IMG/M metagenome (GOLD analysis project Ga0209347, IMG submission 187382) | Deep subsurface microbial communities from Mt. Terri, Switzerland - Autotrophic microbial communities BRH/23 (SPAdes) (version 2) | ecosystem: Environmental > Aquatic > Deep subsurface >...
TTAAGAAGTACATTAAGCAAGTTGTTGGAGATGAATATTCAATATTAGAAGATTATGTTAATGCCAATATCCATATACTTTTTAAGCATAATGTTTGCGGAAATGAATACAGGGCAAAGCCAAACATCTTTATTCAGGGAAATAGATGTCCCAAGTGCGCGATAGAGGCACGGAAGAGTAAGGATACGACAAATAGAAAGATATCAAAAAATATTCGCCCAAGAATCATTCATGTTTTGCGAGGTCGCACTAAAAGTTCATCAACTGTTGAGTTAATTGGTTGTTCAGTGGAGGATTTGAGGGTTTGCCTTGAAAGGCAATTTTCAAGCGGCATGAATTGGGATAATTACGGAAAGCGAAACGGATGGCAAATAGATCATGTTAGACCATGCGCCTCTTTTGATTTAAGTGAACCAAAGCAACAAAAAGAATGTTTTCATTACACAAATATGCAACCATTATGGGCAAGTGATAATATAGCAAAGCATTCTTGGTGGAATGGAATTCATTATGGAGTTGATATAATTGCCAAAAAAGCCACTCAGACCATGCGCCCAGCCAGGGTGTAGCCAGCTTGTAACTGGTGGACGATGCGAAAAACACCGCAAGCAGATAGTAAGGCAGTATGACAGCCAGCGAGGGACCTCCCAAGAGAGAGGTTATAATTATCGCTGGCAAAAATACTCCAAATGGTTTCTGAGACAACCTGATAATGTGTTCTGTAAACTGCAACTCCCCGGGTGTGCTAATGTATCCCAGTGTGTGGACCATATAGTGCCACCATCAGGACCGGGTGACCCTTTGTTCTGGGAGTCGAGTAACCATCAAGGTAGTTGTATTCACTGCAACAGTGTTAAGGGCAGAAGGGCTATTAAGGGCGAAGCTGAGCCGTTTAGTTTGGGGAGGAAATAATTGTGGCAAAGACGCTTATGAATATAGACATTAGGGTTTTGGATTTAGACATTGCAAAAGAAATGGCCGAGTTTATCGCTGAAGTCGGGCGCTATGTAGCTCCTGGTATTTGCAATGAGTGCAGAGATGACTGTGATAAAGCGGTCTTGTCCACATGTAATGGCTGGAGAGCAAGGCGGTTAATGGAGAAGTTTGCAACCACAAAAGATATGGAGTTATATCAATGTTATGACTGCGGATTACCCTTTAGTGGTGACTACGTGCAAACACCTGGAACTAATTGCCCGAGGTGTAACGGCAGAATACTACCAAAGAGAGTTGAGGGTTAAACATGGAACCAATAGAGGCATTTAAACAGTTGAGAGATGCATGTGACGAAGTTGTCAAGGCTATGGAAGCACAGGATAGCAGCGCCACAGAAAGCGCACTTGGCAAATTTATGGTGTTAATGGTAAGGTTGGACGCTTTGAAGTAAGGGAGAAAAGTTAATATACCTGTTTAAGATAGCTCGACGGGGCGAAGAAGGAACTCCCACCTCTGCTTAAACAGGTTTTATGTTTTAAACGCCATTTAAGGCGTTTTCCTTTTGGGAGAAAAACATTTAGGGAGAGATGGAATTGAAAAGGTGCAAGCAGTGTGGTAAAGATTTTATTCCCAGTAAGGGAAATGAAACCAGGCAAATTTTTTGTTCGAGGAAGTGCGGAGATAAGTGGCTAATAGATCATCCGAAAAGGGAACCGCGAACTTGTAAACATTGTGGCAAGGAGTACATTCCGAAGGCGTCTGATAGAATTACATACTGTTCGAGGGAATGTGCGTTTAAGGATAAAGCAAAGCGGTGTAAGAGGTGTGGAAAGCCGATAATGGGCGGTATTGGCGATTACTGCTCCGAGGAGTGTAAAGATGTTTTGAAAATCTGCACTATTTGCGGCAAGGAATATTATGGGCATAAGCTATCTACCTATTGTTCAGATGGGTGCAGGAAAGAAACGGCTCGTCAAAAAGGAATGCGATATTGGAAAACTAATAAGGCCGCATCTCTTATTAATGATTATATAGCTAAGGTATGCAAAGAATGTGGATCTACATTTAAAGCAAACTTTATGGCAAGCGCGAGAGAGTATTGTTCAGAAGTCTGTGCACGAAAGCATTTTAAGGAAGGTTATAAAAAGCAAAGAAAAGAACAACTAAAGAAAGCTTTTGTGAAGCCTGTATATTTTTCAAGAATTTATAAGCGAGACAAGGGACTATGTCAAATATGTGGGAAACCTGTTGATTACAACAAGAACCCAGAAGATCCAAGGGGGGCCACAATAGATCATGTGGTTCCTCTGTCTTTAGGAGGAAAGCATCACCCGGATAATTGTCAGCTTGCACACAGGCGTTGCAACTCCATTAAAGGAACTAAGGTTGAATTCAAGATAGAGGCTTGAAAGAGGGGTATGCCGGGTCAACTCTCTACAGCTTTTAAGCCCTAGACCGGCAGGGTCATAGGATTTTTTTCTGTACAAGTCAGGGGGTTTTAGTTATGGCCGGAAAAGGACCAGCGCCAAAACCGGCAAATATACGTCAAAGACGAAATAAAAAATCAGGGGCTGCTACACTGGAGGCGCCAGGTGCGGATCTGGGTGAGAAGAAAAAAATACCGTCCCTGCAAAATCCTGATAAGCGCAAGTTTCACAGGTTGACTCGTCAGTGGTGGAAGAGAGTATGGGAGTCACCTATGGCCGGAGAATACTTGCCGACTGACATTGACGGCCTGGCAAGGATTGCTCTGCTCGTGGATGACTATTACAATAAGCCGAACAGGGAAGTGCTTTCCGAAATCAGACTCCAGGAAGCTCGCTTCGGCCTCTCCCCCGTTGACCGCTCACGGTTACAGTGGGAGGTCTTGAAAGGTGAAGAAGCGGAGAAGAAAAGGAAATCGCCACAACGCCATACGCCTCCGCATAAAGCTGACCCGCGAGGGATTCTTGGGGTGGTTGAATGAGTATTTTGATGGTTCCGCGCGATAAAGAATTGTGGCCGACCCTGGGACCCCAGGTTTGTGATTTCATCGAGGAGAATTTAATCTTCGGACCGGGCGACCTTCGCGGACAGCCGGCTGTGCTGGACGAAGAAAAAAGGGCAATTATATACCGGGCCTACGAGGTGTTCCCAAAGGGGCACACACTGGAGGGTCGTCGAAGGTTTAAGCGGGTGGGCCTTAGTTTTGCCAAAGGACTTGCAAAAACCGAGCTTGCCGCCTGGATATCAGCCTGCGAGCTGCACCATGAAGCGCCTGTCAGGTGTGACGGGTTTGACAGGCGAGGCAACCCATTAGGCAGGCCAGTAATTGATCCATACATCCCTATGGTGGCATATACTGAAGAACAATCTGACGAACTCGCATACGGAGCCCTTCGGGTTATCCTGGGCGAGGGTCCCCTTCGCGATGATTTTGATATTGGCTTGGACCGCATAATGCGCCGGCGAGGTGATGGCAAAGCCGTTTCATTGTCCAATAGCCCCAGCGCCCGTGACGGAGCCCGGACTACTTTCCAGCTTGCTGATGAAACCCACTGGTGGACGCTATTAAAGCTAAAAAAAGCCCACCAAACCATGATGGCCAACCTGCCAAAACGTAAAATGTCAGATGCCTGGGCGCTGGAAGTAACAACAGCCCCGGAGCCAGGCACCGGATCAGTGGCAGAGGACACCATGGAATATGCAAAAGCCATACAGGATGGCCGGGTAAAAGACGCCCGGTTGTTTTATTTCCATCGCCAAGCCTCTGACGAACACGATTTGAACACCGAAAAAGGGGCAAGGGATGCCGTAATTGAAGCCTCCGGGCCTGCAGCCGCTTGGCGTGACATAGACGCGATAGTGGAGTTATGGCGCGACCCGACCACCGACAGAACATACTGGGAGCGGGTTTGGTGTAACCGACTTGTAAAATCCAGTTATAAAGCATTTGATACAGAGCGCTGGAAGCAATTAGTCAGAAAAGATAATCCCGCCAAGCCTGGCGACTTAATAGTTCTAGGCTTTGACGGCGCTCAGTTTCACGACTCCACCGGTCTGGTGGCAACTCACGTTGAAACCGGCTACCAGTGGGTGATGGGAGCCTGGGAATACCCTTACGGGCAGGAAGATAAATGGCAGGTCCCTGTAACAGAGGTTGATGCTGTTGTCGCAGAAGCATTTAACCAATACAACGTCTGGAGAATGTACGCTGACCCCCCGTACTGGCAGTCGTGGGTGTCAAAGTGGGCCGGCGACCACGGTAGCGACAGGGTTATTGAGTGGTGGACAAACAGGCGAAAGCCGATGTCGTACGCCCTGGAAAACTACAGTACCGCCATGGCCGGCGGGGATATTTCGCATGACGGGGACAGTAGGCTCACAAGGCACATCGGCAACAGTTACCGCCATGATATGCCTCAGAAAGACGAGGAAACCGGCAAAACGCTTTGGCTGATTCGTAAGGACCGCCGCGATTCGCCACATAAGATTGACCTGGCAATGGCTGGGGTGTTGTCTTGGGAAGCTAGAAATGACGCCATTGCGGCGGGGGCCGTGGATAAAACATCAGTTTACGAAAAACGCGGCCTTTGCACTATATAAAGCCGTTTTTGTTTTTGCGAAAAGGAGGGCACAAATTGAAAATGAAGCCTCCCAAGATAAAGATGCCAGTCGATCTGGATGATATTTTCATCCTTGCCGGCACACTTTCTTTTACCTACGGACTCTGGGGTTACGATCCCCGGGCAGCCCTTATGGCTCTGGGGGTGTGGCTTATATTCTTGGGGCGGCCAAGGGTAAAGCGAGGTGATGACTAGGTGGGTTTTTTATCCCAAAAATTGAGGCAGCGTGACCACCCGTCGAATCCAAAAGATTGGTTGATTAAATGGTTTGGTGGTGGTAAAACGGCGTCAGGGGCAACGGTTAGTAACTACTCGGCGCTAAACTACTCGGCGCTGTGGGCTTGCGTTAGGGTAATTTGTAAGGGTGTTTCCACTATGCCTCTACACCTTTACGAGAGATTCGATAACGGTGGAAAGCAGCGGGCGGTTAAACACCCTGTTTACAGTCTTATCAACAGCAGGCCAAACTCTGAAATGGTTCCCCTGACATTTAAGGATACACTTACAGCCCACGTACTTACGTGGGGAAACGGCTATGCCGAGATAGAGAGAAATAAAAACGGGTACCCAACAGCCTTGTGGCCGCTTACGCCAAACAGGGTAACACCAGAGCGGAATAAGGTTACCAAGGACATTCAGTATAAGGTGGCCCTGCCTGGCAACGTTGGTACGGCCATATTGCGGGACGATCAGGTGTTTCATATTCCGGGCCCGGGGTTTGACGGTCTAAAAGGCTATTCTGTTTTAACCATGTTTCGCGAATCCATTGGGTTGGGATTATCATTACAAGAATATGCCGCGAGGTTTTTTGGTAACGGGGCGATGCCCGGAGGAGTGTTAGAGCACCCCAATAAATTAGGTAAACCCGCTCAGGATAATATTCGCGATTCTTGGCACGAAATGCACCAGGGTTTGGAGAAGGTGCACCGTCTGGCAATCCTCGAAGAGGGTATGAAGTACCATCAGATCGGCGTATCTCCAGAAGATGCTCAAATGCTGGAAAGCAGGAAGTTTTCTCAGGTTGAAATGGCGTCCATATTCCAAGTTCCGCCACACAAAATTGGTAATTTGGAAAAATCGTCCTTTGATAACATTGAGCATCAGTCGCAGGAATTTTTAACGGACACTCTTTTGTATTGGCTTACCCTATGGGAGCAGACAATCGGGTGGAAATTACTTTCGCGGGAGGACCAGTTAAGGTATTTTGCAGAGTTTCTTACGGCAAACCTTCTGCGAGGTGACCTAAAAAGCAGGTATGATGCATATGCAGTTGGTCGTCAGTGGGGTTGGTTATCCGCCGATGACGTAAGAGAAAAAGAGAATGAAAACCCACTACCGGACGGTCAAGGAAAGGGGTATTTAATGCCCTTAAACATGACCTTGGCAGATAAGGCCGGACACAGCACCACGGAAAACGGACCCAAGAAAGATGTCGGAGGTGAGAACAATGAAACGTGAAAGACCACCGGTTTTATACCGGGAAATGGCCTTTGACCGGGCGGCCATTGATGAATCGGCCCGAACGGCCCCTTTGAGTTTTTCAAGTGAGGCCCCGGTCGTAAGATCATCCTGGCTGTTTGGCCAGTGGACAGAGATATTGCGCCACGAACCGCAAGCAGTTGACCTGGAAAGGTTAAACTCTCTGGGGGTTTTACTGTATCAGCACAGCTCTTATAGCCCAATCGGCAGTTTGAGTAAAATATCTCTGGATGCGGCTAAAAGAAAGTGTATTTGTACGGCACGGTTTGACGGTGACCCGGAGAGCGACAAGATATTCCAGAAGGTTTTAAGCGGGACACTTCGCGGCGTTTCGGTAGGCTATCGGGTCATGGAAGAGGACTGGGAAGTGGTCAAGGAGGGTAAAAAATCATCCTGTGGCAGATTTGCGGGACCCTGTGAAATTGCAAACCGTTGGACACCTTATGAAGTCAGCATTGTATCAATACCAGCTGATGCAACTGTGGGGGTGGGGCGCGATGTCGGTCTTAACTCTGAAATGTCGGAGTATATGTTTGGCCGCATGGCTGATGCAGTCGCAGAGAGGATTATTAAAAGCATACCCTTTGAGATTCCGAAGCCGCCCGAGTTGACGCCTCCCCTGGAGCCAGATCCCAAAAGGGATGCTTCAGGAAAACTGCAAATCATGCGGCGAAAACTGGATTTAATATCCTGAGTAAGCACCCCAAGGGGTGTTTTTATATTGCGAAAAATTATTAGGAGGATAAGCAGAACGTGAAAAAACTCGATGAAATGAAGCAGGAAAGAGCGGCTCTTGTAGTCAAAGCCAGGGCTCTGCTCGATACTGCAGAAGCTGCCGGAAGTCGTGACCTTACTGCCGAAGAAAATCAGCAGTATGACAAGATGTGGGCCGATATTGAGCGTATGGGCACTGAAATTAAGCAGGAAGAGGCCAATCAGGCCCGTCGGTCAGAGCTTGCCAGATTAGAAGAAGAGGGCCGCCAGTCACAGGGGCGCCAGGTTCCCCCCGATGAGCCCGGAGCTTCAGGGAAAGAAACCAAGGAAAAAGTCAACCCCCGGGCCACCGAAGAGTACCAAAAAGCATTTGGCTGTTGCCTTCGTGGAGGTGTTCGCTCCCTGAGCCCGGATCAGTATCGCGCCCTGCAGGCCGACAGCGATACCGCCGGCGGTTTTGTGGTTGTGTCCCAGCAGTTTGCAACGGGTCTTATTATGGCAGTGGATGACATGGTTTACATTCGCAAGCTGGCAACCGTGATTCAGCTTGATAAGGCTGAAAGTCTCGGAGTTCCCGCACTGGACAGCGATCCTGGTGACGCCGATTGGACTTCGGAGATTAAAACCGGCAGTGAAGATTCCGATATGGATTTTGCCAAGAGGGAACTTAGACCGCACCCCCTGGCCAAGCGGATCAAGGTATCCAACAAGCTCATTCGGATTGCATCTGTTGATGTGGGCGCCCTTGTCAGTAACCGCATGGCATATAAGTTTGGGATAACCCAGGAAAAAGGATTCCTTACCGGCACCGGCGCCAACCAGCCGCTGGGCGTATTTACCGCATCAGCGCAGGGTATCAGCACCGCCCGCGATGTGAGCACCGGAAACACCGCGACTGAGATTAAGGCAGACAACCTGATTAACACCAAATATTCTCTGAAGGCCCAATACCGGACCCGTGCCCAGTGGACCTTCCATCGTGACGCCATCAAGATGATTCGCAAACTGAAAGACGGCAACGGCGATTACCTCTGGAAGGCCGGCCTTTCCGATAAGCCCGACACCATACTTGAATTGCCGTTCAATGAGTCCGAATACGCTCCCAACACATTCACGACCGGACTGTATGTCGGTATTTTGGGTGATTACCAATTTTACTGGATCGCTGACGCACTCGACATGCAAATGCAAGTGCTGGATCAGTTGTACGCCGAAACAAACCAGGTGGGCTACATCGGTCGCTGGGAATCTGACGGAATGCCTGTCTTAGAAGAGGCCTTTGCTCGGGTGAAGTTGGCTTAATAGCCAGCTTCGCCTCTTTTCAAAAAACTATAGGAGGTTAAAAAGGCATGAATCTTTCCAAAAACGTAAAAATCACACGCGTAATGAATGCGGTTGCAGCCGGACAGGCTGCAAATAACGGTGATATTCTTGACATGAGCGGTTTTGACGGAGTTGTTTTTGTTTGCGCCCTGGGCACCGTCACTGATGCATCGGTCGTTACAATGAAGGCCCAGCAGGACGCTTTAAACGGAGCCGGGGCAATGACTGACCTTGTAGGCGCAACCGTATCACTTACCGCAAGCACCGACTCTAATCAGTGCTTGCTTTTGGACCTTTACAGACCGGAAAAGCGATACGTCCGCTGCGTAGTTACAACGGCTACTCAAAACGCCGGCATTGATGGCGTAATAGCCATTCAGTACAGCGGCAGGTATCAGCCGGTTACACAGTCCGCCAGCATTGATGCAAGCACCCTATCTGTAAGCCCCTCTGAGTAAAAATTATGAGTGGCCCGGGATAGCTCCTGGGCCATTAAGGAGGTAAACCTGTGTCACCTAATACAAAAAACTATCACGAGCAGGGCGGGGACGTGTGGGTTGTTGACGGCACGTTAAGGCTTCACGGCTTTAATATTGCTTCCGTCAAAGGCGACTCATACTATGTCGATTCCAACACGGGCAGCGATACCGATGACGGTCTTACTTGGGACACCGCTCTGGCAACGCTTAATACTGCTTTTGGGAAATGTACGGCAAATAACGGCGATGTTGTTTTTGTCGCTCCCGGCCACGCGGAGGATGTCGTCTCCGCCGGCGCAATTGCTTGCAGCAAGGCAGGCATCACGGTTATCTGCCTGGGCTCGGGCGCTGACAGGCCCACTTTCACCTTCAAAACGGTGGTTGGGGCCGATTTCGACATAACCGGGGCCAGCTTTAAGATGGTCAACTTCATCGGCAAGGCCGGGCTTGACGGTCTGACCAACCCCCTTCATGTCGCGGCAGCTGACTGTTTCCTCGACTTCGAATGGCAGGATGGGTCTGCTACCGTTGAGGCTTTACGGGCGGTACTGACCACGGCCAGCGCTGACCGCTTTAAAGCAAATATAAAATATCGCGGCTTTACTGCTGGCGATGCCTGTGTAAACGCTGTCCGTTTGGTTGGAGTAGATACCGCCGAGATTAACATAGACGCATACGGCAAAGCATCGACATGCTGGGTAGAGTTCCACACCACGGCATGCACAAACGTCAAGGTAAACGGCATCCTGCACAACTCCGGAACCACCGACGGAAGCAAAAACGTAATTGACACAGTAACCGGGTCCACCTGGTGGGCTGACATTTTTGACTTTGCCGCTGGATCCAGGTATACCGGCGGATCTGCCGCAAGCATTGCAAGTGATGATATATCCAGCATTACCGCGGCGCTTTATGGGACTGACGGTATCGTTACATGGCCCTCACCGGCAGCACCGGGTAACGGTGTGTCTCTGGCTGAGGCCGTTAGGTACATCGCGGATGCACTTCTGGGGGCGACAGGTATTGCAGCCTTTCCGGCAGGCGCTGCGGCGGCCAACGATGTATCTTTAGCCGAAGTTATCAGGTATATCCAGGAAAACATTATCCGGGGTGCGGGCACTGCCCTCCCGGATGCGCAGTCCCTATACGACCTACTTGCCGGCGCGAACGGAATAGCAGCCTGGCCAGTAGCGGCAGCCCCTGGTAACGGAGTATCTTTGGCTGAGGCAATCAGGTATATTGTCGAGACTCAGGTCGGCACATTGACCAACACAGGTGGTACGGCTACCCTGGGCGGCATCCTGGGGGATCTTGCCAATATCTCAGCAGCTTCCCGCCTGGACTCGGGTACCAAAAAGACAACCATAGCCGACGGAACCACTATACCGAATAACGCCCAGGCTGTTGCGGGTTTACTGGCTACGGCCACCGGAGGCGATGTGCTGATCGAGGAGATAATCTGGCAGCGGGGTGCCGATAACTTTGTTGGGCCGACAAACTACGAGTTTAGCACTGACAACATTGCTGGTCTGACCGGGGCGGCTGCCCCTAACGGCGTGGCTCTTTTGGTTAAATTTAACGCTCAAAAAACCGGAATACTGAGCATTGACGGTGCCACTAAACAGGTTCCCTTCGTGCTGGAGTCCGGTAAAAAGCTCTACATCCACGGCGACGATGCGGCGACATCAGCCGGCGGGACCACAGATTTTTACATCAGGTACCGCAGGCTGGCGGCTGGCGCATATCTGGCTTAGTTAATACGGGGAGGCTAACTACCTCCCCTCCCTTTAAGGAGGGATGAAATTGGCAGCAACGGTAGAATTGACCGAGGAAACAATTAAAAGCATAAAGAAAATAACATGGGCTTGGACGGCCCACACAGACGGGATTGTGGCTAAGACCACGCCGAACGCAGTAACGACTATTCCGTATACCGGCGAAATCATTAAGCTTGTTACAGTGCCCGGTGCTGGTGGGGATGCCCCGGATCCAGATTACGACGTCTACATCTATGATGATGATGACGTTGACTTACTCATGGGGCAAGGCATGAACAAACACACCTCAAATACAGAACAGGTTTTAGCCCCCATACTTGGCGTGGTGGCCTACGATAAACTGACCTTGTACGTGTCAGGTGCTGGGTCCGGCAATAAAGGCACGGTACATCTCTATATTCGTTAGGGCGGTGATATAGATGGCATCAAGTCCGGTATTGATAACCCCACCCACAATCCAACCCTTAACGCTGGCCGAGGTAAAATTGCACCTCCGGGACACACCGGATGCAGATGACAGTCTGATTGCCGGGTACATTGCGGGGGTTGTGCCCGATGCAGAAGGATTCCTTAATCGGGCCTTGCTGACGTCGACCTGGGATCTCTGGCTGGACGATTTCCCGGTCAAGGACTACATCGAACTGCCCTACCCGCCACTGCAAAGCGTGGCCAGTGTCAAGTATTACGACACCGATGATACCGAGTACACCATGGATTCAGCCGATTACTTCGTGGACACCAAGTCTTTCAAGGGCCGGGTGTTCCTTGTCTATGGCGAAACATGGCCCAGCGAAACCCTTCGGCCAGCTAATGGGGTGGTTGTCCGCTATGTGGCCGGGTACGCCTCTTATCTGGGCACGGTCAACACCAACGGTACGGCAGTGACCAAGGCAACCGGAACTGACTTTAGCACGGCTTGGATCCCCGGCAAAATTATTGTGATTAACGGAGTGGCCTACCGGATCGCCTCGGTGGCCAGCACAAGCAGTTTGGTATTGGAGACAACCGCAGGGGTGCAAACGGGAGTGACTTATCAGACCACGGACATACCCTATAACATTGTCGTGGCCATGCTGCTTAAGATCCAATTGCTTTATGACGATATGGACCACCGAAAGGCCGAAACCATGAAAAGGGCAGCAGAAAGCCTACTATGGATGAATCGGGCAACACCAGTATGAACGCGCAGGAACTCAGGCAAAGCCTGATAATTGAGCAATACACGGCAACCCGAGACACTTACGGCGGGGAAGTGCAAACCTGGACCACTTTTGCTACCGTCCGGGCCAGAAAATCCCATCAGACCTCCCGGGAGTTTTTTGCTGCCCAAAAGGTTAATGCTGAGATCGCCGAGCTGTTTGTCTGTCGTTACAAGTCTGGGGTAACCACTAAGATGAGAGTTAACTTTGACAGTAAGTATTATGATATCGTCGGGGCCAATGACCCGGACGGGAAAAAGCGGGAATTGCACATCCTCTGTAAAGAGGTGGAGTAATGGCCGCCAAAGTTAAAATCGAGGGGATAAAAACCCTAAGAAAGCAGTTAGAAAACCTTGTAAAAGCGGTGGAGCCTGCCAAGGTGGAGCCCGTTGTCCTTGAGGCTGCTGAGATGATTGCAGCAGGGATTGAGAAAAGGGCTCCTCTGGGACCAACCGGGAACCTGAAAAAATCAATTAAGGCCAAGCTATTAAAACGCAGGGGTAAAAATCCGGCTCCGGCCATAGCTGCCATAGATCGCAAAATAGCACCCCATGCCCACTGGGTAGAAAAAGGCACTAAGATTCGTAAGGTTGGAAAGAAAAAAGTCATGTACGGCAAAAAAACAGGTCAGTTCTATGGCAAAGAGGTTGCACCTATGCGAGCCAATAGGTTTTTCCAGAAAGGCCGAAATGCAAGTCAAAAAAAGGCGCTTCACCACGTTGTAACCAAACTGCAAGCAATCATTGAGGGGGCGGCTAAATGAGCTTAGAAACTGATCTTTACTCTTATCTCAGCACATATGCCAGCCTGACCAGCCTTATAAGCACCAGGATATACCCAAGTAAGGCCCCCCAGGAGGTAGCAAGTCCATATTGCGTGTTTCGCAAAGACGGCAACGAGCGAATGTACTCACACCAGGGCTTTAGCGGCCTCAGTAAACCGTCAATCGAGGTAAACTGCTACGCCGAGACATACTTGCAGGCAAAAGCAGTGGCTGATCAGGTGACTGCTGCCATGGAAGCCTGGCCGGGGGTAAACGCTTCAGTGCAATCAGTATTTCAGGAGGATGAACAGGATTTAACCTTTGAGGATAGCACCGAACTCCACCACATACTGCTGGAATTTTCGGTTATGTACGGATAAAAAACCATAGGAGGAATGCAAATTGACCACTGCAGCCATAGCGGCATACGGGGCAGTCCTTGCGAGAGATGGCAACACCATTGCCGAGCTTACCAAGATCGGACCGCCCAAACTTAAACTCGACACCGCAGAGGTAACCAATCACCAGTCAAGCGACTCATACAGAGAGTATATAGGCACCCTGCTGGACGGTGGAGACGTCGCCATCGAGGGTAATTTCATTGTCGGTGATACCAACGGTCAGATCGGGCTTATCACTGACATGGAGGCCAAAACGGTTCAGTCTTTTGTGCTCACCTTCCCGACAGCGGTCACGGCCACCTGGACATTCAGCGCACTGGTAACGGCCTTTGAAATCGGCGACATGAACCATGACGGAAGCGTAACATTCACCGCAACACTAAAAGTCACGGGTAAGCCGACGTTGGCCAATACGGCGTCAACCGGACTGACTACTCCGTTCTTTGTGATATCTCAGTCCGCAGTTATCGTTCCCGCAGCGGCTGGAAATGTATACACCTACGTCGCCACTGTACTGACTGGCGTTACCAGCGTCACCGTAACCCCGACCGCAGCCGCAGGTACCATAACAGTCAACGGCAATACCGTTGCAACAGGCGTGGCGTCCAGCGCAATTACCCTGGGGGCGGCCGGCAGCGTAACCACTATCACCATAGTTGTCACCGAGACTGGCAAAACAGCCAAGACATACACCATTTACCTGTCGAGGGCAGCGTCCTAAGATTAAAACTACAGCACCCCGGGGAGACTCGGGGTGCATTTTGTTAGAGAGGTGTATAAGATGGGAAACCCCACAATCCCAGCCGTAAAAATTATGCTCGATAAAGAAAGGACACTGCTTTTTGACCTTAATGCTCTGGTTGAATACGAAGAGGTCACAGGCAAAAGCCTTATATCAGGCGTAAACCTATCAAACTTAAAAATGAAAGACATTCGCGCCTTACTTTATGCGGGGCTGGTCCATGAGGACGAAAAAATAACCTTAAAACAGGTTGGCAAATTGCTACACTTTGGAAACCTCGAGGGCATAAGCGCTTTACTTGAAATTGCTTTTGCGGAGGCTATGCCTGAGAAAAAAGAGGATAACGACCCCCCTTTGACATAGAGCCGCCTACATGGATGGAATTATGGGCCATTGGGCGGTATGATTTACGATTATCTGAAAAAGAATTTTGGAGGCTGACCCTGCGTCAGTTTCACGCACTTTTAGAACGAAAATCACAGCAAATAGAGAGCGAAAACCTAAGGGCGGCCTCCGTGGTGTGCGCTATATATAACGTCAACCGCGATACCCAAAAGCACCCAAAACCATTTACCCCACAGGATTTCATACCGAGTAAAGTCAGGGTGCAGAAAAAGAGTCAGTCGCCCGAGGAAATGCTTACAATGGTGAGGATGCTTAACGCTGCCTTTGGTGGGGAAGTCATTGAATAATGGTGGTGATGAGGATAGATGGCAACTGAACTGAGCAGGCTTTTAGTTGTCGTAGGGGCAAAAACCGAGGAGTTTGGGAAGGCCTTTAAGGACATAGAGAAGCAGATCGCAAGCACTGAAAGAAAGCTTGACGGATTCACCAAAATAGGCGAGAGATTTAAAAAGGTCGGTTTGGCCATATCTGCCGCTGTTACTCTCCCTTTAGTCGGTTTAGGAGCCGCCGCCATTAAAACCTCGGTTGACCTGGAAAGCGCCTTTGCCGGGGTGCGTAAAACCGTAGATGGCACCGAGGAAGAGTTTGCAGCTCTGAAACAGCAATTTGATGATATGGCAAAACGCATACCTATTGCTGTAACCGAGATATACAGAATCGGTGAAGCCGCTGGCCAGTTGGGTGTTAAAAAAGAAAACATAATTGGTTTTGCTGAGGTGATGGCCAAACTAGGTGTTGCAACCAATATGTCCAGTGACCAGGCCGCCACAGCCCTTGCAAGGCTGGCAAACATCACACAAATGCCCCAGGAAAACTTTGATCGCCTCGGGGCCACCGTTGTGGCTTTGGGTAATAATTTAGCCACTACTGAATCAGAAATAGTTGAGATGGGCTTACGCCTGGCGGGTGCCGGTAAACAGGTCGGACTCACCGAGGCACAGGTTTTAGGCTTTGCGGGTGCTCTCAGTTCGGTTGGTATTGAGGCAGAGATGGGCGGCTCCGCATTTTCCCGGGTGTTCTTGGACATGCAAAATGCTGTTATGAGTGGCCGTGCCACCCTGGGAATATTTGCACAGGTGGCGGGAATGTCTACGCAGCAATTCGCGCTGGCTTTTAAAGAAAACGCCGCGGGTGCTGTGGCCGCCTTTATCGAAGGCCTGGGCAAGGTGTCCAAGAGCGGACAGAACGTTGTACCGGTACTGGAGGCTTTGGGGCTTTCAGAGATTCGCGTTCGAGATTCTCTGTTAAGGGCTGCAAATGCTGGTGATCTGTTCAGGAGCAGTATTGAGCTTGGAACAAAAGCGTGGAAAGAGAATACGGCACTTAATAAAGAGGCTAATGAAAGATTCAAGACCTCGGCATCCCAGTTTCAGATTTTGAAAAACCAACTCACGTTATTAGGTGGCGCTTTTGGCGGGATACTGACTCCGGCGCTGCTCACGTTTTTAAAGCCCTTTGTGGCTGTTATAGACAGCATGTCAAAAATGAACGAGTCAACAAAAAAAGTTGTCGGCATTGTACTGTTGTTGGCTGCCGGAATTGGCCCGTTACTGTTTTCCATCGGGTTAATGATTAAGATGGTCCCTATTTTAACTCTTGGAATTAAGGGTTTAGGAATGGCGCTGGCATGGCTTAACGCTAACCCTCTCGGAGCCCTTATAACCTTAATTGGGGCTGCCATCGTTATTATGACCCTGATGTACCAAAACATGGATAAGCTCAGATACTACGGTCTCCAGGCTTTTAAATCCTTGAAGATAGGCGTCATGTCTGCGGTTAAGTCAATGCTTACAAGTTTAGGTGAATTCTTAGGTCTGGTGCCGGGACTTAGCGGTAAAATTAATAACGCTATTAAAAACCTAGAAAATCAAATTGAAAGCGACAAAGAATTTAAGGTTAATCTTGCCATAAATTACGAAGCTTCCCAGGAAGCTGAGAAAATCAAAAACGAGATTGCCAAAGTAACGTCAGGAAATACAGGAACTACCAACATACCAGGAATAGTTGATGTGCCACAGATTGAATTGCCAGCCGAAAAAACGGCTAAGAAAATAGCAACGGCCTGGACCAACACCTCCGATGCCCTGAAAAACGCTTTTAGTATTCTCGTGACCGGTCACGAATCCGCCGCCCTAAAAGCCGAAATGCACGGCGATAAGCTTGCTCAGATGTCCCTGAAGGGTCAGCAACTAACCGAGCAGATGACCTCTCAACAGGCAATCATAGCCAAGGTCAAAGAGGAAATCACAGCCAACACTGCCGCAGGCGTCCTCCAAGACGAAACCCAGGAGGATTTAGCCAAGAGGACGGACGAGCTAAATAAAAAGTTGGCCGATGAGGAAAAAGCCCTTGTGGACCTTAAAAAGCAGCTATACGACAATAACCAAGCCGTAAAGACCCAGGCCAAAGAGCTTCGAGAACTGGGCGAAGAGGTCACGAAGGTGGAAACCAAGTACCGGGAAGACCTTACATCGGCCTTGGAGGACTACCAAAAGAAGGTTAAGGAAACCAACAACAGGCTTATCGACGATGAGAAAAAGCTAACCGAGGAGTATGACAAGGCCCTCGACAGCCGGGCAAAATCCCTGGCTGACTTTGTGGGCCTGTTTGATGCCGTGACGCCCAAAAGCGTATCCGGGTCGGAGCTTCTGGCCAATCTCAAAGGTCAGGTTAAAACTTTCGAGGACTGGTCAGCGAACATCCAGGCGTTATCAGCCCGAGGTGTGGACCAGGGGCTAATCGAGGAACTGCGCCAAATGGGGCCGAAGGCAGCCCCGGAGATTGCAGCCCTGCTGACTCTGACCGATAGCGAGCTGCAGGAGTATCAGACTTTGTGGCGGACAAAAACAGCCGATGCCCGGAACGAGGCAATTATCCAACTGGAACAGCAGCGGATCGAGATGCAAACAAAGCTCACGGAGATTAGGACGGCGGCCACCCAGCAGTTGGAACTCTACAAAGTGGAGTGGGAAAAGAAAAATGCCGACATCAGAAAAAATGCCGACGAGGAAATGACCCGGATACAAAAACGGTTTGAGGAAATCAGTGGGGCTGGGACCAAGTACGGCGTTGAACTGGTGGCGAACTTTACCGCTGGCATGGAAAGCCGCTTTGAAAGTTTGAGAAAAACACTGGAAAAAATGGCTGGGCTGGTGGACAGCTATATGCCACACTCTCCGGCCAAAGTAGGCCCCCTTAAAAGGCTGGCAGAGTGGGGACCGTCACTGGTCAAAACCTTTGCCGAGGG
>Ga0209347_1003746_pt1 | contig 17070 bp, 14 predicted proteins | sample AutmiccommuBRH23_FD_187382 | JGI IMG/M metagenome (GOLD analysis project Ga0209347, IMG submission 187382) | Deep subsurface microbial communities from Mt. Terri, Switzerland - Autotrophic microbial communities BRH/23 (SPAdes) (version 2) | ecosystem: Environmental > Aquatic > Deep subsurface >...
GTGATGAGCCTTCCATCCCTCCTTTCCTATATAAACCCGGCAAATATGATACAACGACCCATCCCGTCTTCAGGGGAAGCATTACCGATCGTAGGCCTGGGCACCTGGCAAACCTTTGATGTCGGAACAGCGGCCACGGAGCGGGAGCCCCTGGCGGAAGTACTTAAAATCCTTACGGAAAAAGGCGGGAAAGTTATAGATTCCTCCCCCATGTACGGCAAGTCCGAGGCGGTGGTAGGTGAACTTACGGCAGCCATGGGCCAGGCTTCCGATTTCTTTTATGCCACCAAGGTCTGGACCAGCGGCGAACAGGCCGGGCGCCGGCAAATGGAGGAATCCATAAAGAAAATGCGCCGGAGTAAAATGGACCTGATGCAGATCCACAACCTGGTCGACTGGAAAACCCATGTGAAAACCCTGAAATCCTGGAAGGAAATCGGCAAAATCCGTTACTGGGGCATTACCCATTACCTAGATTCCGCCCATGGGGATCTGGAGGCCATTATCCGGGCGGAACAGCCGGATTTTGCGCAGTTCAACTATTCTGTCCGCTCCCGCCATGCGGAACGCTCCCTCTTCGATACCTGCCACAGGCACAAAACGGCGGTTATCGTGAACCAGCCCTACGAGAGCGGGTCGCTCTTCGGGCTTGTAAAAGGCAAACCCCTCCCCGGCTGGGCGGCAGACTACGACATCAAAAGCTGGGGACAGTACTTTTTGAAGTTCATCCTCTCCCACCCAGTGGTCACCTGTGTAATCCCGGGCACCTCCACCCCCCGGCATATGCTCGATAATGCCCAGGCGGGCTATGGACGCCTGCCCGATGTGGCCGGAAGGGAACGTATGGCCGTCCACCTGCAATCACTTTAGTCCGGGGGCTAAAATTTTGAGGGCAGAAGGCTGTTGAATCCCTATTTTTTTTTGGTATCTTAAACATTGCCGTTAAAGCCCCGGCCGGTTTTGAGGTTTAACATCGGGGCTAAATAAAAAATTTAACGTGGGGTGGAGGCCAGCGACCACCTGAACAAACGGGGCTTCCCCTGGCGCCATAGCCCGGGACCTATCCTGAATTATTATGCCTAAATATGTAATTGAACGCGAAATCCCGGGAGTTGGGAATCGAACACCTGATGAACTGAAGGGGATTTCGCAGACTTCCTGCGGGGTCCTGCAAAATCTGGGGCCGGAGATCCAATGGGTGCACAGCTACGTGACAGACAACAAGATTTTCTGCATCTACAATGCGCCCAATGAGGAAATCATCCGCGAACATGCGAAGCAGGGTGGCTTCCCTGCCAACGCGGTACTCAAGGTTGCCGCTGTTATCGATCCGGTAACGGCCGAATAAACCTCTGGCACATGAGAAGTGCGGTTGGATAACGCAGGTTGATGGACTCTGTAAGCGTATGACCCGACTTCATCACTCATTTTAATGCCCCTCCGCCAGGGGGTAAGGTGGTGCGTCCGGGTGTCGTTACAAACCCTCACCACCCGTTAAACCCTGGCCCTGCAGCGGCACGCCTGTTTTTGTCAGCCTGCTTTATTTTTTCAGTTTCAGGCCATATCTTAATTCCAGGGGAGGGGGCTATGCCCCCCAATTGCTTACCCTGACCCTTGTTAAACCCTGGCCCTGCCCCACATTTCCGTTTGTCATCAGGCTGCTTCCTTTTTGCAGTGTATGGGTCTATCTTATATCCAGGGGAGGGGGCTATGCCCCTCCAATTACTTACGCCTAACCTTGTAAAACCCTGGCCCTGCAGCGGCACGCCTGTTTTTGTCAGCCTGCTTTATTTTGTCAGTTTCAGGCCATATCTTAATTCCAGGGGAGGGGGCTATGCCCCCCTCATAGCCTACGCTAATTTTAGAAACCCGTTTTGCACCCTTTGCTTCAGGAAAGGCGATGGGAAGCAGACGCCGGTCTTCGACTGTCCTAGGCGGGATGGCAATCTAGTCAGGCAACAACTCCCTTTTCACTTCTTTCCTCAGGTAATAGCCAGTAACGATAGTCGACAGGGTATCGGCGATGGGAAAGGAGATCCAGACACCCACTTCACCAAGGTACCAGGGTAAAATTAAAATGAGTGGTATAAAAAAGAAGCCCTGGCGGGTAAGGGTCAGTAACAGGGCGGGTACGGCTTTTCCGATAGCCTGGAAATAGGCGGCTCCGATCAGCTGGAGGGCTATGATGGGGGTCGCGGCAAAAACCAGGCGCATGGCCACAGGGCTGTGCTCCAGTACAAAGGCGTTGGTAGCAATCTCCTCCGGGCTCATTCCCGGCCGGTTGCTGAGGAAGAGGTCGGCTATTTCCGCCGGGAAGATCATCAAAATGGCAAAAACGAAAGTGGCTACGATAGCGGCATAGGTAATAGCCGTTTTGATAGATTCTCGTACCCTTTGGTATTTTCCGGCGCCATAGTTAAATCCTGCAATCGGTAAAAAGCCCTGGGTTACACCGAATGCAGGGAAAAGGGCGAACATCAGCATCCTGCCGATGATGGCATAGACCGCTACCTGGGCCTCCCCCCCGAGTTCGAAAAGGATATTGTTCAGCAGCAGGTAGGTGATACTGGTGACTGCCTGCCGCGCGAGGGTTACAAAGCCAAGGGAACCGATTTCCCGCAGGATGGGGCCATCGAGTCCGAAATGCGGGAGGCTGATCTTCAGTTCCGAATTACGGGAAAGGAAAAACCAGAAGATATAGCCAAAGCACAGCAAATAACTGGCTGTGGTTGCCCAGGCCGCCCCTTCCATCCCCCAGTCGAACACGAATATAAAAAGATAATCCAGCACCAGGTTCCCCACAGACGGGATGATCATGGCCACCATGGCAAAGCGGGGTTTCCCCTCGGCGCGGATGACCGTATTGCCCATCATGCACAGGGCCAAAAAGGGCACCCCGTACAAAACGATGGTATAGTAGACTTTGGCCGGTTCGAAAATGGCCCCTTTCCCGCCAAAAGCGGGGATCAGGCCATCCACATAATAGAGGCCGAGGACCACCATCAGGATGGTAACGATAAGCGTGAGGCTGATCTGGTTGCCAAAGGTTTTAAGCGCTTTCTCCTTCAACCCGGCCCCCAAAGCCCTCGAAATAATGCTGCTGCCCCCTATCCCTATGGCCATGCCCAAAGCGGCGATAAAAAAGGACACGGGCAGGACCACATTGATGGCCGCAATGGCGATAGAGCCGATCCAGTTGCCTACAAAAATAGTGTCGACCAGAATGTTGAGGCTCATCACGAGGATGCCGATGGAAGCGGGCACAGCCTGTTTCACCAACAGCCGCCCGATGGGTTCCGTACCTAACTGTTCCGAGGAGACTTTGGACATGGTGGCAAAATTACGACTTTAAAATGCTATCCGGTGACTCAATAAACAGTTAACATTGATGTAGGAGGCAGGCTTGGGTTCAAGGTTCAAAGATCAAGGTTCAAGGTGTTGTTGGCAGCACTTTCAAAGCTCCTCCCTTTAGTTAAAGGGAGGTGCGGTTACGAATACTCGTATTCAAGTTGTCCACAACACCACCCCAAAAATAAGGCTATGTCATTTCGAACCGAACGAAGTGAGTATGAGAAATCCTATGATAGTGGCACGGAGCTGGTTTAACGGGATTTCTCAGTCGCTCCGCTTCTTCGAAATGACATGGGGAGGCTTGGCTAATAAGAAATGACGAAAATAATAACCCTCCCTACAATTCGACAAATCAACCTTCCTACGCAAAGGCTTCGGCGGGCAGGCAAATCAACAAATCAACCCGTCCCCTGCCTACATCATAACGCGAGCTCCTCTCTGCAACATGCCTGCCTACTGCCACTGCCAACTGCCTACTAATTAACCGGGTAGTCAATTCCGCTCCTGAAGTTTATTTTACGCCGGAAGGTCCCCGGTCTTTTCCCAATCCCCCACCCATTCCGCCATCAGCGCTACCCAATCTTCGCGCTCATTGAGGCAGGGAATGTGTTTGTATGAGCTTCCCCCGGCCTCCATGAACTGGTGCTTCCCTTCCATGGCAATTTCCTCCAGGGTTTCCAGGCAATCGGCAACAAAGGCGGGGGTAATGACAGCCAGATGCCTTTTCCCTTCTTTGGCCAGGCGCTCAAATTCGAAGTCGGTATAGGGTTTCAGCCAGGGATCTCCGGCCAGGCGCGATTGGAAGGAGGTGCTTACCATTTCAGATGGCAGCTGCAGCTGTTGGCACACCCGATCGGTGGTGTCGTAACATTGGTGGCGGTAGCAGGTGTGGTGTGCCACGGAATTGATCTGACAGCAATTCCCGTCGATCCTGCAATGAAACCTGGTAGGGTCCGATTTGCGGATATGCCTTTCGGGGATGCCGTGATAGGAGAACAATACATGGTCATACTCAAAACCCTTCAGGCCATCGGCTATACTTTGTGCCAGTACCTTGATATAGCCATCGCTCTTATAAAATGCCGGCAGGGTGGTAAACCGCATGGCCGGGAAATGTTCTTCCTGCACCTGCATGGCCTTCACCACGACGGTTTCGTAAGACGACATGGCATAGTGCGGGTAGAGGGGAACAAGCAACACTTCGGTAACCCCCTGTTCCTGTAGCTCCTGTAAAGCTTTTCCAATGGTCATTGAGCCATAGCGCATCCCCAGGCTTACGGGCAGCTGCACCTGCTTACGGAGTTTTTCGCGGAAGCGTTCGGAGATCACGATCAGGGGCGAGCCTTCCTCCCACCAGATTTTGGCATAGGCACGGGCCGAACGTTTGGGCCGGGTCTGCAGGATAATCCCCCTGACAATTACATTTCTCAGCCACAGGGGTACATCGATCACCCTTTCATCCATAAGGAATTCGTCGAGATACGGTTTTACATCCTTTGCGGTAGGGCTGTCCGGGGATCCAAGGTTAACGAGTAATACTCCTTTCACGGTGGCGGGTTTTGCTCTCAAAAATACACCTTGTTGCCATACCTGCTTATAAATTGATGAATATCTTTCTTTATTTAACCATAGAGAAAGCTGATCAATCTGCCGGGAATTATGTGTTTTTATTAACTTACCGCCAAAGTAGTAATCTATGCTGGAACAAATAATTAACGGACATGATGACGACCAGGCATTGATTTACCTGTTAATAGCCCTTATCCTGCTGAGCGGGATTTATATCGGGGTGGTTTTCCTGTTGAGGCGGCTTGGCAGGAACCCGAAATCCCCTGTCCCTACGGAGGCGGTCAAAAGGATTTCCCTCCCGCTGATGCTGATCCTGTTTTCCGTGCTGCTGAGGGTGGAATCACTGCGCGCCCTGCTGGGGCTGGAAGATTATACCTATTGGTTTACGAAATCGAGCACCCTGCTCTTTATCGCGGCCGTTACCTGGCTTATCATCCGAATCCTGAAACTGGTAAAAGAGCTGGTGATCCACAACTACGATGTTACCACAGCCGATAATTTAAGGGCCCGGCAGGTATATACCCAGTTCAACATCCTGGAGCGCATCGTGATTTTCATAGTGCTGATCCTGGCTTTGGGGATCGCGCTGATGAGTTTTGAAAATATAAGGGAAATCGGGCTGAGTATCTTCGCTTCTGCCGGGGTGGCCGGGATCATTATCGGGTTTTCCGCCCAGAAATTAATCGGGGCCATCCTTGCGGGGATACAGATCGCCATTGCGCAGCCCATCAAAATAGATGATGTGGTGATTGTTGAAGGTGAATGGGGGCGCATCGAACAGATAACACTTACCTACGTGGTGGTGGCAATCTGGGACAAGAGGCGGCTGATCGTCCCCACCACCTATTTTATTGAAAAACCCTTTCAGAACTGGACAAAAACCTCGGCCGATATCCTGGGGACTGTATTCCTTTATACCGATTACAACGTCCCTTTTGATGCCCTGCGGGAAGAACTCACCCGTATCCTCGGGTCAACCGATCTCTGGGACGGCAAAGTAAATGTACTGCAGGTAACGGACTCCAGTGCCCGGCATGTGGAAATCCGGGCCCTGATGAGTGCAAAGGACTCCCCTACGGCCTGGGATCTCAGGGTATATGTGCGGGAAAAACTCATCACCTTCCTGCAGCAAAATTACCCCGAAAGCCTGGCGCATACCCGCCTCTACCTGAAAAATATGGACGAGGCGGAAAATACCGGCAAAAAATAGGCGTTATAAGGATACCAGATCCTATTAACTAACCTCTTGCCCATGCGTATCCTTCACTGCCTATTGGGGCTTATCCTTACCCTTAGCGGATATTCCCAGGATTCTAACAGCCTGTTATGGGAGATCTCCGGCAACGGCCTGGAACAGCCTTCTTACCTTTACGGAACCATGCACGTGAGCAAAAAAATCGCCTTCCTGCTCGATGATGTTTTCTACAAAGCCCTCGACCAGAGCGAAGTGGTAGCCCTGGAGTCGGATCCCGCCACCTGGCTCGAAAATGATACGGACAACAGCAATATGGGCTACGGCTTCAGTCCGAAAGGGTTCTATGCCACCGCATTCAGCATGCAGTCGCCCGGCAAAAAAGACCTGGCCGCTTTCCTGGCCTCGGATGACGACCTGGTGAACAACATCCTGTACCGCACCAGTGATTACAACCAGAATTTTGAAGAGGAAACCTACCTCGACATGTTTATTTACCAGGCCGGGAGTAAGTTCGGGAAAACCATCCTGGCGCTTGAAGACCTCGAAGAGTCGCAGGCCCTGGTAGGAAGGGCAAGCCTGAACGCCATGAAACGCAAACCCGACGAATGGCTGCAGCAGAAAATGGAACGGCACGACCTTATGTCTCTTATGCAGGATGCCTACAGGGAGCGCAACATCAACCTGCTGGATTCCATAGACCGGGCGATGTATACCGACCATTATCTCAACAACATGCTTTATATCCGGAATGAAAACATGGCCATCCGCCTGGATTCGGCCATCCGGAAAGCCAGGGTATTTGCAGGGATTGGCGCCGCCCACCTGCCTGGGGAAAAAGGGGTAATAGCCCTGCTCGGGAATCTGGGGTATACCGTGGTTCCGCTGGTTTCTGAAGCTACCACAGAAGGCAGCAGGCTGAAGGAAAAGTTCGTTCAGAGTTTCCGCAAACCCGAACTCAGCCCCCAGAGCCCGGAAGACGGTTTTTTCAGCATCGGTTTGCCTTACAAACTGTACCCGGTAGCCGAAGGGCAACATACCACCTATATCTCCCCCGACCTGACCAACGGGAGTTATTTCATGGTACACCGCATCCCTACTTTTTCGGTCCTCAACAAAAAAGCGACATACACCATAGCAGACCTCGAAAGCCTGTTATTTGAGAACATCCCCGGGAAGATCCTGGAAAAAAAGAAGATCAGCCGGCAGGGTTTCGAGGGAATCGACATCAGGAACCAGCTGAAAAACGGCAACCACCAGCATTACCAGATCTATATTACCCCACTGGAGGTCCTGATATTTAAAATGGGGGGCCAGGGCACGTATACCATGGAGTTTTCAGAGCCTGTTTTCAACAGCCTTAATTTCAAACCGCTACAGACCGGCAAGCTGCCTGTAGTTTCGGCTTTCAGGGATTTTGAGGTTGAATTCCCGGCCTATTACAGCTTTACCAACCGGGAGCGTAACGGGAATCGCTGCCTGCAGGGCTATGACCCGGAAAAGGGGTCCTATTATTTCCTGAAGCAGGCCACGCTCAATGATTTTGATTTTATCGAGAAAGACAGTTTTGAATTAAAGCAGATCCAGGACCGGTTTTACCGGCATCTGGACCTGGAGCCGGAATATAATGCGCCCGGGGCTTTCACCCTTACGTCCTCAGCAGCTTTTAAAGGGTCTGAGGAGAAAAGGCTTTATCTGAAAACCGAGGTCCGCAGGGGCGATTATTACCTTCTCGGGATCCTTACCAGCGATGCCGCGGAGGCAACCGCCTATTTCAATTCCTTCCGGATAAATGAAGCCCGGTACCCGGAGCATTTTACCACTGTGAGGGATACCGCCATGCATTTCAGCACCATCTCGCCCGTTCAGCCGAACAAGTTCGTGGAAACCAGCCTGGGGCATTACAAGACACAAAAAGAGCTGAAGCCGTACCACCCTTATTCCAAAAAAACCATCTACCAGCACGCCAACAACGAGGCCATCCTGGTAACCCTGAACAAAAGCCATGATTATATGACCTTCCCGGGGATCGACTCTGTTTGGGCCCTCCGTAAAAAACAATATGCCGGGGCCAGTTTCAGGATCCATAAGGCAGAAGCCAAATCGCATCCCGGCGGCTACCATGAATTGCAGCTAACCCTCACCGACACGGCCAGCAGCCGTGCCGTGCTGGTTAAAAACGTGGTTAAAGGCGGACTTTTGTACGAGCTTAAAGCCAATACAGACACCATCAACCCCCCCAGTAAATTTATTTCCGGGTTTTTTGACAACTTCCGGCCCACAGACACCATTATCGGCCGGGACCTGCTGGCCGATAAAACCCCTGATTTCTTCAGGGCCCTCCGGGAGAACGACAGTATTGTGATGAAGGGCTACCGTTACCTGCTTTTTGATGAACGGCATGCCGACAGCCTCATGCACTATGTTGCAACCTATGATTTTTCAGGAGATAAGGAACATATCCAGACCCATATGCTAAAAGAACTTGGCGCCATGGCTCTGCCCCGGGTAAAGGAATTCCTTGAAGAATACTACAGCCTGTCTTACGCCAACTCCGGCGCCCAGACACGAATATTGCAGGCAGCCACCAGTAAAGGTGACGAAGGTTCTGCTGAAAGGCTGCTGTCTTTGCTGTCGACAGACCTGCCGCTGGTGGCCAACCCGGTTGAGACCGACCTTATTTTTGCCCCCTACTATGACAACCTGCCACTGGCAGCCGGCTTATTCCCCGATATCCTGGAATACAGTGCGATCCCGGAATATAAGGAACCCATCATCAGCTTACTGGCCACGCTTTACGCGAAGAAGGTGATTAAAACAAAACATTACAGGAAATACCTGGATCCCCTGGTGAACGACGCCAATATGCAATTGAAACGGCAGCTGGGGATCGAGAGCCAGAGCCGGATTCAAAGCGGGAATTTCAGCAAGAATAAACGGGAGCAGAAGAAATTACTCGAAGATTATACCAGCCTGTTGTTCCCCTTCAGGAACGACCGGGCAGTGGCCCCGTTTTACGAACGCCTGTGGCAGGTTAAAGATCCGGGGGTGCGCACTACGTTCATGTCCCTGCTGGCAGCAGAAGAAATATACATACCGGATAGTATTATTGATTCCCTGGCTGCTGATATAAATAGCAGGAAACTGTTTTTCAACAAGTTACAGGCCGTAGGTAAAGTATCCCTTTTCCCTGATCAATATGGCAGTCAGCAAATGCTGGCCGAAGCCGCGCTCTTTGAAGGGGACCGTTTTGACCCAAGTATAGATACCATCCGGTTTGTGGGGGAGCGTGAATTGCACTCGGAAGGCAGGCTATATAAGGGGTTCTATTTTAAGCACAGGAACCAGCTTGATTTCAATAAAAATTTCAAAATGTATCTTTTGGTTTATGAAGTTGGTGCGCCTGTGGGCGGGCGGGCGTATTACATGAGCAAGGGCCTTAGGATGGCGGATACGGATACGGAGGATGAAATAATGCGCTTTGTAACCGAGGAGTTCCAATTAAGAGACCACCCGCGTGCGGTGGTGTTTGAGGCTGAGGAAAAAATTGGGTATCGTTTTTAATTAAGATTCCTTCATAAGCTTTTCTAAATTAGCTTCCGGTAATGGTTCAGGGATTCGTTGGTATCATATTGGAAAGCTTAACTCCCATGCCGATTAGCAGGAAAATAGTACTTTGGTACTGTTGTTGCAGCTATCCGCATACATGAAAATTATCAGAAGCCTTATCTTCTAATAGTGATAGCCGGTAATCTGAGAATGTGTAATTTTATTTAAAAACAGTAGCACGGCATGATGAAATTCGCTTCTACATTGGTGTTAATCCTGGCAGGTCATCTCCTGTTCGCCCAGACCATTGTATGTTCGCCTATTGACAAAAACACCCTCGAGGAAAAAATAGTCGAAATGCAGTCGGTGGTGCAACCTACCTATGGCGACACCCTGGTGACTATCGGCAAATCCTTCCTCGGCATCCCCTATGTGGCCAAAACGCTCGAGGTCGGGGAAACGGAATCCCTGGTGATCAACCTCCAGGGGCTTGATTGTACGACCTACGTGGAAAATGTACTGGCCTTCGGGAGCATGCTCAGAAAAGGGGAAAAAGAGCTGGATGATTTTGCCCGGACCCTGGAGAAAATCCGATATAAAGACGGGAAGCTAAGGGGATACCCATCCCGCTTGCATTATTTTTCCGAATGGATCGCAAACAACCAGGAAAAAGGCCTGGTAAAGGACATCACCGGTGAGCTCGGCGGCAAAGCGCTTACCAAGGACATTAACTTCATGAGTACCCACCGTGATTTATACCCCTTCCTCAGTGATGAAGACAATTACCTGCAGATCAAGGCATCGGAACGCTATTTAAACGACCGCCCCCTGTATGTCCTTGCCAAGGACAAGATCGAAGCCAGCGAACATTTGCTCCGCTCCGGCGACATCATCGCCCTTGCTACCTCCATCAATGGCCTGGATGTTACCCACACCGGTTTTGCCATCCGCATGGATAACGGCAGGATCCACCTGCTTCATGCCTCGTCTGCCAATGAAGAAGTGGAAATCTCCGAACTGCCCCTGGCGGAATACCTGAAGAATATACGGCATAACACCGGGATTATGGTGGCGAGGCCGCGCTAGGGTTCCGGGTTCCGGGTTCCGGGTTCTGGGTTAAAGGGATAAATTCAAAAGCAAATTCAAAAGGAAAAGGGTATTTAAGTTCAAGTACAAGTTCAAACGCAAGTTCAAGATATTCGGAGCAGGCTAATCAACACTTCTTTTATGTCTTAAATGTTCTCCGGATAACCAAACAAATATCCAAATACACTCATCCACCTATCTCTGTCTTCATCATGAAGCTAGCTCTGAGCAGCTTTATGGTTGCCTGCTGCGAACTTCCAACTGCCTACTTTGTTCCGGGTTAAAGTGGAATTATAGTTCCCTGCAAGTATTTATCAGTAAATGGCCATTATTTTATGCGCATGGCAAGGATTGAGAATTTTGAAGATCTGGAGATATGGAAACTGGCAAGGGAGATTTGCGGGGATGTCTATGCCTTATTTTTGGAAACAAGCCTGAAAAATGATTTTGCGCTACGAAATCAAATGGATAAGTCATCAGGTTCTATAATGGATAATATTGCGGAAGGCTTTGAAAGGAATGGAAATAAAGAGTTTATTCAATATCTGAGTATAGCCAAAGCCTCCTGCGGAGAATTGCGGTCGCAACTATTTAGGGCGGTTGACAGGAAACACATAGGAAAACCACGTTTTGATCAACTTATCGAAAAACTCGACCTTGAATGTTATAAGATTGGCTTCCTAATGAGCTATCCTCATAAATCCAACTACAAAGGCTCAAAACTCAGGTAAACCCGGAACTCAGAACGCCGAACTCGCAACTTAATACGATATGGCCTTCCTGTTTCAATAGCTCTAATCTCGGTCAAACCCGGAACGCCGAACCCGGAACCCGGCACAGAGTAGGCCGTAGCAGTTGGCAGACCTAACCTTGAACTTTGAACCAAGCACTGCCAACTGCGACTGCCTACTGCCTACTTGCCTTCCAGGCACCACTGTATTCCCCCCAGCAGGTGCTGGCGGAAAGCGGGGTCATCAAAGGCTTCTTCCGTATGGCCCAGGCCTGTATAAAAGGACCGGCCGCCATCGAATTCCTGATACCAGGCTATAGGATGGTTATCCCCGTTTTCCCCTCCTTCATACGACGATTCATCTAGCTTCATCAGCACTTGTATATCCGGGTTGATATCCTTGTAATTATACCACTCATCAAAATGCACCCAGCTTGCGCCCAGGTGTTTTGTGGCCGGGTGGGTTTGGTTTACCACTTCTATAGTTGCCTCCTGCTGCTTTGGATGGCTCTTGAACCAGGCCCCTGCAAGCTTTCCGTACCATGGCCAGTCGTATTCGGTATCGGCCGCGGCGTGGATGCCCATATACGCTCCGCCACCTTTTATATAATCCTCAAAGGCCTGCTGCTGGGCCGTGCCCAGGACATCCATGGTTGTGCTCAAAAAAACAACCAGCTGGTATTTTTGTAGGTTCTCTTTTGAAAAGGCAAGGGAATCTTCTGTCTGGGTGATCTGGAAACCGTTGGCGGCTCCTATCTCCGCCAGGGTGGCTACGCCCTTTTCAATCGATTCATGGCGATACCCGGCGGTCTTGGTAAAGACCAGCAACTGGGGGGCAACCCCTTCGGGAATTTCCGGATTGGCCGGATCCGTCCCGTTCTTGCTGCTACCCCCGCAAAATAAAAATCCTATGGTCAGGAAGGTGGTGATCAGTAAAGTGGCATGTGTTCTCATAAATTTTCATATTAGATTATTTCCGGCTATCCTGCTTCCAAGCAGATCAGCCATATTTTTTGTCCCGGGTATATCACTAACCCAGCGACATACTGTATTTCTTCGGCGTAGTCCCGAATTTCTTTTTAAAGGCCGCTATAAAGTGGCTGGCTGTACTGTAGCCTACCTTAAGGCCGACTTCATTTACATTATACTGATTGGTTTCCAGGATTTTCCTGGCGTATTCCATTTTATAATCGAACAGGAAGCCATATACCGAGTCCCCGTATACCTGCTTAAATCCTTCCTTTAACTTCTTAAGGCTAAGTCCTATTTCTTCAGATAGTTCATTTAGCGTTGGGGGCTCTGCCATCCTCGAAATTATAATCTCCTTGGCCTTCCTGATCCGCTTCACATTATCCTCGTCGGCAAGGAAAGGGCACTGGTCCATATCAAATTCCTCATTGCGGTTAAAGTAGAGGGCCATAAGTTCATAAACCTTGGCGCGCAGATAAAGCGTTTTAATGGTGGGGTGCAGGTTATAGGTCATGATCTGGCTGAGGATCACCGCTATGGCCGGACTTACCGCCTCCTGGGAGTAATATTTTTTATCCTTGTTCTCGGCGCTTAAGAAATGGATGTAGTCCGCCTCCTTTGAAAAGAGCGAATGGAACCTGCGGATGCTCATGATCACCGAGATCATCCAGGAATTGGGGTTCAGTTCAAGGTTGATGGGCAGGTCTAATTGTATATTGTACAGTAAAAGCGACTGGTCCTCGCCTACTTCCAGGGCATATCGGCCTTCGTTGAAAATAAATTTCGCACTCCCCTTCAGGCAAAAGTGGAATTGAATATAACTTCTGTCGACATCCCGGAAGACCCTTTGGATTCCCAAGCCATCGTTCTGTAATTTAAGTACTGTGAACCCTGCTTCTATTACCAGTTCTTCCTGTGACCCGTGAGCGACATTTTTCACTTCCATTGCCCTTCTCAGATTTACTTCTTTATTTAGAATGCTTCTAAATTAATCCCTTGCCGTCCTGCCTGTTTATTGAAATAATGTCTAAGTTACAAAAATATACCCCTAAAATTCCCGAATCGATACAAATAGTTCTTCCAGCGTTATTTTTGTTCGGATGAGCCATTTATTTTTGTGGCGTTCGACGGACGACGTATGAAGAATTACCACCTTTCCAAACATAACTCATTTTATACCGTAGGCCTCAGTTACCAGAAAGCCGATGCCCGGGTGCGCGGAATATTCAGCCTGGACGAAACTGCAAGGGAGCAGATTCTTATACAGGCCGCTGCTGAAGGGATTGACGGCCTACTGGTAATTTCCACCTGCAACCGCACAGAACTTCATGGCTTTGCCCAACACCCCTATCAGCTGATCAAATTACTGTGCGACAACTCCGCCGGCAATGTGGAAGCTTTCCAGGAAGTAGCCTACATCTATAAAAATGCGGAAGCCATAAACCACCTTTTCCGTGTTGGCACAGGGCTCGACAGCCAGATCCTGGGAGATTTTGAGATCATCAGCCAGCTGAAGCGGAGTTTTGCCCGCTCCCGGCGGCATGGCCTGGCCAACCACTTTATAGAACGCTTATGCAATTCGGTCATCCAGGCCAGCAAACGGATAAAAAATGAAACGGAGATCAGCAGCGGGGCCACCTCGGTAGCTTTCGCCTCCGTACAATACATCCTCAAAAACATCCCGGATATTTCCAATAAGAATATCCTGCTTTTCGGGACCGGGAAAATAGGCCGGAATACCTGTGAGAACCTCATCAAACATAGCCGCAACACCCATATCACCCTCATTAACCGCAGCCGGGAAAAGGCCGAATCCATTGCTGGCAAATTTAACCTCATTGTAAAGGACCTCGATGAGCTGGAGGAGGAAATCCGCAAGACGGATGTATTGATTGTGGCCACTGGCGCCCAATCCCCCACCATAACCCCTGAATTGATCCACCATCGCGGGCCACTCTGGATCCTGGACCTTTCGGTTCCGAAAAACGTAGACGAAAATGTGGCCGGGTGCCAGGGGGTAACCATCCTGCATCTTGACCAGCTATCAGAAATGACAGACGAAACCCTGTTGCTTCGGAAAAAACAGCTGCCGCAGGCCGAGCGCATCATTGAAGAAGTGAAGGGTGAATTCATCGCCTGGCTGGAAACCCGCAGGTTTGCACCCGTCCTTAAAGCACTCAAGAAAAAATTGAAGACTATGAAGGACGAAGAACTGGACTTCCAGTCGAAAAAATATTCGGATTTCAATACTGCCCAGCTTGATGCCATTTCAGACCGCATCATCCATAAAATTACCAAACAGTTTGCCAATCACCTTAAGGCATCGGATATAGATGCTGATGACAGCCTGCAACTGATCCAGAAAGTTTTCCAATTAGAAGAACGGCCTAAATGAGAAAGGTAATCCGCTTGGGGACACGCGATAGCGAACTTGCGCTATGGCAGGCGGCTACCGTTCAGAATAAACTGCAGGCCCAGGGGTTTTCCTGCGAGCTGGTGCCGGCGAAAGCCACAGGCGACCTCCGGCTCGACGTGCCGCTTTACGAACTGGGGATAACAGGGATATTTACCAGGACCCTCGATATAGCCCTGGCTAACGGGGAGATAGACATTGCCGTCCACTCCATGAAAGATGTACCCACCCAGCTGCCCCATGGCATGGTGCAGGCAGCGGTGCTTGAAAGGGCGAACCCCCTGGACATCCTTGTGCACAAAGGGCTTGATTTCCTCAATACCGAAGGGGTTGTGGCCACAGGCAGTCTGAGGCGGAAGGCACAGTGGCTCCACAGGTACCCCCTGCACGAGATTGAAGACCTGAGGGGTAACGTGAATACCCGCTTACAGAAGCTGTGGGATAACAACTGGAATGCCGCAATTTTTGCTGCAGCCGGCCTCGAAAGGATCAATAAACTCCCTGAGCAATACTCCAGCCTGCAGTGGATGGTCCCTGCACCTGCCCAGGGAGCGATGGTTGTGGTGGCAAAGGCAGCAGACAAAGAACTGCGTGCGGCCCTCTCAACCCTGAACCACCTGCCTACCGAACTCTGCACCGCAGTTGAAAGGGAATTCCTCAGGGAACTGGAAGGCGGATGCACCGCCCCCATTGGCGCCCTCGCAACCCTTAAGGGGGATCAACTCCATTTTAAAGGGATCCTCCTATCCCTTGACGGACAGGAAACCATAACGGTTGAAAGGGAAATCGACATAGTTAAAGTTGAAAATTTCGGCAAAAACTGTGCCCGGGAAGTCCTGCAACAAGGCGGCAGTGGATTGATGGAAAGGATAAAAAGGGAGATGAGCAACTGATTTTAACCATGTATATCCCAGGTAACCATGTACGGCTGTGCTGAAAAGACAAGGGGTTTAATGAAAGAACAACCGGGAGGCAACTCTGAATTTCAAGGAGTTTCTATTAGAAGGATCTATGGTCGATTTTTTTATAAAAATAAAAGGCGTAACGGACAGGACAGAGGGCTGCGGCTTTTCGCGGATTTACCAGCATCCCATAAAGCTAGAAAAGCCGCGGACCACTTAAGTCCGGATAAAATCAGAAAAAACGACTGCAGCAAGCAGAAGGCGGGAAATCCGGATGTTTCCGAAGAGCTGGTTGACCCCCATTCCTATGCCGGCACCATCGGGATCGGAAGAAAACGCATCCTCTCTACCAAAAAACTCAGTCCCTCCCACAAGGCCTTCCTGGAATCCAAAGGGATATCCGTTGTGGATTACGATGCTATCAGCATAAAATTCCGGGACGTGCAGATCCCGGCGGGCTTCGAATTCCTGATTTTCACCAGCAAGAACGCGGTAAGGGCTTTTTTAAAGCAATCCGACAAAGTTGGGCTGCAAAATTTGATATGCTTTTGCGTGGGTGAAAAAACAAGGGCGCTGTTGGAAGCCAATGGCTTTAAAGTGCTGTTTTCGGCAGGGAATGCAATGGATCTGGCGCGGTATCTTGCTAAAGAGCACCATAATAACCGGATGCTGTTCATCTGTGGAAACCAAAGGCGGGATGAATTGCCTAACTTGCTCCACGAATATCATATGGCCCTGACGGAACTTGTGGTGTACGATACCGTGGCTAACCCGCTTACACAACCGGGGGATTTTGAGGGAATGCTCTTTTTTAGCCCGTCCGGGGTTAACAGTTACTTTTCCTGTAATCCCCCCGGAGAGGCTATTGCATACTGCATAGGCCCAACGACAGCAGCTGCCGCGAGTGATTATACTGTCAAGTACAAATGCGCTGATACCCCTACTTTGGAAAGCCTTTTGCTGCTGGTAGCAGGCGACCTTGGTAAGAAAACGGCCACTAAACTGAAACCGGAAACAGAATAAAACGATTTATGATCAAGAACGACTTGTTCCTGCGGGCCCTGAGGGGAGAAACCGTAACCCGGCCACCTGTCTGGATGATGCGACAGGCAGGTCGCTATTTGCCCGAATTTATGGCAATCCGTGAAAAGTACGACTTCTTTACCCGTTGCCAGACCCCGGAACTGGCATCCGAAATTACCGTGCAACCCATCCGGCGGTTCGGGATGGATGCGGCCATCCTTTTCAGCGATATCCTCGTGGTCCCCCAGGCAATGGGGATTGAAGTACAGATGAAAGAAGACGTTGG
>Ga0209347_1003747_pt1 | contig 17062 bp, 15 predicted proteins | sample AutmiccommuBRH23_FD_187382 | JGI IMG/M metagenome (GOLD analysis project Ga0209347, IMG submission 187382) | Deep subsurface microbial communities from Mt. Terri, Switzerland - Autotrophic microbial communities BRH/23 (SPAdes) (version 2) | ecosystem: Environmental > Aquatic > Deep subsurface >...
GGCCCGTCTTGTAGAGCCGGGCCCCCGCCGGATCCACGGTGAGGCGGTATCCGAGCGCCTCGGAGAAGAAGCGGGTCAGGGACACCCGGTGCCGCCGGATGAGCCTCAGCTCGTCGTCGTGGCCGTGCCCGACCGGCATGAGGGGCCGCCGAAGCAGCGCCCGGGCCGCGAGGCGACGCTCGTGCGTGTCCTGGGCGTCCTCGGCCTGGGGTGGCCGGGCCAGGCGATCGGCGGTACCGGCGTCAGCGCTCACGACACCGCCTCCTTCCCTCCGGCCGCCTCGTCGCGGACCTGTCGTCCGGCGCCCGCCTCGACCGCGAGGGAACGGTCCACCAGTCGGAGCCGGCCGGACGGGCTCACGACGACAGTGCCCGCGCCCGGCGTCGACGTGATCAGCAGCACCGCATCGTGACCCGGGATCGGCACTGCCGCACCGGTGCGGGACCCAGCCGACCCGGTGTCGTCGCTGCCCGCGAGAGCGAGCCCAGCGGCATACAGCTCCATGAGGGCCTCGCGGCCCGCATCACTGAGCCGCACGCGGTCGAGCCGGCCCCGGTGACCGGCGACCTCCGCGACGGCGCGTCGACGCGCGGCGTCGGCTCGGGCATGCTCCTCGAGGCGACGGGCCTTCGTCTGCGAGAAGTCCTCCGGTCGCCCGGAGGCCCCCGCGCTGCGTCGCTGGCCGGTGGAGCGGAGCATGATCGGCACCTCCGCCCGGGGAGCGCGGACCCATGACATCGTCGGGGGCACCGCGTCCTCCGACTCGCTCACGGCAAAGCCGAGGTGTCGGCTCGAGTAGAGGCCGAAAGCGCTGGCCCAGATCGCGTGCGCCGTCGTGTCGTCCGCGTCGTCGAACCAGCGGGCCAACCGCAGCAGCTCGGCATGGCGACCGTGCTCGCGCTCACTGCTCGCGACGATCCGCCGCAGGTTGACGAGCAGCGAGCGCATCGCCTCAGTGGCCAGACGCCGGACGCCCTCGGCGTCACTCGCCCGGTCGGAGCTACCGGTGAACCAGGCGATGAGACCGTTCCAGTCGGCCGGGTCGAGGCCGGGAGCGCGCTTGGCGGCCCGCCCCTCGAGGTCGACGAGCCGCTGGCCGGCGTTGGCGCGGGCGCACAGCTGCGGAATGCCCGGACGGAGCTGCTCAATGACCTCCGCGATCTGCGGCAGGTGGCGGGCGATCTCGTCGACGAAGCGCTGCAGGTAGTCGATGAGGGCTGTCTTGAACGCCTGGAACTCCCCGCGCTCCAGGTCGAAGCGGCTCAGCACCTGGGTGAGGTAGGTGTAGAACTCGCGGGTGCTGTGCACCAACCGGTCGAACTGGGCGAAGATCGTGCCGATCCGCTGCGCCAGCTCCTGCGGGTCGAGCTCTCTGACATCCGCCGGCAGACGGGCCAGGTCCCGCAGCCCCGCGAGGATGGCACCGAGCATCTCGCTGCTCACCTCGGTGGCCGTCTCGGTGTGCCCGAGCAGCTCGTCGACCTGCCGCTGAACGAGCTCACCACGCTGGGTGAGCTGGTAGCGCGCCCGGTTGCGCAGGTAGTCCTGGAGGCTGCGCGCCTCGGACTCACGCGGGCTCCGAGCGAGGTTCCCGTGCTCGACGAGATAGGCCAGCCGCGCGTCCACGGTGTCCTCGTCGAGCGCGATGCCTTGCTCGGCCAGCCGCGCGCTCACCTCAGCGGCCGACTGGTCCGAAAGCATCCCGGCCAGACCCCCGGTGAACAGCCGCATGACCGCGATGTAGGTCGCCGACTCCTCGTTCACGGCATAGCGCAACGCCTCGAGCCGCACCCGGTCGACCTGGGTGCCGCCGGGCTCATCGGCGGAGGGCTGGTCCGTCACGCCGCCAGAGTAGACGCCCCCACGGACAGCCGCGCCAGCCGCGCCAGCCGCGCGGGCATGTCGGAACCCGCCATGATCTGCGCATGGCGAACGTCTTGGGGACAGGCGTGCCCACGGCGGGATGCGCACATGCCCGCGTACTGGGAGAGCGAGTGGTTCTTACAGCTGGATGCCGCGGGTGAGGGCACCGTCGACGACGAGGTTGGTGCCGCTGACCCGGCTCGCCACTGGGCTGGCCAGGAAGACCACCGGAGCGGCCACGTCAGCGGGAGTGCCCATGTGGCCGGTCGGGTTCAGGCCGACCGCCATCTCGAACAGGGCGGGGTCGCCGGTCTCGATGCTCTCCCACACGCCACCCTCGAAGTACGTGTTGCCTGGCGAGACGATGTTGGCGCGAATCCCCTTGTCGGCCAACTGCATCGCGAGACCGTGGAGGTAGCCGACGATCGCCGTCTTCGCTGTGCCATACGGCCCCGACGCGAAGTCCGACTCCCGGCCTGACACGCTCGAGATCCCGATGATCGACGCGGCGTCGCTCTGCTCGAGGTAGGGCATGGCCGCCCGCACGAGCCGGACCGTGTGCATGACGTCGACGTTGAGGCTCAGCTGCCAGTTCTCCTCGGTGTCGGGGATCGCCAGCGCGCTGACGTTGGCCACGACGACGTCGATGCCACCCATCGCCTCGGCGGAGGTCTGCACCCAGGCGGCCAGCGCCTCGGCGTCGCCCACGTCGACGACGCTGCCGGTCACCTGACCGCGGCCGGCCAGCTCGTCCGCAGTGGTCGAGACCGCCTGCGGGTCGCGGGCGCAGAAGCCCACCACCGCACCCTCCTGGAGGAAGCCCTCGACGATGGCGCGGCCGATGCCGCGGCTACCACCGGTGACGAGGACGCGCTTGCCGGTGAGTTGGAGATCCATGGTCGTGGCCTTTCGTTGTGGGCGGGGGCTGGTCAGGACGGGAATGGCGTGGGCTCGGTCGGCTCACACCGTGCCGAGGGAACGGCCCCGCTCGCGGAGGTCGGCGTGGATGCCCCCGAGGACGTCTCCTGCGGGCAGCAGCGCCTTGGCCGCCTTGACGACGACGCTGTAGTTGGCGTCGACGACGTTGGCGACCGGGACCCGGGTGATCTGGGAGCACAGCTGGTAGGCGTCCATGACGTGCATCCCGTGCAGGAGGCTCACCCAATGGACGAGCTCGGCGTTGGCGATGCGCCACGAGTCCTCCATCGGCCGGCTCGAGCCGACGGTCATGATGTGGGTGTCGTCCTCGATCCGCGGCCAGCCGGGCGCGTGCCCCTTGACGAGGTCGACGATGAGCGTGCTCGTCATCGCGCCCTCGACCGCGGTGCCGCAGGCCTCACCCTCGCCCTGGCGGTAGTGCCCGTCCCCGATCGAGAACAGGGCACCTTCGACGTGGACGCCGAGGTAGACCGTCGAGCCGGCCCGCATCTGCGGGGTGTCCATGTTGCCGCCGAAGCGCTCGGGGACCAGAGATGAGCGCACCTCTCCCCCGGGCGGCGCGACCCCCACCGTCCCGAGCATCGGCTCGAGCGGCAGCTCGATGCGGTGGTCACTGTGCCGAGCGACGAAGCCGACAGTCCGGCGCTCGCGGTCCAGCTCGTAGATCCACGTCGTGTCGGGCAAGGCCTCTTGGAGAGTGGCGACGCGGTCGGTGCTCGTCATGCCGCCGAAGAACGGGATCGCCGCCGACGCACCCCAGTCCCGCGCCGGCTCGAGCGCGACAAGGTGCAGGACGAGGGTGTCGCCGGGCTCGGCCCCCTCGACGAAGAACGGCCCGGTCTGCGGGTTGACGAAGCGAAGGTCGACCTTGGCGCTCGAGAGGTCGTCGACACTGCGCAGCGCTCCGCCGAAGGCGTCGTCGGACCAGAGCCTCAGGGCAGTCCCGGGCTTGATCCGCATCGCGGGCGCGACGCCGCCGAACGTGTAGACGTACTGGTCACGGGTGGGCGTGTATTCGATGACGTCCATGCTCGAACGTACCTTGTGGCAGGCGTAGTTGAACATGGTCCGGGTCAGGATGGGCGGGGTGTGCTCGCCGCCCACGTATGCCGCGGAGCTGGGGTGCGCTCGCCGGCGCCGCGGCATACGTGCCAGGTCCTCGTGTGACGGCTCAGCCGTGGCTGCGCCAACGTGACTCGACCCTGCGACAGGCCGGGACCAGGCGCTTCTCGAGCCGCACCCACAGCCGCCGACCAATGTCACCGCCGACCTCGTCCAGCAGTGCAGTCCGGAACGCGTCTGGGAGCTCGCTCGCAAATCGCCGCACACGCTCCACTCTTTCGTCCTCGTCCAGTCCGAGAGCACGCCCGTGGGCGCGCCAGTGCTTCGGGTAGGACTCCCCGAAGTTGCGCACTCCCCCGATCGCGAAGGCCGACTGCCGTGCCGCATCCCGCGTGGCATAGGGCAGCCCAGTAGCGAGGTCGTAGAGGGGCGCAAGGCGCACTTGGGTGCCGACGAGCAGCAGGCTGAAGTTCTTGGCATGTCCGTCTGGCGAACCGCTCAGGTAGTTGAAGAGCAGCGCGTCGCTGAAGCGCCGGACGTCGGCTTCCGGCGCCGTCGAGACCCGGCGCAGGACCCGCGCGAGGGTTTCGGCACTGGGGCCCCCGCGGGCTTCGTACTTGCGACTCGGCGGCACGCCGATGGCTTGGCACAGGTCGACCTGGTGCCAGCGCTCGATGGTCCCGTTGCGATCCTGGGGCCGATCGAATCGGCGCACCGCGACGGCGACCTCCCCACCCGGCCTCAGCAGGTCGACGTCGGCGACGTTGAGGCCGAGGAGTCGAGCCGCGCGCATCGAGGCGAACTCGACCTCGGCCTGGTGGCGCATGCGGGCGATTCCCGGCTTGATGAGGTGGGTGGCTGGCGCGGAGCCATGGGCCTCGTACCAGCGGCCCCGCCGCCGCGCGAGGCTGAACTTCTCTTGGGCGCCGGGGAGGCTCCAGTGCTCGTCGGGCATCGTCCAGGAGGAGCCGTCCGCCCGAAGCCGCCGGATCCGTGCAGCAATCCGTGCCTCGGTGACATGGACGTAAGCGTCCTCACGCTCAGCGACCGCCGCCTCGTGACCTGTCGCCGTCTCGGGCAGGAACTGCACGGCGCCTGGGCAGTCGAGCCCCATGTGTGCCAGCAGGTCGAAAGCCTCGTCCCTCACGTCGAATCGGGCCGCCCATCGCTGCCGGACGGCAGGATCGTCGGGTAGCAGGCCCTCCAGATAGGCCAGCACCCTCTCGCCCTTGAAGGGTCGATGATCCAACGGGAGGTCGGGACTCAGCGCTGTGCCGGAGCCGTTCGAGTAGTCCCGGTCATACCTGAACGCAAGCTCGCCTCGGGCTGAGCGGGACAGGACCCCGACGGGTGACCCGTGGAGGAGGACCCGGAGTGCGTCAGGCATCGCCGAGAAGCTCCGCCAAGGCAAGCTCGGCCGCCGCCTCGGCCTCCGTGCGACGCGTTGGCCGCGCGACGAGCTCGAGGTCGAGGGCCCGAAGAACCTTGAACACGGTGGGGGTGTCGGCCGTGGAATGACCGGCCTCGAGCCTGACCAACCAGCCCCGCGACACGCCCGCGCCCTGGGCCAGGGCCGCTTGGGTCAGACCTGCTTGCCGGCGGTGCTCGCGGACGATGGCCCCAATTCGAGCCCAGTCTCGCACCACATACTCGGTCATGAGTGTCATCATACAGTGACATTTATCGAAAGTCATTTATCGATGACTTCCCGACAATGTCATCGATAGTTGACACGGGCATCTGGGCCGACGGCCGCCCGCATGGGGCAGGCCAGCGGAGAGTCCGGTGAAGCCGGCTCCGGCCAGCAGAGGCGCGATGGTGTCGACCGGGTTGCTCGCCATCCCCAGCCCGACCACATTCTTGACGAACCACTGCCCCAGGCGACCACTCGGTGGCCGGAAGTCGGCCACGAGCACTCGGCCGCCCGGACGCAGCACGCGGGCCATCTCACCAGCGGCAGCCTGTCGCTGGTCCTCGCACTCGAGGCAGTCTCGAAGTGATGCGTGATCTGCTCACGAGGTTCGTCACCGCACTGCTTTCCGTGCAGCCTGACAGCGTGAGCAGGGCCGAGTATGGCGTCCGCCGCCCGGACCGGGCGAGCTCTCCTAACTGGCACCCGCACCACCCGGAAACTCGTTCCCTGGACGCTCGTGGCGCGCTCAAGAAGCTGCGGGAGGCAACTTCTTCTTGAACGTGGAACCATCAAAGGGTGACGACGGGATGAAAGTAGTCGAATAGCGACGCGCGCACAGGTTCGGCAAACTTCAGATGCATGCGAACGACCGGGAGTTGCTGCCTTTGGTCGTCGGCCATCGTGGTCTCCACCACATCCACCGGCGTCGCCTCGCCGAGATAGTAGAACTGGGAGCCCTCCGCATCATCCTTCTTGACAAAGATATGCAGCGTAACGCGCCGCTGGACGATGTGGTCAACCTCGGGGCTCGCGAGAGTTCGGCGAGACCGCGTGTACCAAAGCATCGTCGACTGATCGAGGATTGCATCCTCATATGCGGTACTTGACGTGATGTCGCTACCTTTGTGAAGCGTTACGAAGATAGGGCAAACGCCTGTGTCTACGTCGGCACGGTATCCGTAGATTGTCGATGTCCACTTCCGCGGCCAGCCGAGGAGCCGGCACACCTCCTTACGCGAGTACTGGCGTCCGGGTGTGAAGGTTCGTGTTCGATCATACAAGGTCGACGACATGGCCTCGCCCGTTCGCACAAGGTCATCAACATAGCTTCGGAAGGCGGGGGAGCTCCGGAAATCCCAGCGAAACTCCGGCGTGAGACCGATGCTGCCGTCGGAATGGCGAACCACCACTCCGGTCTGGTAGCGCCTCTGGTCGGCTTCAGCGTGCTTTTCAAGGGTGAAAGTGTCAATTACCCCGTCTAGGAGGTGATCAGAAGTCGGGCGACCATCAGCGATAATCGAACCCCGTGCCTCCTCTCGCGTCAGCGAGGCGCGAGTGAGGAGCGCCTTGAGTAGCAGGGCCTCATGCGGCCGTTTGGCCGTGAGAACTTCGTGCGACAGCAGCCCGAGTGCCTTGTCCTGACGCGGTGTCAGGCTCGCAAGCTCCTTGAGCGCGGCCTGAACCAGGGCGGGGTAGTGCTCGCGTCGCGTGGCTAAGACGACCGGGTCCGTCGACTTGAAGCGCCAGAAGTCCCACAAGCGCGGGACTCGGCCTACGCGATCGCGCATCGTCGTGAGCGCGGTGCGAAGCTTAACCATATCATCGAGCGCCGTCTTGCTAATCGCTGCTAGAACCCGAGCCTGCGCAATCTTGTCGAAGCGAACGCTGGAGAGACCTGCGACGACACCAATCTCCTCGGCCGCTATGAGGTTTTGGCGCAACGATTCCTTGTTGAGGGACTCATCGCCGAAGAGCGCGATGGGGATGAGGTAATTGTTGGCGTAGTTGCCGATGAAGTCTATGACGACGAGATACTCCTTGCCGGCCGCTTTGCGAAGGCCTCGGCCCAGCTGCTGCACAAAGACGATGGAGGATTGCGTCTGGCGCAGCATGATTATCTGGTTCACGCTGGGAATGTCGACCCCCTCGTTGAACACGTCCACTGTGAGGATGTAGTCGAGTTCGCCTCGCTCGAGCTGCTCGATGGACAACTCACGGACTTTCACATCGTCGTCTCCGGTTAGCGCGACGGTCTTCAAATTATGTCCGTTGAGTTTCTCATGGTTGAGAATTGCCGAGAGCTGGCGGGCCTCCTCCTTCCGGCTACAAAAGACCAGGCCTCGCGGATTGATGCCCACTTGTGCATAGGACTCGATGGCGTTCAGCAGGTGGCGCACTCGCTCAGGCGAGGTTAAACGGGCAAGGAGGGTGAACTCGTCCGTACTCGTGCCATCCTCGAAGGTGATGTCGGCGATTCCGTAGTAGTGGAAGGGCGCCAGCATCTCTTCTTCGAGAGCTTTCTGTAGTCGGATTTCGTAGGGCACCACGTAGTCGAAGAGCTCATATACGTTGAAGCCGTCGGTTCTCTCGGGCGTCGCGGTCATGCCGAGTAGGAACTTCGGCCGGAGGTGATTCAGCACCTTGAGATAGCTGGACGCGCCGATCCTATGTACCTCGTCTACGAGCACATAGTCGAACGCCGCGCGCTCGATTGAGGTCAGAGTTCCCTGCTTGGACAGGGTCTGAATCGTCGCGAAAACGAACGGGCGGTCAAGTTGACGAGACGTTCCTGTCAGCTTGCCGAAGTCGCGTCGGGGCCGACCAAGCACGATCGCGAACTCGTCGATCGCCCGGTCGAGGATCTGTTCGCGATGCACGATGAACAGCATCCGAGCTGGATCCACAGACCGGACATCCAAGGCGGAAAGGATAGTCTTACCAGTACCGGTGGCGGATATCACGAGCGCTCGCCCGGCCCCGGCTCGTCTGGCTTCGGCGATCGCAGCCAACGCTTCGCGCTGCATTCTGTTAGGCAGGATCGAAGGAGGCGCGATGGCTCCAGCGAGGGATGCCACGCCCGGTGCGGGAGGATATCCATCTTCTGTCCCCGCGCAGTTGGCCGGAATCGGTAACGCCGTGACGGCTGCCTGCGGATGCGGGAGGGGAGGCTTGGTGCCCGGCACGTCGGGTAGCCCGACGAAACCGGGCGCCGAGTCAAGAAGCGCATCCACTGCTTGACCGTCGATCTGTCGCCGAGGGCGCGGTGGCGGAACTGTGTAGGCAGCGGCGTACTGATCGACCCATTCCTGCGTCAGGGGGACGGAGTCGCGAAGCTGGTGTTCAGCCAATTGCCGCAACTGCCGGCCGAGATCGCTTGAGCGGGCCGCCGACACGCGCAGATTCCATTCATGGTTCCTGACCAACGCGGTTTCCGTGAAGTTGGAACTTCCGAGCATGGCCGTTACCGAATCGGGGTAGCCGAAGATATAGCCCTTAGGGTGAAACGCGGGGGATCGATGGATCCGGACATCGATGCCACGTCGCTGCAGGCGGAGGAGCTCGGCGAAGGCAACCGGAGAGTTGAACGCTAGGTAGTCGGACGTGACGATCCGGCCCTCCCCCTGAAATTCCATGAGGTCGGTCAGCAGCAGAGCGATCGCTCGCGGCGACACAAAGGCGACGGAGAAGAGGAAGCTCTCGCACGAAGCGAGCTCCTCGCGAATGACTCGAAGGGCTGTGTTGTCGGCATCGTTGTCCACCAGCTGCGGATGACGCCGTTTGGGAGCGTGTTGCTCCGACCCGAGGTAACCGAAATGAACGTCAAGGGACAGGTCCGTCAACCAGTTGAAGTCAGCCGGCATGGTTCAGCTCGTGTCTCACTCGTTCGACCGCAGGCACGTCTGCCGGCGCCCACGTCAGTTCAGCCATTTGGTTCGGCGTGCACCAGCGAACCTCGTCGTGATCTGTGAGCAGGGGTTCTCCGCTGAGGAGTTGGCAGTAGAAGGTGGTTAGAACGATCGTTGCGAAGTCGTACTCGTACGGGGTCTCCTCGATCTTCTGGCCGACCTCAATCTCGCAACGAAGTTCCTCGCCGATCTCGCGCGCCAGCGCTTGTCTTGGGCTTTCGTCGGCTTCGACTTTGCCACCAGGGAACTCCCAGTAGCCGCTCAACTTCCCCCCTGGCCCTCTACGCGCGCAGAGAACCTGGCCATCGAAGACGATCACCGCGCCCACGACAGGTATGACCCTCTTGTTGGGGTTCGTATCCATTGTGTGGCCGAGCTTAGGAGATCCCACTGACACCGCTGTCGTCGGGGCAAGCCGGAGAGTGAGGCACGAGTGAACACCATGACCGAACGAGGATGACCGACGCATGCACTCGCTAACCACGCGCGCGCCCTCGCCTCCTCGGACCGGCAGTCTCGCGGTCCAGCCCGCTTGTGGTTCGGTCCCACAGCTTGATTCAGTCCAAGAATCACCGGATGCCGCGCGGGGAGGGCCCAATCCAAACTGGATCGGACCCTCCCTACTTGGGCCGGTCAGCTGCAGCCGCTAGTGGCTCCGCAGCCCTCGCAGACGTAGCACGAGCCTGCGGGGCGCATCTTGGTGCCGCAGGTCAGGCACATCGGCGCGTCGGCTGAGATGCCCAAGAACCTCTCCATGAGCTCAGCCGAGGAGTGCACCTCGCTCGATGCCTCCTTGGCGGACGCCGCGCCGGCGCCGGACTTGACCTCAGCGGCCCGGTCCAGAACCTTCTCGGCCTTGACCTCGGGCTTCCTGGAGACCGGAGCAGTCTGCTGCAGGGTCTCCAGCTCGTCCTCGATGTCCTCCTCGGACTCGTCGGACTCGATCGCCTCGTAGGACCCGGTCTCGACCTGGCGAGCCCGCTCCTCCGCCGTGTGGATCCCCATGAAGGACCGCGTGTCGAAGTCGAGGTAGTCGAGCGCCAGGCGCCGGAAGACGTAGTCCATGATCGACTGCGCCATGCGGACGTCCGGGTCGTCGGTGAGGCCGGCCGGCTCAAACCTCAGGTTGGTGAACTTCTCGACGAAGGTCTCGAGCGGCACGCCGTACTGCAGGCCCACCGACACGGCGATCGAGAAGGCGTCCATCACGCCGGCGAGCGTGGAGCCCTGCTTGCCGAACTTGAGGAAGATCTCGCCGAGCGTGTTGTCGTCGTAGGTGCCGGCGGTGAGGTAGCCCTCCGCGCCGCCGACGGCGAACGACGTGGTCTGCGAGGCGCGCCGCTTCGGCAGACGGCGGCGAAGCGGTCGGTACTCGACGACCTTCTCGACCTTGACCTCGCCGGCATCCTTGGCTGCCTGCGCCTCCTTGGCTGTAGAGCCTCCATCGGACAGCGGCTGGCCGACCTTGCATGAGTCCCTGTAGATCGCCAAAGCTTTCAGGCCGAGCTTCCAGCCCTGGAAGTAGACGTCCTCGATCTCCTCGACCGTGGCCGTCTCCGGCAGGTTCACCGTCTTGCTGATCGCGCCGGAGAGGAACGGCTGCGTGGCCGCCATCATCCGCACGTGACCCATCGGGGCGATGGCCCGCGCGCCCATGGCGGTGTCGAAGATCTCGTAGTGCTCGGGCTTGAGGCCCGGTGAGTCGATCACGTGGCCCTTGTGGGCGATGTACTCGACGATCGCCTCGATCGACTCCTGCTGGTAGCCCAGCTTCTTCAAGGCCCGCGGGATCGTCAGGTTGACGATCTGCATCGAGCCGCCGCCGACGAGCTTCTTGAACTTGACCAGCGAGAAGTCCGGCTCGATGCCGGTCGTGTCGCAGTCCATCATGAAGCCGATGGTGCCGGTCGGCGCGAGCAGCGAGGCCTGCGCGTTGCGGAAGCCGTTCTTCTCGCCGAGCTTGACGACGGCGTCCCACGCCTTCGTCGCGGCGCTGTGGATGTCCCCGTCCATCACGTCGAGCGTCTTGAGCGTGTCGTTGGCGGCCTGGTGCTTGCGCATGACCCGCTTGTGCGCCTCGGCGTTCCGCGCATAGCCGGCGTACGGCCCGACGACCGCAGCGAGCTCAGCGGACCGCTTGTAGGCGGCGCCGGTGAGCAGCGAGGTGATCGCCGCAGCGAGCGCGCGGCCACCCTCCGAGTCGTAGCCGTGACCGGTCGCCATGAGCAGTGCGCCGAGGTTGGCGTAGCCGATGCCGAGCTGCCGGTAGTTGCGCGTGGTCTCCGCGATCTTCTCGGTCGGGAAGTCAGCGAAGGAGATGGAGATGTCCATCGCGGTGATGACGAGCTCGGTGACCTTCTGGAACGTCGCCGCGTCGAACGTGTCGTCGTCGCGGAGGAACTTGAGCAGGTTCAGGGAGGCAAGGTTGCAGGAGCTGTTGTCGAGGGACATGTACTCCGAGCACGGGTTGGACGCGGTGATCCGGCCCGTCTCCGGGTTGGTGTGCCAGTCGTTGATGATGTCGTCGTACTGGATGCCTGGGTCGGCGCACTCCCACGCGGCCTGCGCCATCTTGTGGAAGAGCTCCCGGGCGTCGACCTCCTCGATGACCGAGCCGTCGAGACGAGCCTTGAGGCCGAACTTCGTGCCCTCCTCGACCGCACGCATGAACTCGGCGTTGACCCGGACGGAGTTGTTGGCGTTCTGGTACTGGACGGAGACGATGTCCCTGCCACCCAGGTCCATGTCGAAGCCGGCGTCGCGCAGGGCGCGGATCTTGTCCTCCTCGCGCGCCTTCGTCTCGATGAACTCCTCGATGTCGGGGTGGTCGACGTCGAGCACGACCATCTTCGCCGCCCGCCGGGTCGCGCCGCCCGACTTGATCGTCCCTGCCGACGCGTCCGCGCCGCGCATGAACGAGACCGGGCCGGACGCGGTCCCACCCGAGGAGAGGAGCTCCTTGGACGACCGGATCCGCGACAGGTTGAGGCCGGCGCCGGAGCCGCCCTGGAAGATCTTCCCCTCCTCCTTGTACCAGTTGAGGATCGAGTCCATCGAGTCCTCGACGGCGAGGATAAAGCACGCGCTCACCTGCTGGGGCGACTTCGTCCCGACGTTGAACCACACTGGCGAGTTGAACGAGAAGACTTGGTGCAGAAGGGAGTACGTCAGCTCGTGCTCGAAGATCTGGGCGTCCTCGTCAGTCGCGAAGTAGCCGTGATCCTTGCCACCCTTGACGTAGGTCAGCACGACGCGGTCGATGAGCTCCTTGAGCGACTTCTCCCGAACCTCGGTGCCGACGGCACCGCGGAAGTACTTGGTCGTGACGATCGTGCTGGCGTTGACCGACCAGAAGTCGGGGAACTCGACGCCGCGCTGCTCGAAGATCGTCTCCCCGGTCTTCCAGTTCTGCTGGACGACGTCTCGCTGCTCCCAGGTCACCTCGTCGTACGGGTGCACCCCGGGCTTGGTGTAGATGCGCTCGACCTTGACACCCTTCCTGGTGCCACTCCTCGAACGCGTGCTGCGGTTTCCGATCTCCGTCATGCTTCGGCCTCCCTGACCGTTGGTGCGGCTCTTGTCTTCTCGTCTTCAGTCAGTGTCTCGCCGGGGTCTGACAGCACCCGCGACCGGGGACGCCCGGTGGCGATGGGGGTGGAGGGCGGTTACCGCTTCGCGCCGACCTCTGGCTGAGCCACTGGCTCCTGCCCGAGCGCGTCACGTTCGGCTCGAAGGACCGCGATGGCTCCTTCGAAATCCTCGAGCGTCTCCCAGGCCTGGTAGACGCTGGCGAACCGGAGGTAGGCGATCTCGTCGAGCTCGCGGAGCGGCTCGAGGACGGCCATGCCGACCTCGTGGGCGTCGATCTCCGCACTCCCCTGTGACCGGATGCTCTCTTCGACCTTCTGGGCGAGCAGGGCGAGGTCGTCCTCGGTGACCGGGCGGCCCTGGCACGACTTGCGCACCCCCGACAGGACCTTGGCCCGGCTGAACGGCTCCGAGACGCCGGATCGCTTGATGACGTTGAGGCTCGAGGTCTCGATCGTCGTGAAGCGGCGGTTGCACTCGGGGCACTGGCGGCGCCGGCGGATCGCGGTGCCGTCGTCCGCAGTCCGTGAGTCGATGACGCGCGAGTCCGTGTGCCGGCAGAACGGGCAGTGCACCTGCGCTCACCTTCCCTCAAAAGCAGATTCCGTATGCCGCTGAGCTCGCTCTGGGGACAGAGCTGGGGACAGCGTGTGGATGAGCTGTGCGTAACGTGCGATCCCTTGGGGACTACATGTGGACGACTTACAGCCATGTAACTACTAGATGTAGGGGTAACTGTAGGCACGTGACCGATGCGTAATCAAGCCAGAACGCAAAGTTCGGCGTGGCGCGTCATGACGAAGGCGATGACCTGCGCAAACGCCACAACCGCCCCAACGGCCCCGCCGGCCTCACTCGAGGTAGGACCACACGAGGACCAGCAGGAGCGCCGGGAAGGCGCCCAGGGCAAGGTAGCCAACGGTGTACTCGAACTGCCTCGGCACGAGCGACGTCGATGCCGTTCCCCATCCCATGACGACCGAACCGAGCACCCACAGCGAGCCGATCACCCCGGCCCCTCTCCCCGAGACGAGTCTCCGGCCTTCTTTGTCCTTCATCGCTTCTTCCTCCATTTCATGAGTCGTTGTCCGTACGGGCCACTGGTCGGCCCGGTTGTTCTCGCCCGGTCACGGCGCCGGCGGCGGGATCGGGGCCAGGGGTCGGTCGCTCTGGGCCGGGAGTCGCTGGTCCGAGCGCCCGGCCGCGATCGCTGCGAGGTTGTACTCGGAGGTCGTGCCCTCGTCGAGGTAGTCGCCGTGCAGGAACGACTCCCGGAGGACCACGTTGGTCGCGCCGGGCTTCAGGGCCGCAGTGGCGCCGAGGGTCGCAACACCTGGAATCTCGCGTGGGTCCAGACCGTGCCAGTCGGTCATCGGCACGGGATCAGTCGGCGCGGCGAGGACGTTCAGGGCCCCTGGCTTGAGGCCGGCCTGCGCCACGGAGCCGAGCGACGTCCCGGGCGAGCCGAAGAGCGCGACGTCGTCCATCCGCATCACCTGCTGCAGGGCGAAACCGGTCACGACCGACCCGTAGGAATGAGCCCAGAGCGCCTGGTGCGCGGGTGCATCCCGGCTCGCGTCGATGCCGTTGGTGAACGAGGCCAGGTCGTCGGCCCAGGCCCGCGCCGTGTCGTCGCGCAGGACCGACCGGCTGGAGAATCCCCCGTCACGTCCTTGGGGAGCGGGGTAGCCCAACCAGATGGCGATGGCGACGTCGCCGTCGTCACCCTCCTCGCGCGTCTGGGTCAGCGCCAGTCGCCGCATCCCGACGAACCGGTCGTCGTAGTCCCGCAGGTCCCGCTCCGGTCGCGTCGAGAACCCCCCCACATAGGTCGCGACGTGCCCGGCGCGGTCGATGTCTCCGACGGTGGTGATGGCCCGGACCACCAGCCCGGAGACGTCGATGAGGAGCAGCTGCCTCGTCACCCCGTCGCGCTTGGCCAGGAGTGCGTCGATGGCCTCGATCGACTTCGCGCGCTCCCAGGTGGGTATCGCGGTGCGCTGGGGGATCGAACCGGCGCGTCGGAGCGCCTCCCTCGCCGGCCCGCGGAGGCGGGCAAGCAGGATCAGGTTGGCCTGGTGGCGGTCCCAGGCGGGGATCCCGTCCCGGGGGCCGACCCAGTCCGGGTGCTGGGTGATGGCCCGCCGCCGCTCGCTCACGGTGAGGCTGCGCCACCACGCCGCGTTGGCGAACGCGCCATCCGGCCGCCCCACCCCACCCTCGGGCGGTGGCGGCACCACGCCGAGCTCGTCGGGGACCGCCGGCGCCACCGGATCGGCCACCGCCCCGCGCAGACGGCGCTGCACCTCGACATCGGTCTCCGCAGCGACCCGAACCGCCTCGCCGAGGCAGCGCCCGACCTCGTTCACCATCAGGGCGTCCAGCCGCCCCACATGGGCGTCCATCGTCGGGTCGCCCGTGGGGAAGCGGTGGGGCACCTGGACGAGGCCGTCCGCGTCCGTCCACGCACCTCGGTCCCGCGCGATCCGCTCTGCTCGGTGGACCAGCTCGAGGCAGGCCTCCATCCGCGCCGCGAGACCGCGAAGCACCGACGCCGTGACCCCCATGCGGGCCGACACGTCACCCAACAGTGCCACCGCCCCCGACTGGGCCTGGCTCGCCGACGTCGCGGCCCGCCCCCGCCACTCGCGTCCCGCGGCCCGGGCACGCAGAGCCGCGTCGGCAGCCCCCATGACACGTCGCCGTTGGATCTCGAGCCGGTGGACCACCTCGAGGACCAGTGCGGGCCGAAAGGCCCTGATGTCCCGGACGCCGAGCTGTCGAGTCACGGAAGGTCACCGGACCCGCTGACGGCGCGGCGCGCCACCTGCTCGACGGCGGCGTAGGACTCCCCCGCTGCCGCGAGGTCCATCCCGACCCTCGCGAGGCCGAGCCGGGCGCGCAGCAGGCGGTCACCCCATGCCACGCCGAGCTCCCGGATCGCCGCAGCGGTCAGACCCCCGGGAAAGGCCTGGGCCACCGGTGCCACGGCACTCCCGACGTCCACGCCGTCCAACGCCCGGACAGCCTCGCCGAACCTGCCCGAGTCGCGCACGAGCGCGTCGGGCTCCACCTCAAATCTCATCTGCAGACTCCTCCCAGCCCCATCCCGACGAGGCTAGGAAAAAGCGCCGATTCCGCCGGAGGTCTTGTCCACAGGCCACCGCTCCACCCGCCACTCGGTGCGCAGACACGAGAACGCCGCACCGACGCCGGTCAGGGCGAGGGTGCGGCGCTCCGGGTGCCCCGGCGGGGTCGAAGCGCCGGTGCACCAGCCGCTGAAGGTGGAGCCAACGCGGCCGATCAGGGGGGCCAAGCAGCACTCAGCGCGCCAACAGGAGCCAGCTGAGCGGCATACGGCCCGAGGGCTGTTTCAGAGCTCAGGGATGACGAGCGTCTGCCCAGCATGGACGTAGGAGGTGGAGAGGTTGTTGGCCAGCTGGAGCTCGACGACGCCGGCTGCGATCGGCAGGTCCGGAAGCTCTCGGAGGGCGATCTCGGACAAGGTCTGCCCGGCCTCGACGGTGACCGACTCGGGCTGTCCGGACGCCGACGCCAGCTGCCCCGCGAGGGCCAGGCCGAGCGCGGCGACGAGCAGTGCGACGAAGAAGGCGACGACCACCCGACCCCGTCGAGTCAGCCGGTAGGTGGGCTCGGTCACGGGCGGCACGAGCACGAGTCGCGGCCGTGCCACCGGTGCTGGCTCGACCGGAACCAGGAATTCGAGAACCTGTGCGGCCATGGTGCCTCCCTCACTGCGAACGAGTGTTCGATAGAACGCCTGTACGAATTTCTAACACGTCACCCCGAAGATTGTCGAGCGACACGTCGAACAAATGTTTGGCAAGTGTGTTCGAAGCCCCCTAGGCTTCATCCACAACAGGAAGCACACCAGTCACCACCGACAGTGCCTGTTGTGACAGCCTGAGACGAGTCGCCACCAAGCAGCCGCGTGAGCATGACGAAGGGGATCACCATGGGCGTGACCGAGCTTCCCGACCGGGACAAGGGAGACCGGCTGACCGTCCGTCAGCGTCGGGTGCTCGAGGTGATCCGCAACTCGGTCGACCGCCGCGGCTACCCGCCCAGCATGCGGGAGATCGGCGATGCCGTCGGGCTGTCGAGCCCCTCGAGCGTCTCCCACCAGCTCAACGCCCTCGTCGCAAAGGGCTACCTGCGGCGCGACCCCAACCGGCCGCGCGCGCTCGAGATCGTCTCTCCCGACGCGGGTCCGGCATCCTCGGGCCGTCGCCGAGGGACATCCGGCTTCGAGTCCGGGTCCGGCGCCCAG
>Ga0209347_1003748_pt1 | contig 17054 bp, 15 predicted proteins | sample AutmiccommuBRH23_FD_187382 | JGI IMG/M metagenome (GOLD analysis project Ga0209347, IMG submission 187382) | Deep subsurface microbial communities from Mt. Terri, Switzerland - Autotrophic microbial communities BRH/23 (SPAdes) (version 2) | ecosystem: Environmental > Aquatic > Deep subsurface >...
TCAGGAGTTTTCTGCTGTTGCGGGCCGGCCTGTCCATGTGCAGTTCACACCGCATCTGATCCCGGCCAACCGGGGAATTCTGGCGACGGTCTATGTCAAGGGCGATGCCGCGCGCATCCATGAGGTTCTGGCCAGCACCTATGCGGAAGAGCCGTTCCTGCAGGTGCTTCCCTTCGGCCAGCATCCCAGCACGCGGCATATCCGCGGTTCGAATTTCTGCCATATCGGCGTGGTGGCCGACCGGCGCGCCGGTCGCGCGATCATCATCGCCGCGCTGGATAACCTGACAAAAGGTAGCAGCGGGCAGGCGTTGCAAAACGCCAATCTGATGTTAGGTGAAGACGAGACAACGGGGCTGATGCTGGCCCCCTGTTTCCCGTAACGCGGGATCAAGGAGACGACGCATGGCCATGGGTGGACTGAAAAAGAAACGCCGGATCCAGATCGTGGCGCTGGCGGCTGTGGCGCTGATCATATCGACCGCGTTGATCGGCTATGCCATGCGCGACGGGATCAACTTCTTCCGTGCGCCCAGCCAGATCATCGCCGAACCGCCCGGCCCGAACGAGGTGTTTCGGATCGGCGGTCTGGTCGAGGAAGGCAGCATCGTGCGCGGGCAGGGCGAACAGATCCGCTTCAGCGTGACCGATGGCGGTGCCAGTATTCCGGTCGTCTATACGGGCGTGCTTCCCGACCTCTTCAGCGAGAATGAAGGCATGGTAGGCACCGGACGCCTTGTGGATGGTGTCTTTGAAGCCTCTGAAATCCTTGCGAAACATGATGAAACCTACATGCCCGCCGAAGTGATCGACGCGCTGAAGGAACAGGGCATCTACAAGGACCCGAACGCAGAAGCCACTGACAGTTAACCCACTGCTAGGTGATCCGCCCGGTGGGTTTTCCTGCCATTAATCCCGATGCCTCAGCCTGATCCCGCATCAATCGGGAACAGGCTTATGCATAATGTCAGACGGATCGCGCAGGACATCGTGGCGCGCGAGGGTGGTTTCGTGAACGACCCGGCCGATCCGGGTGGGGCGACCAAACACGGTGTGACCATCGGCACCCTGCGCCGGCTGGGTCTGGATCTGACCGGCGACGGGCGGGTGACAATCGCCGATGTCGAGGCGATGACCCAGACCCGCGCGGCCGAGATTTTCGTGGATCACTACTTTCATGCGCCCGGACTTGACCGATTGCCCGAACGCATACAGGCCAGCGTCTTTGACATGTATGTCAATGCCGGAGCCAATGCGGTCAAGATCCTGCAACGCCTGCTGCGCCAGATGGGGCAAAGCGTGACCGTCGATGGGATTGTCGGCCCACAGACCATTGCGGCCAGTCAGGCCGCTGCCGCCGCGGCACCCGATCATCTGGCTGATGCCTATGGAATCGCGCGGCGCAACTACTACCTGCGGCTGGCCGATCTGCGCCCTGAAAGCCGCAAATTCGCCAGAACACGCGAGGGAACCAAGGGCGGCTGGATCAGGCGGGCCGAGGAATTCATCCATCCGCGGTATCACCTCAGCCCTTCCGAATTCGCAGCGAGGACCGCGCAATGGCATTGATCGACACGATTCTGGGCGCGATATTCGGCGGTGGGCGCAATGTCCTTCGCGAAACGGCCGAGGTCTTTCGCGAGAATGCGGAAGAGGGCGCCAACCGCGAGATCGCCCTGAGGCAAGCCGCCCTGTCGCAATTCGGAGCGGAATTTGCACTGGCCCGGCAGGGCTGGTTCGACCGGGCCGTCGATGCCGCCAATCGCTTGCCGCGCCCCATGATGGCCTTGGGAACGCTGGGGCTTTTCGTCTCGGCCATGGTCGATCCCGTCTGGTTCGCCAGCCGGATGCAGGGGATTGCACTGGTACCCGAGCCGCTCTGGTGGCTGCTGGGCGCTATCGTTTCCTTCTACTTCGGTGCGCGCCATCAGGCGAAAGGGCAGGAGTTTCAGATGCGTGTCGCGCAAAGCATGGCGCAGGTCCCGCAGGTGGTGGACAACCTCAAGACCCTGCGCGCGCTGGAAGCGGGGAGTAGCACGACGGCCGACAGCCTTCCTGACGCACATCACCCGGCCATGTCAGAGGCCGACAATCCGGCCCTGACCGATTGGCGTAACGCTGCCGCGTCCACGCCGCATGCCGACCCGCTTGGCGGACGGTGAGATGGCGGCCGCACCAAGCCCCCGAAAGGCAGAAGGGCCGCGACAATGTGAACACCGCGGAATACCGATTCCGTTTGGAGCGTCCTGATGCAGGCCCTATAACAGGCCCATGATAGTAGAACTTGGACATTTCGCCCTCATCCTCGCCTTTCTCGTCGCCTGCGTGCAGGCGGTGGTGCCGCTGATTGGCGCGCATCAACGCTGGCCGGGCTGGATGGCGATGGCTGAACCCGCCGCCAACGCGCAGTTCATGCTGACCGCGTTTTCCTTTGGCGCGCTGACCTATGCTTTCGTGACCTCCGATTTCTCGGTGGCGCTGGTGGTGCAGAACTCGCATTCCCTCAAGCCCATGATTTACAAGATCAGCGGCGTCTGGGGTAACCATGAGGGGTCGATGCTTCTTTGGGTGCTGATCCTGACCCTGTTCGGCGCCATGGCGGCATGGTTCGGGGGCAATTTGCCGCCCACGCTCAAGGCCCGCGTGCTGGCGGTGCAATCCTCGGTGGCGGTCGCTTTCTTCGCCTTCATCATCTTCACCTCGAACCCCTTCATCCGCATGAGCGTGCCGCCCTTTGACGGGCAGGATCTGAACCCGCTGCTTCAAGATCCCGGCTTGGCCTTTCACCCGCCGTTTCTGTATCTGGGTTACGTGGGGCTGAGCCTTGCCTTTTCCTTTGCCGTGGCGGCCCTGATCGAAGGGCGCGTGGATGCGGCCTGGGGGCGTTGGGTGCGCCCCTGGACGCTGCTGGCCTGGGTCAACCTGACCATCGGGATCGGCCTTGGAAGCTGGTGGGCCTATTACGAGCTTGGCTGGGGTGGTTTCTGGTTCTGGGACCCGGTCGAAAATGCCAGCTTCATGCCATGGCTTCTGGCGGCCGCCCTGCTTCACTCCTCCATCGTGGTGGAAAAACGCGAAAGCCTGAAAAGCTGGACGATTCTTCTGGCGATCCTGGCCTTCGGTTTCTCGCTGATCGGCACATTCATCGTGCGGTCGGGCGTCATCACATCGGTCCATGCCTTTGCCAATGATCCCGAACGCGGCGTGTTCATCCTGATGATCCTTGGCTTCTTCATGGGGGGGGCCTTGACCCTGTTCGCCGCTCGCGCCAGTTCGATGGAAGCCAAGGGCGTGTTCAGCCTTGTCAGCCGCGAAAGCGCACTGGTCATGAACAATATCCTGCTGGCGGTGTCCTGTTTCGTCGTCTTCATCGGCACCATCTGGCCGCTGGTGGCCGAGATGCTGTTCGACCGCAAGCTTTCGGTCGGTCCGCCCTTCTTTGACATGGCCTTTACCCCCTTCATGGTGGTTCTTGGCGCGATCCTGCCGATTGGCGCGATGATGCCGTGGAAGCGGGCGGAACTGGGACGAAGTCTCCGGCCACTCATCCCGGCTTTCGTTCTGGCGCTGTCGGTTGCTGTCCTGGCCTTCGCCATGCAGACAGGTCGCTCGGCGCTGGGGCCAGTGGGCCTGTTCCTTGGCACATGGCTGATTTCCGGCGCGATGGTCGATGTCTGGTCGCGCACCGGGCGCGGGGCCGTCGCGGGGCGCCTGTCGCGGTTGGGCCGCCTGCCACGCGCTGATTGGGGCAAGGCCGTGGCCCATGGCGGGCTTGGTGTGACCATGCTGGGCATTGCCGGGCTTCTGGCATGGCAGCAGGAAGACATCCGCGTCGTGCAGTTCAACGAACCGTTCGAGGTGGCAGGCTTCACCCTGTCCCTGACAGATGTGCAGCGGATCGAAGGGCCCAATTACATCTCGACCATGGGCTGGGTTGATCTGTCCCGCGACGGACGGGCGATCTCTACGCTCACGCCAGAAAAGCGGTTCTATCCGGTGGCGCAAATGCCCACGACCGAGGCGGCGATCGATATCGGCTTCTGGCGCGATGTCTATGTGGTGATCGGTGATCCGCAGGCCAATGGTGGCTGGGCCATCCGCACCTATTACAAGCCCCTGGCCAACTGGATCTGGGGAGGCACCATCCTGATGGCGCTGGGGGGCATGCTCAGCATCAGCGACCGTCGCTTCCGTGTGGCCGCCGGGGCCGCACGACGCGAACCGACGGCAGGGGTACCTGCGGAATGACCCGTCTGTTCATGGCCCTGTGGCTGGCCTTGGCCGGTGTCGCGCCGTTGTCACTCGTGACGGCCATCCCCGCCTATGCGGTGCAACCCGACGAGGTGCTCGACGATCCTGACCTTGAGGCGCGCGCCCGCGAATTGTCGCGGGGGTTGCGCTGCATGGTTTGCCGGAACGAAAGTATCGACGAATCCAATGCCGAACTGGCCCGCGACATGCGTCTCCTTGTGCGCGAGCGTCTGGTTGCCGGGGACAGCGATCAGGAGGTCGTGGAATTCATCGTGGATCGCTACGGCGAATATGCCCTGCTGAAACCGACCACGGGCGGGGCAAATTGGCTGCTATGGGCCGCTGGCCCGTTGATGATGCTTCTGGCGCTTGGGGTTGGCTTTTCCTATCTGCGCACGCGTCAATCTGCGACTGAGACGGGACCGGGCCAGTTGAGCGATGAGGAAAAGGCCAAGCTCAGCAAGATTCTGGAAGACTGACGCCGGGTTTGATCTTTTCCTTGTGATCCGCTGCGATAAGGTGGCGCGACGAGGCGGAGACAAGGAGAGGCCGATCCCATGGAGTATCAGACCATCACGCTGGACATCACCGACGATGTCGCGGTGCTGACCCTCAATCGCGCGGACAAGATGAACGCGCTGAATACCCAGATGCGGGCCGAAATCGCCGATGCGGCGCGCACGGCCGGCAAGGAGGCGCGGGTTCTGGTGCTGACAGGGGCGGGCCGCGCCTTCTGCTCGGGCCAGGATCTCAGCGACCGGGCCAATGCCGCCAACCTGGATATGGAGCGCACGCTCCGCGACGAATACCTGCCCATGCTGCAGGCGATCTATGATTGCCCGATCCCGACAATCAGCGCCGTGAACGGGGCCGCTGCCGGGGCAGGGGCCAATCTGGCGCTGGCGGCCGATGTGGTGATCGCCACGCAAAGCGCCTATTTCCTGCAGGCATTCACCCGGATTGGCCTGATCCCCGATGCGGGCGGCACCTATTGGATGACGCGCCAGATGGGCACTGCAAAGGCGATGGGAGCGGCCCTTTTTGCCGACAAGATCAGCGCGCAACAGGCCGATGACTGGGGCCTGATCTGGGAGGCGGTGGCCGATGATGCCTTTGACGCCACATGGCGCGCGCGGGCCGCGCATCTGGCCAAGGGCCCGACCGTGGCCTATGCCCATGTGAAGCAGGCGATCCGGGGCAGCTGGGATAACAGCCTTGAGGATCAGCTGGCGCTGGAAGGCCGCTTTCAGGGCACATGCGGCAAGACCCGCGACTTCAAGGAGGGCGTCTTGGCCTTTCTTGAAAAGCGCCCCGCCAGTTTCGAGGGGCGCTAAGGATTCTGATCCCGCAGGCAGACGACATTTTCGAGACATTTGATGAAACGCAAAACGGCGCCCTTTGGGCGCCGCTTCTTTAGTTAGGTCCGAAATCCTTAGCGGTTTTCGATATCGACGTAATCACGTGCGGTTTCACCCATATAGAGCTGACGCGGACGGCCGATCTTCATCTGCGGATCGGCGATCATCTCTTTCCACTGGCTGACCCAGCCCACCGTGCGCGACAGCGCGAAGATGGGCGTGAACATCGAAGTGGGGAAACCCATCGCCTCAAGAATGATGCCCGAGTAGAAATCTACGTTCGGGAACAGCTTCTTCTCGATGAAATAGGGATCATTCAGAGCAACATGCTCCAGCTCCTTGGCAACCTGCAACAGCGGGTTGTCATGAACGCCCAGCAGTTCCAGCACCTCATCCGCCGACTGCTTCAGCACTTTTGCGCGCGGATCGGTGTTCTTGTAGACGCGGTGGCCAAAGCCCATCAGGCGGAAGGGATCGTTCTTGTCCTTGGCGCGGGCGATGAACTCGGGAATGCGGTCCACGGTCCCGATCTCGCGCAGCATTTCAAGGCAAGCCTGGTTCGCGCCGCCATGCGCAGGGCCCCAGAGGCAGGCGATGCCTGCGGCGATGCAGGCAAAGGGGTTCGCCCCCGAGGACGAGGCCAGACGCACGGTCGAGGTCGACGCGTTCTGCTCGTGATCGGCGTGCAGCGTCAGGATACGGTCCATCGCGCGGCTGACGATCGGGTTCACGTGATAGGTTTCGGCCGGCACCGAGAAGCACATGTGCAGGAAGTTCGCCGCGTAATCCAGATCGTTGCGCGGATAGACGAAAGGCTGGCCGATGGAGTATTTATACGCCATCGCCGCAATCGTCGGCATCTTGGCGATCAGACGGATCGAGGCCACTTCGCGCTGCCAGGGATCACTCACATCAAGCGAGTCGTGATAGAAAGCGGACATCGCACCGACCACACCCACCATGGTGGCCATCGGATGTGCGTCGCGGCGGAAACCGCGGAAGAAGTTGTGCATCTGCTCGTGGATCATCGTGTGGCGCGTCACCCGCGTCTCGAAATCCTCAAGCTGCGCGGAAGAAGGCAGCTCACCGTAAAGCAGCAGGTAGCAGACTTCGAGGAAATGCGACTTGGAGGCCAGCTGGTCAATCGGATACCCACGATGCAGCAGAATGCCCTCATCCCCGTCGATATAGGTGATGGTGCTGTCGCAGCTTGCGGTCGAGGTATAGCCGGGATCATAGGTGAACACACCCGCCTGTGCGTAAAGCTTGCGGATGTCCAGCACTTCGGGACCCGCCGTCGGAGTGTACATGGGCAATTCGAAACTCTTGCCATCGAAGCTGAGCGTCGCTGTCTTGCTGGGTGTCGTCATTTTCGTCCCTTCCTCACTGGCGATGCCCGCAGATCGGGACCGCCTTTCTATTCTGAACGCCTGAAGAAAGGATGAACCGATCTCAGGCGGCGGCATCTGTCAGGCGGGCAAGGCTCTCCTCGCGGCCCAGCACCAACATCATGTCGAACACACTCGGCGTAGCGCTGCGCCCTGCGAGGGCCGCCCGCATGGGGCCAGCCAGCTTGCCGAAAGTCATTCCCTGCGTCTGTGCGAATTCGTTCAGGACGTGTTCAAGATCGCCCCGGGTCCAGCTAGCATTTTGCAAATGCGGCGTCAATTCTCTCAGTATACCACGGGATACATCGTTGAGGTGCACCGCCGCTTTCTCATCCGCCACGATCGGGCGATCGGCAAGGATGAACTCAGCCTTTTCAAGAAGTTCGAAGAAAGTCTTCGCCCGTTCTTTCAGATGTGGCATGGCGGCGTAAAGCATGGCTTTCTTGTGGGAGGCCAGGGCGGGCTGTCCCGTGGCGACCATGAAATCCATCAGCTCATGCAGCAGCGCGGCATCGGGGGTCGCAGCGATATGCTGACCGCAGATGTTTTCAAGTTTCTTGAAATCCAGCCGGGCCGGTGACTTGCCGATTCCCGCCAGATCGAACCATGCCAGCGCTTGGGCATCGGTGAAGAACTCGTCATCTCCATGGCTCCAGCCCAGACGTGTCAGATAGTTGCGCATACCCGCAGCAGGATAGCCAAGCGCCTGATATTCCTCGACACCCAGCGCGCCATGCCGCTTGGACAGTTTCTTGCCATCGGGGCCATGGATCAGCGGAATATGCGCCCAGACCGGCACGGTCCATCCCATGGCGTGATAGATCATCATCTGGCGCGCGGCATTGTTCAGATGGTCGTCGCCCCGGATCACATGGGTCACACCCATGTCGTGATCGTCCACCACCACGGCCAGCATATAGACAGGCGTGCCGTCCCCGCGCAGCAGAACCATGTCGTCCAACTGATCGTTGCGGATCACGACGCGGCCCTGCACCTGATCCTCGATCACGGTCTCTCCCTCAAGCGGGGCCTTGATGCGGATCACATATGGCACGCCGTCGGGATGGGTGGCGGGGTCGGCATCCCGCCACGGGCTGCGGTAGAGTGTCGATTGCCCTGCCTCGCGTGCCGCCTCGCGGAAAGTCTCGATCTCGTCCTGCGTGGCAAAGCACTTGTAGGCGCGCCCCTCATCCAGCAACTGGCGCGCGATGTCCGCATGGCGCGCGGCACGGGCGAACTGGCTGATCGCTTCGCCATCATGATCCAGACCCAGCCATTTAAGCCCCTTGAGGATCGCGGCCGTCGCCTCGGGGGTGGACCGCTCGCGGTCGGTATCCTCGATCCTGAGCAGGAATTTCCCGCGGCGGGCCCTTGCGTAAAGCCAGTTGAACAAGGCCGTCCGCGCCCCGCCGATATGCAGATAGCCGGTGGGAGAAGGCGCAAAACGGGTGACAACAGGCGAGGACATGGGCGCGTTTAACCTTTCGGTAACCAGGGCAGGTGTAGCCTTGCCGCATGTCTAGCGATGCGGGGGGCAAGGGGCAAGAGTTGCGGATCCTGCATCTGATCGACGCCATGATGGAAGGGCAGCGCGGGCATCTCTTCCCGTGGTGCGCGGTTCTTGTCGGCATGGGGGCGGGGCTGTGGTTCCTGCTGCCTGATGAACCGGGGCCGATGGTCTATTCCCTTGCGGCAACCGGACTTGCCCTGGGCGTCATCCTCCGTCTGACCGCTCCACAGGCGCTGTATCCGGTGGCGGCGGTGCTGGCCTGTCTCGCCCTTGGCACACTGGCGGCGGGACTGCGCGGATATATGGTCGCTTCGCCGATGCTGGACTTCCGCTATTACGGTCCGGTGCAAGGGCGGATCGTCTGGATCGACAGGTCGCAAAGCGACGTCATCCGTCTGACGCTGGACCGCGTGGTGCTGGAACGGACAGCACCGGACCGCACACCTGAGCGGGTGCGGATTTCGCTGCATGGCGAGCAGTCCTATCACGACCCGAACGCCGGGCAGACCGTGATCCTGACAGCGCATCTGTCGGCCCCCGACGGCCCGGTCGAGCCGGGCGGATTCGACTTTCGCCGCATGGCGTGGTTCGAGCAACTTGGGGCGGTCGGCTATACCCGAACACCGGTCCTGCTCTGGCAGCCCCCCGAACCCGGAACGCAGATCGTGGACCGGATGCGCAGCCATCTGGCCTCAGCAATGCTGCAGGCCATGCCATCCGAGGCCGGGGCCTTTGCCACCGGTGCCATGACCGGCGACCGCTCCGCCATCTCGCAGGAGACAGCGGCCGCGCTCAGGGATTCGGGATTGGCGCATCTGTTGGCCATCTCGGGGATGAACCTTGCCTTTCTGATCGCCTTTGTTTTCGCATTGATCCGCTATGGCGTGGCCTTGATCCCGCCGCTTGCCTTGCGGGTCAGCGCCAAGAAACTGGCGGCGCTTGTGTCGCTGGGCGTGGCGTTCTTCTACCTTCTCCTGTCCGGGTCGAACGTGGCGACGGAACGGGCCTTCATCATGGTGACGGTCATATTGGGGGCGGTGCTGCTGGACCGGCAGGCGCTGACCCTGCGCTCGGTCGCGCTGGCGGGGATCATTCTGATCCTGTGGAAGCCGGAAAGCCTGCTGGCACCGGGGTTTCAGATGTCCTTTGCCGCCACCACCGCCCTGATCGCGGGCTTTGCCGCCATGCAAAGCAGGATGGAGCCGGGGCGGATGCCGCGGTGGGTGGTGCCGCTGGTGACGTTGGTTCTATCCTCGGTCATCGGTGGGCTTGCCTCTGGGCCATATGCAGCGGCGAGTTTCAATCGCTTTGCGGATTACGGTCTGTTGGCCAATCTTCTGACTGTCCCGGTGATGGGGGCGGTGGTCATGCCGGCAGGGGCGATGGCGGCCTTGCTGGCCCCCTTGGGTCTGGCGGATCTGCCGCTGTGGGTGATGGAGACGGGCTCTGCCTGGATCCTGACCGTGGCCCACCTGGTCGCCGGAATGGAGGGCGCAGTGACCGGCATCAAAGCGCCGCCACCTGCCGCGCTGCCGGTGATCACGCTGGGGATGCTTTGGGTCATCCTCTGGCAGGGCAAGGCCCGATTGGCGGGGCTGGTCCCTGTGGTCCTCGCGCTCTGGCTATGGTCGGATACGACGCGCCCGTCTTTGCTCATCTCGCGGGATGGCAATCTGATCGGGGTCACAGGGCCTGACGGTCGCATCCTGTCATTGGATCGCGGCGCAGGTTTCGCGGCCCGGTCATGGCTTGAGAATGACGGCGACCTTGTCAGCCCGACGACCGCCGCCGCCCGCGCAGGGTTCGCGGGGCCACGCCACGCGCGCGAGATCACGCTGGCAGGTATCCAGGTGGCCGCGTTGAGCGGCAAAACCGGCCTTGCCCGGCTGCGTGAGGTTTGCCTGACGGCTGATCTGGTCGTGGTGGCCGCAAGAGTGCCTGATCCGCCCGCCGGGTGTCGCGTGATCGACCAGACCCTGCTGGCGCGAACGGGCCCCTTGGCCTTCTGGTCAGAGGGGCAGGGGTTGCGGCCCCGACCGACCGAAGATGGCAGACGGCGCTGGTCCCGCCCTGTGGGCAACGCGCCTTTGCCTGAGACAGCGCTTGCCCCGGTCATGCCGCACCGGCTTGCGCAACTGCGCGCCGCGCCATGACAAAAGGGCATGCCTTGTGCATGCCCCTTGCCAAACGCTTGCCTTCCAAACCCGGATCAATAGGTGCGGATCAACCCGACCAGACGACCCTGCACCTTGACCATGTGATCGGCATAGACGCGTGTTTCATAGGCGGGGTTCGCTGCTTCCAGCGCGATGGTGTTGCCGCGCCGCATGAACCTTTTCAGCGTCGCTTCCTGATCCTCGACCAATGCGACGACGATATCGCCATTGTCGGCCGTGGATGTCTCGCGGATGACCACGACATCGCCGTCATTGATCCCGGCCTCGATCATGGAATCGCCGCGGACTTCAAGCGCATAGTGATCGCCTCGTCCGCTTATCATCGAATTGGGCACGGTCACGGAATGAGAGACATGGCTGATCGCCTCGATCGGGACACCGGCGGCGATGCGACCCATCACGGGCAGTTCCATCGCCTCGATCACCTGAATGGGCATGGCGCGGGCGGGGGGCGGGCTGTCAGGGCGGTCGCCGTCAATCACGCGGGGTGCAAAACCGCTGGCGGTGGATGAGGCGGGGCGGGCCGCATGCTTGTCAGCCAGCGCATCGGGCAGTTTCACAATTTCGATCGCGCGGGCACGATGCGCCAGACGACGGATGAAACCCCGCTCCTCAAGTGCGGTGATCAACCGGTGGATGCCCGACTTGGACCGCAGATCAAGCGCTTCCTTCATCTCGTCAAACGAGGGGGGCACTCCATCGCGTTGCAGCCGTGTCTGGATGAAATCCAGAAGATCGAGTTGTTTCTTGGTCAGCATCGGGTCGCTCCCTCTGGATCGGGCACGGGGCAGAAATGGACCAAACCGTGCAGAACAGGAAAATTCCCGTTTGTTCTGCCATTGTTCCCGTTTTGTGTCAACAGTCCTGTCAGCACCCTGTCACGCGGTCAGTGCGACAGCGGTAGAACCTCGACACTGTCACCGGCCGCGCGGGGTCCGTCATTGGCAGGGCGCAACAACAGGGCATTCGCCTCGGACAGCACCGTCAGCAGGGAACTGTCCTGACGGTCGAAGGCCGTGACCTCCCTCCCGTCTGGGCTGTCAGAGAGGTGTGCCCGCATGTAATGGGCGCGCGGACCATTGCCCTCGATCCCGGCGGCCAGACGGGCGCGCAGGACAGGCGGCAACACCTCGCGCAGGCCCAGCATTGCCCGCAGCATCGGCAGCAGGAACAGATGCCCGCAGACGATGGCCGATACCGGGTTGCCGGGCAGGCCCAGATAGGGTGTGCCATCGCCGAAGGCCCCTGCAATCAGAGGCTTTCCGGGGCGCATGGCAATCTTGTAGAAACTCTGTTCCAGCCCGAACCGCGCCGCGACCTGCGCCACCAGATCGTGGTCCCCGACCGAGGCGCCACCGATGGTGACAATCAGATCTGCCCCCATCGCCATCTCGTAGACGGTCATGAGCGAGGCTTCGCTGTCGCGGGCAATGGGCAACAGGCGGACATGCCCACCTGTGGCCTCGATCATCGCCTTCAAGGCGAAAAGGTTCGACGCGATGATCTGATCCGGGCGCGGGTCCTCTCCGGGCATGACCAACTCATCGCCTGTGGCGATGATCGCCACCTCGGGCTTGCGCGTGACAGGCACATGGCCCGCATTCATGGCAGCCAGCAGGGCCAGTTCTGACGGGCCAAGCCTTCGGGAGGCGCTCAGAACATGATTGGCTGGAAAATCAGCGCCTTGCGGGCGGATGTTCGTGCCGGTGTCCAATCTGTCGCCAAGTGTGATGCGGTCGCCAGCGCGGGTCACATCCTCCTGAATGACGACGCGTTCCGCGCCGTCGGGCACGGGCGCGCCGGTAAAGATGCGCAGCGCCTCGCCAGCGCCGATCCGGCCGCCCCAAGCATGGCCTGCCGCTGCTTCGCCCACGACCTGTAAGATCGCGCCGGGCCGACAATCCGCATCCCGCAGCGCGTAACCATCCATGGCCGAGGCCGCAAAGGGTGGTTGCGCCCGCCCTGCCAGCACATCTGCCGCGAGGACCCGCCCTGCCGCCTGCGCCAGCGGTATCTGTTCCGCCGTCAATGGCCGCACCAAGGCAAGGCACAATTTTTGGGCTTCGGCGACCGAGATCATTCCGCCTCATACCTTCCTGACTTGCCGCCATCCTTCAAGGTCACATGGATGCCGCCAATCTCCATCGCCTTGTCCACAGCCTTGGCCATGTCATAGACGGTCAGGGCGGCCGTGCTGACAGCGGTCAGTGCCTCCATTTCAACGCCGGTCTGGCCGGTGGTCTTGACGGTTGCCGTGATCTGCACGCCGGGAAGGTCTGGATCAAGCGTCAGCTCCACTGCGACTTTCGTGATCGGCAGAGGGTGGCAGAGCGGGATCAGATCGGCTGTCTTCTTGGCGCCCATAATGCCGGCCAGCCGCGCAATCCCCAGAACATCGCCTTTCTTCGCGCGACCTTCTCCAATGATATCAAATGTTTCACGCGCCATCCTGATCCAGCCCGCGGCGACGGCTACCCGCGAGGTCACGGCCTTGTCGGACACATCCACCATATGTGCCTGACCCTGCGCATCGAAATGGCTCAGGCCCTTCTGCGCCATCACATGCCACCGGGACTTAGTGGATTGGCCAGCAAGGTCCGTGTTGCCAGTTCCACATCGTCTTGCCGCATCAGGCTTTCGCCGATCAGGAAGCAGCGCGCGCCATACATCGCCATGTCGGCCAGATCGGCTGGTGTGGACAGCCCGCTTTCGCAGACCATGATCCGGTCGACCGGCACCTGCTTTGACAATCGCCGCGTCGTGTCCAGTGAGGTTTCGAATGTGTTGAGATTGCGATTGTTGATGCCGATCAGTCGCGACTTCAAGAGCGAGGCGCGTTCCAGTTCGGTCTCGTCATGCACCTCGATCAGCGCGTCCATACCCCAATGGGCTGCGGCATCTTCCAGTTCCTGCGCCAGAGAATCCTCGACCGAGGCCATGATGATCAGGATGCAATCCGCCCCCAAGGCCCGTGCTTCGGCGACCTGATAGGGGTCATACATGAAATCCTTGCGCAGCACCGGCAACTCGCAGGCGGCGCGGGCCTGCACCAGATAGTCCTTGGCCCCCTGAAAACTGGGGGTATCCGTCAGCACCGACAGGCAGGCGGCCCCCCCGGCGGCATAGGCTTCGGCCAGGGCCGCGGGGTCGAAATCCGCGCGGATCAGACCTTTCGAGGGGCTGGCTTTCTTGATCTCGGCGATCAGGCCGTATCCGGTGCGGCTGGCCGCATGCAGCGCATCCGCAAAGCCGCGCACTGGCGGGGCGGCATGCGCCGCAGCCTCGACCTCGGACAGTGGCCGCTCGGCCTTGTCAGCCGCGACCTCTTCCAGCTTGTAGGTCTTGATGCGGTCCAGGATCGTGTCGGTCATCATGTCTCCGATGTCAGTTTGGCAAGGGCGGCGAGCTTTCCCGCTGCGGCCCCGCTGTCGATACTTTCCCGCGCGCGGGCCACGCCCTCGCGCAGATCCGGGGCCTGACCGGCTACCACCAAAGCCGCCGCCGCATTCAGGAGCACCGCATCACGATACGCCCCCGGCGCTCCCTCCAGCAGGGCACGCAGCGCTGCGGCATTCTCGGATGGCGTGCCGCCGATGATATCCTCGAACGGATGGACGGGCAGACCGAAATCCTCGGGGTGCAGCTCGATCTCGCGGATGGTGCCATCCTCTTCCAGCGCGGCCACCCAACTGACGCCGGTGATGGTCATTTCATCTGTGCCGTCAGAGCCATGCACGAGCCAGGCGCGCTCTGACCCAAGCTGTCCCAGCACCTCGGCCATGGGGCGGATCAGATCGCGCCGATAGGCCCCGGTCAATTGCCGCTTGACCCCGGCGGGGTTGGTCAGGGGGCCGAGAATATTGAAGATCGTCCGCGTGCCAAGTTCGGTCCGCGTGGGCCCGACATGAGCCATGGCCGGATGATGCATCGGTGCCATCATGAACGCGATGCCACAGGCATTTATTGCTTTTTCAACAATTTGCGGGCCGATCATCACCTGAATGCCAAGCTGCGTCAGCGCGTCTGCCGCACCCGATTTGGAGCTGAGATTGCGGTTGCCATGCTTGGCCACGGTCACGCCGGCCCCCGCGACAACAAACGCCGCAGCGGTCGAGATGTTCAATGTCCCCATCCCGTCGCCGCCCGTGCCCACGATATCCATCGCACCCTTGGGCGCGCGCACCGCGTGGCACTTTGAACGCATGACCGCAGCGGCGGCGGCATATTCATCCACTGTCTCGCCCCTTGTCCGCAGGGCCATCAGCAGGCCGCCGATCTGGCTGGGCGTTGCTTCACCCGCGAACAGGATGCCAAAGGCGGTTTCGGCCTCGGCCCGGGTCAGGGCACGCTCGGCGGCAAGGCCGATCAACGGTTTCAGCGCATCACTCATGCCGGAACCTTCATCACGTTCAGGAAATTCTGCAACATCTCGTGCCCATGTTGCGAGGCGATCGATTCCGGGTGGAACTGCACGCCGTGAATGGGCAGCTCACGATGCTGCAGGCCCATGATCGTGCCATCCTCCAGCCATGCCGTCACCTCAAGGCAATCGGGCAGGCTCTCGCGCTCCACGACCAGTGAATGATAGCGGGTCGCCTCGAACGGATTGGGCAGACCCGCGAAAAGTCCTTGGCCCGCATGATGCATGACGCCCATCTTGCCGTGCACGATCTCGTGGCAGCGCACCACCTTGCCACCGAACGCCTGACCGATGGTCTGATGCCCCAGACAGACGCCCAGAAGCGGTGTCCGTGTTTCTGCCGCAGCGGCGGTCAAGGCCAGACAGATGCCCGCCTGATCCGGATCGCAGGGGCCCGGTGACAGGATGATCCCGGCCGGATTCATCGCCATCGCAGCCTGCACATCCAGCGCATCATTGCGGCGCACGGTGACATTCGCGCCCAGATCGCCCAGATAATGCACCAGATTATAGGTGAAACTGTCGTAGTTATCGATGAGCAGCAGCATCTGGCCTATCTTTTCCGTTTGGGGGCTGGAGGCCCGCACCTTGGTCGCGGTATACTTGTTCAGGCTTGCGCCGGAGCGTCAAGGGGCGTGACCGAGAATGCGGGCGCAAAGGCCAGGTCGTCTGGTTGCGCAACGCAATCAAGTCTTGGTCGCACCGGACGCAGGAAGGCCCGTGACGAGGCCGCAGGCAGAGAAAGGGCAGGACGATGGCAAAAGGGTTCATACGCGGAAGTCTTGTGGGTGGGGCCGTGTCGGTGATCGGCCTGTCGGCCTTGTCGATCCTGTCGGGTTTGCCAGACACGGCGGATAGATCATTGCCGTCAGAGCAAACAGCCGCGCTCCCACAGGACAAAGCCGCGCCCGAGGCGGCTCCGGCACCTTCGGCGCCACCCGCATCTGCGTCCGTTGACGGGACAAACGTGGACAGCGCGCCTGACACCGCCACGCCGCCCACAACAGCAGAGGTGGATGTGCCCGCAGGCAGTGTGTTCAATGCGGCGCGCGAAGACGGGCAGGCCGTCCTTCCGCGAGGCGATGCCGCGCCGCAGATCGCCACCGCACCGACGCTGGACAGCGCCACCGCTCCCGCCAATCCGCCTTTGTCGATTCTCGGACGCGATCCTGCCGCGCAACCGCAGGCGGATCAGGGCGGCGGCAGCCTGTCCGCACCGCCCGATGCGGGCGATGCCCCCGCGATCACGCCGTCAGTGGCTGGCAGCACACCACGCAGCGCAACGCCAGCCGAGCCTACGGCGCCCGCTTCGCGCGCCGAAGCGACAGCGCCCGCCATCTCGACCGACCCGGCGCAACCCGATCAGGCACAAGCCGCGGTTGATCAAGCCACGCCCGACCGTCCAAGCCCGGCAGAAGAAGAAACCGGGATGGCTGCGCTTGCGCCCATGCCCCAGCCTCAACCGATGCCGCGCCGCCAGCCCTTGCCGGTGATCGAGCCGGCACCGCCGGCGGTCACGCCCGAACAGGCCGCACCCGATGCGCCTGTGGCCGTGCAGGAAACCGCGCCACTGGTGCGTCCAGCCATCGGAACACCTGCCACATCGCTGATTGATCGCCCCGCACCGGGTAGCGGCGGCAACAGCGAAACCCTGTCCGCCGAGAACGATATCCCCCTGCGGCGCAATGCGCTGCGATTTGAGGATCCCGAGGGTCGTCCCCCTCTGGCCATCGTCCTGATCGACCGGGGCGATACCGTCATCGGGGTCGAGGCGTTGCGCGACTTTCCCTATCCGCTGACCTTTGCTGTGGACGCCGCGCGCCCTGACGCCGCCGAAGCATCCGCCCGCTACCGCGCGGCGGGATTCGAGGTCATGGCATTGGTGGACCTTGCCCCTGATTCCACACCACAAGATGCCGAAGTGGCGATGGAGGTGTCGCTTGCGGCTGTT
>Ga0209347_1003749_pt1 | contig 17048 bp, 15 predicted proteins | sample AutmiccommuBRH23_FD_187382 | JGI IMG/M metagenome (GOLD analysis project Ga0209347, IMG submission 187382) | Deep subsurface microbial communities from Mt. Terri, Switzerland - Autotrophic microbial communities BRH/23 (SPAdes) (version 2) | ecosystem: Environmental > Aquatic > Deep subsurface >...
GATCTTCGGGGCAGCGGGCCTGGCCCTGTTCGCCGTGGCGTGCCCGGTCTGCAACAAGATCGTCCTCATCGCCTTGGGCACGTCCGGTGCCCTCGGCATCTGGGAGCCGCTCCAGCCGTGGCTCGCCGCGATCTCACTCCTCGCCCTCGTGGGGGCGGTCGGCTATGCCGCCAGACGCCGCCCGTGCGCTGACGGCGCGTGCCGAGTCGCGGGTGCGTCATGACCGACTCGCCGCCGCGCAGCGCAGCACCACTCGAGATCGTCGAGCGGCACCAGGCCGCGGCCCTGGCCGCGCTGGAGGGGACGACCGGCGGGGCCCCGCTCTGCCGGGTCGACGGCACCCGGCAGACCGTCAAGGCGAGCGAGGGCGCGGCGGCCGCGCTGTCGGACGTGCGGCGTGCGCTGCGGCGTGAAGCCGGCGAGCCGACCGGGGCCGTGGCTGCGGAGCGCGCCCACGCCGTGATCGAGGAGGTCAGGTCAGCGTGGCAGGGCATCAGCGGGCCGCTCGCCGCTCGGCCCGGCTCCGGGGAGTACATCGCGGGCGGTCTCGACGCCCTGACCGCGTTGGAGGACGACCTCCGGGGGGCGCGGGCCGGTGGGCCGGCAGCTCCCGGTGTCGGGGGCATCCTCACTGGCCAGACCCTCCTCGGCGGCGTGCGTGCGACCGCCACGTCCGCGGAGAAGGTGCGGTGGCCGCAGCGGCGTCGGGTGGCGGCCGTGCTGATCTTCGTCGGACTGCTCGTGCTCATCGGGGCGACCGTGGGCTGGCCGCTGGTCGACGCGCCGCTCTGGTCGGTGCTGACCGCCGGAGCCGCGGTGCTGTCGTCCCTCGCGCTGGCCCTGTTCGTCCCGCGGCCGGGCGAAGGGTGGCGCCCCGACCTCGGCTGCGCGCCGTGCGCCGTGGCCGGCCTGGCTCTCGCCGTCGCCGGTCCGTGGCTCGCCATCGAGACGGCGCACGCGGGGGAGCGGGCCGCCCTCGCGATGGTGCTCGGCGGCGCCGCATTGGCTCGCCGCCTCACCGAGCCGCCGGTCTGCGGAGTCCCAGCAAGGTAGGAGACCGCCGCCCCCGCGCCTCACTATCGGACGCGGGTCCAAAAGGTGCGGGGCCGGGCCGGCAGCGGCCGCCCACTATCGGACGCGGGTCCGAAAGTTGCGGGGCCGGGTCGGGAGCGGCCGCCCACTATCGGACGCGGGTCCGAAAGGTGCGGGGCCGGGTCGGGAGCGACCGCCCACTTTCGGACGCGGGTCCGAAAGTTTCGGGGCTCGGTCGGGAGCGGCCGCCCACTATCGGACGCGGGTCCGAAAGGTGCGGGCCTCGGTCGCCCGTCAGCCCGCTCCAGGATCAGCCGAGGGTGGGCACACCGGGGCCACTCGCGCGGGCGCGGGTGCGCTCGGCCCGGCGGGCCGGGAGGTAGGCGAGCAGACCCGCGAGGCTGATCGCGCCCGCCACGAGCATCGCGACCTGCGTCGACGCACGCTCGGCGAACACGCCCAGCAGGGGCATGGCGATCGAGAAGGCGGCGAACGCGGTCATGGAGTTCATCGACAGGATCGTCGCGCGGTTGCGCGCCTCAGCCACCCGGTGCAGCAGGGCGGCGTGCATGGGTCCGAGGAATCCGTGCATCGAGTAGGTGAACGCATAGGCGATGACGAGCGCGACCGGGCCGGCCACGAGACCCATCACGATCGCTCCGACGCTGTTGAGCAGCCGTCCGAGGATGGCCGTGCGCGACACCCCGAGCCGCTTGCTCGTCAGGCCGGCGAGCGCGGACCCCGCCGCGAAGATGGCCCAGCCACCGGCTGCGATGGGTCCCATCCACGCGCCGGCGGCCTCCTCACTGCCAAGGAGTTCGGCGAGCCGCACCGGCTGGAAGATCTCGAAGACGACCATGGCGACCGACCAGGCGACCTCGGCGAGCATCAGCCCTTGCAGGACGCGGCTCGACCGCACCAGCCGCAGGCCGTCCCGCACGACCATCGGGGCCTCCTTGGCAGAGGCGGCCGCCCGACGCAGACCGGAGACGTCGAGGTGGCCGACGCCGCGTGGCTCCTTGAGCAGGAGCAGGACCATGACGAGGTGCAGCACGGACAAGCCGGCTCCGCAGAGCACGGGCAGCCACAGCGCGGACTGCTGCTCGACCGGGTGCCACGCGATGAGACCGCCCGACAGCAGGGCGCCCGCAGCGATCGAGACGCCGACGACCGTCCCGTGGGCGGCCAGGGCGCCGTCGACGTCCGCGTCGGGCTCGGTGGCATGCACGGTGTCGACGAACCACGCCTCGAGCGGACCGGAGTCGAGCGCCCGGAAGACGCCCGTCAGGGCGGCGGCGACCACGAACGCGGCGAACGAATGGGCCACGAGCAGGGCCACGGAGGACAGCACGCCGAAGGCAGCGGCGGCCACGTAGACCGGTCGCCGTCCGAAGGCGTCCGCGAAGCCGGAGGTCGGCAGCTCGAGCAGGAAGACCACGATGCCGGTGAACGACAACGCGAAAGCGGCCTGGCTGACGGTGAGGCCGCGCTCGAGGATCCAGAGCATGAAGATGCCGACGACGAGCCCGATGGGGAGCCACCGGGTGCAGGACAGGATGAGGAAGACGCGGCGCGCGGCGGACGGGCTGAGCACGCTGGTCATGACCGGTGGTCCGGTGTCGGGGGCCGGTCGAGGTCGAGTGGATAGAGGAAGGTGTAGGTCGCGATCCGCCGGGCGCGTGGGTTCCCCTGGCCGACGCGGCGGTAGCGGGCCACCACCTCGTGGATCTCGTCACGCATCTCGCGCAGCTGCTCGCTCGTGACGAGGACCATGGAGTCGCTGCTGCCACAGGCGTCCTGCCAGTCGGCGGGCCAGGTCATCGACACGCCCAGCCACTTGTCGTACTGCTCGCCGAAGTGTCGCGCGTAGTCGTGGGAGAGCCAGTTCAGCGCGGTCTCGCTGTCCTCGTCCCCGGCGAAGTCGCTCGGGTACCAGGAGTGCGCCTCGGTGCTCGCTCGCCAGAGTCGCCGCTTGCCCTCGCCCTCCTCGGTGTCCTCGACGAGCCCGACGGACTCGAGCTTGCGCAGGTGGTAGCTGGTCGCGCCGGTGTTGGTGCTCAGGGCGGCGGCGAGCTGCGTCGCGGTGGCCGGGCCGCCGATCCGCAGCTGGCCGAGCAGGCGGGAGCGCAGCGGGTGGGCGAGGACGCGCAGGCTCTCCGGGGTGAGCCAGATGTTGGTTGGGGAGTCGCTGGGTGCAGCCATAGTGTGCACACTACCTGTGCACACTTCGTTTGCACAACTCTTTTGGACGTATGCCGCTGGGCTGGGTTTGTGCAGGTCAGACGCCCTTTGGTGGGTGGCTGGCGAGGATTTGGGCGGGCCGCCGTGAGCCCGTAACATGGGTGAGGTTGTGCAGCAGGCACCTGCGAACCCAGCCGACCCGATGAGGGCGGCGGGCGACGCGGACCGAGCCCAGCGGCATACGGCATTATTTCGACAGCAAAGGCAGACTCCATTGCGCACGTACACCCCGAAGCCCGGCGAGGTCACTCGCACGTGGCACGTCATCGACGCGACCGACGTCGTGCTCGGCCGTCTCGCGAGCCAGACTGCGGTCCTGCTCCGGGGCAAGCACAAGCCGCAGTTCGCGCCGCACGTCGACACCGGTGACTTCGTCATCATCATCAACGCGGAGAAGGTCGCCCTGACCGGCGCCAAGCTCGAGCAGAAGAAGGCCTACCGCCACTCCGGGTTCCCGGGCGGCCTCAAGGCCACGAGCTACACCGAGCTGCTCGCCAAGAGCCCCGAGAAGGCCATCGAGAAGGCAGTTCGCGGCATGCTCCCGAAGAACTCGCTCGCCCGCCACCAGCTCGCCAAGCTCAAGGTCTACCGCGGCGCCGAGCACCCCCACGCGGCTCAGCAGCCCGTCCCGTTCGAGATCACCCAGGTCGCGCAGTAAGCGCCCCGTGCGCTCCTGACTGAGCACTGACTGCGTAGAAAGAGAAGCACGTGACTGACATTGTGAACGAGGATGTCCTCGACACCGACGAGCCGGAGCTGACCGAGTACACCTCGGAGTCCTCCACGTCCGACCTGGGCGAGCCGAAGCGGGCCCGCGAGGTCTCCGTCCCCGGCGCCGCCACCGGCCGGCGCAAGCAGGCCATCGCCCGCGTCCGGATCGTCCCGGGCACCGGTGAGTGGAAGATCAACGGTCGCTCCCTCGACTCGTACTTCCCCAACAAGGTGCACCAGCAGATCGTCAAGGAGCCGCTGACGCTCCTCGAGCTCGACGGCTCGTACGACGTGCTCGTGCGCGTCCACGGCGGTGGCCCCTCCGGCCAGGCCGGCGCGGTCCGCCTCGGCGTCGCCCGCTCGCTCAACGAGGTCGACACCGAGCTCAACCGCCCCGCCCTGAAGAAGGCCGGCTTCCTGAGCCGCGACGCCCGCGTCCCGGAGCGCAAGAAGGCCGGACTCAAGAAGGCCCGCAAGGCCCCGCAGTACAGCAAGCGCTGATCTGCCCCCGCACCACGACGAAAGGCCCCGAGTGCCACTCGGGGCCTTTCGCCTGTGACGGCGGAGTAAGTTCTCATTGGCGCCGTGCGTTCACCCGCGTTCACCCGCGTTCACCCACCCTCCACCTCTTCTCCATCGGCGCCCGTACGAAAGGCACACCACCGTGGCTCGACTCTTCGGAACGGACGGCGTCCGTGGGATCGCCAACCAGGACATCACGGCAGAGCTGGCGCTCGACCTGTCCGTCGCGGCGGCGCACGTCCTGGGCGAGGTGGGCGAGTTCAACGGGCACCGCCCGGTGGCGATCGTCGGTCGGGACCCACGGGCCTCCGGCGAGTTCCTTGCTGCGGCGACGATGGCCGGGCTGGCCTCCGCCGGGGTCGACGTGCTGGACGCCGGGGTGCTGCCGACGCCCGCCATCGCCTACTTGGTCGCCGACCGGGGCGCCGACCTCGGAGCGATGCTGTCTGCTTCGCACAACCCGATGCCCGACAACGGGATCAAGTTCTTCGCCCGCGGCGGGCACAAGCTCGCCGACGAGCTCGAGGACGCCATCGAGAAGCGGCTGGGCGAGCAGTGGCAGCGCCCGACCGGCGCCGACGTCGGCCGGATCCTGCCGCTGAGCGACGGCGCGGACCGTTACGTGACGCACCTGCTCTCCGTGGTGGCGCACCGCCTCGACGGGCTGCACGTCGTCCTCGACACCGCGCACGGCGCCGCCTCCGTGGTCGCCCCGCGGGCGTTCGCCGAGGCCGGCGCGAAGGTCACCGTCATCGGGAACGAGCCGGACGGCATCAACATCAACGACGGCTTCGGCTCGACCCACCTGGGGCGGCTCCAGGAGAAGGTCGTCGAGGTCGGCGCCGACCTCGGCCTCGCCTTCGACGGCGACGCGGACCGCTGCCTCGCGGTCGACGCCGCCGGCGAGGAGGTCGACGGCGACCAGATCATGGCGATCCTCGCGCTGTCCCTCAAGGAGCAGGGCACCCTGCGCGGCGACACCCTCGTCGCGACCGTCATGTCCAACCTCGGCATGATCCAGGCGCTCGCGGCGGCCGGCATCAAGGTGCTGCAGACCGCGGTGGGGGACCGCTACGTGCTCGAGGGCATGAAGGACGGCGGCTACACGCTCGGTGGCGAGCAGTCCGGTCACGTCGTCATGCTCGACCACGGCACCACGGGGGACGGCACCCTCACGGGCCTCATGATCGCGTCACGCGTGGCCTCGACGGGCCGGACCCTCGCGGACCTGGCCGCCGTCATGCGCCGCTTCCCCCAGGTCCTCATCAACGTCAAGGGCGTCGACAAGAGCCGCCTCGAGTCCTCCAGCGTCGTGTCCGATGCCGTCCGGCTGGCCGAGGCGGAGCTCGGCGAGAGCGGGCGCGTGCTGCTGCGCAAGTCCGGCACGGAGCCCGTCGTGCGCGTCATGGTCGAGGCCGCCGACGGAGACCAGGCTCACCTGGTGGCGGGTCGGCTCGTCGACGTGGTCAAGGCGGAGCTGGCGCTGTAGGGCTGGCGCTGTAGGGCTGGCGCTGTAGGGCTGGCGCTGTAGGGCTGGCGCTGTAGGGCTGGCGCTGTAGGGGGCTGGACTTCGGGGCTGCTGCGCGGGGGGCGACGGATGCCCTGGCGCCGCGGCGCGTCAGGCTTGGGCCCGACCCTCCGCGACGTGTCTTTGCGCGCACTCCACGACGGCGCTCAGGTCGACGCCGTAGGTGTCGCCTCCAGACGCCGAGTAGGCGGCCAGCCGCACGGCTGCCCGGTCGGACAGCCGTTGCGCCCCCGTCTGGTTGCCGCGCGCGGCATGGGTGAGGGCCACGCACACCTGGGCCAGTCCCTGCCAGAGGTCGCGCTCTCCGGCCGGGCCGGCCTTCCAGCGGGCCTCGAGGACCTCGTGGGCCGCAAAGGGGCGACCGCCTGCCACGAGCTCACGCGCTCTGTCCAGTGTCTCCAGGGGCGGCAGCGCCTCCTCCGGGACCGGCTCGACTCCTTCGGCGCCGTAGGGCAGCGGCCGACCCAGGGCGTCTCTCGGGCGTGCCTGACGGGCCCGCCCGCGGTCGTCCCGATCACGCTCGGATCCGCTCATGACGGCCAGCCTGTCAGGAAAGCGGCGGGAATACATCCACGTCGCACGCGTTGACCCCAATGCTTGAACATTCAACTATTGCTGGGAAGCACCCGAGCACAGGACAAAGGAGATCGGGCCGAATGGTCGTCTACAACGAATTGGTTGGCATCACGGCAGGTGCGGGACTGCTCGGGTTTGCGTGGTTCATCACCCACCTCCTTCGGGGGAAGCGAATAGACAGCGAAGGATGGGCGGCGTTCTTCGGTCCCACCGGGCTGCTCCTCCTGGCGCTCGGACTGCACACCACGGTGACCTGGCCGTTCGGCGGTGGCGGCTTCGAGTACGCCAACATCGCTTTCGGCCAACCGGCGGCCGGGTTCGGCGCGCTCCTCCTCTTCGCCGCTGTGTACCTGTGGCGCCAACGGGCGGTGTTCGCCGGGGACATCGACGAGGCCAACACCGCCGCGCTCGCCGCGTTCAAGCCAGTCAGCATCTTCGTGGGGGCCCTCGGCTTGGCCATGGCGGTGCTGGCCGTGGCGTTCGTGCGCTTCCAGCTCGGCGCGGCACCTCCGGAGGAGCCGATCAGTGGCCGCTTCGGACACCTGCCACTTCTCGAGGCGCTCTTCCTCGGGGGGCTGTGGGGGATCGTCGCCCTTGGCGCGCTCCTCTTTGCGATCGCCCTGCTGACCGACCGGCCCCAGCTGCTGCGGTGGGCAGTCCGCGCCTGGACCATTGGCGGCGTGGTGTTCCTGCTCTTTGGTGCGATGAACTTCTACACGCACATCGGCATGTACTACAACCTCGCCCACGGGACGATGTACAAGTGGTGACGACGGCGCCACGACCGCGGCGCCCTCGTATCTGTCACCGCGGTCAGTCGTCCATCGCCTCGATGCCGAGCTCGGCCAGCTCGGCCATCCCCGCGCGCATCTTCGCGATCCGCTCCGCCGGTGGGGGCTCCCACCCGGTGATCTCCTCGACGACCCGCAACGGCTCGGTCGTCCGGTAGGACCGGGTGGGGTTGCCCGGAAACCGCTTGTCGGTGACGTTGGGGTCATCCTCGATGATGCCGAGCGGCTCGACCCGGTAGACCCGTGCGGGCCCCTCGCCATGAGCCAGCTCGGCAGCGAGCGGCGCGCCCTCACGGGTGGCCGTCAGGTAGATGTGTCTGGCCTGTCGTCGGGAACCGTAGTTCGACGTCCAGCCCGGTGTGAGCAGGTCGCCGGGCCGCAGGTCCGCCCTGGTCCCGTGGAAGAACGGCCCGGGGTCGTCGACCACGCGCCGCGGCGGGGGCGGATCACGGAGCAGGCTGTCGAGCCGCCCCATCAGGGCCGCGACCCGACTGCGCCCCTCCGGGGCCCGAGGGTATCGGCTCAGCACGTCGAGAACGACGGGGGTGGCGCGCTTCGCGGCTGCGGTGACGACGTACTCGGCGACCACGGGGTCGTCCCCTCGGGCCAGCTCGGCCGCCCGCGCGGCCTGGGCGGCCGGCCCGAGGATGTGCCGCACCTGGGTGGCCTTCGCCAGCGGGTGGAGGTAGGCGGCCGCGGCGGCATCCCCTGCCGCCATCGCCGCATGTCGAGCGGGCTCAGAGCTCGCGTCCTCGGCGGCGCGATGGGACTCAGCCGCGGCGGTCCGCTGGAGGCGGGAACGGGGCGCTCCCTCGGCGAAGAGTCGAGCGGCTTCGAGCGCGGTGGCCGGGCGACGGTCATCGGGCCGGTCCTTCTCGAAGAGGACGAGCGCCGGCTCGGCGCAGGCCACGGCATAGCCGGCGATCGCGCGCAGCTCGTCCATGGTCAGCTCGAAGTCACCGGAGCGGGTCTGCATCCTCCCGAGTCTTGCACAACTGGCGTCCCCGAAATCGTCCGTGTGGACGGGCGCTCTCCCGGTCTGGCGTGCGGGGATGGCTGCACCTCCACCCCACGAGCACCAGCGGGGCTGACCAGCTCGCCACCGTCGAGAAGGCCCTGGCGCTCGGCTGGCCCTTGGTGTGGGACCGGGACGAGGAGACGGCGATTCAGCTGCCCGCGCCCGGCTCCTCGCACTGGGGGCGACCCGGCTCGGCGAGCAGGACGGCGTCACCGAGCTCGCCGACCTCGACGGCAACGAGTTTCGTGTGCGCCCTCGCGGTCGCGTCCGCTGACGGCTCGGTGCGCCGCCCGATTCAGCAGTCGTCGCTGTGGGCGAACCACCCGCCGATGACGTTGCCGAAGCTCTCGCCGTCGAGCAGGAAGTTCTCCTTGATGAACGCGATCCGGTCGGCGACGGCTCCGGGGTCCCCGGTCGCCTGGGGCACGAAGGTCGTGCCCACGCATGAGGCGTGGTCGTTGGGGGCGTGCGGCGAGGGGGCGGCACCGGCGGGGCCGGCCAGCGCGACAGCGGCCACCGCGGCGAGCGCGGCTGCGGACAAGGTGTGCGTGAGCGTGCGCATGGTGTTCCTCCGTGGTCATCGACGGGCCGGCGTTCCCGACCGTCGGATGGATGTGGTCTGCTCACTCCACCGGGCCGCGGTCGCGATCCGGTCGCGATCCGGTTGCGGACCCCTCAGCCCTGGCTGAGCGTGTGCTCGCATCCCGGGGCGCTGAGGCTCCGGGCGAGCACCGTAGTGTCTGGGGCATGGTCGACCCCACCGAAGCCGCCGACGACTCCTCCCTGCAGGGCAACCCCTTCGGGACCCCGAGCCCCCTGCCGTTCTCGTTGCCGCCGTTCGACCGGATCCAGCCGGAGCACTACGGCCCGGCGTTCGACGCCGGGATGGCGCAGCACCGCGCCGAGGTGGAGGCGATCGCCGCCAACGTCGAGCCGCCCACCTTTGCCAACACCCTCCTCGCGCTGGAGCGCTCCGGCGAGCTGCTCACGCGGACCGGCACGGCCTTCTTCGGCACCTCGAGCGCGCTCGCCACGCCGGAGATCCAGGCCATCCAGGAGGAGTACGCCCCGAAGCTCGCGGCGCACAGCGATGCCATCGGTCTCGACTCGCGGCTCTATGCGCGCATCCGGGCCGTTCACGACGGCGCCGATCAGCTGGCCGCTCTCGACGCCGAGGCGCGTTACCTCGTCGAGCGCTATCTGACGGAGTTCACGGTCGCCGGGGCGGGGCTCGACGACGAGGCCAAGGCCCGGTTGCGCCAGCTCAACGAGGCTCTGGCGAGCCTGACCACCCGGTTCGAGAAGCAGCTGCTGGCCGACGCGAACGACCTCGCCGTCGTCGTCGACGACGTGTCCGAGCTCGACGGGCTCACGGCGGGGGAGGTCTCTGCGGCCGCCGAGGCCGCCCGCGAGCACGGACACGAGGGCTCGTACCTGATCAGCCTGGTGCTGCCGACGAACCACCCGCATCTGGCGTCGCTGACCGACCGGGAGCTGCGCCGACGGCTTCATGACGCCCAGCGGGCCCGCGGTAGCCGCGGCAACGAGAACGACACGAGGGGCCTCGTCCTCGAGATCGTCCGGCTCCGCGCCGAGCGGGCTCGCCTCCTCGGTTACCCGACCCATGCTCACGCGGCACTGGCGGACTCGACCGCCGAGTCGCCCGAGCGCGTCCTCGAGCGGCTGGCCCCCATGGCTCGGGCCGCGGCCGCCAATGCCCGCACCGAGCAGGCGGCGCTCGAGTCCGAGGCCGGCCACCCCATCGAGGCGCCCGACTGGGCCTTCTACTCCAACCGTGTCCGGGCGGCGACGTACCGCGTCGACACGGCGGCCATGCGCCCCTACTTCGAGGCCGAGCGCGTCCTGCGCGACGGGATCTTCTTCGCCGCCGAGCGGCTCTACGGCCTGACCTTTCACGAGCGCCCCGACCTGCCTGGGTACCACCCCGACGTCCGGGTCTTCGAGGTCCGCGAGGACGGGACGCCGATCGGGCTCTACCTGCTCGACCTCTACACCCGAGACACGAAGAAGGGCGGGGCGTGGATGTCGAGCCTCGTCCACCAGTCCACGCTGCTGGACGAGCCGCACGCGGTCGTCACCAACAACCTCAATGTGCCGAAGCCCGCTGCGGGCGAGCCGACCCTGCTCACCTTCGACGAGGTGACGACGTTCTTCCACGAGTTCGGTCACGCGCTGCACGGGCTGCTCGCGCGAGTCACCTACCCGCACTTCTCGGGGACGCAGGTGTTCCGCGACTTCGTCGAGTACCCGAGCCAGGTCAACGAGATGTGGATGCTCTGGCCGGAGGTGCTGGCCAACTATGCGGTGCACCACGAGACGGGGGAGCCGATGCCGCAGGACCTCGTCGACCGGCTCGTCGCATCACGCTCGTGGGGTGAGGGCTTCGCGACGAGCGAGTACCTGGCGGCGGCGCTCCTCGACCAGGCCTGGCACGCCCTGGACCTCGAGCAGGCGGCGGCGGTGACCGACGTGGACGCGTTCGAGCAGCGGGCGCTCGAGGACGTCGGTCTCGCGAACCCGCTGGTGCCGCCGCGCTACTCGACGCCGTACTTCGCGCACGTCTTCGCCTATGCCTACGACGCGGCCTACTACGCCTACATCTGGAGCGAGGTGCTCGACGCGGACACCGTGGCCTGGTTCACCGAGAACGGCGGCCTCACCCGGGCCAACGGGGACCGCTACCGCAGGTACGTCATCGGGCTCGGTGGTGCCGGCGACCCGCTCGCGTCCTACCGCGAGTTCCGAGGGCAGGACGCCGATCCGCGCCACCTCCTCGAGCGGCGCGGCCTGCTCTGAGAGGCAGACCCTTCGGCCGTATGCCGCTGGGCCCCCTCCTCGTCGAGTGTGCACTTCGTGCCGGGCCCCCTCCTCGTCGAGTGTGCACTTCGTGCCGGGCAGGAAATGCACACTCGAGTGGGTGGGTGCTCGGATCAGGCCACTGGCTCGAGCAGGCCCGTGTCGACGTCGTAGACGAAGCCCCCGACGACCGTCTCGGTCGGGATGAGCGGGTGCGCGCGGACCTTGGCCAGGTCCTCGCGCAGCTTCTGCACCTGGTCGTCGATGACGCCGAAGCTCTGCCACGACGCGTCGACCCCCGACAGCTCCGTGATGCGCTGTCGCAGCTCGTTCTCGGAGAACCTCGTCATCGCGCAGCGAGTGTGCGGGACGACGAGGATCCGTTTGACGTTGAGCAGGTGCGTCCCGAGGACCAGCGCCTCGAGCGCCGCCTCGGTGACGCGGCCACCCGGGTTGCGGAAGATCTTGGCGTCGCCCGGCTTGAGCCCGACGATCCCCAGGGGGTCGATCCGCGAGTCCATGCAGGTGACGATGGCGACGCCCGCCTGGGCGATCCCATCGAAACCGCCGAGGTGGAAGTCGTCGGCGTAGCGCCGGTTGGCCTCCAGCAGGTCGTCGAACCCGTCCGGGGCAGTGGTCTTCTCGCTCATGCTGTCCTCACTCGAGTCCGGGTCGCTTGGAGATGGTGAACGCCATCGGCTTGCTCACCTCGGCGAAGAAGTCGTTGCCCTTGTCGTCGACGACGATGAAGGCGGGGAAGTCCTCGACGTCGATCTTCCAGATCGCCTCCATACCCAGCTCGGGGTACTCGATCACCTCGACGTGCTTGATGCAGTCCTGCGCGAGCCGCGCGGCGGGTCCACCGATCGAGCCGAGGTAGAACCCACCGTGAGCGGCGCAGGCGTCGGTGACCTGCTGGCTCCGGTTGCCCTTGGCGAGCATCACCATCGACCCCCCGGCCGCCTGGAACTGGTCGACGTAGGAGTCCATCCGCCCGGCGGTCGTCGGCCCGAACGACCCGGAGGCCATCCCCTCGGGGGTCTTGGCGGGTCCGGCGTAGTAGACCGGGTGGTCCTTGAGGTACTGCGGCATCTGCTCGCCGGCGTCAAGCCGCTCCTTGATCTTGGCGTGCGCGATGTCGCGCGCCACCACCAAGGGCCCGGTCAACGAGAGCCGCGTCTTGACGGGGTGCTTGGCCAGCTCGGCGAGGATGTCCGCCATCGGCTGGTTGAGGTCGATCTTGACGACGACGTTCTTGCTCGTCGACGAGACGCCGACGGCGTCCTCGGCGTGCTCGCCGAGCTCCCCGAGCCCCTCGTGGCTCTGGTCGGGCAGGAACCGGGCCGGGTCGGTCTCGAGGTGTTCGATGAAGACGCCCTCGGGGGTGATCTTGCCGAGGACCTGGCGGTCGGCCGAGCAGGACACGGCAATGGCGACCGGCAGCGAGGCGCCGTGCCGGGGCAGCCGCACGACCCGCACGTCGTGGCAGAAGTACTTGCCGCCGAACTGCGCGCCGATCCCGAACTGCCGGGTCAGCTCGAGGACCTTCTCCTCGAGCTCGGTGTCGCGGAAGCCGTGGGCCGTGACCGCGTTCCCCTGCTTGGGCAGGGTGTCGAGGTACTTCGCGGACGCGTACTTGGCGGTCTTGAGGGCGAACTCGGCGCTCGTGCCCCCGATGACGATGGCCAGGTGGTAGGGCGGGCACGCGGCGGTCCCGAGCGAGCGCAGCTTCTCGTCGAGGAAGCGGAGCATGGCCTGCTCGTTGAGGATCGCCTTCGTCTCCTGGTAGAGGTAGCTCTTGTTGGCCGACCCGCCGCCCTTGGCCATGAAGAGGAACTTGTAGGTCGTCTCGTGCCCGGGCGCCGTGTCGGCGTAGAGCTCGACCTGCGCGGGCAGGTTGGACCCGGTGTTGCGCTCGTCCCACGTCGTGACGGGTGCCATCTGCGAGTACCTCAGGTTGAGGCGCGTGTACGCGTCGTAGACCCCTCGGCTGATCGCGCGCTCGTCCGTTCCCTCGGTGAGCACCTGCTGGCCGCGCTTGCCCATGACGATCGCCGTGCCGGTGTCCTGGCACATCGGCAGCACCCCGCCAGCCGCGATGTTGGCGTTCTTGAGCAGGTCGAGCGCGACGAACTTGTCGTTGTTGCTCGCCTCCGGGTCGTCGAGGATGTTGGCGAGCTGCTGCAGGTGCCCGGGGCGCAGGTAGTGCGCGATGTCGTGCATCGCCGTCTCGGTCAGCAGCCGCAGGGCCTCGTCGTCCACCTCGAGGAAGGTGCGCCCTCCGGGCCCGTCGACCGCGCGCACCCCCTCCGTCGTGAGGAGCCGGTACGGCGTCTCGTCGCTGCCGATGGGCAGCAGGTCCTCGTAGGCGAACTCGGCCACGGAGGTGTCCTTTCTCGGGTTGCGCGGGAGGGCTGGGAGGCCACGGCCGTATGCCGCTGAGCTCAGCGGCATACGAAAGTCCCCTCCCAGCGTAGTTGGGCTGGGAGGGGACCGACGTGGCTGGGTCAGCGGGTGGGCGTCAGCCGTTGATTGCGACAGCGATCGTTCAGCCGTTGATTGCGACAGCGATCGTTCAGCCGTTGATTGCGACAGCGATCGTTCAGCCCTTGACGGCGCCGGACGTCATGCCGCGGACCATGTAGCGCTGCAGCGCGACGAAGACGATCATCGGGACGACGATCGAGATGAACGCGCCCGCGGTGAGCAGCTCCTGCCCCTGGCCCTGGGTGCCGAGCAGCTGCTGGAGCTTGACGATGACCGTCGTGTTGGCGCTGTTGAGGAACAGTTTCGCGACGAGCAGGTCGTTCCACACCCAGAGGAACTGGAGGGTGGCGAACGCCGCGATGGCCGGGATCGACATCGGTGCGACGAGCTTCCAGAACGTCTGGAAGTGCGTGGCTCCGTCGATCTTGGCGGACTCGACGACGCTCAGCGGGAGCGTGCTCATGTAGTTGCGCAGCACGTAGATGCACAGTGGCATGCCGAAGCCGGTGTGGAGCAGCCAGACCCCGATGTAGCTGCCGGAGATGCCCAGCCCGCGCGGGCCGAGAATGTCGAGCATCGGCTGGAACGCCACCTGGATCGGCACCACCATGACGGCGATGATGATGAGGAAGAAGAACTCCTTGAACGGGAAGTCCATGAACGTGAACGCGTAGGCCGCGAAGGCCGCGAACATGATCGGGATGATCGTCGCCGGGATGGCCACGACGATGCTGTTGATGAACCCGCTCGAGAAGTCCTGGCCGGTCCACACGCCGCTGTAGTTGCTCGTGGTCCAGTCACTGGCGAAGGGGTTGAACAGCGCCGACCACCAGCCGGACCCGGCTGCGTCGTCCCGGCTGCGGAACGAGGTGACGAGCAGGCCGATGGTCGGGATCGACCAGAGCAGCGTGAGCAGCGTCATCACCACGATGGAGAACGGGCTGAGCGGCCGTCCATCCTTCATCATCCGGCGGCTCATCGGTTTGCCTCCTCGTTGCGGAAGTGCCTGATCTGGTACCAGATCAGCGGGATCACCGCGATGAGCAGGACGACGACGATGGCCGTGGCCTGACCCGCCTCGCTGGCCGCGAAGAGCTTGTTGAAGAAGAGGTTCGCGATGACGTTGGTCCCGTAGGAGCCGTTGGTCGTGACGTAGACGACGTCGAAGATCTTGAGCACGGTGATGAACACGGTGACGAAGACCGTGATGATCGTGCCCTTGATCTGGGGAATGACGACGCGCCAGAAGATCTGGAGCTCGCTCGCCCCGTCGATCCGCGCCGCCTCGAGAGTGTCCTCCGGGACGCCCTTGATCGCCGAGGAGAGCAGGACCATGGCGAACCCGGCCTGGAGCCAGATGAGGATCACCATGAGCAGGATCGAGTTGAGCTTGGCCGCCTCGATCTGCAGCCAGACCTGCGGGGTGCCGCCGAGGCCGGTCCAGATGGCGTTGAGCAGGCCGATCTGCTCCTGGCCCGGGTTGTTGTAGGCGTAGATGAGCAGCCAGATCGCCGACGCACTCACGGCCGAGATGGCCATCGGGAGGAAGATGAGGCTCTTGGCGAGCTTCTCACCGCCGGCCGAGAGCTTGTCGGTCAGCACGGCGACGATGACGCCGAAGGCCACCACGACCGCCGGCACGATGAGCAGCCAGAGGATGTTGTTGACGATCGACTGCCGGAACTCCGGGTCCCCGAAGATCGTCCGGTAGTTCTGCAGGCCGACGTAGGCGGTGCTGTCCGAGTTGGCGAACGAGTAGTTGATCGTCTGGAACGTCGGATAGATCAGCATCAGAGCGACGAAGAACAGGCCCGGCAGCAGGAAGACATAGGGGATGACACCCTGCGACAGCCGGCCCGGCAACCCCTCGACGAACATGTTGAGGAAGAAGAAGAGCACCGCCGCCCCGCCGACCCCGCCGACGATCGCCAGCAGACCGATGACGATCTTGTGGCCGAACCACTCCGGGTAGTAGCTGAAGGCGAGGAAGAGGTTGGCGAGGAGCCAGACCACGACGAGCATGCCGACGATGCCGATGAGGATCTTGACCGGCTGGGCGCGACCGACGTTGTCCGGACCCTCCACCGTGCGATCTGGTGGTTGGGCCTCCTCGTTGATGACCTTCGGGATCGCGGTGCTCATGACTTCGGCCAGCTTGCTTCGATGTTGTCAGCCGTCTCCTTCGAGGACTGGCCGTTCTCCCACTTGACCATCTCGGTCCAGAAGCTGCCGGAGCCGACGGCCTTGGGCATGACGTCCGAACCGTCGAAGCGGAAGACATCGGCGTCGGCGGCGAACTTCGCGACGGACCGCGTGATGTCGTCGGGGTAGTTGGAGCCGTCGAAGGTCTTGTGCGGCGACAGCCAGCCGCCGGCCTTGGCCCACTCGGCGCCGAACTTGTCGGAGGTGAGGAACTCCATGACCTTCTTCACGTCGTCGTCGTTGCCGTTGAACACCGCGGCGAGGTCCGCGCCACCGAGCATCGGCTGACCCTCGAAGCCACCGTCGTACGGCGGGTACACGAAGATGCCGACCTTGTTGTTGAGGTCCGCGAGGACGTCCTTCGGGTAGAACGAGAGGACGAAGTTGCCCTGGCGCTCCATCATGCACTGGGGTGGGTTCTTGAACGATGGCAGCGCGGCCTTGCCGAAGGCCGTGCTGAGCACGCCCTTGGGGCCGCCGAGCACCATCGTCTCGTCCTTGGCGATCTTGGCGAACTCGTCGAACGACTTGACGATCCGGTCGTCGTTGAACGGGATGCGGTGCGAGGTCCAGTCGTCGTAGACGTCCGGTCCCCACATCCGCAGGACGAGCTCCTCGATCCAGTCCGTGCCGACCCAGCCGGTGGCCTGGGCGGACTCCCAGCCCATGCACCACGGGGCGATGCCGTCGGCCTTGATCTGGTCGGCGACCTTCTGCAGTTCCTGGATCGACTTCGGCTGGGGGTCGTACCCGCCGGCCTTGTAGGGCTCCTTCGGGTACCAGACGAAGCTCTTGGCGGCCAACCGCATCGGCGCGCCGTAGACCCGGCCCTTGTAGCGAGCCGAGTCGAGCAGGCCGGGGATCAGCGTGGAGTCGAGGCTGTCGTAGTCGAGGAAGGTGTCGATCGGCTGCACCTTGCCCTGGCCGGCGAACTCGAGGAGACCGCCCGGCTGGGGGAAGAGGCCGATGTCCGGCGAGTCGCCCGAGTTGACCTTCTGCTTGATGGTGGTGGTGAAGTCCTGGTCGGCGGTGTACTGGATGTCGATGCCGCTCTGCTGCTCCCACGCGGTCAGGGACGACTCGAAGGCCTTCTGCTCGGCACCACCGAACGCACCGAGGATCG
>Ga0209347_1003750_pt1 | contig 17045 bp, 12 predicted proteins | sample AutmiccommuBRH23_FD_187382 | JGI IMG/M metagenome (GOLD analysis project Ga0209347, IMG submission 187382) | Deep subsurface microbial communities from Mt. Terri, Switzerland - Autotrophic microbial communities BRH/23 (SPAdes) (version 2) | ecosystem: Environmental > Aquatic > Deep subsurface >...
CGAAACGCGCCGCGAAGAAGGCCGCTCCGAAACGCGCCGCGAAGAAGGCCGCTCCGAAACGCACCGCGAAGAAGGCCGCTCCGAAACGCACCGCGAAGAAGGCTGCTCCGAAACGCGCCGCGAAGAAGGCCGCTCCGAAACGCGCCGCGAAGAAGGCCGCTCCGAAACGCGCCGCGAAGAAGGCCGCTCCGAAACGCGCCGCGAAGAAGGCCGCTCCGAAACGCACCGCGAAGAAGGCTGCTCCGAAACGCGCCGCGAAGAAGGCCGCTCCGAAACGCGCCGCGAAGAAGGCCGCTCCGAAACGCACCGCGAAGAAGGCCGCTCCGCAGAGGAGCGTGAAGCAGGCTCCGGCGAAGGCGGCGGCGAAGAAGGCCGCTCCGAAGAAGGCCGCAGCCCCGGCAAAGAAAACCTCTGCTCCGCAGAAGCCGGCTCCAGCTCAGAAGGCGGCGGCGAAGAAGCCGGCTCCGGCCGCGGCTCGGCCCGCCGAATCGCAGGAGAAGCCGATGTCCCCGGCTCCGGGCCGCGTGAGCGTGAGCGAGCAGGCGTCTCTGCTCCCGGAGCGGAAGTGGGAAGCTCCCGAGACCGACGAAGAAGAGGAAGAGGAAGCGCCCCGGACGACGTTCCGGCCTCGTCCGGCTACCGAGGATTACGACGAAGAGGAAGAATCCGAGGAAGAGGAAGCCGACACTTACGATCGTGGAGACGCCCTCGGCGGCGATTTCGACGAAGACGAGTACTGATTCCGTTCTCAGCAGTCGCCGTGCAGAGGGGTGAGCCTGAGGGCTCACCCCTTTTTCGTGTCGAGCCCGGCTGGCGGGCGATTGACCCGGGGGGAGCGCGTCCGTTAGAGTGAGCTCACTGCTGGAGTGATTTGGGGCCGCTTGCAACCAGCTAAAAAAAAGCTAAAGACGCCGCGGTAGAAGTGTCATGCCGACGGAAGCCCCACGCAGGATCGTGGGGCTTTTTTGTCGACGCGGACCACGCGGCGCGAGGAAGGAAGAAACATGACTCCCAGCCGACGCATCGAGGAGCTCCACGCCCTTCTGCATCGCCGTATCGCAATCCTGGACGGAGCGATGGGGACGATGATCCAGCGCTACGGGCTCGACGAGGCAGCGTTCCGCGGTGAAGCCTTCCGGGATCATCCGAAGGACCTGAAGGGCGCGAACGACATTCTCTCGATCACTCAGCCCGGAATCATCGAGGAGATCCATCGCGAGTATCTCCTCGCGGGTGCCGACATCATCGAGACCAACACGTTCAACGCGAACGCGATCTCGGGCGTGGAGTACGGCCTGGAAGGGCACGTCTATGAGATGAACGTCGCCGCGGCTGCGGTGGCGCGGCGCGCGGCCGACGCGGTTGCGGCGCAGGACGGGCGCGCCCGCTTCGTCGCCGGCTCCCTCGGGCCGACCAGCCGGACGGCTTCCCTTTCGCCGGATGTCAACGATCCCGGCTTCCGCGCGGTCACCTTCGACCAGCTGAAGGATGCGTACTACGAGCAGGCGCGAGGCCTCCTCGACGGAGGCGCCGACCTCCTGCTGCCGGAGACAGCGATCGACACGCTCAACCTGAAGGCCGCCATCTTCGCCCTCGAGCAGCTCTTCCACGAGCGCGGCTCCCGCGTGCCGGTGATGCTCTCGATGACCATCACCGATCTCTCCGGGCGGACGCTCTCGGGACAGACGACCGAGGCGTTCTTCGCCTCCGTGTCCCACGCTCCGATGCTGTCCGTGGGGATCAACTGCGCGCTGGGAGCGAAGGAGATGCGCCCTTACATCGAGGAGCTGTCCCGTCTCGCTCCCGCCTACATGAGCTGCTATCCGAACGCCGGTCTCCCGAACGAGCTGGGAGGCTACGACGAGACGCCCGAATCGATGGCAGCCCTTCTCGGTGAGTTCGCGCGCGAGGGTTGGCTCAACCTCGTCGGCGGATGCTGCGGAACGACTCCCGACCACATCCGCGCGATTGCCGCTGCGGTTGAAGGAGTCTCGCCGCGAAAGCCTGCAGAGCCGAAGCCGTATCTGCGGCTTTCGGGACTCGAGCCGCTGACTGTTCGGGAAGACTCGAACTTCATCGTCGTGGGCGAGCGGACGAATGTCACCGGCTCGCCGAAATTCAAGAAGCTGATCTTCGAGAAGGACTACGAAGCCGCGCTCGCCGTGGCGCGTCAGCAGGTCGAAGGAGGCGCGAACATCCTCGACGTGAACATGGACGAGGGGCTGCTCGACTCCGAGCAGGTGATGGGAGTGTTCCTGAACCTCGTCTCCTCCGAGCCCGAGATCGCGCGCCTGCCGATCATGGTCGACTCCTCGCGCTGGAGCGTCATCGAGGAAGCCCTCAAGCGTCTGCAGGGGAAGTCGGTGGTGAACTCGATCTCCCTCAAGGAGGGGGAGGAGGTTTTCCGCAACCAGGCGAGACTGGTTCGCCGATACGGCGCTGCCGTGGTGGTGATGGCCTTCGACGAGAAGGGGCAGGCGGACAGCGTCGAGCGGAAGGTTGAGATCCTCTCTCGCTCCTACCGGATTCTCACCGAGGAGATCGGCTTCGAGCCGCAGGACATCATCTTCGACCCGAACGTGCTGACGGTCGGGACCGGGATCGAGGAGCACGCGGGCTATGGGCTCGCCTTCATCGAAGCAGTGCGCGAGCTGAAGAAGAGATTCCCGCTCGCCAAAACTTCCGGCGGGATCAGCAACGTTTCCTTCTCGTTCCGCGGCAACAACACGGTTCGCGAGGCGATGCACGCGGCTTTCCTCTACCACTCGATTCGCGCCGGGCTCGACATGGGGATCGTCAACGCGGGCCAGCTCGCGATTTACGAGGAGATCGAGCCGGAGCTTCGCGATCTCGTCGAGGACGTTCTCCTCAACCGCCGGCCCGACGCCACCGAACGGCTCCTCGCGTTTGCCGACACGGTGAAGTCGTCCGGAAAGGTTCAGGAAGCCAAGTCGGAAGAGTGGCGACAGGGTCCGGTCGAGGAGCGGCTCTCTCACGCCCTGGTGAAGGGAATCGTCGATCATCTCGAGCCCGACCTGACCGAGGCTCGCGAAAAGTATCCGAGCGCGCTGTCGATCATCGAGGGACCGCTGATGGACGGGATGAACGTCGTCGGCGACCTCTTCGGAAGCGGAAAGATGTTTCTCCCACAGGTGGTCAAGAGCGCCCGGGTGATGAAGAAGGCCGTGGCGTGGCTGCTTCCGTTCATGGAAGCGGAGAAGGCAGCGGCCGGAGACTTCCGCGCCCAGGGGAAGATTCTGCTGGCCACCGTCAAGGGCGACGTTCACGACATCGGCAAGAATATCGTTGGCGTCGTTCTCGGCTGCAACAACTACGAGGTCATCGATCTCGGGGTGATGGTCCCGACGGAAAAGATCCTGCAGGCGGCGACGGAGCAGAAGGTGGACGTCATCGGCCTCTCGGGGCTGATCACCCCCTCACTCGACGAGATGGTTCATGTCGCGCGCGAAATGACCCGCACCGGATTCAGCGTCCCGCTGCTCATCGGCGGCGCCACGACCTCGAAGCTCCATACCGCGCTCCGGATTGCGCCCGGCTACGAAGGCCCCACCGTCCACGTCCACGATGCCTCGCGCGCGGTGACGGTCGTCTCGTCGCTTCTCAGCGAAGCGCGCGACTCCTACGTCGATAAGCAGAAGGTCGAGCAGGAGGGGCTGCGGCGTCAGTACGCGGCCTCGGCCGGCGACCGTCCTCTCGTCAAGCTCGACGAGGCGCGCGAGGCACGCCTCGAGCTCGATCATGAATCGCCGGCCGTCCCCTCGTTCACCGGGGCGAAGGTCCTCACGAGAGTTCCGATCGAGACGCTGGTGGAGTACATCGACTGGAGCCCCTTCTTCCACGCCTGGGAGATGAAGGGGATGTTCCCGAAGATCTTCGATCACGAGGTGTATGGAGCTCGGGCGAAGGAGCTGTGGGACGACGCGAAGCGCCTGCTCGACGAGATCGTCTCGAAACAGCTGCTGGAAGCCGAAGGAGTCTGGGGACTCTTTCCCGCCGCCGCGGTCGGAGACGACATCGAGCTGTACGCCGCTCCGGATGCCCGCGACCGCGCCATCGCCACATTCCACACGCTGCGTCAGCAGCAGAAGAAAGCGGGCGGCCAGCCCTATCTCGCGCTCGCGGATTTCGTGGCGCCGAAGGAATCAGGGGTTCACGACTACGTCGGCGCATTCGCCGTGACTTCGGGGGGAGGTCTTCAGGAGCTCGTCGATCGGTTCGAGAGCGACCACGACGACTACGGGTCGATCATGGCGAAGGCTCTCGCTGACCGGCTGGCGGAAGCGTTCGCGGAATGGCTCCATCGCGAGGCGCGCATCGCCTGGGGATTCGGCAGGAGCGAGGAGCTCTCGAAGGATCAGCTGATCGCGGAGGGTTACCGTGGGATCCGTCCGGCCCCCGGCTATCCGGCGCAGCCCGATCACACCGAGAAGCGGATCATCTTCGACCTTCTCGGCGTCGAGCAGGCCACGAGGATGCAGCTGACCGAGTCGTTCGCCGTCTGGCCTCCATCCTCGGTGACGGGACTCTACTTCTCCCATCCCGAAGCGAAGTACTTCGCCGTCGGAAAGATCGGGAAGGACCAGGTGTTCGACTACCACCTCCGGAAGGACCTGCCGCTGCAGGCGGTCGAGCGGTGGCTGGCGCCGAACCTGGGTTACGAGCCCGAGCCGTCCGATCCGGCCGCGGCATGCCCGTGCGGCAGGAGCCACGCACTCGCGCCAACGTCATCCTGATGTGGCAGAGGATCTTTTCCTCTGCCACCCAGGCCACGAAGGGGAGATCCTGCCACCAGGGATGCGGAGGAAAAGATCCTCCGCCACACGCGCTTCCGGATGACTTCTGCTACTCCTTCGCTCTGATCATCTCGACGACCTCTTTCGCGAGATCGTTGGGGACCGGGATGGTGAGGTGGTACTGCGCGATCTTCCACTGGTCGCCATCCCGGACGAGGACTCCGGTTCCGCGCGTCGTTCCGTACGAGGCGTTCTCGAGGAGCTCGTGGAACCACGCTGTCGCGCCGGCCGGTCCGATGACGATCTCTCTCTTCGTCGGCACGTAGGTCCAGCCGCGGCCTTTCGCGAAGTAGGGCTCCGCGAACGCGCGGAACTCTGCAAGGCTCCATCGTTCCGTCGCGTCGGTTCCAATGTAGACGGCGTCCTTCGTCATCAGATCGAAGTACGCTTCTCCGTCGGCCCGGGAGGCCGCCTCGTGAAAGGCATCGAGTGTCCTCTCGACTTCCGCGGTCGCGGTCTGGGATGCGAGCTGGCGCTCGAACAAGGCGCGGATTCGCTGCAGGAATCCGCCAAGCTCACCCGGGTCGATGAACGGGTTCCCTTCGCCGGTGGCAGCGAGCTTTCGTCCAAGGCCGAAGAAGGAGGCGTGCGGCCCGAGATGGACATCCGCTTCGAGCCGGGCGAGACGGTCGAAGCTCGACCGGTAGTCATCGACGATTTCGGGATAGGCGTCGTTCCCGACGAGGTCGTAGCCGGGCGCGGTCATGCTGTTGACGAAGATCACCCGGAGCTTCCGCCCATCCTCGACCACGTCGGTCAACCAGGTGGTGCCGCCGCGAGTGTGTCCCGGAGTCAGGATCGCGGTCAGAGACGTTCCTCCGAGCGAGACGACATCGCCGTCGGCGAGAAGGCGGTCCGCCTTAACGGCGGGATATGCGTAGTCGTCCCCGAACGCGAAATCGTCCGTTCCACCGCGTGCCGCCAGCTCGGCGTCGGCGGCGCTCATCGCGAGCTTCGCCCCGGTGAACTCCTTGATCCGCTTCATTCCGCCGAGGTGATCGAAGTGGGCGTGGCTGTTGATCAGGACGCGAATGTCCGAGGGTTTGAAGCCGAGAGCTTCGATCGATCGAAGGAGATGGGGAACGTTCTCCTCGAGAGGCGCATCGAGGAGGATGTGACCGGACGGAGTGGTGATCAGGAACGATGCGAGCTCCGCCGTGCCGACGTAATGGATGTTGCCGACGACCTTGAAAGGCGCGACCGGCTCGGTCCAGGAAGAAGGGTTGGCTGCCAGCGCAGTGGCGGCAATGAAGAGAAGGCTTGCGCTGCGAAGAAGGTTCATGTCGTTCGGCTCCTACGATTGGTCTACTGAGACAGGGCAGGGGTCAGCCCGCGAACGGCGCGGACTTTTGCGTCCGAGCGCTCGGTGAGAATCTGGATCGGCCGCCACTCCGAGGGGTCGAGCGGCGTGTGGTACGTCAGCAGGTAGCGGCTGTCGACGTCGATCTGGATCCGGTTCCAGATGGCGTCGAGCTCGTCGATGGACTTGAGGTCGAAGGCTCGTCCGCCCGTCGCCTCCGCGATCTCGCGAAGTCCGGCGAGTCGTCCCGGGTCGGCACGGGCCTCCGCGGAGTCGAAGAAGACGAAGTAGATCGGAACGCCGAACTCGTTTGCGATCCGCTCGACCACTTTCTGGTCGTAGCGGCTGGAGCTGTCGATCCCGTCGGTCAGCACCAGGAGGAAGCGATTTCCGCTGGCGTTCTCGAACTGCATCAGCGAGAAAATCAGCGCCTCGTTGAGCGCCGTGTTTCCGCTCGCCTCGAGATCGCTGAGCGTTCGCCTCAGAGCTTCGACCCGGTTCGTCGACGCCTGAAGAATCTCGGGGCGATGATGGAAGCCGACGACGAAGACCTCTCCGCCCCGGGTGGCTCTTTCGGTGAATCGAAGCGCCGATGTGGCGACGCGGTCCATGAATCCGTGGAGACTCTTGGAACGGTCGATGGCGATCCCCGCCATCAACGGATCGGTCGAGAGCTGCCGGGCGGAGCGAACGGCGCGCGTGTGACGTCCCTCCCGGATCCGGAACTCATCGTCCGCGAGGTCGAGGACCGGTTTTCGGGCGCGGTCCTCCACATTCACCAGGATCTCGACGAGGTTGAGGCGGAAACTCTGATCCACCGACTCGGGGTCGAAGAACCGGATGTCTTCCTTCGTCGTGCCGTTAGGAGAAACCGCCGCCGCGCGGACGAAACCCCACGCCTGCCTGGGAATCCTCGCCCTGTAGGGTGGGCGGGTGATGGAAGTTTGAAGCTCGTCGTTGAGATAAAAGTCGACTCGCGAGACCCGTCGCGCGGGACCGAGCGTCGGGACGGCCTCGACGATCACTTCGAGCCCGTCGACGCGAAACGGCAGAAGATGCAGCTCGAAGAAGGTCTCGGCCAGATTGACCTGAACCGTGTGGCGCGAGAGGACGGACCCCGAACGGTCGAGCCCGACCGCCTCGATGCGACGCCGCGAAGGACGCGGCCCGAGATCGATCGTCGCCTGAAAGGGCCGCTCTCGCGGCTGGGCCACGACCTTTCCGTCGACGCGAAACTGAACGCGGGCGATCCGGGGATCCCTTGCCGCCGCGGCCACCGCGCTTTTGCCGAGAAGGGGAGCCGGAGGGAGCAGCAGAACGATCCCGTCGGGAACGTTCGAAAGTCCCGAAGCTGCGTGCGCCTCTCGTTCAAGCGGGCTGCCCGGAGGGGCGGTCTCCAGTCCTTCCGCGATCGTGGCGATGATCCGGTCATGCGAAGCCGACCACCGGTGGAGCGAAACGAGCGAAGTAAAGGCCTCGCCCCGGATCTCGGGATCCTCTGCCTCGCGCATGAACCTTTCGAGAATGGCCTGGCTGTCGGCCGTCGTGGCTCCCTGTCGAAGCTCGTCTTCGGCAAGAGTCTCGGCCATCGCGATCGTCGCGCGGATCGCGTCGGACGGGCGCCCTTCCTGCTGGGCGACGGCGCGCGCCAGCTCGAGCTCGCGAATGGCGGATTTGACCGCCCCCACGGCCCGGAGGCCCTGCCCTTTCATCATCCTTCCCTCGTAGACGCGCCCTTCCGCGATGGCGTCGATCCCGGCGAGCAGTGGCCGAGCCGAGATGCGGAAGTAGGCCAGATGGGCGTTCAGGAGCGAAGGACTCGGCAGGCCGAGTGCGGTCACGATCGTTCCTTCGGGATCGAGGACCCACAGCCCGTTGGCCGGGACCGGGTTCTGTTCTTCAGGCGTCGTATCCGAGTCGATTCGCAGCGGGACGAAGTGGCTCAGAGCAACCGCAGTCTGGGGATGGCCAAGGGTCACCTCTTCGAACTTGACGCAGGCATCGCACTCTTCGCTCGAGGAGTAGACGAAGAGGAGCTTTCGTTCGGCCCGCGCCGCTTCCAGAGCTGGGGCGAATTCGGAGAACCAGGGGATGGGAGCGGACAGAACGGTAACGGGCCCGAGCACGAACGCGAGGACCAGGAGCCTTCCAAGGGACATCCGGGGAGTGTAATGGATGGACCGCCTCCCGGATGTCACCGGTTCGTATCAACAGCCCTCCCGAGCCCTCAGCCGAGGTCGAAATGCCGGATCTCGCTAATCTCACGCTGGAGCTCGGCTCGGAAATCGGGGTGCGCAATCGAGATCAGCGCCGCGGCACGCTCGCGCAGCGAACGACCCCAGAGGTTGACCGCGCCGTATTCGGTGACGATCCAGTGGACGTGCCCGCGGGTGGTTACGATGCCGGCACCCTGGTTCACCGATTTGACGATGCGCGAGACCTTTCCGCGCGCGGCCGTCGAGGGGAGGGCGATGATCGGGACGCCGCCCGGCGAGAGAGCGGCGCCGCGCATGAAGTCCATCTGCCCCCCGATGCCGCTGTAGATGCGGAAGCCGAGGGAGTCTGCGCAGACCTGGCCGCTGAGGTCGACCTCGATCGCTGAGTTGATGGCGACCACCTTGTCATTCCTGCGGATGACCGCGGTGTCGTTCGTGTGGTCGCAGGCATAGAAGCCGACCAGGAGATTGTCGTGGACGAAGTCGTAGAGCCGTTTCGAGCCGACGCAGAAGCTGGTGGTGATCCTGCCGGGATGGACCTTCTTCAGTCGATTGTTGATGACGCCGGCCTCCACGAGATCGATCACGCGGTCGGAGAACATCTCGGTGTGGATGCCGAGATCATGCTTGCCGAACATCCGCGCGAGCGCCGCGTCGGGGATGGCGCCGATGCCCATCTGCAGAGTGCCGCCGTCGGGCACCAGCTGGGCGATGTTCTCGCCGATGGCCGCTTCGGCCTCAGTTGGCTGGCCGATCTCGTGCGAGGGAAGCGGCCGGTTCGTGTGGATGTAGGCGGAGAGCGCGCTGAGGGGAACCAGGGTGTTGCCCAGCGTCCGCGGCATCTGCTCGTTGATCTCGGCGATCAGGACGGGCGCGGTCCTGGCGGCCGCCACGGATGCGTCGACCGAGGTGCCGAGGGTGCAGTTCCCGTGTTTGTCGGGAGGGGAGAGCTGAAGAAGCGCGGCGTCGAGCGGAACCTGCCGGCGCCAGAAAAGCGCGGGGACGTCCGAAAGGAATACCGGCGTGAAGTCGGCGTGGCCGGCGTTGACGGACTCGCGCAGACTGGCGCCGGTGAAGAGGGAGGTCACGCGGAAGCGGCCCCGATTCTGCGGCTCGACCAGAGGGATCGTCCCTTCCAGATGGATGTGGTACGTCGTGACGTTCTCCACATCCGTCCGCGCTGCCAGCGCATCGATCAGGGAAGTCGGGGTGGCCGCGGCGCCGTGGATGAACACCTTCATCCCGCTGGTGATTCTCTTGACCGCCTCTTCGGCGCTCACAGCATTTTCAGTCCAGTTTTCGCTCATTGAGTCCTCCGGGTCGCTGACGGGGCCTCTGGCGCTTGCGCGACCTGTGCCGATTCGGGAGCGTCGGCAGCGCGGGAAGTTTGCTTCATCCGCGGGCCAGAGCCACGCGAGACGTTACTCCTCCCGCGGTCCGCAGACTGTGCGGGTCAACCCCCTGAAGTGTGATCCTTTGGTCATCGGTGAAGGTTGTTTTTCGAGTGACTGACGCGCAACCGCGCCGCGGTTGAGGCACTCGCTACGGAACGGTAAACGGGCGTTGTCATGATGCAACGATCCGTGCTGCGTTGCGGACGGATTCGACTTTGCTCGGCCGCGCGGCGCCGGTACACTCGGCGGATGCGCGGAACTTTTTTCAGTTTTCTCTTCGGCCCTCCGGCCGGCGTGAACGCTCCCCTGACGGATGCGGGCCTGCTGGTGCTTAGGCTTTTCGCGGGCCTCGCGCTCGCCTTCGGCCATGGGCTTGGGAAGTTGCCGCCCTCGCCCGGCTTCGTCGAAGGCGTGGGCGCGATGGGATTTCCGATGCCCGGGCTGTTCGCGTGGGCGGCGGCATTTGCCGAGTTTGCGGGCGGCCTTCTCCTCGCCGCGGGCCTGCTGACACGGCCCGGTTCACTGCTGATTCTCTTCACCATGGCGACCGCCGCCTTCATTCGCCACGCCCCCGATCCCTTCTCGGGAAAGGAAAAGGCGCTTCTCTTCCTGTTCGTCGCCCTCCTCTTCCTCCTGGCCGGGGCGGGACGATATTCGCTCGATGCGCTGTTGGCCCGACGGAGACTAAAGCCTGAATCGACCGGGGGGATGGTGCATGGGTGATCTGATCGTTCGTTTTCTTCTTGCCGCCGCACTCGTGGTTTCGCTGGCGTCCGCGCAGGAGATGGACTTCGAGGCCTACGAGCCGAAGTCGACCCTGGTCGTTCCGGAGAATCCAACTCCACGCGCGGCTTTCCCGTTCGTCGATGCCCACAGCCATCAGCGTGCTTCCCAGATGACGCCTGCGGAGGTTGATGCCCTGATCGAGGCGATGGACGCCATGAACATGGCCGTGATGGTCAACCTCAGCGGCGGATCGGGAGAACGCCTCCGCGAGGGGATTGCCAGGCTGGAAGGAAGGTATCCGAATCGATTCGTCACCTTCGCCAACGTCGACTTCTCGAAGATCGACGACGAGGACTTCGGCGAGAAGGCGGCGAAGATCCTGGAGGAGGACGTCCGCGCGGGTGCCCGTGGGCTGAAGATCTACAAGAACCTCGGCATGTTTCTAACTGATGCGTCAGGCGCCCGCGTGCCGACGAACGATCGCCGTCTCGACCCGATCTGGCGGAAAGCGGGGGAGCTCGGCATCCCCGTGCTCATTCACACCGGCGAGCCCTCGGCGTTCTGGGAACCCTTCGACCGCCACAACGAGCGGTGGCTCGAGCTCAAGCAGTTCCCGAACCGCCGCCGCGACGATCCGAAGTTCGCTTCGTTCGAGCAGACGATGGGGGAGCAGCACGACCTTTTCCGGCGCCACCCGAAGACGATCTTCATCAACGCCCACCTCGGCTGGCTCGGGAATGACCTCGCCCGCCTCGGAAGATTGATGGATGAGATGCCGAACATGATGACCGAGATCGGCGCCGTCCTCGCCGAGCTGGGACGCCAGCCCCGGGCCGCGCGCGAGTTCCTCATCCGCTACCAGGACCGCGTTCTCTTCGGGAAGGACTCCTGGGCCCCGGACGAGTACCCGACGTACTTCCGCACGCTCGAGACCGCGGACGAGTATTTCGACTACTACCGCCGGCGTCATGCCTACTGGAAGATCTACGGACTCGACCTCCCCGACGCGGTTCTCCGGAAGATCTACTTCGAGAACGCCATGCGCATCATCCCGGGGCTCGACGCGAAGGTCTTCGAGAAACGGCCGTCCTGAGGTGCTGCCACCTCAACTTTCGGGCATGTCGAAGGCGGGCGCGGAATCTGGCGGAGGGGGCTCGCCCCGAAGAGAGGCGAGAATCCTATCCACGTGAACGTGGCTGGTTTCGATGAACTCCTTCACCCCGCCCGACTGCGTTCCGGCCGAGGCGGTTCCGGCGACGTAAAGGCCGGGGATGTTGGTCTCCATCGTGGCGCCGTCGAAGAACGGCCGGCGCTGGGGACCCTCGAGCGCGACGCCGGCCTGGACGAAGAGATCGGTGTCCTGCTCGTATCCGGTGAGCAGCAACACGCTTTCCGCGTCGATCTCAGTGAGCTCGCCCGTGGCCGTCGTTTCGAGCACGACCGACGCGGGCTTGATGCCGCGGACTTTCGTTTCGGGAAGGAAGCGCAACCGCCCGTCGCGGATCATCGCGTTGATCTCCGGGAGGAGCCAGAACTTCACGTGGCTCGCGTCGAGCTCGCGCCCGCGGTGACAGAGCGTGACGTCGGCCCCCACGCGAACGCAGCGAATGGCAGCTTCTACCGCCGAGTTCTTTCCGCCGACGATCACCACCTTGCGGCGGAAGTAGAGATGAGGATCGCCGAAGTAGTGGCTGACGTGGGGAAGGTCCTCCCCCGGCACGCCGATCTGCCGCGGACGATGCATGTCGCCGATGGCGAGAATGACGCGGCGCGCCTCCCAGAGAGTTTCCTCGTTCCCCTCTCCCGCTTCGCCCGATGACCCGGCCGGTCCACGGGTTCTGACCTCGAACCCGCCGCCCATCATGCGCGCGAGAGAGACAACCCGCTGAAATGTGCGGATATGGAGGTCGAACTGGATGACGACGGCTCTGAGGTAGGCGAGATACTCCTCGCGCGTGGCCTTGGTCTGGTCGAGCGTCTGAAGCGGAACGCCCGCGATCTCGATTCTTTCCGGCGAAGAAAAGAAGTGGGTCTGGGGGGCGTACCAGGAGATCGTCCATCCGATCTGACCGGCATCGACGTGGGCATAGTCGAAGCCACCCTTCTTGAGGGCAACCGCGATCTCGATCCCGATCGGCCCCGCGCCGACGAGGAGGATGTCGGTCCGGATCGCCTGCCTCTGCTGTTCCATCACGAAGCGAATCATAGAGTATTGAAACCCGGTGCCTTCCCGCCCCTCGTTGCAATCCTCGCAGGAGCGGTTGAGAATCAAACCATGGTGCGACTCCTCCGGTTCTTTCTGATCGCGGTTCCTTCAGGCGGCGCTTTGGCAGCAGCCGCGGTTCTCAGCGGAAAGTCGCGGCTCCGGCGAGTCGCGGCTGGCCTGCGGGGCCGGCTCATCCGAAACGCCCGCGACCCGCTCGCGAGCGGAAGCACGGTCGAGGTCCCGGAGCCGGTTCGGCGGTATCTGACGTTCGCGATTCCCGCCGGCGCCCGTGCAATCCGCACGGCGACGCTCCGCCAGGCGGGAGAGTTCCGGATGGGCGGAGTCGGCTCGGCCTGGAAGTCTTTGAAGGCGACCCAGTCCTTTTCATCGACGCCGCCCGCTTTTGTCTGGGATGCTCGCATTCGGCTGGCACCTCTCATTTCGATCCGCGTCCACGACAGCTATCTGGACGGAGAGGGAGCGATATGCGCCACGGCCGCGTCTCTGATTCCGCTCGTGAACAGGGAAGGGACTCGGGAGCTGAATGAAGGGGCCCTGATGCGATTCCTCGCGGAGGCTGTCTGGATTCCGACGCGGCTGATTCCCGGTGAAGGGCTTCGATGGGAGGAGATGGATGCGGGGGGCGCGCGCGCAATTCTCGAAGACGGTGACACGCGCGTCGAGCTCGAGTTCACGTTCGGCGACGACGGGCGCGTCGAGAGCATCTTTTCGCCGGGACGATTCCGCGATGTGAACGGCGTCGGCGTGCCGACTCCCTGGATCTGCCGGCTCGACGAGTGGGGACGCGTGGGCGGCTTTCGAGTGCCACTCGCGGGCGAGGTGGCGTGGCTGCTCCCCGAAGGCGACCTCGTTTACTGGCGGGCGCGGATCTCCGAGATCCGTTTCGAGACCACCGGCCGGATCACGGAGCCTCGTCCGGGCCCGGCTCCCTCTGAGGAGCTTCCAGCACGACCTTGAGCCGCCGCCGCACCCGTGCGGCAAGCGTTTCGTCCGTCTCATCCTCCTCGGGGACCTCGAACTCCAGGTCCTCGTATGGCGGGTGAAGCCGCGCCACCGTCCCTTCCGAGCGCGAGTCCTCGATTGCGGCGACGACCTCCGCGTAGTCGTAGCCGAGGATCAGCAGCTCCTGCCGCAGGATGTCGTCCAGACGTTTCGTGAAATCGCTTTCCATCAATCTCGCCTCATTCGGACTCCATGCCCGGCGCCTCGTTGACTCCGCTCGGGCTGGCTCGGATCCGGCAACAAACGCCATGTGCGGCACCGGCAGAGCACGATATGAAAAAAGAAGAGACACCCACAAACACCCGCGGGGGGAGAATCGACCTGCTTGCCGACAAGGGGGATTACCCCATGGACGCGGACGAGCGGATCGACGAGGCCATCGCCGAGTCGTTTCCCGCCAGCGACCCTCCTTCGTGGGTCGGCGGAGTCGGGGATCTGGATGACACGAAGAAGCGCAAGCGTCGGAATAAGTGTTGACGAGCCCGCTTCCCGCAGCTTCCTTAGCGCGACCTCCGGCCGTGATCCTTCAAGGGGCTAGGGGGTCAGGGGCCAGGGGCCAGGGAAAGGCAAAAGCAAGATCGGCTTTGGGGTTGCCTTTACTTCTGCCTTCTGCCTTCTGCCTTTGCTTTTTCTGCCCCTGGCCCCTGCCTTTTCCGGTGCATTTCGTGACACCCGGATGCACTTCGGCATTTCGGCGCAACAGCGCGTCGTTTCGAGGCGTTTTCACTCTTGAACGGAGAGGAGAACATGCCTATGAAACGACACAGCCGCGCCTGGCGCGAGCGCAAAGCCCGCCGCTTCGGATATGCCGCCGTAGCAGGCCTCCTGGGGATCTCGGTCCTCATTCCGGGAGACGCCCCCACTACTGTTGAGCCGGAAGTCGAATCGGTTCGCAGCCAGTTCGCCGAGGCTTTCACGCCGGATCTGCCCTCCTTCCTGGGAGGCAGGTCTTCGAGCGATGAGGCGATTGCCGCGGAGTCCGCAGCGAGCTGGGATCTTCCCAATCTCGACCATCCACGCGTCGACTACTGGGTCGACCGGTTTCAGACCGACAAGCGCGAAGAGTTTGAAGGCTTTCTCGCTCGAAAGGGGCGCTACGAGGAAATGATCCTCTCGAAGCTCGACGAGCGAGGCGTGCCGCGGGACATTCTTTATCTCGCGATGATCGAGTCGGGATTCAGGCCGAAGGCCTATTCATCCGCCCACGCTTCGGGGATCTGGCAGTTCATCCCGGAGACGGGGAAGCGCTACGGGCTCGACATCAACCGCGCAGTTGATGAGCGGAACGACCCGGAAAAGGCGACCGACGCAGCACTGTCGTATCTGTCCGACCTCCACGACCGGTTCGACTCCTGGTACCTGGCCGCGGCCTCGTACAACACGGGCGAGAACCGGGTTGGCCGAATCATGCGTGAGACGACCGGAAGCGAGCGAGGCAAGGAAGAGGACTACTACCGGATCTGGGAGCGGCTTCCGCGCGAGACGCGCGACTACGTTCCCCTGATGATCGCAGCGGCCCGCATCTCCAAGGAGCCGGCCCGCTACGGATTCGACCATGTGGTGCCGGAAGCGCCGGAGCAGTTTAAGGTGCTCACCGTCGATGCGGCGACACCGCTCTCGACGATCGCCAAACGCGCAGGCACCAGTGTCGCGGAGCTGAAGCGGCTCAATCCAGAGCTCAAGATCGACCGAACGCGAAACGACAAGGCGAGCGCGATCAGGATCGCGGGTTAATCAAAAAGCGGCTAGCGCCAACGCCAGCCGCTTTCTTGTCCCAAGGTGTACGATTTCCGATCATGAGTACGCCTTCGCTACATCCTCTCCGAATCATCCTCCTATTTCTCTTCGTCAGCATCGCCGCAATTTCCGGAACCTTTGAGGCCTCGGACGGCGTGACGATCGCGCCGGACGGGACGCCGCATTACGCGACGTTCTCGATTGCCGCGATCGATCCGGAGACTCAGGAAGCCGCCGTCGCGGTGACCACGCGCGTGCCGTTCGTCGGCCGGGCGGTTCCCTGGGTCCGTGCCGGTGTCGGAGCCGTGGCCACCCAGGCCTGGACCGTCGTCGAGTATGGACGGCGCGGACTCGACCTGATGGAGCAGGGGGTCGCACCGACGGAGGCACTCGAGCGGCTGCTCTCCGACGACGCCGGGAGCGACCGGCGTCAGATTGGCCTGATCGACATGAAGGGGCGGACGGCTTCGCATACCGGGAGCGACAACGGTGTGTGGGCGGGAAGCCGCGAGGGGAAGAACTACACGATTCAAGGAAACATCCTCGTCGGCCCCGAGGTGCTCGACGCGGTTGCGGCGCACCTCGAATCGACTGCCGGAACCGGGATGCCGCTGGCGGAACGGCTGATCCTCGCGATGGAGGCGGGGCAGGCCAAGGGTGGGGACCGGCGGTGGGGTAACTTCCAGAGCGCCGCGATCCGGGTCGCCGACCCGAACGACCCCGGCCGCGGAGGCGATCACATCTCGCTCGCGATCGACGTCGGCGAGCACGAGCATCCCATTGGGGAAATGAAGCGCATCTACTACCGGACCGCGCGCCGGCTGGGCTACCGCTCATTCTCCGACATCCGCGGTTCCGACGTCGTCGAGCTCAAACGTATGCTTCACGCGCTCGGATACTGGAGGCCGGAGCTCCAAACCTTTCCCGCCCGTCCGGAGATCGACGTCGATCCTGTGCTGCTTCGAACCGATCCGGAGAAGCTCGAGGCGTTGTACGAGGAGTTCGGGAAGAGAGCGGGGGAGTACGACGAGCAGTTCGCCCGCTACGATGCCGAGGCGATCGAAGCGGTGGATCGGTTCCGGAAAGAGCGTGGACTCGATCACCCCGGAACTCCCCGCGGGCTGGTCGATGCGGCGATGGTCGAGGAGCTGAAGGAAGCGTTCTACAGCCGGAAGAAGTGAATCAAATCGTCGCAGGCGACTTGATCTTGCGAAGCGCTTCGGGCTGGTGGTGGAATCGCCGCCGGTCATGGACGACGTTCTTTTCGCACGCTCTCAAATGGCGATGTCGCTCGGGTTCCACATCATCTTCGCGGTGATCGGAATCGCGATGCCGCTGCTGATGGTGATCGCCGAGGTTCTCTGGCGCCGCACGGGTGACGAGGAGTATCTCGATCTCGCGAAGAACTGGGCGAAGGGGACGACGGTGCTGTTCGCCGTCGGCGCGGTCTCGGGCACGGTCCTCTCGTTCGAGCTCGGGCTTCTCTTTCCGACTTTCATGCGTCACGCGGGGCCGGTGATCGGGATGCCGTTCTCACTCGAGGGTTTCGCCTTCTTCACCGAAGCGATCTTTCTCGGCCTTTATCTCTATGGCTGGAACCGGCTGTCGGGGCCGATGCATCTGTTCGCC
>Ga0209347_1003752_pt1 | contig 17042 bp, 17 predicted proteins | sample AutmiccommuBRH23_FD_187382 | JGI IMG/M metagenome (GOLD analysis project Ga0209347, IMG submission 187382) | Deep subsurface microbial communities from Mt. Terri, Switzerland - Autotrophic microbial communities BRH/23 (SPAdes) (version 2) | ecosystem: Environmental > Aquatic > Deep subsurface >...
GAAGTCCATGGAGCCGCAGCGATAGCATTTAAAGCTGTAGGGTCTAGAGTGCCGGATCGAGTTCAATCTATAAAACACTAAGGCTATTACCATATAAAGTAAATTGTAGTGGCACGCCTATTTTTAAAGTTTCTGAACCCTTGTATAGCAAGGGTTCAAGTTAATTTACTGTCAAACGCCAGGATTACATTACAATGTGTAATTTAACTAGAATTGAGATTAGAAAAATAAAAAACCCTTTACCCGATATAATAGTAAAAGGTTTAGCAGGTGTCTGACAATAATAGTACTCCTAAATTCACAGAAAACGCAAGTTTATACTTTCTACTCTACTCTACCCCGAAATAAGATCTATTTTATCATCTGATGGTGCCGCGAAGCTGCATGGGGTCTGATAGTACGAAAAAAGACCCCCGTATAAGAAGATCTATGTGCAATAATATTATAAAAATGTAAATCCCCTAAAATAGGGGATTATCCCTCCTTTGAGGGGCGTAATGTATATGTATTTACCTTTTATAGTCTATGATGAATTGTGGGTATTGTCAATACTGTTTTAGATTTCCCCAAATTTGTTTTCATAGTTATTAATTATATTAGTTAATTCCTCTATTTCATTTTTTAGACTATTAATATGTTCCTCATTGACTTTTTTAATATAAGAACTAAATATATTATAAATAGTATTTTCAATATCATTCATAATTTCGGTTTTAGTTAACGAACCTATTTCTTTGGTTATTCTATTTTTAGATACTGACTTAATTTGATGGACTAATATATATGAATCATTTTCAAGTATAGAATAATCTGTTTTATAAATTGGAATAATTACATCTCTAATCTCTTGTGGTAAATTATTTAACTGTTTATCTTTTTGCGATGTTAAGGGAATAACAACAACAAAGCCAGGGAAATCATACAATACTATTGACGTATGTGTTAAACAAAACTCTTTGCCAATATTACTTGTCCCGTAATCAATAGATAATAACTGTCCCTTTTGATACTGTTGCCTGTAATAAATTTTTGGGACTCCCTTTTTAACAAACCTTCTTAATTCTTCTTTTTTGGGGGAGAACACTCCATATTTATTCAAAATACCTTGCCATAAAATTGTTTTGATAGATTGTTCAATGGTCATATTTTTAATATTTTCTTCTGTCGCTTTTGATAATTTAGCTAATTCTGATAAAATAACTTTATTTGATTTTGCTAATCTCGTATCTATATTGGCTTCTTTTAGAATCTCAAATAATGCCCGCATTCAATTCTCCTCCATCTCTATCCGAATAATCTTCGACAGAAAAAGAGGTAATTCCTTCCACTGAATGGAAAATATTATAAGCTCTTTTTGCTTCTAGAATCCTGACAAGAATTCTTACAAGACGGATACTCTCCTAAAAGAGCATGATCAGAGACCTTTCTAGCCAACAATGCGAACCGCATTATCTTTTATTAGTCCAACTACGTCAATAATCTGTTTCTGCTTTGAGGCATCAAAAAGGTTGATGAACCTTTTTGGTTTATCGAACGGAGGTTTCATAAGTTCGGAAATATTTTCAATATATCCGTTTTGCGCAATATAATCGATCACCTTTTTTACAAACACGATTTGCCCTTGGTTAAGAGACTCAGCGTTTATAAATTCAGAGAAAGCAGCAGCGGCTGCATCATATTCAAGCTTTGCAATTTTTCGCACCAGCAAACCAAACGGCGTATCAATGTTTGGCTTTCATCAGATTCCACTCACGAACACATTTGCTCATGACAAGCATTGGTGCTATCAACCTATTGGACTTACCTCGACTAGTAAGCGCCCATGCTGCAGAACAAAGTTGCCAGAGCATATCAAAACGCCCTGGCAATAAAAGTGCAATATATTTCCACACGCACTATGACACCATAAAATAAAACTCACTTTAAGCTAAATATCTTAATTCAGGGCTTTTTTCATAGTGGAAAGACTATCTCATCCTAACGCTCCAGTAGCAATCGTCACAACCAACACTTAAAATATTTCACTAATAAAAGGGTTTTTGAATCAAAAGGGAGAATGAGACATTTATTTGTATTTCAAACTCTTGGGAAATTATTCTTTGAGTTGTGAGTAAAAGTTGCAAGAAGGGGCGATGATTTTCCAATTGGATGAATTAGTGTTAATCGCTGATGATAACGCTGGAATTAGAGGCTTACTTAAAGAAGTATTAAGTAGTATTGGCTATCGAGTTGAAGTCGCTCAGAATGGCGAAGAAGCAATTGAGAAATTCCACAAATGTATTCCTTCGGTAGTTATATTGGACTCAAAGATGCCCAAAATGAACGGTGTACAGGTAGCAGAAGAACTAAAAGCTGTATCTCCGGAATTGCCCATAATAATGATTTCTGGATATTCCGAACAAGAGGATATCGAAATAGCACGTGAAAAAGGCTTCATCAATTATATCCTGACAAAACCTTTTGACATAAACGAGGTTATTAAATTACTACATGCATTTTTGTTCCATGAAGTCAACTAAGTTTTTGGTAAGTTTTCCTAGCTCTGCACGAGCCTTAGCTATATGGGGGCTATCCTTTTCTGTGCTAAACTCCAAGTACCCTTTAATAACTGTAACATTATCAATTAAACTTTCACAAAACTCCAAAACTTCATTTTTAATCATTTTGACATTTATCCTCTCTTTTCCTTCTTAACTATAACATAGATTTCCACAAAACCTAATTACGAAGAAGAAGACCCCTTTAACAAAATGAGAGAGGTCTTCTTCTATTTTAGTGGGTCATGGTGTCGATTATCTCGTTTTTTAGGTTAGGCAAAAAAGATATTCTTCGATTCTTTGGGATAAGGCACCCTGTGCCCTGACACCAACTTATGAACTTATTGTTCAGCTTGTGAAAACTAGGGTTCGACATGGGTACGAGAAATATAGTCAAACCTATGCATAAAAATTGCTCTCTCACAAAAACTAATAAATTATATCACGACTGAAATAGCAGGATTTCTCTACATCCTCCAACCAACCTCAACCCAATCTCTTTATCAACCTATTTTCCCTAATACTTTTTCGATAAAGACGCTTACCAGTTTAGAATCAAACTGAATACCTACATTTTTTTGCAATTGTTCAATTGCAATTGCTTCTTGTAGAGCACCACGATAACTTCTATCGCTAGTCATTGCATCATAAGTATCTGCAATGGCTATGATTCTTGCTTGAAGTGGTATCTCATCCCCTTTTAAGCCTTTTGGATATCCTTTCCCATCCCATCTTTCATGGTGATATAATACGTAGTTAGCTATGTCAGACATATCATTAACCGTAATTAAGATTCTGTGGCCTATTTCTGGATGGCGCATAATTTCCTTCCATTCTTCGTCTGTAAGTTTACCTGGCTTATTAAGTATAGTTTCATCAATCCCGATTTTCCCGATATCATGAAGTAGTCCAACTGTTTTCAGTTCTTTAATTTCTCTTTCTAATAAATTTAATGCTTCTCCCATTTTCTCACAGAAGATTGAAACTCTATGGGAGTGTGCTTCTTCTCTTTTGTTCTTTTCATGAAGGGTATTAATAATGGCTTTAATTGTTTTCCCTCTCATACTTGGACTTTCAAAAAGCTTTTTCTTATACATATGGTCTTCTGCCTTTTTGAATATTTCTTCAATCTTTTCTTGATCATTTGTCTTAGTTTCATAACCAAAGGAAATAGAAATATCAAGTGAGCCTACTTTTTCTTCTGTTGACAAAACATTTAAACGATTAATGACTTTCTCCGCTTCTAAACCATCCATTTTGGGTAATATAATTACAAATTCATCCCCTCCGAGTCTGGCAATAATGTCATCAGCTCGGCATCCTTTCCGTATTACTTCTGCTACTTTCTGAAGAAGCACATCACCCATTACATGTCCAAAAGAATCATTGATAAGTTTTAGCCCATTTACATCACCAATAACAAGGGTCAAGGGAAGATTTCTTTCCACATCTAATCGTTTTAACTCTTCTTCGTAAAATCTACGATTGTATAGACCAGTTAGCTGATCATGGTAACTTAGATAAAGGATTTCTTTTTCTGCTTTTTTTCTATCTTCAATGTTACGACTTGCACCTACAATTTCTAGTTCACCTCTAGAACTGTATCGAAACCTTGTTGATACTTCAACCCAAATAATATCTCCATTTTTACAGGGTTGTTGAATCTCATTGATCACATGGTTATGATAGTCCGGATTTTCTAAAAACTCCTTTTTATTTTGTGTGATAGCATCCCTTACAGTCACTAAGGATTCAGGTGTTAAAGCATCTTCTAAGCGTTGATTCATTGCTTCTTCTGCCGTAACTCCTCTTAATTGCAACACTGATGGACTGATGTAGGTAAATTTATCGTTTGATAAATTTAGTACCCAAATCACATCCGATGCTTGCTCCGTTAAAAGTCGATATTTTTCCTCACTGGTTTTCAGTGCTTCCTCAGCCAGTTTATGTTCTGTAATATCTGTCGCTGCGGCCATTGCCAATTTTCGACCGTTAGCACTTTTACCAATATTAGCAACTTTGAATTGCCAAATTCTCACTTTCCCTTGCGCAGTCGTGACTCTATATTCACCATCAACTATTGGTTTATCTGAAGCATAGGACTCTTTTATTAACTCTTGAATTCTAAATTTATCTGAACCATAAGCCTTTGTAGTCCAGTCAGCGACATTTGAAATATCTTGAATCGTGTAACCCGTGATTTCGGTCCATTTACGACTTAATTTGATAACTTTCCCATCATCTGTACGAAGCATGATTGGTATAGGCGCATTATCCAATGCACTGTTCAATTGATTCTCACTTTCTAAAAGCAATTCATTGCTTTTAGAAAGCTCTTCAAACTGACTTCTTAGCTCTTCTTCAACTGCAACAAGTTCTCCCATTGAGGTACTTAATTTTTGATTTGTAGAGGTTAAGTTTGCTTGACTTTCTTGTAGCGCATCCACTATTCGTCTACGCTCATCTGCTTCAAGTAGAATTCGGCCGATTATCACTGTAGCTATTGGATACGAAAACAAAATTGGCAGACCTATAAGATTGATGGTACTAATGCCCCTACCGCCTGGAAGTGTAAGCATTAATAAAACCATGAGAACGTGAACGATAATCCCCATGAACAAAAGCAACTTGATTGTTACTTTATTATTCCGCCGCATATTTCTTATGTAAAACATAGTGCCTATTGTAGCAGACGTAATAATTACTAAGATACCCATGATCACACCTGTGCCACCTTGATTGATACGAAAAACTAATGCCATTAGTCCTGCTATTGCTGCAGCAATTGGCCCAAAGAAAAGACCTGACAAGCTGATCATCACTGAACGACCATCAAAAATCAAACCCGGTGATACGACTAAGGGGTGCATCATTCCAATAACAGACGCACCTCCCATAAGTATGCCTTGTAAAAGTGACTTGCTCCAATCTTTGCTCCCCCGATGACCGATAAACCCAGATATTATGCTTATTGATATTAGAAGGCTAAGGTTATATAAGAGTTCAAGTAGTATCGTCATTGCTAATTCTCCTATCGGTTCAAATCCATCGGAGTCGAGTTACACCCTTCCATAGATCTTCTATTCTTGTGTGGTATTTCTTCCACGGTTTTACATAGAATGAAAACTTAATTATCACTTAATACTTTCTGTATGTACTGAAATCATTTCCAGACTATATAGAATCTATTATATTCTTTTCTTTAAGCAATTTCTGCCTCTTTATAACATAATTCTAACTTAATTCAATTATTTTCTAGACAAAACCAGGCGGTTTAGAAGTCACCAGAAAGTGGTGGGATTCTAAACCGCCTGCCAAAAAAAACCCTTAAAACATTGAAAACACAAAGTCTACCCTACTCCCACTCAATCGTCCCAGGAGGTTTCGAGGTAATATCATAAACCACCCTGTTAACGCCTTGCACCTCGTTCACAATCCTTGAGGAGATGCTTGCTAATAGATCATACGGAAGCCTTGCCCAATCGGCTGTCATGGCATCTTCGCTGGTAACTGCTCTTAGGATGATAGGATACTCATAGGTACGACTATCTCCCATTACGCCGACGCTTTTGATGGAAGGGAGTACTGCGAAGCTTTGCCATAACTCTCGATACATTCCTGCACGACGAATTTCTTCTATGATAACTGCATCTGCTTCGCGCAAGATATCCAACTTTTCACGGGTCACTTCTCCGAGAATTCGAATCGCTAAGCCTGGGCCAGGGAAGGGTTGGCGCCAAACTATCTCTTCACTCATTCCCAGTTCAATGCCAAGTTCGCGCACTTCATCTTTAAAGAGCAACCGTAGCGGCTCGATCAGTTCAAATTGCATGTCCTCAGGCAAGCCACCCACATTGTGATGGCTTTTAATCGTTTCCGCAGTATCTGTTCCGCTCTCTATAATGTCTGGATAAAGAGTGCCTTGAACTAAGAAGTCGACTTGGCCGAGCTTTAAGGCTTCCACTTCAAAGACCCGGATAAACTCATTGCCTATCGCTTTGCGCTTCAGCTCTGGTTCAGATACCCCTTCTAGCTTTTGCATAAAGCGTTCATGGACATCCACAAACACCAAATTCAACTGAAACTGTTCCGTAAAGACTTTCTTAACCTGCTCAGCTTCATTTTTACGCATAAAGCCATGATCCACAAAGACGCAGGTCAATTGATCCCCCACTGCCCGGTGCACAAGCGCTGCAGCAACGGAAGAATCAACTCCACCACTCAACGCACAAAGGACATGTTTCGTTCCCACCTTAGCGCGAATCTCTGCCACTTGTGATTCGATAAAGGACTCCATGGTCCAGTCCCCAACACATTGACAAATATCATAGAGAAACTTCACTAACATGGCTTGTCCATCGGGAGTATGCTTCACTTCCGGATGAAACTGAACGCCATAAAAATGTCGCTCGGCATCCATCATCGCGGCAATTGGCGTATTCCAAGTATGTGCAGCAACCACAAAGCCCTCAGGCAATTTCTGCACGGAATCACCGTGGCTCATCCAACATGGACGCTCTCCACCCATGTCTTTCCAAAGATCGGCGGTAATATCAACTGTCAGCATGGCATTCCCATACTCCCTGGCTTCTGGATGTTCTACGCTTCCCCCTAATTGAACCGTCATTAGCTGCATTCCATAGCAAATCCCCAGAATAGGAATCCCTAAGTTATAAATTTCAGGGTCAACTCCAGGAGCATTCTCTTGATTAACACTTGCCGGCCCACCTGAAAAGATAATTCCCTTGGGCTTACGAGCTCGAATTTCCTCGATGGAGATTTTATGTGAAACCATTTCAGAATACACATGAGCTTCTCTCACGCGGCGAGCAATCAGTTGATTATACTGTCCTCCAAAATCTAAAACCAAAATGACTTCTTGTGTCACAATATTCATCACCATTCCTATTAGATTACCTCATAAGCTTCTTGTTTTAAAACCCCTACATAAGGTAAATTACGGTATTCCTCATTGAAGTCTAAACCATACCCTACAACAAATTCATCCGGAATCGAAAATCCATTATAATCTGGAACGACATCTGCTTGTCGTCGAGCAGCTTTATCAAGGAGCGTAACCACCTTTACACTAAGAGGATTCCGTGCCTTTAAGTTTGCTTTCAAGTAATTTAATGTCAATCCTGAATCCACAATATCCTCGGTAATCAAAATATGGACATCTTCAACACTACGCTCTAAATCCTTAAGAATCCTCACAACTCCAGACGATTGAGTCGACGCCCCATAGCTCGATAATGCCATAAAATCATAAGCTAGCGGCAATTTGATCTCTCGGATGAGATCTGACATAAAGGGTACGGCACCTTTCAGAATCCCAAGGACCAAAAGATTCTTTCCTTCGTAATCCCGAGTAATTTCCGCACCTAATTCGGCAACACGCTTACTCAATTCTTCTCGTGAAATTAACACTTTTGCAATATATTCTTCCATATAAGGGGCACCTCCACTATACTATAAAACAATACGTTTCTGAAAACTCATGCCAAAACTATATCAGAGGCTTGTCCATTGTGCAAACGCTTTTATGCTTCAGCGTTAATTTATTTTGAAGTAAAACAAGGAAGAGTATACCCATTATTGAGTATACTCTTCCTCTGACAACCATGGAACATCGTCTTTAGATGTCTGGTGCCTGAATATCTATCTTTTTACCAATATCCTTAAACTCGATTGTCATCGTCATTGGGTCGGACTTAGCCTTATTTTTCGCTTCAATAGCCGCTTTAACAAGTGTTTTATCCGACTTACGAATGTAAAGCGTATACTGGAAATCGGTCCAAAATACCTCCATCATTTGATTCTGTACACTTGGCTTTAATTGACATACCCATACTTTTTCCCCGTTTACTTTCTCTTGACCGCTAAGCATCACCTCTCCAAGTTCTTTCATTTGAAGTGAAGATAAGGGGTTAAGCTCCGCCAGAAAGACCTCCTGGGCTGCTGGAGCATTAGCAAACCGGATCCACTTCTTGCTAAAAGGATCTTTGCTGTAGGTAGAATCTCCGATTTTGATCATCTCTACTTCGCTCCCGACCAGCTGACCCAAGATTCGAGTGTTCTCACCGTCCTTTTCTCCCAGAATCTGAGTGAGTACGCGATCTTTTCCCTCAACCCATTGATGTTGGGTTATGCTGTAGCGAAAAGAGGTCGCTGCGTTCAGTCGCTCTAAGCCGTTTGTGACTAAAATAGTGGGCTCTGGCTTCCAAAAAAAGCGTCCTAGAAGCACCCCTATCAACACAATGCTGATTCCGATGAGTAACCATAATCCTCTTTTCTTCATCACATGCCCCCCTGGCGGAGTTCTTACCCTACTTATATGTGTATTTAGCTTGCCTTATTCCGATCAATAACACCCCTAAACTAAAATAATAGCCTCTCGAAGTTCAGTATACTCATAAGAGGACTTCGAAAAACGAAAGGCCATGAAAAAGAGGCCTCCCACAAGTTCAGTGAACTTATGAAAAGCCTCTAATCTATCGATACCCCTACAGAGTATCAGTTTTTTATCATTTTGAATGTGAGCAAAATGTGAGCATTAGGGGTTATCTGTAATTTACACCCAGTGATACCAACGGTCTCAGGGTATTATTACATCATGCCGCCCATGCCACCCATGCCACCCATACCGCCGCCCATGGGCGATCCGCCATCTTTAGACGGCAGGTCAGAGACTAAGCATTCGGTGGTCAAGAGCATAGCAGCAATGGAGCCTGCATTTTGCAGAGCCGAACGAGTAACTTTTGCTGGGTCTACAATACCAGCTGCAATCATGTCTTCATAAACTTCAGTTACTGCATTGAAGCCAATTCCCCTTGCGCCGGATTCACGAACCTTACCGACCACAACGGAGCCTTCATGCCCTGCATTGTTAGCGATTTGACGAAGTGGCTCTTCGAGTGCACGGCGAATTATATTCACACCAGTTGCCTCGTCACCGGCTAAACTAAGTGCATCTAAGGCATGGACGGCATCAATCAGAGCAGTACCTCCACCAGCAACAATTCCTTCTTCAACAGCGGCACGAGTCGCGGCCAAAGCATCTTCAATGCGGAGTTTTTTCTCCTTCATTTCAGTTTCGGTTGCTGCACCGACTTGAATAACTGCAACACCGCCAGCTAATTTAGCCAAGCGCTCTTGGAGTTTTTCACGATCAAAGTCAGAGGTGGTCTCGTCAATTTGTCGTTTAAGAGCTTCAACACGTTTTTTGATATCATCAGTGTTACCAGCACCTTCAACAAGCGTGGTTTCCTCTTTCGTTACACGAACTTGGCGGGCACGTCCGAGCATTTCAACCGTGGTGTTTTCTAGTTTCAGGCCTAGATCTTCAGTGATCACAGTTCCGCCTGTCAGTACGGCAATATCTTCGAGCATTGCTTTGCGACGATCGCCAAAGCCAGGGGCTTTAACTCCGACACAAACGAAAGTTCCGCGTAGCTTGTTGACTACGAGGGTAGCCAGTGCTTCCCCATCGATGTCTTCAGCAATAATCATCAGTTGACGACCAGCCTGAACAACTTTTTCTAAGACTGGTAAAACGTCTTGAATCGCACTGATCTTCTTATCAGTAATCAGAATATATGGGTCATTAAGTATGGCTTCCATTTTCTCTGTATCAGTGATCATGTAAGCAGAAATATAACCGCGGTCAAATTGCATTCCTTCGACCACTTCAAGTTCGGTCGTCATGCCTTTAGCTTCTTCAACTGTGATGACACCGTCTTTGCCGACTTTCTCCATGGCTTGGGCAATCAGGTCACCAATATTCTTATCGCTAGCAGAGATTGAGGCAACTTGGGCTATGGCTTCACTTGTCTCAACGAGTTTAGCGTTTGCTTTGATGTCTGCAACCACAACTTCGACTGCTTGCTCAATTCCACGTTTAATGCCCATAGGGTTTGCACCCGCTGCGACATTTTTGAGCCCTTCGCGAATAATCGCTTGTGCTAGAACGGTAGCAGTTGTCGTGCCGTCCCCAGCTACGTCATTGGTTTTGGTGGCAACTTCTTTAACAAGCTGCGCTCCCATATTTTCAAAAGGATCGTCCAATTCGATGTCACGAGCAATGGTAACCCCGTCATTTGTGATCAAAGGAGAGCCGAATTTCTTATCTAGAACGACATTACGTCCCTTAGGTCCTAGAGTTACACGAACAGCTTCTGCTAGAGCATTAACTCCGCGTTCTAAAGCGTGACGTGCATCTTGATTAAAAATAATTTGTTTTGCCAACGTATATTCACTCCTTATAAATAATTCTTATTGAACTAGCCAAGAATGGCTAAAATATCAGTTTCTTTCAGTATCAGGTATTCTTCACCATCATACTTTACTTCAGTTCCTGCATATTTGGAATAAATTACACGATCGCCTGATTTAACATCTAGAGCAACACGAACGCCCTTTTCCATTTTACCAGGGCCTACAGCGACAACTTCGCCTTCTTGTGGCTTTTCCTTAGCGGTATCTGGCATAATAATTCCGCTCTTTGTTTTTTCTTCCATCGGGAGTGCTTTAATGATCACCCGATCTGCGAGAGGTTTAATGTTCATGAAGAAAAGTCCCTCCTATGTTTTTTTATTTAATATTTGTTAGCACTCGACTCTATTGAGTGCTAACAATATATCTATAATAATATGCAAGGGGGTGCGGGAAAGCAACCCCCCTATTACCCCAAAAATAGAGGTTTAAAAACTATTTACTTTAAATATCGTTTAATTACTTAATATTTCATGCGATAGATATTTAAATACCATTCAACCCCTCTCCCCGAGCGCATCTCCCTATCGTCTAAACACTATAATTGCCAGATTTAGACCCTTCTATGCATGACTTTAATCTAAAATTAATTTTAATTGCCGCTGTGAAACTTCTTCGAAGAGGCTCCCTAACGCCTCCTGAACCTTGGCATTTTGTAGATTTAGAAGGTATATTTTGGTTTTACCAATCTTCAAATTTGGATCGGGGTGCTCCTTCTCAGTCAGAATATCTTCTTTTAAAGTGTATCGTATAAACTCTTTTACTTGTGAGATTGAACGTCCTAGGAGTTCCGTCAATGCTACTCTAGCCTTTGTTGAGGCAACGTAGGGCAAACGGATCTGAAGTGTTCCAAGAATTTGAATTCCTTGTTTCAAATCCAGCTCTGGATGGTATTCGCTTTCATGTTTTTCGTGGAGGATCCACTGTAAAAGATCATCTTCCTCACAATAGGGACGCAGAACATGATGGACACTTCCTGCTACTCCGATTACCTTTACGTCTTTCCCCCAGGCTCGAACTTTCCTTAGTAATGAAAGAAAGTCTCCATCTCCTGTAAGCAACAAGAACATATCAAAGGTGGCTGTTCTTGTGAGCAAGATTTCTTGGGCTTCAAGCATTAATTCTAGATCTGCAGCATTGTGGCGCAGTTCTGTACTAGCATAATTATTTTTCCCAAAGACATGACGTGTAAAGATGTTCGTTTTCTCAAACGTTGTTTGGGTTCGCCAGAACTCTTCTCGGTCAAAATTAGCGTAAAGATAAATAGCTAACAATTCTACATTTGTTCGCTCAGTATAAAGTTGCAAAAATTTTACCAACTGCTCCGGCGTTAATTCATAACCCCGTTCTAACAGCCCGGTCCAGATATTCTCATAATCAACAAACGCAATGGCTTTCATATTATTCACCTCACAAGCCGTTTGTTTATTATATCCTACTCAAGACCATGGACAGACGTGACAAGCCGATGAGAGATGTATTCAGTACCTACAATTTGTTCGGATATGACTATAAAACAAAGAGAGATTGGCATACCTAGCCAACCCCTGTTTTTGTAGTAAAACTGATTTAGTTTAATCCTGCTTCAATGTTGTCGCGCATTCACTAGCTTCTCCTTTGAGGATCTGAATTCCATGAGGAATAGCTGGGGCAATGGCGGCGAAGCATTCGCGTACTGCTTTAGGACTACCAGGCATATTAATAATGAGAGTTTGTTTTCTGAGAACTGCCACTGCACGACTTAGCATAGCCTTCGGGGTCACCTTTAAGCTTTCCATTCGCATCACCTCGGCAATGCCTGGCACCAAACGATCAGAAATTGAAAGTGTGGCTTCAGGCGTAACATCGCGCAGAGAAAATCCGGTTCCACCGGTAGTTAGAATCAAGTCCAATCTGAGTTCATCCGCCCAAAGGCACAATGTTTTCTCAAGTAAGGTTTGGTCGTCCGGGAGCACCACATATTCTACGACCTTCCCACCAATTTCTGGCACAAGCTCAATGAGAGCCGGGCCTGAAAGATCTTCCCTTTCTCCCAGTGACCCTTTATCACTAGCTGTAATAACTCCCACACGAAGCATTAATTAATCACCTCAATACTGTCCCCGACTCGAACTGCTCCGCCTTCCAGCAACCGAATAAAAATGCCTTCTTTTGGCATGACACAATCTCCAGCCTGATAGAAGATCGCACATTTTGTATGGCATTCTTTACCAATTTGAGTGACTTCCCCGATACTTGTAGTCCCTATCTTAAGCTTTGTTCCAATCGGCAGAGTAAACAATTCTATTCCTTCTGTCGTCAAGTTCTCAGCAAAATCCCCTGGGCCCACATTTAACCCTTTGTCCTGCATAGTCTTAATACTCTCCAGCGCAAGCAAGCTGACCATACGATGCCAATCTCCGCCATGGGCATCTCCTTCAAGACCAAAGTTAACCTTCAAGATTCCTTCACCCACATTTTTTTTGCGCATCCCTTTTCGTTCACTTGTGCAAACAGCGACTATTTTACCCATTAAATGTCCTCTCTTTCATATCAGATTATTTAGTCTCTCCTTCTCTCTCAAATAGTAACTATTTTTTAAGAAACTCCAACCTGAATTACGTACTTATCCTAAAACTTAGGTAGTTTTAATCTACGATTGTTCGGGCAAAATGACCACTTTTCCCTCCCAGTTTTTCAACCAGATAAATATCCTGAATCGTCATGCTCTTATCAATTGCTTTACACATGTCGTAAATGGTCAAGGCAGCGATACTAACTGCTGTCAGTGCTTCCATTTCCACGCCTGTTTTTCCATAGACCTTCACGCTAGCCTCGATGTCTATCTCACCAGGCTCTACTAATTTGAAACTCAGTTTTGCACCAGTAATCGCTAATGGATGGCACATGGGGATCAACTGTGATGTCTGCTTTGCCGCCATAATCCCAGCAACTTGGGCTACTGCTAAAACATCTCCTTTGGCGATAAGCCCTGAACGAATCCTTTCCAAGGTCGCTGGTTTCATCAGTACTTTCCCCTGGGCAACGGCAAGCCGTGCCGTTTCTGCCTTGTCACTGACATCCACCATTCGCGCTCGCCCTTCTTCATCAAAATGTGTTAAATCCATCTTACCCTCCGATCTGAGACATTACACGTGTATCTTGCCACGCCTCGTTATTCATATGATGCTCAGCAGGTTTATTCCAAACTGCCTGGGCAAATAGCTTTAGAATATCTTGATCTGAACTGCCCGACCGTAGGACCTCACGAAAATCAACTTCATGTTTACTATGCAAACAGGGTCTTAGTTTACCATCTGCTGTTAAACGCACGCGATTGCAAGTATTACAAAAATGCTTACTCAGTGCACTGATAAAGCCGATACTACCCTTATAACCGCTTGGCCGAAAATACTCTGCAGGACCTCCACCGGGAATGTCCTGAGTTGGAACGTCTTCACTAAGTCCTAAAAGTTCTTTCATTTCCTTAATTGAGACAAAGTCCGTCCGATGCTCTGAGCTAACACCAATCGGCATGAGCTCAATAAATCGGACATGGAGCGGATATTGCTTAGCCAGCTTTAGAAAGCTAGACAGCTCTTCCGTATTAAACCCGCGCACAACTACGACATTAATTTTAACCGGATTTAACCCAGCCTCAAGTGAACGAAAAATTCCCTGAATCACTTTCGAGACATCACCTCCACGGGTATTATCAAAAAAACGCGTTCGATCCATAGTATCCAAGCTAATATTAACGCGCTGAACCCCCGCGGCTTTTATACCAAAGGCCATTTCTGGAAGTAACATTCCGTTAGTTGTTAGCATAAGATCCTCCACCCCCGGAAGTTGAGCCGCCTCTCGCAGAAAATCCAAGATACCTTTACGCACTAGGGGTTCTCCTCCTGTGATACGAAAACGACGAAACCCTAATTGTGTACTTATCCTCATCAACCTAAGTATTTCTTCGAAAGAAAGAATGAAGTTATGCGGCATCCATTGTACCCCTTCAGCTGGCATACAGTATTTACAGCGCAGATTACAACGATCAGTCACTGAAATTCTGAGATAGTCAATTCGCCTAAGAAATTGATCTTGCATTGCGACTCCTCTTTCTTAGCTTAAATTTTAAAACACAAAAAAACCCACGGTCTGTAAACAACCGGGGGAATATATTCCACCTGTCGACAGACTCCTTTCCAGCAGGAGATATTACAGTTTCCCATAATACCCGAGTGCCATAAGACACTAGTCTGGTCACCATAGCCTATGGCTTTAGGGGATCCAGCTTCGGAGCGAGACAATTCAATTACCCTTTTATATAAAATTCGTGATAAATTGGCGAATTCCTTTTAATTATTACCTATACATTTTGTCTTTTGTCAAAAAAACGATTCAGGTTTTTCCAAAAATATTGTACACTATAAGAAAGGTAAGTTCCAAGGAGGTAACCATGCCAAACGAAACCGTTACCCATTCCATTCTTAAAGCTAATGGGGCTTTACTAGAATGGGTGGAAGACACAGTCGTTCGAGAAGTTCCATTAACCATCCACTACAACCGCGAAGAGATTGCCACGCTATTGTGCTCGCCTTCCCAAACTGAGGAACTTACACTTGGATTTTTATTCAATGAAGGGTTCATCCGAGTTCCTGAGGACGTATACGAAATCCGCCAAGATCCCTCAGACCACATGGTTTGGGTCGAAGGCAAACCCTGTGTCTTGCAAAAAGAACTTATGAGCAAACGATTTGTATCCGCTTGTTGTGGCAAAAGCAGAGCTTCTTTTTGTTTCGCCAATGATGCACTAATGGTTAAACCGCTTACATCAACCACTAGCATTTTACTCCAAGAAGCCTATGATTATGCTAAGTTTTTGCAATCCTATCTCCCACTCTTTCAGGAGACGGGTGGAATACACAGTGGCGGGGTTGGCTATGAAGGCAACGTACTCCTGACAAGCTATGATATTGGTAGACACAATGTCTTTGATAAGCTTGGCGGTGAAGCCTTTCGCACGAAGTTAAATCTCGAAAACCATGTAATTTTCTTTAGTGGCCGAATTTCCTCAGAAATTCTTCTTAAAGTTGCCAAAATGAGAGTTCCTATCCTCATCGCCCGTGGGGCACCAACAGACATGGCCCTTTCTCAAGCCACCGCTCTGAATATCACTGTCGTGGGGTTTGCAAGAGAACAACGCTTAAATATTTATACCTGTCCTGAACGAATTATCCGCTGACCATTAGCTAAGGTTTGAAGTTTGCCATTATCGATTAAGGATAGCCGACCATTCTTCTGGTGTATTCACGTTACAGAAGGCCTTCGTTAAATCTGAAAAAATCTCTAGTTCCGTTTCCTCCACATACTTTACTGAACAAGTTGGATAGAAATCTATAATCTTGAGGCGACCAGCCTCAAGATTATTTTTAATTGAGGGAAGGCAACGCCGATGATAAAAAGAATGCAGCGGGTGGAGGCCGGATTGAAGCCGTGGAACAATGGCGTCATACTTTGAAGTCCACGTAAATAGAAACCGGATAACCTCCACTCTCAAAAAGGGCATATCACAAGCTACAAAAAAAACCCACTCATTGGTCGCCGACTTTAAACCCTGATAGAGCCCTTCAAGAGGGCCCCGCTCGAGAATTTGGTCTTGAATGACAGGTACTCCGTAGCCTGAATATAATTCAGGCGCGTTACTGCTAATTAAAACTTCTGTAAACACCCTTTGCAAGACAGCTAAACTCCGCTCTACTAAGGGCTTTCCTTCCAGTTCCAGGAAGGCTTTATTTTTATTCATTCGGGAACTTTTCCCACCGGCTAATAAAACCCCGGTCGCCTTCAATTTCGGAAGTTGGTTTCCTAAGTCCTGCAGTGACTTATTGATTTCTGAAGACCTCCTCGTATTCAGCGGACGAGAAGCGGGTCAGAATTCGTTTCCCCACAATGGTTACGGGAACTCCGATGGCATCGGTCACTTTTCTCATTTCTTTTAAGTGCTTAGGGAATAAAATATTTTTTTCTGTAAATATAATCCCTTTACCCGAAAGGAATCGCTTAGCGCGTGTACAGTAGGGTCAAAGAGGTACAGTATACATAATTACTTCTTGACTCACAAACCTTCACTCCTTAACTCAATCAAGCTTACTATCCTAGCTCCAATGTACCATATCCAAACTTTTATGTCACGCTTCTCAATAGGTGACGGGGCGGGGGACGGGAGTGTCGAGGGGACGGAGGGGTGTCGGGGGG
>Ga0209347_1003753_pt1 | contig 17037 bp, 11 predicted proteins | sample AutmiccommuBRH23_FD_187382 | JGI IMG/M metagenome (GOLD analysis project Ga0209347, IMG submission 187382) | Deep subsurface microbial communities from Mt. Terri, Switzerland - Autotrophic microbial communities BRH/23 (SPAdes) (version 2) | ecosystem: Environmental > Aquatic > Deep subsurface >...
AGGAATCCTGCAGGTTATGGTATGGGGACACACCTGCTGAAGCTTGGACAGGAATGCCGGTTAAGGTATGGGGACACACCTGCTGAAGCTCGGGATATTTATTTTAGCCAGGTATGTCCCCGATTTTAGGCTGACTCTTTGTTATCTAGTACTTCTTGTTCTAGTTCTTCGGCTGATGTTTCGTCTAGTAGTTTTCTGAGGTGTTTTTTCATTACTCTTAACGCTCTTTCGGGATCTAGGCGTCCGTATAGGCCGCCTAGGATGGATACCATATAGGAGGCGTCCATCAGCACTTGGCCTTTTGGCCGTAAGAGATGGGGTTCCTGGGGATTAAACTGGGAACCTTCTGCTATCAACTCTAAGTCTTCAATATGCCGAGGGTCGTTTTCCTTACATTTATGGTAAATAGTACCGCCGATTAAGATGGTGGTTGTAGATTCATTAAAGAAATTAACACCGTACTGTAGGAAGTAGGTTTCTGTTTCATCTACCCAACCCACATTGTTGCCTGTAGCGACGGCCATAATTTCTCTGGCCAGCCAAGAGTAAACCGTAGTCCACTCGGGAGTGGTGGGCATGTCGTGGGGGTTTGCGTTATTCCACTTTAAGAAGCTTCCCAGATCAATGTCCCACTTGCCGCCTTTTTTAGAAACAAATTGACTGAAGCCGTCACTGCCCGGCTTGAAGCTGGGAAAATGGATGTTAAAGAAATCATTTAGTTCTCTGTTTAAAGAACCGTCCCGGAATCTTTTTAGTTCCATCAGGTTTTCAGCATTATAGCTGAGACCATACTTGCCTTCCACCCTGCGGTATGCTTTAGGCGCATTGGGAGTCTTTAAGATTGTCCGCTTAACCTTACGCCGGGAATCTTCCCAAGGGAAGGCGTAGAGTGGGTTCTCTTTCACATTGGCATAGAAGTCGGTGGTACAACCGCCGATATCTAAGGCGACAATATTACCTAATCCTTTTTCCTCGCCAAATCCTTTGGCCAGCAGGTTGATGCCTAAAAAGGCCGCTCGGGGTGTGGGAATGAATTTTGCACTCATGAATTCTTCCACTACATCAAAGCCCTTACCCCTAATAATGATGGTCTGGAATAACTCTCTAATAGCCTCGTTAACGGACTCTATGTCAAACTGGTTCACTTCCGGCATAACATTACTGGTGATGCGGATATCCACACCGGCATCTTTAAATATCTCTTGGATTTCTGCTTGAATATCTTCGTTACCGGCATAAATGATCGGTACTCCGTACTTTGCATAGTCGGCAGACTTGGCGCTATCGGCCAGTAATCTTGCGTTATGAAGCTGGGTGCCCGTATCGCCGCCTTCATTGGTACCGCCGGCCAATAATATTAGCTCCGGCTGGTCCTCTTGATAGATGCGCTGTGCTTCTTCTTCGGTCAGCTTCCCATCGTAAGAGTTAAGCAGCTTGGCTCCGGCCGTCAGGGCTGCTAGTTCTGAAGCAAAACCGCTCTCTTCTTTGGATAAGGAAACATTAACCATCTTTAGACCGCCTTTGGCACTACTGCAGGGGAGCTTAATATCAAACTCATCCATCTTTTGGGCTAAAGGCTCCCAATTTCCTGCCGCTTCACAGGCTGCTAAGACACCCAAGCCGTTAGCTAAGCCGCTGCGCAGGTCTTCGGTAGTAGTGGGTACATACTCTAAGCTAAACTCTTCAGTGGATGCATCAAATATACCAACTTTGGTAAAGGTACTGCCAAAGTCCACAACTAAGACTTTCTTATCTTTAAATTGGTATAGATCTAAGGCTTTCCGGAATTCGGCTACTGCTTCCTCTAAATCTTCGCCGGTTTCTTTAATATATGACTTGTCATCTGCAAAGCTGATATTTTTATCAAAGTACCAGGGCGAACGCTCCCTGACTAAATCCACCCGCTCAAATTCGTCCTTAACTTTAGAGCCTCTAAACTCATCAATGCGGCAGGTGCCGTCTATCACCTTGGTGCGGCATTTACCCACCATTTCATAGCGCTTATCTGTGACGGTCAGCTGGGGTGCCTGTAAGAGACCGGTCTGAAGTCCCAAATCAAGGGTATCAGCACTGACAATGCCGCAGTTATCGCCGGGGTAGTTGGCATGGTCTACCAGATCTAAAATCATTGTCTCAAAGTGCTTCTCTCTCTCTTCCGGCTGCTCTCTTTTAGCAGCTTCTTCGGCACTAACGGCGAACTGGAAGAAATTATCAACAGTCACTTTACCTTCATAGCCGCCGGCTAAGGCCAGGTGGAGAATGTTATACATGGCTCCTCTTTTTAGTTCTTCCTTACGGCTGACAAACTGCGGGTCCATAGCGATATTAGGACGCGGTCCCTTGTTCCAATCGGCAAAGACCTGCTTGACAATGTCACAGCTTTCAATGATGTCAGCGGCTTTCGCTTCATGGTGCGCTTCGGGGAAACTGACCACGTGAACAATTTCCGGCTCCATAAAGAGCTGCCAGTAGGTTGTGATGGCTAGGTGCCCTTTTGCCATATCCAAGTTGGGCGGGAAACTAGATAGTCCACCTCTGGTTTCCTTAATAATATTATAGTCATATTCTCTGGTCAACGGTTCGAGTATTTCGTAGGCTGCACTCATTTTGGCCAGATCATTAATAGGCGCTATCTCCGGCGGCAGGTCAAACATCAGCTGCATGACATAGTTTTTGACACCGGCTTCAAGGGCAACAAGGCCGCAGATAAAATGATCAGTGACGTACATATCATCAGAGCAGTTTCTTAACTGCCACTGGTGAGGGTCATTGATTTCCACCGGCTTATCCTGCTTTGCCCACCAACGGATCACTTCAAAGTGCTCGTCAAAACCGGGCTTAATGGCGATTGGGCCCCGGCCGTCCAGTTGATTATAGAAGAAGATGGGTACTGCCGGAAACGGCATGGTTAAGGTATCCTCAAATATTTGAGCCAATTCCAACAGCTCATCGGTGCCGGAATAGATTCTTGTCATGGGCCAATTACCGCACTTGGTGGCATTCTTTAAACGTATGAGTTCTTCCTTGGTGCGAATAGGTACACCGCCCTGTCCCCGCAGGTATCTCTCCGGGTCTTCTTCACCGCGGATGAACTTAGCAAGATAAGCTTGAGTGGGCTGGTCAGGGCCTAACGAGACTATTTCCAAGGCTCCGGATTCACTGACTTTTTTTATATCTTCCACTGTCGGGTCAATGGTTTCTGCGGCGATACCGATATGGGCCCGGAGAATCGGCCTGTCTTCTAATTCCTTTACCTGCTTAATCCGCTCTATGAGATCGTCTGCCCACTTAATCTTTTCCAAATCCATGGGCGGCAGCCCTTTTGAAAAGCGCTCCAGTTCGTCCATAGTAACGTAATCGTCTACAATCAGTTCAAAGAAACCCTGATATTTTTTATTGTTTTGATAATCTTTCGCTATTTGTTCCAAATCGTAGTTCTGGTCTTCCGGTGGAGAAAACTTATCCTCCAGCATTTCCCCGCCTGTCATGGCTCGGACCAGGTTGGCCGCCGGTCTTAAACCCCCGAAGGTATAGCGGATACCACTGGTCTCAGGGTCTATTTCATATTTATAGGCCAGTTCGACAAATTGAATGATTAGTTTATCCACATGCAGGTCGCCTAAACGGGTGGATACAGCTACTACAGAAGGCCGGGACTCCCTGATTTTATTGATGATATCGGGTATGGGGACTGCTGGACCAAGTTTTACTGCTGTATAACCGTCGCCTCTATCCTCCATCCATTCTGCAAAGGTTTCTACTCCCAGGGAATGGACACAATCGCCGATGGACCCGGCTAATACTCGCTTTTTACCTATGCTGCTCATAAAAAATTCCTCTCCTTTTTGGGTATTAAACTCGATTTTGTAGCAAACTTGTTAGCGAACATCTCATTTAGCATGAACCAAATGAACATTCCCCCTTATATCTCCTGATACTGTAAAGTTAACCAACTGCTCCAGGGTGGTTATGCCGTAATTTTGTGGTATCCTGGTCTCACTAACATGTTGGCCTATTAATTGGCCGTCTAGTAGATATTCCTTACCAATCCACCGGCCGGCGGCAGTAATCACTTCATCAATGGTCGGTGTCTCCACCTGGGCCAAATCTGCTACCGCCCTGGTAACAACCAAGCCGTAGGGAACATCCTCTACCAGGTAGCGATTGGCAAAATCAGGCCGATACCCGGCATCTTCCTTACGCATGGGTGCTTTCAGCCCGTCGTAGTCTCGGTTGGTGACAAAGGCCCGAGTTAAAGTGCTGTCGTCCTCAATGGAGTGGGCGTAGGATTCTTTTAACCATTGTTCCACCCCTTTGACAGCCTGGATAGCCAGCTGGGGATACTGATTATTAATGGCTAATGCCGTATTCCTGATTTCCATACTGACCTCTGTTAGGATAGCGGCGATTTGAGGGACCATCCCTTGGTAAAATAGAGGGATGTCTTTTTCGCCATAAAGCTCTCCCTGATAACCTTTAAACAATCCGTACATGATGCCCGGATGTACTACTTGACCGATATTTGCTAAGGTGACTGCCAGCATATTATCTATGGGGTAGACCTTAACCCCTAATACTTCCTGCACCATGGGTATTAGTTTAGGCACCGCCGATGCGGGCACAGCTGCCAATCCGACTGCTTCTTTTTTCCCCATTAGTTCTATTTTTTGGCCGTAACCGCGAATACGGCAGGCCCATGGCAGAGTCTGCAGGCCGCAGACCACAGCTTTCTTGTTGTGTTTTTTTAGTACATCCATGGCGGTATATTCAAAACCGCTCCGGGCCGGCATGGCGCCGATAACAACCCCGTCTGGTAAATGAGGTACCAATTCCTCAAGCATGGGCCGGTGTGAAAAAGCGGGAGCTACCAACATCACTAAATCGCTGTTGGCTGCGGCTTCCTTCGGCTTATTGGTGATAATAGCCGGCGTGCTCTTGGTGCCGCCATATCTTCCGACGGTTTCCAAACCGCCGTTTATACGCAGTCCTTCTTGCATCATCTGGGCTTCATCCTGCCACGGTGCGTAAATTCGTACTTCCCAGCCCCTAAGACTTCCTGCCAAGGCTGCTAAAGCCTGGGCGCCATTACCGCCGCCGCAGACAGTGAGAATCTTTTTTTGCAATACTCCCTCCCCCTTTTTGGTATTTACGTTGTCACTACTGGTCATTACCAGTAGTGGTAAAAAAATATAGATAATTGCCTTTTTTCTTTTAAATATTATGGATGTAGACTGGTAGTTACCAGTTGTTATTTATCTTATTCACCGTTTGCTTTAATTTTCCTGTTTTTTTTGTTAATTTTTTAAAAGTTGGTCAGTTGGTAAGTTGGACAGTTGGTCAGGGAAGTCAAAAGATAAAGACATTCCAACGTTTCACTTAATCGAGCATTGGACAGTGGACAGGTTTAAATTCCTAACCAACTTATGGCTAACCAACTAACCAACGCTATTTTTATAGATGACAGCTAATCATGTGACCTGGGGCTGCTTGCCGCAGTTGGGGTGTTTCTTCGGTGCATATCTTGCCTTTCTTTTGGTAGCAACGTGTATGGAAACGGCAGCCGCTGGGAGGATTAATGGGACTGGGTACGGACCCTTCCAGTAAAATTCGCTCGCGCCGTTTACTTTTATCAACATAGGGTATAGCAGATAAAAGTGCCTTAGTATAGGGATGCAGCGGGTGCATAAATAGTTCTTCCGTAGTGGCTAATTCCACAATTTTTCCCAAATACATCACTGCCACGCGGTCACTGACGTAGTTTATGACACTGAGGTCATGGGCAACAAATAGATAGGTCAGCTGATACTCTTCCTGCAGTTCCTGCATCAAATTGATTATCTGGGCCTGTACGGAAACATCCAACGCCGAAACCGGTTCATCGGCTACAATGAATTTAGGCTGCATGGCTAATGCCCGGGCAATGCCGATCCGCTGTCTTTGTCCACCGCTGAACTGGTGGGGATAGCTATCAATATGTCTCTGATTGAGGCCAACCCTATCTAGTAAATGCAATATTTCCTGTTCTCTTTTAATAAAGTCTCCACCCTGGCTTTTTAGCGGTACGGACAGGATATTCCTGACCGTTTTACGGGGGTTAAGGGATGCATAGGGATTTTGAAATATTATCTGGGCGTCGCTTCTGAACTGCTTCATCTGCTGCTTTGAGTAACCGGTAATATCATCTCCGTCAAAGGTTACCTTGCCCATGGTTGGTTCATGCAGACGCAGCACTACCCTGCCTAAAGTGGATTTGCCGCAGCCGCTTTCTCCTACTAAACCTAAGGTTTCTCCGGGGTATACATCTAAACTGACATCGTCAACAGCTTTAACAATGATATCGTCAGCGCGCACTATTTTCTTTTCTAAAAATGAACGTTTTTTTGTGAAATATTTTTTTACACCGTCAATTTTTACTAATGGTTTTACATTTTCTATTAGTTCTTTCTCTATTGCCGCCATCCGAGACACCTCCCTCCTTGTTAACCATATAGGTAACACCTAACCGTATGACCCTCGCCCGCATCAAACATGGGCACTTCTTGACTAAGACACCTATCATGGGCTTTCCCGCAGCGAGGGTAAAATGCACACTCTTCTTTTAATTCAGCTAAGTCGGGGACGCCGCCCGGTATGGGCTCAATTTTATCCTGCCGGTTGCTTATCTTGGGAATGGACCTAAGCAGCCCCTGGGTATATGGATGGTGGGGATCTTCCATTACCTGTTCGGTCCTGCCCTGTTCCACAATTTTCCCGGCATACATGACGGCTATTTTATGGCAGAATTCGGCGGCTACGCCTAAATCATGAGTTACCAAGATAATGCCGGCGCCGTGCTCTTGATTGATCTTTTGCATCAAGGCCAAGATTTGCGCCTGGATTGTCACGTCTAAAGCTGTGGTAGGTTCATCGGCCAGCAGCAATTTTGGTTTACAGGACAGTCCGATGGCAATTAGTGCTCGCTGCTGCATGCCGCCGCTAAATTCATGGGGAAAGTTATGATAGCGGGTTTCCGGCGATGGGATACCCACTTCCTTCATTAGCTCAACCGCTCTGTCTTTTTCGGCATGTTTTCTGGCACTTTTAAAGATGCCGCCTTTAACATCCTTAAACAGTCCGTGGATGCGCATGGATTCTCTAATTTGTTCTCCTATTCGAAAGACAGGGTTTAAGGTGGTCATAGGATCTTGAAATATCATGGCGATATCTTTGCCGCGGATATCCCGCATTTCTTTTTTGCTTTTTTTCAATAAATCCTCACCCTGAAATTTAATTTCTCCGGACAATACCTTACCGGGATGGGGAACTAATCCCAGGATATTTAAGAGGGTGACGCTTTTGCCGCAGCCGGATTCCCCGACGATACCCATAACCTCTCCCTCTGCCACGGATAAATCCACTTTATTAACTGCCCTGACCAACCCTCTTTCGGTTTCAAAAGCCATAGCAAGATTTTTTATCTCCAGCATTTGCTCACTTCCTTTTTCCTGCTAGTACCGGATTATTCCGTCTTTAATCTCGGGTCTAAAATGTCTCGTAAGCCTTCACCAAATAGATTTATACTCAACACCAGCACTAATATTGCTGCACCGGGAAATGTTGACAGCCACCAGGCGTTCAGCATGAACTGGCGTCCTTCGTTGACCATACTGCCCCAGGCGGGATCCGGTGGCTGAATGCCTAATCCTAAAAAGCTGAGTGAAGCTTCCATAATGATAAAGAAGCCCATGCGCAAGGTAGCCAAGACGATAATGGTATGGATGATATTGGGCAGTACCTCAGACAATATAATCCGCAAGTTGCTTTGGCCGTTGGCCTTGGCAGCTTCCACGTATTCCTTAGTTTTTTCCGACAGCATCTCGCCCCGAACCAGGCGGAAAAACTCTACCCACCCTTTAAAGGTGAGGGCTAAGATCAAATTTATTAAGCCAGGCCCTAGAAAGGACATCACCGCTACGGCAAAAATCAAAAATGGAAAGGCCAACAGCAGGTCAGCTGTGCGGGATAAGAATATATCAAGTTTGCCTCTGAAGTATCCTGCAGCAGCTCCTAACAAGGTGCCAATTAAAACTGAAATGGTCACTGAGATAAACCCTACCCACAAGGAGATGCGTGCACCGTAAATAATCCTTGATAATAGGTCTCTCCCTTGTTGGTCGGTACCTAAAACATATTGAGAGCTTCCCCCTTCTAACCAGCTGGGAGCAACGAGACGTTCACTCAACTCGCCGGTAAACGGATCATGGGGAGCAACGGCAGGTGCAAAAAAAGCCACAACTAGGAAGAAAATAATCAGCAGCGCCCCGATTAAGGCAGAAGGATGGTGTTTTAATTTTCGAACAAATCCCATTAAATCTGTAATAAATATCTTTGTTTTTATCTGCAAAAGATGTATTAGCGGATGTCCGGGAGTTATTTCCTCGGATAGTCCATCAGGCATTTTCGTTACTGGCATTGATGCACCCCCTCATAAGGTAATTTTAGGATTAATGTAGGTATATAAAATGTCTACTATTAGATTAGCAATGACATAGGTAAATGCATAAATCATAACAACGCCTTGAATCAAGGGAAAATCACGACTAAAGATGGAGTCCACTGCCAATCTGCCCAAGCCGGGCCAGGCAAAAACTGTTTCAATAATCATATTTCCTCCCAGCAGCACCCCAATTTGGATACCTAGTACAGTAATAGTCGGTATCAAGGCATTCCTCAGGGCATGCTTGACGATAACAATAAATTCCCTCAGTCCTTTGGCCCTGGCTAAGGTAACATAGTCCTGCCGCAGTACCTCAAGCATACTTGACCTGGTTACTCTAGCCAGTATTGCTAACAGCTGCATGCCGAGGGCAATAGAAGGCAGTATCAGGTGTAATACAGCATTTTTAAAGGCCGGCCAATCCCGCGCCAATACCGTATCTATTAAATAAAGTCCGGTGACGCTGGGGAAATTAAACCCGTAGTCTAACCGCCCGGAAATGGGCAGCCAACCTAATTTCACGCCAAAAACAATAATCAAAATAATTCCAAACCAAAAGGCAGGCATTGAAATTCCCAAGAAAGAGAAAGCCATGCTTAGTCTGTCTGTGATGGAATTCTGCTTGACTGCAGAATAGACGCCAATGGGAATCGCAAAGAGGACTGCGAAGAAAGCTGCGCCAAAGGCTAATTCTATAGTAGCCGGCAAAGCTCCGGCAATAATATTGGTGACCGGTTCTCGCTGGGTAAATGAATCACCTAAGTCTCCCCGGGCCACATTTTTCAAGAAAAGATATAACTGAGTGTGTAAGGGTTTATCTAAATTAAATTCTTCTTGTAGGGCCTGGACTTCTTCTTGTGAAACGCTTCCGGCACTGCCCATCATTAAATCTACCGGATCACCGGGTGTCAGGCGCACAAACAAAAATACCAGTACGGCCACACCAATCATTATGGGTATAGCCGCCAACAATCTTTCAAGAATTTTAATACTTTTCAAAATACTCACCTGCTTTCCCCAATTAGGCTCTAGTTTGTGTTCGAAAGTTGGTGAAGTAAGCTAAGTGGTTCTAGTTAGTGCTCAAGCCTATTAAATGTCGTACTGTCGCTTAATACTGAACCTGTACCGGTCACCACGATAATATGAACTGCGATACTCTATGGGCTTCCCTTCCTGAGAATAGACAACAGCCGTCAAGAGAAACAGTGGTGATCCTTCATCGATACTTAAGAGCTTGGTAACTTCTTGGTCGGCAACTGTCGCCTCAAAGGTTTGTTGAGAAGTTTCGGGCGTATTGCCGGTATTCTGGTGATATTTGATAAACATGGAAAATAGTTCGCCTCGGCTGGCATTATTCAGCAATTCTTCCACTTGGTCCTTACCTAATAAGGACAGCAGATAAACATCGGATAGTATCATCGGTTCATCATCAGCTAATCCCAGCAGCTTTAGGTGCAGTACTTCATCACCTATGTCGATCTGTAAAATACCCGCTAATGCCACATCGGCACTGATAACGGACATTTCTAGTATCTTCATGGACGGTTTCAGTCCTCTCAGCTGCATGGTTTCTTTAAAACCGGTAATCTTCACCAGGCTCTGATCAATTTTTGGTTGGGCTACAAAGGTTCCTTTGCCGTGAATACGATATAGTAAACCTTCGTTTACTGCTTCAGCAATGGTCTGCCTAACGGTGGTCCGGCTGAGGTCATACTTTGTACATAACTCTCTTTCGGATGGCAAACGATCGTGGGGTGTTAGCTTACCCTCGGCAATTTCCTTTTTTAACATTGCTTTTAATTGTTGGTATAACGGTTGGGGGTTATTGACACTTAATTTCATATTTAGTTCCTGAAAGCCGCTTCGAGCGCTTTCAGATAGCACCTCCTGTTTAACTGGTCATTACCACATATTCTTTCCATAAACAATTATTTCCTCTAAAATAATAGTAATTTCTGCATTATTTAGTAGCATTGGTCTGTGAAATCAAAAATGAGTGGGAAGGCCTTCAAAGATGAAGGCCCTCTCAATCATCCCAGGAAGTACGTTATTTTCTTATTCTAATCCAACGTCATGTAGATTGATTCTACCGTCGGGGCTAGGATCCCAATTTGTGACATTAGCCCTCTGAGCATAAAGCTCTTGGGTAATATAGCCAAATATGGCCGGTGCTTCATCATAGATTATTTGCTGGATTTCCTTCCATTGGTCTGCACGTTTTTCTGAATCAGTTTCTACCATTGCCTTATCCATCAGCTCATCTACCCGTGCATTACCGTAGAATGAAAAGTTTCCACGGCCGCCTGACCTAAACTTTGGTTCTAAAATTCCGGTTGGGTCTAAACTGCCGTTGCCCCAGTTAGCGGCGATCATCAGTCGGCCACCTTCAGCAATTTTTTCTTTCAGTACGGCGTAGTCCCAGACACGAACACTGGCGTTGACACCAACATCGCGCAGCTGGTTTGCTACTGCTTCTGCTACATCTTTTTCGTCTGCCTTGGCATCAATTACTACATCAAAACCGTTGGGATAGCCGGCATCTGCCAGTAGTTTTTTGGCCTTTTCAGGGTTATAGTCATAGCCGGGTAATTGGTCGTTATATGCGAAACCCTTAGGCATATATGGACCTTTTAATGCTTCTCCGTTGCCGTTTAAGATGTATTCTACTATTTCTTCGTAGTTAACAGCGTAATTCATTGCCTGCCGCACTTTCACATTATCGAATGGCGGTTTATTTACATTCAGCTCGATAAATCTCTCTCTGGTGCTGTCGGCCGCTTTCACCTCTATATTAGAGTCTGCTTCCAACTGCTCAACCATATCCGGTGGGATTTCTTGAACAATCTGTACTTGGCCGGCCTGTAAAGCTGCTATCCGCGATGCTGTTTCCGGCATAATTTGAAATATTACTACATCTACCTGTGCATTGCCTACAGGTGCTATGTCAGGAGAACCACCCCAGTAATTCTCGTATCGTTCCATGATAATTTGTTCATTAAGCTTACTGTCTTTTTTAACATACTTGAAGGGTCCGGCTCCAACAGGGTTTTTAGCAAAATACTCTGAACCATTTTCTTCGATATAGTCCTTAGGAACTACTTCCTGGAAGGGAAGCATGGCCAAAAATACGGGAGACGGCTCTGACAGAGTAAATTTAGCGGTATATTCATCCGTTGCTTCTACCTTTACTACAGGGCCAAGCAAGCCAATACGAGGTGACGACTGGCCATCTACCGCCCCTTCAGTTGCTATGCGGTTAAAGGTGAAGGCCACGTCATCGGCAGTCAGTGCCTCACCATTGTGGAAGGTGATACCTTGTCTAATCTTAAAAATCCACTCAGTAGGAGAAGTCTGTTCCCAGGATTCTGCTATCTCAGGCACAATCTCCATATCGGTAGTACGTGTTACCAACCCGTCAAACATGTTTCTGATAACAGTTTCCGTCACCCGATCCCGGTGCATGGCCGGGTCTAAAGTGAGTACTTCAGTAGGTACAGCAACGGTCAGGACTTGTTTCTTAGCTGCCGGTTTTTCAGCCTGTTCTTTTTCTTCTTGTTCCTGGCTTGTCTGATTAGTTCCCTCTTGGTCGTTATTACCCGAGGAACAACCGGCAAACACAAATAATGATATTGTCAGAAGCATAACCAAGCTCAATAAAATCTTATTTTTCATTGTTCTTAAAAGCCCTCCTTTGATATTCTTCGGTTCGTGCGACAATTTATTTAATGAACACCTCCTCTTATGTGGTTATTACTGGTAGTGACCAGCTTAACTAAAAATAAAAGGCCCTCTATTTCAATTTTCAATTAATATTACTATAGTAGTATAATGTTATTCTAGACCCAGCAAATAATTCCTGCTTATTAGTCAGAATTTTTTAAAAAGATTTTAAAATGGTAAATGAGGGGCTTGAATAATTCACTTAACTGTTGCCGCATACCATAGAACACGGTAAAAGCTCAGAATAGAGAGGTCATGGGACAAGATAATAAACCCCAAGAGTAATGGGTTCTCTCGGGGTTTATCACTAACCGTTTCAAAGTTTTTGTAATTTATTGATTTTTATTATATAATCCCTGGCGATGGGCACTAAGATAGTTGACGCAATATTCATCTTGCCCAAGCAGGGCGCGGGAGGCGTGTAGTGCACCCATCATCTCTTTATCTAGAGGATCGAGAATATAGCCGTCCATACCGGCGGTCATGGTTTGAATGAGGAATACTCTATTGAGAACTTTACGATTGGGGAGGCCGAAAGAAATATTACTGAGGCCGCAAATTGTGTGTACACCGGGATAACTTTGTCGAATATAGCGTAAGGTATCCAGCACTTCAAGACCGGCTTTGTCTCCGGTACTAACCGGCTTAACTAAGGGGTCAAGATAGATTTGTTCTGTTTTAACCCCATCTTTGGTTAAATTGTTTATCAGTTTATCTATGACACGAATGCGATCATCTGCGGTTTCCGGCATGCCTTGATCGTCCATGCAGAGGGCTACTAACTTTGGTTTGTATTCTTGGGCTAAGGAAATAATGGTATGATAGCGGTCGCTTTCTGCGGTGATGGAGTTAATCATCTGTTGTTTTCCATTTCCTTTGGCCGCTTCAAGTCCTGCTGCCAGGGCTTTTTCTGACGGGCTGTCAATACATAATGGAGCATCAGAGGCTTGTTGAATGGTTTCTACCAACCACTGCATTGTCTCAACTTCGTTATAAACCTGGGTGCCGCAGTTAACGTCCACGTAATCAGTACCGGCCTCAACTTGTTTGAGGGCTAAGTCTTGAATTAATTTAGCGTCCTTGTCTATTACAGCAGGCTTTATTGCTTTTCTGCTGCTGTTAATTAGTTCACCAACTATCAACATAATTTTGGCCTCCTTTGTTTTCATCCTTCCAGCGGGGACGTCCTACCGCCATAACTTCTATTCTAGTCTCGACAAACAGCTCCTCATCCCACTTCTGGGCAGTATTGCTGTAAATATCTTCTCTTGTTACTGTAACGTTAACTGCCGCTGCGCCGGCTTTTTGTGCTCTATTGAGAATATATTTTTCTCCTTCACTGCCTGCATAATCCACAGCGTCTATGAGTTCCATAAAGTCTTTTCGTTCCCAGGGAGCATGAACAATAAACCCGCCTTCGGGGGAAGGTCGTATTAATATCTCAAACTGCTCCATAACCTGACCGGTTGCTGCTCCCACTGCATTGGCAACTTCCGCGTGTTCAGGAATTATCAGCTCGGTATTGAGCAGTGCTGCTACCCGGGGCATAAAATTCTTCACCGGCGCACCAATGGCAATAATCGGCTTATCCAGCTTCACCATACATTGAAATTGGTCAGTATTTATACCCAAAATCCGCTCAATAAAGGGCTTTAATAGGGCTTCTTTGAAAATATCCATCCGGCTGCCGCTGTCATTAAGCAATGACTGGAGTAGCGACCCGGCGATCCTTCGTTCCACGGCTTTTAGGGCCTCGTCCGTAAATTGGTCCAAATCCCTTTTTAAACGCCAGGCTTGAATACGTGCGCCTACTTCAGCTCCCCGGCAATCCCATTGGCTATAATCCCCACGCACATGGAGCAAATCAGTGGGTGTGAGAGACGCTCTGGCGACAATTTCCCGGTCCACCAAACTTTTCAAAACCAGCAGGGAAACGTCTTTTTCTAGCAAGGAAGCAATAGTAAATATATTATGGGGGGCAATTCGGAGAACATCAATCACTTGTTTCTCAACCGGCGACAGATTTTTCGCATCCGGTTGTTTTAGTAATATGTAACAGTCCCAGGGCTGCCCTCCTGATACCTCTTTGGTTTTCCTGTCGCTGTTAAAAACCCGGTTTAATTCGCCTAATAGATGAGGATAAGAGCTTACCGCTACACAGAGGGGCCACACCCTTTGGGGGCCGATCTTTAGCTTACCTTTTTCTAGCCATAGCTCACTGTCGCCTCCCAGACCAAAGGTGCTTATGCGGGCTGCATTTACTCGGGTAAGTAAGCCCCCTACTATCGCTCCTTCGGGATTGATTAGAGGCATGCCCGCTTCCAGAGAGGCCACATCAGTAGTGGTACCGCCCATATCCACTACTACCGCTTCCTTCCGTCCGGTCAGAAATGTAGCACCAATAATACTGGCCGCCGGTCCGGAGAGAATGGTTTCAATGGGTTTTTCTCTGGTAACGTTTTCGCTCATTAAGGAACCATCTCCCTTTACCACCATCAAGGGAGCCTCAATGCCGTAAATATTCAATACTTTCCTGACTGACTCTAAAAGTTCTGCAATTGTAGGCAGCAGTCGAGCATTAAGTACAGCAGTGACGGAACGTTCGTAAAATCCTAAGGCCGTAGTAAGCTGGTGGGCGCATACCACTGGGATATTGAGGATTCTTTCTGCTTCATCCCGGACCATCAACTCGTGTACCGGGTTTCTGACACTGAGGTAACCGGAAACAGCCAGGGCATCTATCTGCCCTTTCATGGCCAAGAGAGCGCGGCGAACTCCTTCAAGATTTAATGGCTGCTTTTCTCTGCCTTTAATATCGTGACCACCGGCAACTTCCATCACATGGCCTGTCGGGACCGGCCCCTCAATTCCATGTCCCAATAATAAAAGGCCAACTTCTCCGCCTTTTCCCTCTACAATGGCATTGGTAGCCAGGGTAGTTGATAAGGCTACTAATTTGATGTTTGAGAAAAGCTCTCCATGCAGCCTAAGTGATTGGTTTTTGAGAATTTCTAGACAGTTATTAATACCCACTGTCAGGTTCTCATGGGTGGTCCTGGCTTTACCCTTGGTGATAACCAGTTGAGAAAAAAGGTCCACTAATACCCCGTCTGTATAAGTCCCTCCCGTATCTATCCCCAGTGCAATGTTCCCATTAAGCATTGATTAGTTTTTCTACCAATTCAGTAGCTGAGGCAGCATCGGGTGCATAACCGTCGGCACCAATTTCATCAGAAAATTCTTTGGATACCGGGGCGCCGCCAATCATAACCTTAAGGCCATCCCGCAGGCCTTCTTCCTTCAACAGCTCAATAGTTTCTTTCATGGCCAGCATGGTAGTAGTAAGCAGGGCTGACATACCAACAATCTGCGGTTTGTTCTCCTTAACGGCTGCAACAAATTTTTCCGGCTCCAGGTCAATACCCAGGTCAATTACATCGTAACCGCCGCTTTCAATCATCATACCTACCAGGTTTTTACCGATATCATGCAGGTCACCCTTCACAGTACCCAAAACCACAGTTCCCTTTGCCTGTACCTCCCCTTCTACTAACAGCGGTTTAACCAATTCCATACCAGTATTCATGGAACGGGCAGCCATTAGTACTTCGGGTACGAACATATCACCATTCTTAAAGCGTTTACCTACAACATTCATAGCAGGAATATAGCCTTCGTTAATAATGGCTGCGGGCTCTACTTTTTCTTCAATAGCCTGACGGGTTAGATCCGCTACCTTTGCCATGTCTCCAGCCATTACTGCACTTTGAATTTCCTCAAAACTAAACATAATTTCATCCCCCTAGAAAAATATTTGTATTTTCTTTACCATTAGTCCATCTTTTCTTATATTATATGCTAACTCCCTTGGTAATCTTTTTACTTATCTAGGGCATTTTTATCTCTTTTCCATCCTCAAAGTTTCCAAAAAAAACACTGCCGAGGCAGCGAATGAGACAAACTTTTTATTTATTGTTACTAAGCTTGCCGGAAAACTCTGAGGCAGGAAAGTAAATTATATGCTATCAGGTAAAACGTCTGTATTTACGTATTTTCTCACATCAGGTTTATTATCAATCAACTGATGCTGAACCAGGAAATCGGACAGCTTTTCCAAGCCGGAAATAAAGGTGCCTGGGTCAACCATAAACTCTTTCTGCTTATCCAATCCGTACCAGGTAATGGCTTTTAAAGTCTCCTTCTGCTGTTCTAAATCAAGCTTGGTATATTCCTTGATTATTTCGGCGGATTCATCAGTGTTTGACTGTAAAAATTGGATGGAGCGGAAATATCCTTGTAAGAATTTCTTAGAAATTTCCGGGTTGTTGTCTATGAAGTCTTTGTTACCAACAATTAAGTCAGGACCAGGCCCCAGTTCATATTCCTGCCAAAGACTGAAGGATTCATCGTTGACCAACAGCTCTGCGTCTGGAAGCGCCAAGAGGTTTTCAAAAGCCGGAGTCCAGGCAGCAGCAGCATCTATTTCGCCGGAGCGGAAAGCAGATACCATATCGTTTACACCAAGGTTTATCAGTTCCACATCTTTGCCCGGTTCAAGCCCGTACTGCTCCAAGATATCATAGACCAATACGTGGGCACTGGAAGAGAATGTAACTGCCAACTTTTTGCCGCGTAAGTCTTCCACAGCCTTTATATCATTTTTAGCAATGATTCCTTCAACTGTTGCATAGGAATCCTGGGTGCCCACCGCATAAAAACTCTCATTCCCTGAAGCCATTAAGGCCAAACCGGAAATGGAACCGGTGCTGGCAAAATCCAACTGGCCGGCGGCCATAGAACCCATCCGACCGGAACTGGTATAGAAACCTTGGAAAATCACC
>Ga0209347_1003754_pt1 | contig 17032 bp, 14 predicted proteins | sample AutmiccommuBRH23_FD_187382 | JGI IMG/M metagenome (GOLD analysis project Ga0209347, IMG submission 187382) | Deep subsurface microbial communities from Mt. Terri, Switzerland - Autotrophic microbial communities BRH/23 (SPAdes) (version 2) | ecosystem: Environmental > Aquatic > Deep subsurface >...
TCTTCAGTATTGGACGCTTGATCTTCCAACGGTATCACACCTTCCCGGCTTTTATTATATTAGTATAGTATTAGCCCGCCTTCAGGGTGTGACTTTATTCCACCCCCGGCGTATTCCCTGCCCTTTAGCCGGGACAGCCGGCAACCTTTCCAATAAGACTTTCACCATACCGGCCGTGAAGCCATATTATTCTTATAATGAATAAGAGGGGAAGGCAGCTATGATTGATTCGACCAAACTACTGGGGCTGATTATGAACATGCTGCACCAGCAGGCCCCGGCCCCAAAAATAATCAGCTCCCCGGACAGCTCCCAGGTAAGGGAAACCGCTGAAGAAGTTATTGTCACCATTGAGGCGCCGGGCATACAAAAAAGGGAAGATATTTATTTTTCCATTACTGTTACCCGGGTGACTATAAGAGGCGTCAGAAAAAAAACTGCCGGCGCCCACCTGTCAGTACCGGAGAATGAAATATCCCAGGAAAGATTTGAAAAAAATTTTAAACTGCCCCACCCCGTCCGGCCGGAAACGGCTGCGGCCTTTTACAGCAAAGGAATACTTGAGCTGAGACTTAAAAAACTCCCCGAAAAAACCTGGGACAGGGTTTTTATTCAGTTTCTCTAAGCTTTCCCTGCAGGAATTGTCGAATTTTTTCTTGAAATTGTTATCAGCTAATTAACTGAAACGGGGATACTAATATGAAAAAAAATGCCTTGGGCAGTATACTGTCCATCATCCTTCCGGTCCTGCTGATTCTGGCCGCCCAGGCGGGATTCACCCGGCCGGCCCGGGCGGTTGAAAGCAGTCCCATTTCTGTTTATGTGGACGGCCTGCCGGTGGCCTTCGATGTAAGCCCCCTCCTTCAAAATGGCCGCACCATGGTCCCCTTCCGGGCCCTGGCGGAGGCTCTGAATATTGCCGTAAGCTGGGACGAAGCCACCCGGACGGTCAAGGCAGCCGGCGGCAGCACGTCCATCAGCCTTCAGATAGGCAGCTCCACCGCCTACCGGAACGGCACCGCCGTCACCCTGGATGTCCCCCCCCAGCTTGTCGGGGGGAGAACTCTTATACCGCTGAGATTTTTCAGTGAGTCACTGGGCTGCAGGGTCCAGTGGGTGGAAGCTGCCAGGGAAATTAAAATAGAATCACCGGCAGCGGCTATGACTGTGGTGGGCTTTTACGCCCTGGGCGACTCCTCCACCAGCAGCTGGACAAACCTATTTGGGACTAAGTTTCCCCAGACCGGACCAGGACAGACCGATATGGTGAGCACCCTGGCCCTGGGCTGGTACAGCCTGGACAGGGAGGGGCAGCTGCTGACTAAAAGCAGGACCGGCTGGCAGAGGCCAGATGACTGGGAAAAGGTAATGGAGGCCGCCAAAAAATACGGAATTAAAACCGAGATGGTGGTTCATATGGCCGATGGGGACGGGTCGGCATCAGGTCTTCTGTCCAGCGATTTGGCCGTTTCCGCAGCGGTGTCGGCCATAGCCGCCGAGGCAGGTACATACGATGGTGTGAATATAGACATTGAGGGACTGGGCTGGTCGGGAAACACAGACCGGGAGAGGTTCACCCGTTTCGCCGGGCTCCTGTCCAAAAGGCTTAAAGAGTCAGGCATTCCCCTGACCCTGACCCTTCACCCGCCCAACAGCGCCTATAAGGGCTATGACTACCGGTCCCTGGGTCAACTGGCCGACCACATAATAGTAATGGCCTATGACTATGGGACACGGCCCGAGCCGGTGGGCAAGGTGATTGAGGCAGTGGAGATGGCCCTGGCAGCGGTCCCTGCTGAAAAGCTCCTGCTGGGCATCTCGGCCCCCAGCGAAACGCCGGAGAGTATTTTAACCAAGGTGGGTATCGCCAAGCGTTACGGGCTCAGCGGGATTGCCCTGTGGAGGCTGGGGCTGGTGCAGGGTGAAATGTGGGATAATCTGAGGGCTTCCATCAAGGCCCGCTAGTGTGTACAGTCATAATAACTGCTTTAGTTATCACTATAAAAAAAGCCCGGCACCTATTCAGGCAGGCGCCGGGCTTTTCCCTGTCTAATCAGATATTTGCTACCAGGCAGAACAAACTACAAAGACCCTGTGCATAAAAGGTCTTCAGCTACATTGGGAATTCCACTTTCCTCTCCTGCTCCTGGACAAATTGAACCAATGTCTGATATAATCATTTTCAGGGCAGCAACTTATATATATATATTAGGTTGCTGGCTTAACAATGTTTAATTTCGGGTTGTTGTTTCAATCAGTTGGCTAATGAGTTGAAAAGAGGGCTGGAATGAGCAAAATTGAGATAACAAATCTGGTTAAAATATTTGGCGAACACCCTGAGAAAGCGCTGAAAATGCTTAATGAAGGCTGCAGCAAGGAAGAAATACTGAACAAAACCCGCCAGGCCGTAGGAATATATGATATAAGCTTTGATGTAAAAGAAGGAGAAATTTTCGTATTAATGGGCCTTTCCGGCAGCGGCAAATCAACCCTGCTGAGGTGTTTAAACCGCCTTATTGAGCCCACCGGTGGATCAATTGCAATTAACGGCCGGGACATATCCACAGCCAGCACTGAAGCCGTTCGTGACCTGCGCAGAAAGCAAATTGGCATGGTATTCCAGCGCTTTGCGCTGTTTCCTCACCGCACGGTGCTGGATAATGTGGCCTTCGGCCTGGAGATTCAGGATGTCCCCCTGGAGGAGCGAAGGGAAAAAGCAGGACAGGTGCTGGAAATGGTAGGTCTAAAAGGCTGGGAAGAAAATATGCCCTCCCAGCTGAGCGGGGGCATGCAGCAAAGGGTGGGACTGGCCCGGGCCTTGGCCAGTGACCCCGAAATACTCCTTATGGACGAGGCCTTCAGCGCCCTGGACCCACTAATCCGCAGGGATATGCAGGATGAGCTGCTATCGCTCCAGAGCTCTCTGAATAAGACAATAATATTTGTAACCCACGATCTGGACGAAGGCCTTAAAATAGGCGACCGGATAGCCCTTATGAAGGATGGCACCATAGTACAGACCGGCACCCCTGAAGAGATCCTTAAAAATCCCTCCAACGATTACGTAAAGAGATTTATTGAAGGTGTAGATATATCCAAGGTACTTACCGCAGAAGGTGTCATGAAGGCGCCCGACCCGGTGGTAAGCCGCAAAGACGGGCCCCGGGTGGCCCTCAGGAGAATGAAGGAAAACGGTATTTCCAGTATTTTTGTTCTCAACAGGGACCGCAGCCTGGCCGGTATAGTACTGGCCGAAGACGCCCTCCGGGCGGTAAACGATAATAAAGAAGACCTGGAAGGTATTTTTATAACCGATGTGCCCTCTGTAAGGCCAGAAACCCCGCTTATAGAACTTATCCCGGTTATCTTGGACTCCCGCTTCCCGGTGGCGGTTACCCGGGAAGACGGCAGGATGAAAGGAATACTGGTAAAGGGATCGGTGCTGGCAGGAATGATCAGAAGGGGGGAATCAGAGGATGCTGTTTCCTAAGATACCTCTGGGGGAATATGTTGCCGTTGCGGTTGACTGGGCACAAATCAACCTGGATGCACTGTTCAGCGTTATAACCTCGGTTATAGAATTCGTTGTTACGGGCATTCAAATAATTCTTTCCATGGCCCACCCTCTTCTTTTAACAGCCATTGTCTTTGCGCTTGTATGGTTTATCAGCCGAAAGACTGCCGTTGGAACGGTAGTCGGGCTCCTGCTTATCTACAACCTGGAGCTGTGGGAACCGGCCGTAGAGACACTGTCACTGGTTCTCGCGGCCACCATTCTTGCACTTCTGGCCGGTATACCTATGGGGATACTTTCCGCCCGCAGTGACCTGGTAAACAGGGTGGTGGCGCCTGTCCTTGACTTTATGCAAACCATGCCGCCCTTTGTCTACCTCATCCCGGCGGTTCTTTTCTTCGGCCTGGGACAGGTTCCCGGTCTTATAGCCACGGTTGTCTTCGCCATGCCCCCCTCCATCAGGCTGACTGCACTGGGCATACGTCAGGTTCCCCTGGATTTGGTGGAGGCCGCTGACGCCTTTGGGTCCACCGAATGGCAGAAACTGGTCAAGGTTCAGCTCCCCCTGGCCCTTCCCACAATAATGGCAGGCATCAACCAGAGCATAATGCTGTCCCTTTCCATGGTGGTTATTTCAGCCATGATCGGTGCGGGAGGACTGGGATCGGAGGTTCTGGCCGGGATATCCAGGCTGGACATAGCCAAGGGCTTTGAGGGTGGCCTGGCCATAGTGGTTATAGCCATTATACTGGATAGGATTACCCAGGGGCTCACCAAAAAAAGATCGGAGTATTAGCAGACTTTTACAGGGCTTGCTGCATACTTCCGGCAGGAACTGCTGCCGGGCTGTATATAAAAAATAAAAAGAGGAGGAGAAAGATGAAAAAATTTTTCAGGCTGGCTGCGCTTGTAGCCACGGTGGCACTAGTGCTGGGGCTGGCTCTGTCCGGGTGCGGCCAGAAGGCAGAGGAGACAAAGAGCAAAGTTGAGCTGGGCTACGTTCAGTGGGACTCCGAAATAGCCAGCACCAACGTGGTGAAAAAAGTACTTGAGGACCTGGGCTATGAGGTGAAAATCACTGCTGTGGACGCGGCTCCCATGTGGCTGGGAGTAGCCGAGGGCAATTTTGACGGAATAGTGGCCGCCTGGCTGCCGGCCACGCACAAGGATTTTCTTGAAAATGTTAAAGACAAGGTGGAAAACCTTGGCCCCAACCTTAATGGGGCCAAAATAGGCCTGGTGGTTCCCAGTTACGTGACCATCAATTCCATAGAGGAGCTAAATAGTGTAAAGGATAAATTCAAGGGTGAAATAACCGGCATTGAGCCCGGGGCCGGCATAATGAAGGCAACTGAAAAGGCCATAAAGGACTACGGCCTCGATTTCAAGCTGCAGTCCAGCAGCAGCGCCGGTATGGCGGCAGCACTTAAAAAGGCCGAAGCCAACAAGGACTGGGTGGTAGTCACCGGCTGGACGCCCCACTGGAAATTTGCCGAGTGGGATCTTAAATATATTGAAGACCCCAAGGGAGTCTACGGTGGTGAGGAACACATAGCCACCATTGTGCGCAAGGGCCTGAAGGAAGATAAGCCCGAGGTATACAGGGTACTGGATAATTTCCAGTGGGAGGCCGCCGACATGGAAAAGGTTATGCTGGAGATACAAAACGGGGCAAAGCCCGAAGAAGCAGCCGCCAAGTGGGTTAAAGACAACCAGGAAAAGGTTATAAAGTGGACGGGTAAATAGACCTGATCAAAGGCTGGGTGTCCCTGTGGAGCCCGGCCTTTTACTGCAAGACGTCTAAACACTTAGAGTTTTCTTTTCCAGGCCGCTTAGGGCTGCCCCCAGGGCCCCCACCAGCTGAGGATCTTCAGGGACAAGCACCGGCCCCTTTATTCTCTCCCCTAACAGTCGTACAATACAGGGATTCAGCGCCACCCCCCCGGTAAAAGCCAGGGGTAGGGCACAGCCCACCCGCTGAATGAGCCCAAAGGCCCTTTCAACCACCGAGGCATGCAGCGCCCTGCCTATATCTCTCCTGTCAGTCCCCCGGTGAACCAGGGAAACCGCCTCGGACTCCGCAAAAACAGTACACATACTGCTTATTTTGGTTCCCAGGGCTCCAGTCAGGGAGTCCTTCCCAAAATCCACAGCCGATCCATACCCGAGGGCCCCGGCCATAACTTCCAGAAACCTGCCGGTCCCCGCAGCGCACTTGTCATTCATCTGAAAGTCTTCTACATTCCCTTTCGCATCCAGCAGAATAACCTTCATATCCTGCCCGCCTATGTCCAGCACTGTCCGGACGCCGGGGAAAAAGTAGCCCGCACCCAGGGCGTGGGCCTTTATCTCTGTAATGATATGTCCGGCATATTCAGATTTGGCCGAGTGTCTGCCGTAGCCCGTGGCTGTCACAGACACTGCCTGGCCCAGCCCGGCAGCCATTTCTGCCGCTTTACCGGCAGGATCAAAGCCTGTATCCACAACCGCTGACTGCACAATTTCCTTCCCGTCGGTGACCACCAGTGCAATAGTCCTGGAACCTATGTCTATTCCGGCGCTTAGCATATTCACTCCCTAACCGATCATTTCCAGGAAGGCCTCAATCCTGGTCTTAAGCTGGCCGACATCTTCCTGCCCATAATCGGTCTCTATCTTCAGCATTGGGATACCCTTTTCTTTCAGAACCTTTTCCACCCGGTTGGCCTCGATCATATAAGGGTCGCAGAAAGAAAGGGAGCAGTGTATTATACCATCGGCATTATATTCTTGGGCCAAATGGACAAGCTTTTCCATCCTGCCGGTGTTCGGGGTAAAGCAGGCGCAGTTTATGTTCATATACCTTTCCGCTATGGCCTCCAGCCACTGATCCATGCTTTCAGAATCCTCCGGAACAGTGTTTTCAAAATACCGCAGGCCGGTACACAGCTCCTCGGCCACGATAATTGCCCCGCTGCTCTCTATAATGTGGGGCACCTTCCAGTTGGGAATGGCCATTGGCGTGCCGGTAACGATAATGCGCGGGGCACCCGGCTTATGAACGCCCCTTCCTTCCTTTACCCTCTTTTCCAGCTCACCACAGAGCTCATTTACTTTCAGGGTAAACCTTTCCACATCATCATACATGGCTATCTGCTCAATCAGCAGGCTGTCTTTGCCGCTGATGGGGGCAGGGCTGTTTTTACGCAGCTCCGCAAGCCTCATAAGCGCCCTTCGCTTGCCGTTTACCTCTCTGATGGATTGGGCCAGTGAATCAGCCGTAACCCTGTTTCCGGTTACTTCCTCAACGCCGGCGAGAAAATCCCCCACCTCACCCTTCCACAGAAGCCGGTCCTTTTCCCGCTTCATCTGGGGCACTTCCATTACATGGACGGGAACATAATCATTTAGTATTTCAAAGGCTTTCTTTTTACCGTCACAGGTGGTTTCTCCCACCACCATGTCGCAGGACTCAAAATAGGGGCATACCCTGGCCAGCTTAAAGCCCATAAAGGACTTGATAAGGGGGCAGATACTCCTGGGCAGCACCTTCTCGGCCTGGGCGGACCCTATTTCTATCCCGGAGCACAGGCCTATGCAAATCCCTCCGGCGGCGCGGATAATTTCCTCCGGAACAAAAACACAGAAGGTCCCTATCACCTTGCCGCCCGCAGCCTTGTGATCCTGCAGCTCCTGTATGCGCAGCCCGTGTATTTCATTTACCACAAAATCAAAATAATCCATGGCCGGGCGGTTTTCCTGGGTCAGGTAGACCTCCCCGTAAGTTGGCGGCAGTGCCTGCAAAAGCTGGTCATGGGCCTCTAAATCAAGTCCGATGGACTCCCACATTTTTCGATAATCGCCGGACATAATTACACCTCTCCCTGAAAATTTTTTCAAGGGAATTATATATAAAATTAATTAATTAAACAAATAGATATATTTTATATATTAAACACCGTCTATAAAGTGTTTTTATAAAGAGGAAAGGCTTCCAGCACCAGCCGGAAGCCTTTTCCCCTTTTAACTAAAAAACAAATTATTTCCAGGTCACCACCGGCTTTTTGCGCAGGGGTATACGGTGGTATTTAAATTTTGGGTAGCCCAGCATCATTGCCCCGAAGACCTGGTGACCTTCAGGAAGGCCCAGGGCCTGAACCATGGGCGGGAAAACTGAGGCAGCAATGCCAAAATACCCTGCCCAGCAGGCTCCCAGACCCATGGAATAGGCGGCCAGCTCCAGGTAGGTGAGGGCTATGGTGCAGGCGGCGGGAGACATGGGATTCTTTTTGAGGCCATGGGCCACCACCACGTGGGGGGCCTCACGGCAGATGGCATCCTCACCGGCCTCCCATCTTGCCACCACCAGGTCCAGGTGCAGCGGCCCGGCCATTTCAGGCTTTTCTTTAACCATATAGCGCATCCAGTCCACTACTATGCCGGATAAGCTCCTTACTTTGTCGGTGTTCTCAACAACCAGCCACTCAACGGGCTGCACGTTATGTCCCGAAGGAGCATAGCCGGCAGTGCCGATAAGTTTTTCCAAAATCTCATGGTCGACCGGCTTGCTTTTATAAGACCGGATTGATCTCCTGGAAGAAAGGAAGTGCGCCACCTGGTCCGGGCCTGGCAGGAGGCTTTCCTTAATAGCAACCAGATCCTCCGGCTTCATGGTCTTCAGGGTAACGGCTCCCTGGGGGCAGACCGATACGCAGTGGCTGCAGTTAATGCAAAAGTCCTCGGCCAGCATGGCGGGAAAGCCGTCCTCTCCCATCCTTATAATCTTGACAGGGCACTCAGACGCGCAAATTCCATCCTTTTTGCACTTGCTCTGATCAACTGTAAACAGGCTCACGGTTTCAACACCTTTCCACATGAAAATATTTTACGTTTTAAAAGATTTGCCACAAGTACCTTATTTCCTTCCGGAAAAGGTTTTTTGATTAAAATTAAGGCTGTGCGGTGTGTAATGTCACCTTTTATAAAAGTCCCGCTTTGGGAAGATATTATAGCAGGGTGATAAAAATGACCGGCCCGGATTATGATGATATTTTCAAAAGAATGGTAAAGTCCGCCTACCAGGGCACCATGCCGGAAGAGAAAGAAATTATCCGCCGGGAGGGCGGGGAATTTACTGATGATTTAATTCTTTACGCATCAGGGGAGGGCGACCCCGACAGGGTTGTTTTCAAGGTAAAGGACTGCCAAAATGCCTGCGGTAAAGAGGAGAACGCCAATTGCGAGGCATCCTGCCTTTTCGGAGCCATAGTGAGAGACCTGGAGGGCAACGTGGTTATAAAGCAGAGCAACTGCTCCGGCTGTGGACAGTGCGTGGAGGTGTGCCGGGATTATTCTCTGGTGGATAAAAAGGAGTTTGTCCCCCTGATTGATATGCTTAAAGACCGCAAAGTTCCGGTCTTTGCCATAGTGGCGCCCGCTTTCATCGGCCAGTTCGGCCCCGGGGTGACACCGGGCAAGATGCGGGCCGCCTTTAAAAGACTTGGTTTTTACGGAATGGTGGAGGTAGCCCTTTTTGCCGACATACTTACCCTGAAAGAGGCCCTTGAATTTGACCGGCAGGTTACCCGGTATGAGGATTTCCTTCTAACCAGCTGCTGCTGCCCCATTTGGGTGGCCATGGTCAAAAGGGTGTACCGGGACCTGGTGCCCCACATATCTCCCTCGGTTTCGCCCATGGTGGCCTGCGGCAGGGGAATAAAACACCTACACCCCGGGGCAAAGGTGGTTTTTATTGGCCCCTGCATCGCCAAAAAGGCCGAGGCCAAGGAGCCCGACATGAGGGACGCCGTAGACGCTGTGCTCACCTTCAGGGAGTTGGAGCAAATATTTGAGGCGGTGGTTATAAACCCGGCCGAACTGGAGGAAGACGCCAGCGAGCACTCCTCCCGGGCAGGCAGGATATACGCACACACAGGCGGGGTAAGCCGGGCGGTATCCGATACCCTGGACAGGCTAAGGCCAGAAAGGACAATAAAAATAAAGGCCCGGCAGGCCGATGGGGTGCAGGAATGCAGAAAGCTGCTGAAAGAAGTGCTGGAGGGAAAGGTAGAGGCAAATTTCCTGGAGGGAATGGGCTGCAGCGGCGGGTGCGTGGGAGGCCCCAAGGTGCTTATCGACCCTGGAAAAGGAAAAGATCTCGTAGAGGAGTACGGCCATGAGGCCCGATCCAACACCCCGGTTGACAACGGGTACGTCATTGAGCTTTTGAAAAGCCTGGGTATTGATGACATACACGACTTCCTGGACAGCAAAAAGGCCGGGATGTTTATAAGAAGCTTTTAGCCCCGGCCCGGCCTTAATATATTCGATAACTATTTTTTTGATGAGGCCAGCTCCCTCTGATAGGCCTTCCACCCGGGACACCATTTGGTGTGCCAGCGCCAAAGCCTGCTGGAAAGCGAATTCGGCTTTTTTTCAGCCTTTGCCCGCCATTTACAGCTGCCGCACTTTGATTCCATCAGTCCACCTCCGCCGGTAAGAAATTATATATGGTCTTCTGATAAATATTTTAAGGTGCTATTCTATTCCGGACCTGAAATATCCTTCGAACTATATATTAAAAATAGTCGCATCATGCTGCTGCTGTCATTTCCCCCTGTTGTTTTATTTTCCGGCAAGGTCCTCCAAGGCTGTGTCAAACCTGTTTAACAATTCTGCCAGAGCCTTTATGTCGGAAATTCCAAACCTTTCGGCCAGGCGGCTGACTTTTTTCACCCGGTCCCCCTCAAAGAGATCTATTATCTCCTTTCCACTATCCGTAAGGCTGATCAGCACAAGCCTCCGGTCCTCATCGCTGCGCCCCCGCCGGATAAGACCGGTTTTCAGAAGGCGGTCTATGAGCCCGGTTACCGCCCCCAGGGTAATGCCGAACTCTCCGGCTATCTCCGAGGGGGTGCAGATTCCCCGTCTGTGCACAAACTTCAGTAAAAAAAACTGCACCGGGGAAAGGTCACTGCCATCGGGCACAATATAATTATGGTATTTTTGCCATACTTTTTTTAGGCTGGCCTCCAGTTCTCCAAAAATAATTTCTGTACTTTTTTCTTCCACGGCACATCACATTCCTTATATTATTTACATGGTTAATTATAATGCATATAAACTTTTTAGGTCAAATAATATTGCCCCTGTAATATTTGGATGGACTCTGTGGGCAAAAGGACTATGGAAAAGCCGCCCTCCAAATGGAAAGGCGGCCTGGCTGGCTGTTTACAGGATAAAGAATCATACTTTCTGCCGGAGCTTTGCCCAGGAGTCCTTCAGGGTAACTATCCTGTTGAACACCGGAGCCCCGACCTCAGAGCCATCAGTATCAACTATAAAGTAGCCCTGCCTTAAAAACTGGTACCGGCTGCCGGGCTCCGCTCCTGCCAGACTGGGCTCCAGCAGGCAGGAAGACAGCACTTCCAGAGAATCCGGATTTATAAAATCGGTAAAGTGAGCTCCCTCCCTGTCCTCTTCGGGGTTTTCCCGTGTAAACAGATGGTCGTATACACGGACCTCAGCCTTTATGGCGTGAGCTGCGGAAACCCAGTGCAGGGTTCCCTTTACCTTCCGAACATCCGTAGCAATCCCGCTCTTGGTAGCTGGATCATAGGTGCAGTGAACCTCGGTGACCTCGCCGGTTTTTGGGTCTTTTACAACACTTTCGCACTTTATTATATAGGCACTCTTAAGGCGCACTTCACGGCCGGGAGAAAGGCGGAAGAACTTTTTGGGCGGGTCCTCCATGAAGTCATCTCTTTCGATATACAAAACGCGTGAAAAAGGAACCTTTCTTCTCCCCATGGCCGGGTTCTCCGGGTTAATGTCGGCATCCAGTTCCTCAGCCATATCTTCAGGATAATTGTCTATAACCAGCTTAAGCGGGCGCAGCACCGCCATCGCCCGGGGGGCGCGAAGGTTCAGGTCCTCCCTTATACAGTGCTCCAGCATGGCAATATCCACCATGCTGTTGGCCTTGGCCACACCTATGCGCTCACAGAAGTCCCGGATGGCCTCCGGTGTATAGCCTCGTCTGCGCAGCCCTGATATGGTGGGCATCCTCGGGTCGTCCCAGCCGCTAACCAACCCCTTTTCCACCAATTCCCGAAGCTTTCTCTTACTCATTACGGTATGGGTAAGATTCAGCCTGGCAAACTCAATCTGCCGGGGGTGACACCGTACGTCTATGTTGTTCAGCACCCAGTCGTACAGGGGCCGGTGGTCCTCAAACTCCAGCGTGCATATGGAGTGGGTTATCCCCTCCAGGGCGTCGGAAATGGGGTGGGCATAGTCATACATGGGATAGATGCACCACCTGTCTCCGGTGCGGTGGTGGGAGGACTTCTGTATTCTGTAAAGCACCGGGTCCCTCATATTGAGGTTGGGTGAGGTTATGTCTATTTTGGCCCTCAACACACAGGTACCGTCGGGAAGCTCCCCCGCCCTCATTTTTTCAAACAGCTTAAGGTTCTCCTCCACCGGGCGGCTGCGGCAGGGGCTCTCCTTCCCCGGCTGGGTAAGAGTCCCACGATAATCCCTGATCTCTTCGGGAGTCAGGTCGCACACATAGGCCTTTCCGTCCCTGATAAGCTGCACGGCAAAGCGGTACAGCTCCTCAAAGTAGTCGGAGGCGTAAAAAAGCCGGTCATCCCAGTCAAAGCCCAGCCATCTCACGTCCTCTTTGATTGACTCGACATATTCCACTTCCTCTTTACTGGGGTTTGTGTCATCGAATCTGAGATTGCACAGCCCCCCGTTCCTGGCGGCTATGCCGAAATTAAGGCAGATGGACTTGGCATGCCCTATATGAAGGTAGCCGTTGGGCTCCGGTGGAAACCTGGTGTGCACCCGGCCATCATTCTTTTTTATTTTCAGGTCTTCCGTAATAATGTCCTGGATAAATCCCTCATTCTTCTTCCTGTTTTCGGCGGATGGTGTTTCCATTGCTTATGAATCCTCCCCAAAATGATAGCCTTTTTTGTCTACGTCAACCGGAGGTTTTATTTCCGGCGGCTTATATTTCCATATATTATCCAAAAAAACCTTTGTTTATTGCAATACCCCCGGAAAGCTTTTTCCCAAAAGTTTTATAAGTGCACCCCGAAAAACTACCTATCCCCACTTCTACATAAATAACCACAATCCTCCAGACTGGTAATAAAAACAGCCCCCGGCCATAAGTAGGGCTGAAGACAGTTAAAAGCCGGGGCTTTCACCCGGCTTTTCAGGAAAAATTGCACCCCGGTGTTTATTTTTTTATCTTACCCCTGTCCACCAGTGCCCACCAGGCAAAGGCCACCCCGGCCAGCAAGGCCAAGCCGAGAAGCACATCCTCCAGTAGTTCCACTTCCTGGCCCCCCATTTTTCATTATTTTATAACGCTTAGGAAAGTATAGTTCTCCACTGTTTCCCACTTTCCGTTAAGAGCGTTTCAAAAAAGCTTCCTCTAACAGCATTCAAGAAAGGCATGCACCATTAGTGCTTTTTTATTACCCGGGATTTTTGGAAACCCCGGTAAGGGTCAAACCTTTTAAGCCTCAGCGCATTTGAAACCACCGACACCGAGCTGAAGGCCATGGCCGCACCGGCCAGCACCGGAGAGAGGAATCCCATGGCGGCCACCGGTATCCCAAGGCTGTTATAAAAAAGCGCCCAGAAGAGGTTTTGCTTTATGTTGCGCATGGTCCCCCGGCTGAGCCTGATGCTGGCCGCCACTCCCCGCAGGTCTCCCTTGATCAGTGTTATGTCGGCGGCCTCCATGGCCACGTCTGTGCCGGTGCCTATGGCAAAGCCTATATCGGCGGTGGCCAGGGCCGGGGCGTCGTTTATGCCGTCCCCCACCATGCCCACCATAAAGCCTTCTTCCTTCAGCCTGCTCACTTCCCGGGCTTTGTCCTGGGGCAGCACCTCGGCCAGCACATTTTCTGCGGGAATGCCTACCTGCCGGGCTATGGCCTCAGCGGTGCGCCTGTTGTCGCCGGTAAGCATGATAGTCTTTATACCCATTTGATGGAGGGCGCCAATGGCTTCCGCAGAGCTGTCCTTCACAGTGTCGGCCACCGCCACCGCCCCTGCCGGGCTGCCGTTTACAGCCACCAGCATGGAGGTTTTGCCCTCCCCCTCCAGCCTGTCGGCCCATTTTTCCAGATCGGAAATATCGATATTCCGGGAATTCATCAGCCTGCGGTTGCCTATTAAAAGGTCCCGGCCATCTATCCTGGCCACTATCCCCTGGCCGGGAACAGCCTCAAAGCCCTGGGGGTCAGCCAGATCAATCCCTTTTTCCCTGGCCCCCTTTACAATGGCCTCGCCCAGGGGGTGCTCAGACCCCTTCTCAGCCGAGGCCACCAGCCGCAGCATTTCCTTCTCGCTTATTTCCCCCACAGCTATCACATCGGTCAGAGAGGGCTCTCCCCTGGTGATGGTGCCTGTTTTATCCAGCACTATGGTATTAAGCGAGTGGGCTTTTTCCAGGTGCTCCCCGCCCTTGATCAATATACCGTTTTCGGCCCCACGCCCGGTCCCCACCATTATGGAGGTGGGTGTGGCCAGCCCCAGGGCACAGGGGCAGGCTATCACCAGCACGGCAGTGAAATTAATGAGCGCCCGGGAAAAATTGCCGGGGTCGACGATAAAATACCAGGCCAGGAAGGTCAGCAGTGCCACCCCCACCACTGTGGGCACAAAGTAGGCCGAGATCACATCGGCCAGGCGCTGGATGGGAGCCTTCGACCCCTGGGCCTCCTCCACGATCCTTATTATCTGGGCCAGGGCCGTTTCAGAACCCACCCTGGTGGCCTCAAATCTGAAGCTGCCGTGCTTGTTTATGGTGCCTCCGATAACCTCATCACCGGGCTTCTTGTCCACCGGCAGGCTTTCCCCGGTAAGCATGGACTCGTCCACACTGGAGAAGCCATCCTTCACAGATCCGTCCACCGGCACCTTTTCCCCGGGGCGGACCAGCACCAGGTCCCCCTTTACCACATCCTCCACAGGTATGTCTGTTTCCTTACCGTCACGGACCACCCTGGCTGTCCTGGCCTGCAGTCCCATGAGCTTTTTGATGGCCTCGGAAGTCCTCCCCTTGGCGATGGACTCCAGCATTTTGCCAAGCAGTATAAGGGTTATGATAATAGCCCCGGTCTCGTAATAAACATGTCCGGGGAAAAAGAAGGTGGTGGCCACACTGTAAAAGTATGCCGCCGAAGTGCCCATGGCCACCAGCACGTCCATGTTGGCGCTGCCGTGCCTGAGCGAGCTGTAGGCCCCCCGGTAAAACTGGTACCCGGCAATGAACTGTACCGGGGTGGCCAGGGCGAACTGAAATATCTTGTTATGCAGCAAGGCCGGCAGGTGAAAGCCAAAAAGGTCCGCAAACATCATGGACAGCAGGGGAAGTGAAAAGGCCGCCGACAGTATAAAAAGGGTCAGCTGTCGCCTGGTTTCCCTCTCCCGCTCCAATTTCTCGCTGTCTCCGTCAGGGCGGACCTCCGCATCCTCAGCCCGGTAGCCTGCATCAACCACCGCCTTTTTGAGCTCGGCAGGGCTCACCCGCCCGGGGTCGTACTCCACCGTGGCCCTCTCCATGGCCAGATTAACATTGGCCTTGAAAACGCCCTCCATTCCCGACAGGGTCCTCTCCACCCGGGCAGAGCAGGCGGCGCAGGTCATCCCTCCTATTTTCAGCTCTACCCGGCTGGTGGGCACCCGGTAGCCCTGGTCCACAATGACCTTTATCAGGTCATCCACCCCGACCCGGCCGCGGTCGTAATTTATAGTAACGTTACCCACGGCGAAATTAACCGCCGCCCCGCCCACCCCTTCCATTTTGTTCAGCGCCCGCTCAACCCGGGCCACACAGGCCGAGCACTCCATGCCCAGCACCTTAAGGGTTATCTTTTGATCACCCACAGAATATACCCCCCAGAGGTTTTAATGTCGTGTTTTCACCGCCCACCAGGGTTTACCCCTGATTTATCACAGGGCAGCCAGCCAAAAACCTCGTTTTCTGAATAGATTATACCCTTTGTTTAATTAGATTTCCACATATTTTTTACAGCCTCCCCAGAGGGCTCCCTACCGATACCCCTTGGGGCATACAAGGACCAAAGGGACAAAACTCTGCAGGCATCTATATTATGGCTTAAACAAAAGGTCTTTATAGATAAGGCTGTCCTTCGCTTATCGCCCCACCAATTTGGGACAGGCACAGAAGGACATAGTCAGATTATGAAGAAATAGGAATAATAATAATGAGACGTAAGAGCCGGGAGGTAAATAAGTAATGGGTTTTCAGCTTCCACATTATAACCCCCCTGATTTTGAAAAAGAGCCGTTATTTTCGGCGCCGGACGCAGCCAGCCAGAGAGTAAGAAAAGACGGAGTGGCCCCTGACAACTACCATGCCCTCTCCATTTATCCCGAGTATTTTAAAGTGGCCGGCCAGTGGGTGCTGGCGTCTGAAAGCCGCATGGACTGTGTGCCGGTGCTGGCCGGAGACCGCTCTGTGCAGGCTGTCGAGTTCAGAAACCTGAGAGTCGGGGACAGGGTAATTACCGGCCGGACCGAAGACGGCAGCGAGGGGATTTTCGTATATACCAATGGTTTCAGCTCCGGGGAGTCCCATAGCGACCTGTTCGCCTTCCGCGCCGGCAGGTCCAGGGAGACCGCCTATTCCAAGGACTATAACAACCTTTACGACCTGCTGAGACATGAAAAAGAAAACGGCTACATAGTATGGGTCCTTGGTCCCGCCGTGGTCTTTGACTTTGACTCCAGAAACGCCCTCTCCTCCCTTATAGAGAACGGCTACGCCCACGCCATTCTGGCCGGCAACGCCATGGCCACCCACGATCTGGAGGCCGGACTTTTGGGCACGGCCCTGGGCCAGAACATTTACACCCAGGAGTCAGCCCCCAACGGCCACTATCACCACCTGGATTTAATAAACAGGGCCAGGGACGCCGGGTCCTTTGAAGCGCTTATCAAAAGAGAAAATATAAAGGACGGAGTGGTCTACTCCGCAGTCAAATGCAGCATTCCCATGGTACTGGCCGGGTCCATCCGGGATGACGGCCCCCTTCCCCCGGTAATTGGGGACTCTTACAGGGCCCAGGATGAAATGAGAAGGCACACCCGCAAGGCCACTACCCTCATATGCCTGGCCACCCAGCTGCACACCATCGCCACCGGCAACATGACCCCGGCCTATACCCAGAGAGACGGAAAAATAAGGCCGGTGTACATCTACTGCGTGGATATTGCGGAATTCGCGGTAAATAAACTGAGGGACCGGGGAACCCTGGAGGTCACCACAATAGTAACCAACGTGCAGGATTTCCTGGTTAATCTAAAAAACAACCTGATTTAATTTAAAAAACCGCCCTCCGGACGGTTAGCCGTCAGCTATCAGCTATCAGCAGTCAGTATCCAGTACCCAGAGTGGTTATAAATAAGCGGCTGCCGATACGCCCCAAAGCTATAATTTTATTTGTAAACAACTATGGTTTACTTTAGCACTTTTTAAAACGGCAT
>Ga0209347_1003755_pt1 | contig 17028 bp, 18 predicted proteins | sample AutmiccommuBRH23_FD_187382 | JGI IMG/M metagenome (GOLD analysis project Ga0209347, IMG submission 187382) | Deep subsurface microbial communities from Mt. Terri, Switzerland - Autotrophic microbial communities BRH/23 (SPAdes) (version 2) | ecosystem: Environmental > Aquatic > Deep subsurface >...
CACAATCCCCATAGCCCGTTCCGCCATCCCGCGGGTTCGCTCAATCCGGCTTCAATGAGGTCGCGCAACGAGCCCGGCGGCCGCCTCCGCGCCGCGCGACCTCACAGAACCCTCCAGATTCCGGCGATTGAAGAAGCGTGATTCAATGGGCCTTCCACCAGATATGGAGGTGCCCATGTCCGGAGGCCTCAAGATCCGGGATGACTTGTCTTCGGATGAGCTGCGTCGTCTGGCGCGTCGAGAGCGCGGTCGGACTGCGGCGCGGATGTATGCGATCGCCAACGCCTTGGATGGCATGAGCCGGGCGGAGGCAGCGCGTGTTGCCGGCATGGAGCGCCAGGCGCTGCGGGACGCGGTGGTGCGTTACAACGCAGAGGGGCTGGCCGGCCTTACCGACCGCCCGAAGGGTCATCCGCCGCGTCGGCTGACGGAGGGCGAGGAGGCGACGCTGGCGGCGGTTATCCTGCGCGGCCCGGATCCCGATCGCGACGGGGTGTGCGCCTGGACCCGCGCCGATGGATGGCCGCCCACTTCGGGAAGACCTTCCACCCATCCAGCCTGACGCGGGTGCTGCGGCGCCTGGACTTCTCGCGGCAGAAGGCACGTCCGGTACATCCCCAGGGTGACGTGGAAGCGCAGCGCCGCTTCCAAAAAAGGGGCTTCGCAGCGCCCTAAAGGCAGCGGCCGAAGCCCATCCCGACAAGCGCCTTCAGCTCTGGTTCCAGGATGAGGCCCGCATCGGCAACAAGGGCCGCGTCTGTCACCGCTGGTGGCTGCGTGGCCAGCGGCCGCCGGGGATCTGCGACCGGCGATACCAGTGGACCTACATCTTCAGCGCCGTGCGGCCGGCCACCGGCGACGACTTCACGCTCGTCCTGCCGGAGGTCTCCACCCGCGCCACAAGGCTGTTCTTCGACGCCTTCGCCGAGACCTTGGCGCAGGATATCCACGCCGTTGTGGTCCTCGACGGCGCCGGCTGGCATCAGCTCCGCCAGGCCGACATACCCGCCAACATCACCCTGGTTCCGCTCCCGCCCTACAGCCCCGAGCTCAACCCCGTCGAGCGGGTCTGGCTGTACCTGCGCGAACGCTTCCTGTCGCTCCGCCTCCTCGACGACACCGAGGCCATCGTCGACGCCTGCTGCGATGCGTGGAATGCACTTGCCGGCGAACCGGGACGGCTGCGATCCCTGTGCGCCTACCCATGGATCATGAGGGTCGCTTCATAGACTCGCCGGTATGAGACCTGCGGCGGCGCATGGCAGTACATGAGCGACGAGCGGCGGATACGCTCACTCTTCGAAGCCGGCGCCCTGATCGTCGAAGCCCTCGATGCAGACCAGGACGACGACGCGTTCCGGGCCGAGGTGACCGGGATCGCCGAGTGGAGCCGGTGCTGCCTGTTCGACCGGCGGGCCTGCAATGCCCGGCTGCGCGCGCATTTCGACGATCCGGCCGGCAATCTGGTGACGCGGGAGGACGACGATGCAGGTGCGGATCAGGATCATCGTTGAAGACGCGACCGGCGTCGGGCAGATGCAGGACGACATCGCCCACCTCGAGCGTTGCGAGCTCGGGCCGGGGAGCCTCGGCCTGAGCCTGGCGGAGGCGAAGGCTCTGCTCGCGGCGGCGCAGCGGACGATCGTGTCGGCGCAGGCCGAGCAGCACGCCGTGGCGGCGCGACCGTGTCCGTGCTGCGGACAGCCAAGGGCAACCCTTCGAGCGCATGGAGTTGAGCCGCGGACGCCATCTCCTCAAGCGGCCTGGCCCCGGCGAGAACATATCCGCGGTCATACAGCCAGGTCCGCGCATCCCGGACCAGGTCGCCGCGGTCGAGCTGGACGGCGGCCTGGCGTCGGAGGTGCGCCGTCAGCTTGCGCGCCGCGTGCTCGGAGAGCGCCTGGAATCCGAGTGCCTCGGCGGCGATGCGCTGGTGCCCGAAGAGTGTCATCCGGCGCCGGTAGATTGACCGCAGCGTCGCGATGCGTGGAGCCGGCATCCCGGCGTGCGCCGCGGCGCATGCCAGCACCGCCGCCGGCAGGCGTTCCAACAGGGCGAGCGGTCTCCCCGTCATCCGAAGGAAGCCGATTTGCAGGATGAGGCCGAGCCGGGTGAGCGGCCGGCGCCGTTCGCCGATGAACGAACGGTCCTGCTCGGTCGGCGCGAAGAAGAACTCGATCTCAGCGGGCGTCAGGGACGCCGGGACGGTCTCCAGGCCGAGGTACTGCTGCCGCCAGCTTTCCATCGCCCACCCCGCCCCGTGTAGGCGATCGAGCGTAGGGTGATTCGGGCCGGCGAGTCCCAAAGAACAGGGGAGACCTATAACACCTTGAAATCACCGAATACCCGATTCTGGACCATCCGCTAAGTCATTGACGACGAACCAACATCCCTACCGCTACTTTGGGGAAATCTGGTACGGAAACCCCGTCTTCTATGGCGTGGTCCGACCGAACCTCCAGCAGGCGAGTTACCGCCGGGCTCACGCCCAACAGCAGGACGTGAAGCCGATACACCACGACACTTGGCTCGCCGGTCGCCATGCCGTGACGCTATCTGCACGCCCATCAGCCCTCCATCACGATCCAGGACAGCCCGCACTTTGCCCTGGTCTCCTCCGCGTGGCTTCGGGGATGCCGTGTCAGGATCTCCTTGACGATCTCGTCGTAACTCGGCTTAGCGATGGCCACTCCTCCTGCCGTACTCTCCCGGAATCAAGAGCCGGCCTGCGGTCGGAGTTCCCCTTCAATGCTGCCGGCGGATCGGGACCACGCGCGTCAGAAAATCGAGGGTGCTCTCGCCGAAGAGGTCGTTGCGGTCGCCGGCCACCATGTGGGCGGCATTCTCGACGTTGACGTACTCCGCGTGCGGGCACTGCGCGAGGAAGCTCTCGACGCTGGCGTCGCTGACGACGTTGGAGAGGGCGCCGCGCACCAGCAGCACCGGCAGGTCGAGGTGGTTGCCCGCCTCCTTGAGGCGTTCGCGGTAGATCTCCATGGGCTGGCGGTTGCGCCGCCATTCGGGGTCCCAGTGCCAGCGGAAGCGTCCGTCCTCCCAGAGGCGCACGTTTTTCGACAGGCCGTCCAGCCGCCGCGGCCGCGGCCGGTGCGGCTGGTAGTTGGCGATGGCCTCGGCCACCTCCTCCAGGCTGTCGAAGCCGTCGGGACGTTGGTCCATGAAGGCCTGGATCTGCTGCGCGCCCGAGAGTTCGATGCGCGGCGCCATGTCGACCAGCACCAGGGCCGAGGCCTCCAGGTGCCGCTCGCCGATCGCCAGCAGGCTGGTGCCGCCGCCCATCGAGGCACCGACCAGCACGGGCCGCCGGCCGCCGAGCGCCGCCACCACCGCCAGCAGGTCGCGCACCGAGTAGTCGGCGCCATAGTGGCGAGGCGGCGCCCAGCCGGAATCGCCGTGCCCGCGCGCATCGAAAGCGACGGCGTGGTAGCCGGCCCCGCCCAGGCGCTGGCCGGTGTCCTTCCAGGCATGTCGGGTCTGCCCGCCGCCGTGCTGCAGCACCACCAGCGGCCCCTCGGGGTCGCCCCAGCTGTCGCCGGCAATCGGCAGCCCCTCATGGCCCTCCCAGACGTGCATCGGCACGGGCGTCCCCGGCAGCCGCTGGCCAAGATTCCTGTTGCTCACCGCTCACTCCCTTCGCTGTTAGTCCGAATGCTCCGGCCCGGCGCCGCCCATGGCCCGCTCGATGGCCTGGCGTACGGTCACCAGCCGCCCGCCCAGGGCGTCAAGGGGCGCTGTCACGAACTCGTGGCGGACGCCGGGCCCAGCCGATAGCCTCGCCTCATGAAGCCGATCTCCTATGCCCGCCTGCACTATCCACCGTCGGTCGTCCAGCACGCCGTCTGGCTGTATCTGCGCTTCGACCTGAGCCTGCGGGACGTCGAGGATCTGCTGGCCGAGCGCGGCCTCGATGTGAGCTACGAGACGGTCCGCCGTTGGGTCGCCAAGTTCGGGCCGGCCTACGCCCGGCGGCTCCGCGCGATGCGACCACGGCCGTGTGACACCTGGCACCTGGACGAGGTCTATGTGTCGATCGGCGGTCGGATGATGTATCTCTGGCGCGCGGTCGACGCCGAGGGCGAGGTCCTCGATGTCCTGGTGCAGCCGCGGCGCGACAAGCGAGCCGCACTGAAGCTGATGCGCCACCTGCTCCGCAAGCAGCGTTTTGCGCCAATAGCGATCGTGACCGACAAGCTCCGGTCCTATGGCGCGGCGCTCCGCGAGATCGGCCTGGCCGACCGACACGTGACCGGCCGCCGGCTGAATAATCGCGCCGAGAACTCGCACCAGCCCACACGCCGACGAGAACGATCGTGGATCGGCTTCAAGAGACCAGGATCGACCCAGCGCTTTCTCTCTGCACACGCCGCCGTCCACAACACCTTCAACGTCCAGCGTCACCTGATCTCCCGCCGCACCCTTCGGACCTTCCGCGGCGAAGCCTTCGCTCAATGGCAATCCGCGGCCGAGGTGGCGTGATCCCAGAACAGAACCTGGGCTTCGTACGCACGGTCTACGAAGATATGACAATGCCTTCTGGTGCTTCCCGGCATCGGACGGGCCTACGCGGGCAGCAGGCCGCGTTCGCGCAGTACCTCTTCGGCGATCCGAGTGCTCTCGATCGCGGCCGGCAGCCCGCAATAGAGCGCTGCCTGGAAGATCGCCTCCTGGATCTCCTCCGGCGTGCAGCCATTGTTCAGCGCCGTGCCGACATGGATGCGGAACTCGGCCGTCCGGCCGAGGGCCGTCAGCATCACCACGCACAACAGGCTGCGCACCTTGCGGGGCAGCCCGGGCCGCGACCATACCGTACCGAAGCAGCCTTCCTCCGAGAATTGCCGCAGCGGCGCATTGAAGGCATTCGTCGATTGGTCCCGGCGTTCCATGTAGGCGGTGCCGAGCACCTCGTTCATGACCTGCCGGCCAGTCTCTCGCTTGTCCATTGCTGCCTCCCTTTGCTGGACCCCGGCAACCGCCGGTCAGGCGGCGGAGATGCCGCCGTTGATGCTGATGGCCTGCCCGCTGATCTTTGACGCCGACGCGCTGGCGAGGAACACCACCGTCGGCCCGATGTCGGCCGGCGTCGGAAGGCCGAGGGCCGCCTTGCGGACGGCCTTCTCGAAGACCTTGGCGCTGATCGTAGGAGAGCGTGCCCGAGACCAGGGAGGGCGAGATGCAATTGACGCGCACCTGACGCCGTCCCAGCTCCAGCGCCAGGGTGCGGACGAACATGATGGCGGCCGCCTTCAATGCGCCGATGATCGATTCGCCGGGGGTGGCGATCTTCCCGGCGTCCGATGCGATGACGGTGATCGAGCCCCCGCCGCCCGCGATCGTCGAGGGGACGGCCGAGTGGCAGCAATTGAGCAGGCTGATGAAGTACCCGTCGACGAGCGCCCGGTAGCTGTCGGGTCGGTCCGCTCGAAGAGATCGGGGGCGACCTGGGCGCCGCCGCAATGCACCAGCGCGTCGATCTGCCCATGGGCATCCAGGGCCTGGCGCACGACCTCCTCCGCCGCGTCGAGCCGGGTGATGTCGCCCGCGACAAAAATGACATCGGCCGCCGGGACGCTCCGCCGGATATGCGCCACCGCCTCGGCGCCGCGTTCGGGCCGGCGGCCGTTGATGACGACGGCCCTGGCGCCGGCCGCCGCGAACGCCACCGCGGCCGCCAGCCCGATGCCCGACGTGGCCGCGGTCAGCACGGCGACGCGGCCGGCGAACATGCCAGCCATCCCGGTCATCGCCGGTGTGCCCGCCCCGGTCGCATCATCGAGCCGCGGCGTCACGCATCCGGCCGCACGCGCGTCATCGCCAGGCGCTCGAACATCCGGACCGCATCATTGACGTCGCCCTCGGCGCCGAACTCGTTGATCGCCGCCTGATAGTGCTCCTTGACCTGGGAGCCGAAGAACAGCGGGACGCCGGCCTTCGCCGCGAGATCGTTCGCCAGCGTCACGTCCTTGTGCATCAGGGCCAGCGTGAAGCCCTGGAAGAGGTGCCCCGTCAGGATATGACGGGGATAGGTCACGTCGACCGTGTAGTTGCGGCCGGAACTGCGCTGCAGAACCTGGATGGCGGTCGCCGGCTCGACGCCGCTCTTGGTCGCCAGGCACATGACCTCGTGCGTGAGCAGGCGCTGGGCGGCCGCCATCAGGTTGTTCGCGACCTTCATGACGTGGCCGGTGCCGATGTCGCCGGTATGGAAGACGTTGCCGCTGATTGCGGCGAGGACGGGCTCCACGCGGGCGAAGAGATCCGGCGGGGCACCGACCATGATCGCGATGGTCCCGGCCGCGGCTCCGGGCGGTCCGCCGCTGACCGGCGCATCGATGAAGTGAAGGCCGTGTTCGGCCAGTTCCCGGTTCATCGCGCGCGTCTCGAAGGCATCCCCGGTGGTCTGGTCGACGATGATGCCGCCCTCGGCCAGCCCCTCGGCGATCCCGTCCGGCCCGAAGATCACCTCCCGAACCTGCCGCGAGGTCTGCAGGCAGGTCAGCACGATGTCGGATTTCTCCGCCACCTCCCGCGCCGACTTGCAGGCCGTGGCCCCCGTGGCGGCCAGGCCGGCCATGGCGGCCTGGCTGAGATCGTAGACATGCAGCGGGACCGCGAGCTGGAGTCGCCGTGCCAGGGCACCGCCCATGTTTCCCAGGCCGACATAGCCGACGCGCATGATTTCTTCCCCCCTCGATTCGTTTCTGGGGCTCACAGGCCCATTCGATTCGGTAGCCATAGCGTGATCTCCGGGAAGCTGACCAGCATTGCGAGAACGATCGCGTCGGCAAACAGGAACGGCACGACGCCGCGGAACACCGTCTTCAGCGGCACCCCGGTCTGGCTTGCGGTGACATAGACGTTCAACCCCAAGGGCGGCGTCAGCAGGCCGATCTCGACCGTCTTGGTGACGATGATCCCGAACCAGACCGGATCGTACTCGAGCGCCATCATCAGGGGGAAGAGCAGCGGCAGCGTCAGCGACATGATCGCCAGCTGGTCGAGGAAGAACCCCAGCACCAGCACGACGATCAGCACGGCGATCAGCACCAGGATGGCGGGCAGGTCGGCCGCCTGGACCATCAGGATGAAGTCCTGGGTCACCCGCGTGAACACGAGATAGCTCGAGAATATCTGCGAGCAGTAGATGATCGTGACTATCATCACCGTGGTCTGCACCGCACGCCCGAAGGCCCGAGCCAGGGCTCCGCCCCCGAGGGAGCGCTGGGCGAATGCCAGCACCAGCGCCCCGGCGGCGCCGATGGCGCCGGCCTCGGTGGGGGATGCGACGCCGGTATAGATGACCACCATCAGGCCGACGAGCAGCACGACCACGGGCCATATCGAGGCCGACGACGAGACGGCGCGGCGGAGCTGGAACTTCATCGCGGCCGGCGCCATGCCCGGGCGGCGCGCGAGCAGCATGATCGTGGCGGCGAGCGCGCCGGCGGTCAGCAGGCCCGGAACCACCCCGGCCAGGAACAGCTTGCCGATCGAGGTTTCCGTCATCACCCCATAGAAGATCAGGATGATGCTGGGCGGGATGAGGATGGCGAGCGTGCCGCCCACGCTGACGATGGCGGTCGACAGCCGGTCGTCATAGTCGTGCTTCTTCATTTCCGGATAGGCCGACGACGCCATCGTGGCGCTCGATGCCGTGCTCGACCCGACCAGCGCGGCCAGGAGAACGGCCGTGCCCAGGGTCGCCAGGGCGAGCCCGCCCCGGAGATGACCGAGCCATGCCTGACACGCGATCACCGTCCGTCGGGTCATGTCGCCGGCGGTGAGGACCTCTGCCATCAGGATGAAGAGGGGGATCGCCACCAGGATGAATGCCGAGGTGGTCTCGAAGACGACCCGCTCCAGGATCGACATCGCCGCCGCCAGCGTCATCTGGCTGACCAGGCCGACGAGGCCGGAGATGCCCATGGCGAAGGCGACGGGCATCCGGCCTAGCAGGAGGGCGAACAGGAGAACGACGACGATAGCCAGGGTCACAGGGGGGGCGGCCTTCCGGTGTGGAGCGATGGTCGGCGCGCCCCTCGGGCGCGCCGACCGTCCGCGTCAGTTCGCGAACGCCTTCTCGAAAGCCTCGAGCACCTGCCTGGCCGCCGGCTGCTGCTTGCCGATGCGGGTGACCCAGTCCTCGGCGACCGGCTTCATCGCCTCGGTGAAGGCCTTCAGCTCCGCCGGCGTGAACTCGATGAGGGTGATGCCCTTGGCCTCCCATGCGACGAGCAGGTCGGCTGTCGAATCGTCCTGGGCCTTGGCGACGCGCACCGCGGCCTCGTCAGCGACTTCGTCGATGACCTTGCGCACCTCGTCGGGCAGTTTCGCGTGAACGCCGGCATTCATCACGAGGGTCATACCGAAGTTCCCGAACGAGGCGTTGGTCGAGATGTACTTGACGACTTCCTGGAGGTTGTATCCCGGCACCGAGGGTATCGGAAACAGTACGCCGTCGACGGTGCCGCGCTCGACGGCGGTATAGACTTCGGGGCCGGGCAGGTTGATCCCCGACGCGCCGAACGCGCGCACCGTCAGGGCCTGGGTCGTGCCGCCGGTCCGGATCTTCAACCCGCGCCAGTCGTTGGGCGTCGAGACGCTCTTGCTGCGCAGGAGGATCTGGTAGGGCGTCAGCTCGTAGGCGAATAGCGGCACGACGCCCTCGTTCAGGAATTCGTCGCGCAGCGGGCCCTTCCTCACCAGCGAATTCAGCGCCTTCGTGCCTTCCTCCGCGCTACTGCCCAGGCCCGGCAGCCCGACGATCGAATTCAGCGGCAGCCGTTCGGGGCTGTAGAGGTTGCCGACCAACGCGATGTCGATGACGCCGCTCTTCGCGGCATCCAGCAGCCCCCGCGCCTTCGCCGCCTGCTCGGCGGGGAAATGGACGAACTTGACCTTGCCGCCGGAGCGCTTCTCGACCTCCTTCATGAACCACTGCGTGCCTTCTCGCGATTGCACATGCTGCAGCGATTGGAAGTCACCGAGCTTGAGTTCGACCTGCTGCGCTCGGGCCGCATTCGGCCCAAGGGCGAGCAGCAGGGCCGTGGCGATCGGCCCGATGGTACGAAGGGCGCGTGTTTGCATTGGTATTTCCTCTCCTTTCGTAGGGGTTCTTTTCCGGCTTCTTATGGTTGCGGCGGGGGTCGGACAGTCTCGGCGAACAGCCGCAACGTCAGCATTCCCGTGCCGATCGGGATGCTCGCATAGGCCACCCAGGTCGGCCAGTCGATGACGCCCATGTAGGTGTCGTTGCGCACGAACGCCGCCCACGCGTACTTGCCCGATTGCCAGGCGACCAGCGCGAAGAACAGTGCCGGCAGCAAGGCATTGAGGCGAAGCAGGACCGGCGCGAAGCGGCCGAACCAGCTCACCTGTATGAAATCGATGGCGAGATGGCCGCCCAGGCGCTGCACCCTTGCCAGCGACAGGGTCGCCATGGCCGGCATCAGGTACATTTCCGTCAGCTCGAACTGGAAGGCGAGCGGCTGGTTGATGGAAAAGCGCAGTGCCGCGTCGGCGGTGACGAGCAGCAGCACGGCGGCCAGGCACAGGCCGCCGGCCCAGTGCAGCGCATCCTCCAGCACCGCCAGCACCGCCAGGATGCCGTAACTCGAAGTGGTGCCCGCGCCGACCATCAGCCGGCCTCGCCTGCCCGGACCGGCTCGTCGCCCGCGGCGACGAGCGCTGCCCGCGACGAGAGGAACGCGTCGATGTCGGCCGGCGCGTAGCCGAGTTCGCGCAGCACCTCGACCGTGTGCTCGCCGACCCGCGGCGCCTGCCGGACGATCTCCGGCCGGGTCCCGCTCCAGGTCGAGGGGATGCCGAAGGCCCGAACGGCACCCTCGGTCGGATGCTCGACGATGCCGAGGAAGCCGGTGGCCTGCAGGTGCTCGTCGGTGAGGAGGGTATCGGCCGTCAGCAGCGGAGCGGCGGGAATGTCGGCCGCCGTCAGGAGCGCCATCCACTCGGCGGTCGTCCGCGTCAGGAAGGTGCAGGCGAGGAACGCGTAGAGCCAGCCGATATGCTCCGTCCGCCCGGTGATCGTGGCGTAGCGCGGGTCGCGCGCCATGTCCGTCTTGCCGATCCGCTCGAAGAAGCGGGCCCAGTGCCGGTCGGTATAGACCAGGACGCTGATGTAGCCGTCGACCGTCCGGTAGGGCCGTCGCTCCGGGTCGAGCATGCGCGGGTAGCCGGCCTTGCCGGTCGGCGGCACGAACGTCTCGCCGAACAGATGGTCGGACCAGACGAGCTGCACCATGGTCTCGAACATCGGCACCTCGACGGCTTGGCCCCTGCCGGATCGCTCGCGCGCGAAGAGCGCCATGCCGACGGCCGACGCCAGCGCCATGCCGATCGCCCGATCGACGACCGCCGACGCGACGTAGCGCGGCTCGCCTCCCGGCTCGGCCTGCAGCATGGGCAGGCCGACGGCGCCCTGGATGAGGTCGTCATAGGCGGGCCGGTCGGCATAGGGACCGTCCTGGCCGAAGCCGAAGGCACCGCAATGCACGATGCGCGGGTTGATCCGCGACGCCTCCGGGTAGGAGAGGCCGAGCCGCTCCAGTGCCTGTGGCCGCATATTGTGCACGAGGACGTCTGCGTTCTTCACCAGCCGGGTGAGGATATCCCTCGCCGAAGGTGACTTCAGGTCGAGGGCGATGCTGCGCTTGTTGCGGTTCAGGTGCATGAACAGCGGGCCCATCCGCGGGTTCCGGCCCTTCCCGATGCCGCGCAGCGTGTCACCCTCCGGCGGCTCGACCTTCCATACGTCGGCCCCCATGTCGCCCAGGATCTGCGCCGCGAGGGGCCCCAGGATGTTCATGGTGAGATCCAGGACACGGATCCCGGCGAGCGGACCTGCCATTGCTTCGTCCTTCCGGGCTATTCGGCGGACCCGCCGAGAACTCCCGAACGGCGGAGTTCGTGGCGATCGCCCTCGGAGTAGCCGAGATCGGCGAGCACGGCGTCGGCGTGTGCGCCGACCGCGGGGGCGTTCCACCGGACCCCGGCCCCCCGCCCGCCGTCGACCCGGACGGGGAACGGGACGTGGGCCTCTCCCTCGTGCTCGATCATCATCTCCCGCGCCGTCATCTGCGGGCTGGCCACCGCCTCCGCCGGCGTGAGCACGATGCTGGCCGGCACGTCGTGACCTTCGAAGGTCCTCATCCACTCGGCAGCGGTGCGGGTCGCCATCAGCGCGCGAAGCTGCCGCGACAGCTGGTCGCCCATGCGGCGCCGGCCGGGTTCGTCGGCATACTGCGGATCGCGCAACTCGGGTGCCAGGTCGCCGATGGCGTCGAGCAGCGCCTCCCAGAAATGCTGCTCGACGATGCCGAAGGCGATCGCCTTGCCGTCCGATGTCGCGAACAGGTCGTTGGTCGGGTACATGTGGTCGCGCGTCGCGTGGTCGAGCTCCGGCCCGTGGCGGATGACGGCCAGCGACAGCGCCGTCTCCGCGAGGCTGAGGTCGAGATAGGCGCCGCGGCTGGAGCGCGCGCGATGGTGCAGTGCGCTCAGGATGGCGATCACCGCGTAGCTGCCGGCGACGAGGTCCGCGATCGGCAGGCCCGATCGCCGCGGGGGTTCCAGCCAGTGGCCGGGCAACGCGATCGCCCCGCCGGCCGCGAGATAGTTGAGATCGTGGCCGGGCCGCAGCCGCTCCGGCCCCGTCTGGCCGTAGCCGGACAGCGAGCAATACACGATCCCGGGGTTGATCGCCGAGAGTGCTGCGTAGCCGATGCCGATGCGGTCAGCGACGCCGGGGCGATAGCCCTCGATCGCGACGTCGGCCCAGGCGGCGAGGCGGGCCACCAGATCCGCGGCGGCCGGGTGCTTGAGATCGACGGCGATGCTGCGTTTGCTGCGGTTCGCCATGCGGAACATGGCGACCGGCATCTTGCGGGCGAAATCGCCCTGCGGCGGCTCGACCTTCACCACGTCCGCCCCGAGGTCGGCCAGCGTCACCGTCGCGAAGGGACCCGGCAGCAGCAGCGAGAAGTCCGCGACGCGAACCCCTTCGAGCGGCCGCCAATGGCCTGCCTGTCGCGCGTCAGGCCGTGGTTGCGCTCCGTCTTCCGGCATTTCCCATCCCATTCTTGCGCTTTCCCGCCCGCTGTGTCGCAGGCTTGTCGTCGTTCGTCGGATCATGCGTTTCGGCCGCAGGCGCGGAGGCGGCAAAGCCGAGGCGCTCGGAAATGGACTGTGCGGCCGCGCGCAGGGCTTCGCCAATGACCGCGAACCGGCCGGCGATCGCCTGGTCGCGCAGCGCGACCACGGCCAGCGCATGGGTCATGCGGCCGTCGATGCTGAACACCGGGGCGGCCAGGATGGTGATGCCGCGGATGTAGTTGCCGTCGTCGACGCCGTAGCCGAGTTGGCGCGCCTGCTCCACCTCGCCCTTCCATTGGGCATAGTCCGGCGGCGCGTCCCAGCGCAGCTTCTCGAAGGCCCGCCGGATATCGGGCTCCTGCCAGCCGCCGAACGCGGCCAGGCAGCGGCCGGTGGCGCTGATCAGCGCCGGGAACCGGCTGCCGACGTCGACATGGATGCGCAGCATCATCTCCGAGTGGGAGATGGAAACCACGATCATGTGGGTGAGGCCGAGCACGCGCGTGCCGATGGCGGTGACGCCGTGGGTACGGGCGATGGCGTCCAGATGCGGTTGCGCGAACGCCGAGAAACTGTCCTGGCGCAGCGTGCTGCGGGCCAGCGTCAGGATGCCGGCATCGAGCGAATAGCGCTTCTTCTCGGGCTCGAACCCGACCAGCTGCTCGGCCACCAGGGCGCGCAGGATATGGAGGGCCGTGCTCGGGATGATGCCGATGGCACGCGCGATCGCGACGGCGCCCAGCGGCTCCGGGCTGCGCGCCAGCAGCTTCAGGATCGCGACCCCGCGGGTAACCGCCGGCACGGCGCGCGTCGCGACGCCGTCCGCCGTCCGACCGATGGCCGGACGCTCCGATCGTCCTCCCGTTGACCTTTGCGGTGTTCTCATCCTATTGCGTAGATACCACGTTGTTTGTATCCTGACAACGACAAGCGCGCGGCGAGCTCCGACTTCTCGATGTTCCGGGAGACGCGCTGCTGAGGAGCGACCGAGTGAAGCTGACCGACCTCTCGACCTATGCCGACGCCCAGAAGTACTTCACCTCCGCCCGCCTGTGGGAGCTGTTCGACGGCACGCGCGAGCGCCTCAACCTCGCCCACGAATGCATAGACCGGCATGCCGATGACCCGTCTCGGGTCGCGGTTCGCATCGCGCATGCCGACGGCACGGACGAAGCCCTCACCTTCCGCCAGCTGGCGGACGAGTCCTCGCGCTTCGCCCATATGCTGGTGGCGCGCGGCGTCGGCGCCGGCGACCGGGTCGCCATCATGCTCGAGCCTTCTTTGCCCTTCTATGTCAGCCTGTTCGGCGCGATGAAGGCGGGCGCCATCGCGGTCCCGCTGTTCACCCTGTTCGGGCCGGACGGCCTGCGGTTGCGCGTCGACGATTGCAAGCCGCGCCTGCTGGTGACCAACCCGGAGAAGGCGGAGATCGCGCGCGGCATCGCCGGCGTCGACCTGATGATCGTCGACCGGTCGCTGCCGGCCGAGCTCGCGAGCTTCCCCGCGGCCTTCGAGCCGACGACCCGCGCCGACGACCTGGCGATGTTCCAGTACACGTCGGGCACCACCCGCGAGCTGCCCGACGCCGTCCGTCACGCCCACCGCGCGATCGTCACCGTGATGATCGCGGCGCTCTACGGCACCGGCATCCGTCCCGGCGATCGCTATTTCTGCCCGTCATCGCCGGCCTGGGGCCACGGGCTCTGGCACGGGACCCTGGCGCCGCTCGCGATGGGCGTGACCACGGGGGCCTATTCCGGCCGCTTCGATGCGGAGCGGCTGCTGCGGGCGCTCCAGGACTACGGCATCACCAACCTGTCGGCGGCTGCGACGCACTACCGGATGATGAAGAATTCGGGCGCCGCCGAGCGCTATGCGCTCCGGCTGGAGAAGCTGTCCTACACCGGCGAGCCGATCGATACCGACACGCTCGCCTTCATCGACCGCGTGTTCCAGCGGCCCGCCTGCAGCATCTACGGCACGACCGAGGTCGGCGTCGTGCTGGTCAGCTATCCGGGCGCCACCGACTTTCCGGTGAAGCCGGGGTCGCTCGGCAAGGCGGTGCCCGGAACGCGCGTCGAGGTGCAGGGCCCCGACGGCCGGCCATGCGCGCCGGGCGAGATCGGCGAGATCAAGGTCTGGCGCCGCGATGCGTGGTTCCCGACCAAGGACCTCGGCCATGTCGACGCGGACGGCTATTTCTACCATTCGGGCCGGGCCGACGACATCATCATCTCCGCCGGCTGGACCATGAGCGCCGTCGAGATCGAGAACCAGCTTCTCAAGCATTCCGACGTGCGCGAGGCCGCCGTGATCGGGGTCCCGGACGCGCTGCGCGGGCAGGTGGTCAAGGCGTTCCTCGTGACGCCGCGGCCCGGCGACGACGCCTTCGTCCAGGAGATCCAGGACTTCGTCCGCCAGCGGCTGAGCCAGCACGAGTTCCCGCGCCGCGTCGCGTTCGTGACCGAGCTTCCCAAGACGCCGGCAGGGAAGGTCAATCGCAAGGTTCTGCGGGAGCGCGAGAAGCAGAATGCCGCGCCCTGATCAGCATAGAGGAGAGCCCATGTCCGCCGAGTCCACGCGCCTGTTCCCGAAGATCACCGATGCGGCGCTCGACGACCTGCGCCGCCGCATCGGCGTGAAGATCGTAGACACGGCGGAGCCGTGGTGCCACGAGGCGACGCGCGACAATATCCGCCATTACGCGCACGGGATCGGCGACGACAACCCCCTATGGTGCGATCCCGAATACGCGGGCGCGACGCGGTTCGGCGGCCTCGTGGCGCCGCCGTCGTTCCTCTTCGCGTGCGACCGCATCATCTCCGGCTATGTCGGCGGCATGCCCGGGGTCCACGCCATGTGGGCCGGCGCGGACTGGACCTGGCACCTGCCGATCCGGCGCAACGACGAGATCACGACGGAGGCCGCGCTCAAGGACCTCATTCCCCATGAGACCCGCTTCGCCGGCCGCGCCGTCCAGCAGATCTACACGGTGCGGTTCTACAACCAGAAGCAGGAGCTCGTCGCCGAGGCCGACAGCTGGTGCTTCCGGACCGATCGCGACGTCGCGCGGGAGGAAGGCACCAAATACGCCGAGCTGAAGTCGCGCCCGCAGCGCCGCTACTCGGACGCCGAGCTGGAAGAGGTCTGGCGGCTGTATGCGGCCGAGGAGGTGCGCGGGGCGACGCCGCGGTACTTCGAGGATGTCGCGGTCGGCGACGCCTTGCCGAACATGGCCAAGGGGCCGATGACGGTGACCGGCTTCATCGCCTTCGCCCAGGGTTGGGGCGGCCTCTACATCCGGGCCAACAAGCTTGCCTGGAAGCAGGTCCATCGCCACAAGGGGCTCGGCATCCCGAACCGGTTCGGCATCCCCGACTGTCCGGAGCGGGTGCATTGGGAGAATGAGTTCGCGCTCATGGTCGGTGCCCCCGGCGCCTACGACTACGGGCCGGAGCGCTGCTCGTGGCTGACCCACCACATGACGAACTGGATGGGCGACGACGGATTCCTGCGCAAGGCGAGCTGTAAGATCCGCCGGCACAATCCCGAGGGCGACATCCTGGTCATCGGCGGCAAGGTGGTGGGCAAGTCCGTGGAGGACGGCCGGCATCTGGTCGCCATCGAACAGGAAGCACGGAACCAGGACGGGGAGTTGTCGGTCATCGGCCGCGGCGTGGTCGAGCTGCCGTCCCGCGGGGCCTGAGCCCGAGGAACGGTCGAAGGCGCCGGTTGAAGGGGATCGGCGCCCTTCGACCGGCCGCGGCAAGGCGTTGTCAGGGCATCGGTGCTTGGGCGATCATGGGGCAACTGGGCTCCTTCGGCCCCGAAGAGCGCGTTCTAGCCCGCGGAGGCGAAGCATGACGGTGTTCTCATCGCAGCGAGAGGCCGAGGCGACCCGGGTCCGCCGCCGGCTGCCCAACGGAACCGAGTACGAGATCACGAACTATCTTGGCGCCGGCATGACGCCGGGCGCGACCGGCCCGGTCGGCTACCTCATCGAGCAGGAGCGGAATGCGACGATTCTTCCGCACTTCCACCAAGCGAACCAGTTCCAGGTGATCGTCGCCGGCCATGGCCATCTCGGGAAACAGGCGGTCGGGCCGGTGACGGTGCATTATGCCGGCGCCTTCACGCCCTATGGCCCGATCGTCAGTGCCGAGGACGGGCTGTTCTATTTCACCCTGCGCGACGCCTACGATCCGGGCGCGCGGTTCATGCCGGAGTCGCGGGCGGACCTGCCACGGGTCCGGCGGCGCCATGCCACGGCGGCGTCGGAGCGCCCGGCGGCGGCGGACGCGCTGGCCGATCTGGCCGCGCCCGACCAGCGGACCCTCATCGAAACCGAGGCGGATGGGCTCGGCGCCTGCCTGGTGCGCCTGCCGCCGCTTGCGTCGTGGAGCGGGCCGGCACCGGGCACCGGCGGCGGCCAGTTCTATCTCGTGCTGGCCGGCGGCGTCCGGCTGGACGACCGCAGCCTCGGCGCCCTGGCCTTGATCCATGTCGGGGCCGACGACGCGCCGCCGCGCCTCGCCGCGGGCGCTGGCGGTGCCGAGGTGCTCGTCATGCAGTTTCCCCGGCACGAGGGCGCGCCCGCCTGAAGGTCAGATGGCATTGTCAGGAGACCAGGGCAAAGTGCGGGCTGTCCTGGATTGTGATAGAGGGCTGATGGGCGCGCAGATAGCGTCACGGCATGGCGACCGGCGAGCCAAGTGTCGTGGTGTATCGGCTTCACGTCCTGCTGTTGGGCGTGAGCCCGGCGGTAACGCGCCTGCTGGAGGTGCGGTCGGACCACGCCATGGAAGCCTTGCACGCCGCCATTCAGCTCGCCATGGGGTGGACCGACCGGGCCCCGCACATGTTCCGGATCCATGGGCGCTGGTTTCATGGCCGGTGCCGGAA